>Ga0207701_10000007_pt1 | contig 159290 bp, 150 predicted proteins | sample KBSSwiSSwithPhiX_FD_184294 | JGI IMG/M metagenome (GOLD analysis project Ga0207701, IMG submission 184294) | Switchgrass rhizosphere bulk soil microbial communities from Kellogg Biological Station, Michigan, USA, with PhiX - S5 (SPAdes) (version 2) | ecosystem: Environmental > Terrestrial >...
GGAATAACCATAGTCGATGATGATCGCCGCGCCTCCATTGGCGGCGAGATGGATCGCCAGCATCTGCGCAGCCTGGACCCGCGCTGGCGATGTCTCGCGCACCGGTCCGTCTGCAGTGAACCCAAATCGACCCTCGCCGGTCACGCCGATTCGCCGCTCCTCGTCCCCGATCCATTGCCGGATGGGCAGCGCATCGAAAAACTCGTTCGCCACCAACAGCAACGGCACATTCGGCAGACCACCAACTTCCTCATGAAAAATGGCTTCCGGCAACAGCTTTCCCTGGGCCGCGCGGAGCACGGCGCTGTTTTCGACCAGGTGCACATCACCCACGAAACCAACCCGCCGCAGTACCCTCAATGCATCGCTGGCCAGCGTGCCCCGCCCCGGGCCGAGTTCAGCATATACGGCGTCCGACGGCCGCCCTGCCCGCGTCCAAACATCGGCCAGCGCGGCCCCGATCAATTCACCGAACATCTGATGGATTTCGGGCGCCGTCGTAAAATCACCGGCCGTCCCCAGCGGGTCGCGCGTGGCATAATAGTGGGCATTGGCGGCAGCCATATACCGGTCGACGCCGATCGGACCTTCGGCTGCGATAAGGGCTTTCAGCTCCTCAGCGAGGCTCACGCCACACTGGCCGTGCCGGCTGTTGGTTCGATCCGCTCACGCCGCTTCCTTGCGGTAGCCATCAGGTAAATGCCGCCGAGGATCATCGGCACCGTCAGCCATTGGCCCATGTGGAGACCGGTTGCCTGGGCAAAGGCCGCAAGCTGGGAATCCGGTTCGCGGATGAACTCGATGCTGAAGCGAAACAGGCCGTAGAACAGGATGAAGGCACCAACCAGCTTGCCGGGTTCGTAACGGGCCTTGGTCCGCCAGAACATGAACCAGAGGATCGCGAACAATACGATACCTTCCAGAACCGCCTCATAGATTTGACTGGGGTGCCGCGGCGGGCCGAGGGCAGCCCCATAAACGGTTGTTTCGACAAACCGGACCGCCCAGGGCACGTTGGTTTCCGCGCCCCACAATTCCTGGTTCACGAAGTTTGCCAGGCGGCCGAAAAATAGTCCGAACGGCACGCAACAGGCGACGTAGTCGTGGATCCTAAGCCAGGGCAGCTTTTCCTTGCGCGCCAGATACAGGATGCCGAGCGAGGTGCCGATCACTCCGCCGTGAAAGCTCATCCCCCCGTCCCATAGTTTCAAAATGTCGATCGGGTGCTGGAGGTAGAAGGGCAGATTGTAGAACAGTACATAGCCCAGGCGACCGCCGAGAATGATCCCGAGCGCGGCGTAGAAGACGAGATCATCTGCATGGCGGCGGGCCATCGGCGCGCCAGGCTGCTTCAACAGCTTCAGCAAATACCAATAGCCGATGAAGATTCCGGCGAGGTAGGCGACGCTGTACCAGCGAAGCTGAAACCAGCCGATTGAGAATATGGTCGGCTTGAGGCCAAGATCAGGGAAGGCGATCGCCGTTGATGCCGCGATCGTCGATACCAATAAACTCATGGGCTTCCCCTCATCGTTGACGCCTCATAGGGTGGCATTAGCCAAAGGCCAAGGAGTGACGGATGCCAGCCACGGAGCTTGACCGGGACTATGACGCGGGCATGGCCGCGATCACGGCACCGGGCGGGCGGATCATCCTCGGCAAGGACGATCAGGGCCGAACCATCGTCACCAACTTTCCGGCAACCTTGCCGCTGTTTTTCAAGACCTTCTGCGCGCTAAACGGTCCCGTTGAAGCCATAATCGCCGGCGAGGAGCGGCTGACGTTCGCCGAGCTCGATACTCTTTCGGACGGAATGGCTCGCGGCCTCGTGGCGCGCGGAATCGGCAAGGGCGACCGGGTCGGCATTGCCATGCGCAACTGCCCGGCCTGGATCCTGTCCTACATGGCTGTACTAAAGGCCGGCGCAGTCGCCACGCTTCTCAACGGCTGGTGGCAGCCCGAAGAGCTGGAACATGCGTTGCAGCTGACCGAGCCGAGACTGGTGCTTGCTGATGCGCCGCGGGCCGAGCGAATTGCGGCGACCTGCGCAACCTGCTCGGTCGAGGCGATCGCCATCGACAAGCGCTGCCCTGAAGCATTTCTGAAGCTGCTGGCAGCGGGCTCAAGCGGCATCAGCCTGCCGGAAGTCACACCCGACGATGATGCCACCATCCTCTTTACCTCTGGTTCGACCGGTGAGGCCAAGGGCGCCCTGTCGACGCACCGCGCGGTGACTACCGGGGTTTATACATATGCGACCGCGCTGATGGTGCTTCGCGGAATCCTGGAATCGGAGGGCCGCCCGCCCACTAATCCGCTGAAAACACTCGTCGTCGTGCCGCTGTTCCATGTCACCGGCGAAGTGCCGGTGCTGCTCAACAGCTTCGTCATTTCGCGTGGCATGGTGCTGATGCCCAAATGGGATGCGGGCGAAGCGCTTCGGCTGATCGAAAAGGAGCGGATTACATACTTCGTCGGCGTGCCGACCATGAGCCTTGAGCTGATGAACCATCCGGACCACGGCAATTACGACCTGTCGACCCTGACCGACATCGCCGCCGGGGGCGCTCCAAGACCGGTGTCGCATGTCGAGCGGCTGCGCCGATCGTTCCCGGATGCCCAGCCCGCACTCGGCTATGGGCTGACCGAAACCAATGCTGTCGGCTGCGGCAATTTCTGGACCAACTATGCCGCCAAGCCGGCATCGACCGGGCGGGCGCATGCGCCATTCGTCGAACTGTCGATCCTGGGCGAAGCCGATCGGCACTTGCCCCCCAACAAGCGTGGCGAGATTGCCATCCGCTCGGCCGCCAACATCAAATGCTATTGGAAAAATGACGAGGCGACTGCCGCGGCATTTACCGCCGATGGATATTTCAAGACCGGCGACATCGGCTACGTCGACGAGGACGGCTACCTGTTCATTGTCGATCGCAAGAAGGACATCATCATCCGGGGCGGCGAGAATATCTCCGCCGCGGAAGTAGAAGCTGCCATATATTGCTGCGAAGGCATTGCCGAAGCGGCCGTGTTCGGCGCTCCGGATGACAGGCTCGGCGAGATCCCGGTCGCAATCCTGCATCGGCGCGAAGGCAGCAGCATCAGTGAGGAGGAACTCCGCGATTTCCTCACTGGCCGCCTTGCTGCCTTCAAGGTCCCGGCACGGATGATCTTTTCGGAAACGCCGCTTCCTCGCCTCGGCACCGGCAAGATCGACCGGGTCGCGCTTAAGCAGCACTACGCAGGATGAAGTTTCCCGCGGTCGATCGCCGCACCCTGCTGGTTGGCGGCGGAGCGGGTGTCGGGCTGATGATTGCGTTCCTTGCCTGGCCGAAACGTGAGGGAAGCCCTCTGCGGGGCACCAATCGCGAGGCAGTGTTCGGCCCTTTCCTGAAGATCGGCGTGGATGGCCGCGTGACGCTGGCAGTTCCGCAGGTCGAAACCGGCCAGGGCATCTGGACCGGCCTTGCCCAAATCGCGGCAGATGAGCTTGGCGCGGCATGGGAAAATATGGCGGTCGAGCCGGCGCCGCATGGCGACGCCTATCTTAACCGTATGGTGGCACACGACATTGAGATTGCAACTCGGATTACCGCCGGATCCAGTTCGATCCGCTCCTTCGAGCTACCGTTGAGGGAGGCCGCGGCAGTCGCACGAGCGATGTTGTGCGGGGCCGCTGCGAGCCGATGGAGCGTAAGCGCAGCAGAATGCGACACCGAAAGCGGTTACGTGGTTCATGAAGGCAAACGAATCGCATTCGGGGAAGTGTCAACTGACGCCGCTGGCCTTCAACCGCCAGACAAACCGCAGCTAAGGCTAGCCGGCAGCGGCAAACTGGCCGGCGAGCCCCTGCCCCGGCTCGATCTTCCGGCCAAGTCGGATGGAAGCCTGCGCTTCGCGGGCGACGTCCGCTTGCCGCGAATGGTCTTTGCATCGGTGCGGATGGCTCCCTCGGGAGGGCGCTTGACCGGCTTTTCGAAAGCTGCCGCCAAGGAGCAACGGGGTTTGATCGATCTTGTCGTTGGCGACCAATGGCTGGCGGCGGTGGGGGAAACCTGGTGGGCTGCTGACCAAGCGCTGGCGCGCGCCGCGGCGCGGTTCAGCGGGACCGACAGTGGCGACGTCAAGGCGAGCCTGGCCGAGGCGCTCGCCGGTGGCGACGCCCACCGGCTATTTGAACGCGGCGACTATGGGGCTGTCACCGAGGGCACTCGGCCACTCGCCGCGACCTATTCCGTTGCCGCAACGCCGCACCATGCGCTGGAAGCCACAGCAGCGGTGGCGCGTTTCACCGGCGACCGGCTCGAGGTCTGGGCCGGGACGCAGATTCCGGACCTTGCGCGCACCGCGGCCGCCAGGGCCGCAGGCATTTCCGAACAGGACGTTGCCCTTTACCCGATGCCGGTTGGCGATGATTCGGGCGGAGCGATGGACCTCGAGGTCATCAAGATCGCCGTCGTGCTTGCGCGCCGCGCCAGGCGACCGGTCAGCCTGTCGCTGTCGCCCGCCATTGCGCAGAACCAGCGTTCGCTCCGCCCCCCGATGGTCGCCAAGGTTGCGGCATTGCCTTCGCCGGATGGGTCGATCGCCGCCTGGAGCGCGCGCATCGCCGGAGCGCCGGGCCTTCAAGCCTCGATCGCACGAGCCGTGGGGAAGCCGGCTCCTGCCTTCGCCCCGAGCGGTGGCACTCCGCCCTATGGAATAGCGGCAATACGGGTCGAAGCGATCAATGCCGAGCTCCCCCTCCGTACCGGCTATATGCGCGGCGGCGACGAAGCGTTTATGACTTTCACAATTGAAAGTTTGATCGACGAGCTGGCGCGGGCCCTGCACTCGGAGCCGCTGGCGTTTCGGATCGGCCTGCTAGGCGGCGCGCCGCGGCTGGCCCAGGCAATCAGCACCGCGGCCGCAATAGGCGGCTGGGACGGCGGCGCGCCGGGCAGCAGCATGGGGCTGGCCTGCGCCTCGCTATTCGGCTCGCATATCGGACTGCTGGGCGAGGCGATCATTGGTGCGGATCAGCAGGTCAAGGTGTCGCGCCTGGTGGCAGCGGTCGATGCCGGTCGCATCGTCAACCCGAACCTGGTTCGGCAGCAGGTCGAAGGGGGATTGCTTGCCGCCTTGGCAGCAGCTCTCATTCCGGCGCCCGAATTCGTTGCCGGCATGCCGCGCGCGGTACCGATGCGCCGAGGTTATGAGCGGCTTCGCGATGTCCCGAAGATCGAGGTTGAAATCATCCAAAGCAACAACCCGCCTGGCGGAATCAGCGGCCTCGGCATGGCGGTGCTTGCCCCCGCCGTCGCCAACGCGATCGCTGCCGGCACGGGCAGGCGCTTGCGTAATTTGCCATTCGACCCGATGGCGGCGGCATGACCACCAAGCCAAACGACGTCGGAGTGCTGCTGACCAACCTCGGCACGCCCGACGCACCCGAGCCCAGCGCCGTCCGCCGCTACCTCGCCGAATTCCTGTCAGATCCTCGCGTGGTCGAGATTGCGCCGGCCATCTGGAAGCCAGTGCTGCACGGCGTGGTGCTCCGCACCCGCCCGGCCAAGTCGGCCCGAGCCTATCGTGAGATTTGGACCAACGAGGGATCGCCGCTGATGGCAATCTCCAAGCGCCAGACGGAAGCGCTCCGCCTTCGCTTCGGCGATGCCCTCTGCGTCGGCCTGGCGATGCGCTACGGCGATGCTTCGATCGGCTATGCGCTGTCGAAGATGGTCGACCATGGCTTCAAGCGCATTCTGGTTGCGCCGCTCTATCCGCAATATTGCGCCGCAACGACCGCTTCGACGATTGACGCGGTCAGCGCCGAGCTCAAGGCAATGCGCTCCCAGCCAGCGATCCGAACCCTCCCGCCCTACTTCGAAGACCCGCTTTACATCGATGCATTGAAGGCCAGCATCGCCCGGCAGATGGAAGCGCTCGAATTCAAGCCGGAGCGGCTACTGCTCAGTTTCCATGGAATGCCCGAGCGGACGCGCACCTTGGGCGACCCTTATTACGGCCAGTGCCGGGCTACGGCGGCGCTTTTGGAACAGCAATTTGAGCTGCCGATCGACGTAGCCTTCCAGTCGCGCTTCGGACGAGCGCGCTGGCTGCAGCCGGCGACCGAAGTTGTGCTCGCCTCCTATCCGACTCAGGGTGTCAGACGGGTGGCCATTGCCGCCCCCGGTTTTTCCGCCGACTGCCTGGAGACGCTGGAGGAACTCGGCATCCGGGGCCGAGACACATTCATCGGGGCGGGCGGCACTCATTTTGCGCGCCTCGATTGCCTCAATGACAGCGACGAAGGGATGGCGATGCTCGATGCGCTGATCCGGCGCGAGCTTGCCGGATGGTGGCCATCGTCCTAACCGGGCCCAATAACAGGGAGCAGGAGAAAGTCATGGCGCGTGTGGCGATCGTAACCGGCGGAACCCGCGGCATCGGCGAAGCGATCAGCATCGCCCTCAAAAGCATGGGGATGGAGGTTGCCGCCAACTATGCCGGCAATGACGAGCGGGCGCGCGAATTCAGCGGTCGCACCGGAATTAAGGCGTTCAAATGGGACGTCGCCGATTTCGATGCCTGCCAGCAGGGCGTGGCCCAGGTCGAAGCCGAGATCGGGCCCGTCGACGTGCTGGTCAACAACGCGGGAATCACGCGCGACACGACGATCAAGCGGATGGACCACCAGAAGTGGCAGGACGTGATCGACACCAATCTTGGCGGTTGTTTTAATATGGCAAAGGCGGTGTTCGAGGGAATGCAGTCGCGCGGCTACGGCCGGATCGTCAACATCGGCTCGATCAACGGCCAGGCGGGACAATATGGCCAGGTCAATTATGCCGCGGCCAAGTCGGGAATTCACGGTTTCACCAAGGCGCTCGCCCAAGAGGGTGCGCGCAACAATGTCACCGTTAACGCCATCGCACCCGGCTATATCGATACCGACATGGTCGCTGCGGTTCCGCCGGAAGTGCTGGCCAAGATCGTCGCCAAGATTCCGGTCAACCGGCTCGGCAAGGCCGAAGAGATCGCCCGCGGGGTCGCGTTCCTGGTCGACGAAAATGCCGGCTTCGTGACCGGCTCTACGCTGTCGATCAACGGCGGCCAGCATATGTACTGATGGCATTGGGGTCGCCGACAAAAAGGTCGGTGACCATCGCCGGCCACGAAACCTCGATCAGCCTCGAGCCTCTATTCTGGCAAGCGCTCGAGCAAGCCGCGCGGGACGAAGGACTGCCGGTCAACGCGCTGATTGCGCAGATCGATGTCGAACGGCTGGACGCGCCCGGCCGCGCTCCCAACCTCACCTCCGCGATTCGGCAATGGTTATTTGAGCGCGCTTCGAATCGCTGAAGCAAACACCGCGTCGTCCGGCGCATGCTGCAGCCACAAGGCGGGCTCGATCAGCTCCAATTCGATGATCGCCAGCGCGCCCGATCCGTCGCGGATCATGTCGACCCGGGCATAGGCGGCTTCGGCTGGGGCGGCAGCCAACGCCGCCTTGGCCAGGTCGATCGACCCAGGCGGCGGAGTGCAAGACTGTTCGCTCCCGCCAAGGTGCGGCTGGACGCGATAGTCGCCGGCCTTGGGGCGCTTGACGATCGCATGGCTGTACTCGCCGCCAAACAACATGATCGAATATTCGCCTTCCTCCGCCACCGAGCGCAGGAACGGCTGGATCATCATCGCCCGGCCACGGGATTCGTCGGGTAACGGGTCATGCGGCTGGAGCCTGTGAGTACCATCCGCCGAAGCGGATACTGGCGGCTTGATGACCAGCTCTGCCCCAAATTCCGCCCGGGCATCGGCAAGGGCCGCTTCATCGAGCTGTTCGGCTATACGGGTCGGGATAACGGCGATCCCTTTCCTGCCAAGCTCGGCGAGGTAGCGCTTGTCGCTGTTCCAGCGCAGCAGCGGTACTGCGTTCAGGACCATTCGCCCTTCTGATTCGAGCCGGTCAAGCAGCGCATGCCAGCGTTGCTGATCGAAATGATATCCCCACGCGACCAGCGGCATGACCAGGTCGAAGCCGGCCAGGTCGCCCGGTTCGGTCCAGGGCCGCGGCTCGACCTCGATACCGCCGCGCCGAAGCGCTTCGGCCTCGACATCGTAGGCCCAATTCCACTTCTCCCAGAAATTGGGAGAGGGCGTCAGGATGGCGGCGCGCACTAGCGGGACAGCAGTATTCGAGCCTGGCTGGCAATCTGCGCCAGCATGGCCGGGGACACCGAACCGACCAACTTGGCCCGATCGACCAGCGCCCGGAACTGGGCGATGCGCCGTGGATTTCGATCGACCCAGCGCTCGACGCTTTCGTCAGGCTCTTCACTACGCACCCGACTGATGAAGTCGATCCGGACCTGCTCGAAATCGCGCATCAACCCGGCCACCAGCAGGCGCTCCCAATTGTCGGCCGGCATATAGCGCGACACTTGTTGCTGGGCCCAGTCGAGGCCGAGCACTTCGCCGAGTCTGGTGTAAGCGCGCGTCACCGCCAGCTCGTCCAGCCCCTTGCGAGCGCCGAGCGCTGCAATGCCGAATATTCCGTCGAGCTCGTACAGCCGCACCAGCCGGTCCGTGATGTCCTTTCCGGCGCCAAGCTCTTCGAGCTGGGCGCGCCGTGCCGCAGCCTCGCCGCGCACCTCGGCACGGATCAGCCCGGTCGCCTTTGCCGCAACCTTGTCGAGGCCGGGCTTCAGCAATTCGGCTATTTCCCTGATATTGGTTCCGCCGGCCCCCGCACGGATCACATCGCCAATATGCGACCGGACAAACCTCGCGGCCAAGGCGAACAATATGATACGTGACGTTTCCGCAACCTTGGCCTGTTCGATTTTCGCCCACAGGCTCTTGAGGTCGAGCAGTCGCTCGGCGACGAGGAAGGCAGCGACCACTTGCGGCAGGCCGACGCCTTCCTCTTCGGTCATATCGAGCGGCAGGCTCGGGCCGAGGCGGTTGACGAACCGGTTGGCGACCTTGGTTGCGATGATCTGGTGGCGCAGCCGGTGCGCGCGGATCGCGTCGGCATGCCTCTTCTGCATCGGCGCCGGGAAGGCCGCCATCAGTTCCGCTTCCATCGTCGGATCGTCCGCCAGCTTCAGCTCTTCAGCCGCGTCCTGGAGCGCCATCTTGGACATCGACAAGATCACCGCCAGCTCCGGACGCGTGAGGCCTCGGCCTTCATGGCCACGGCGCAGCAGCACGTCACTGCTTTCCAGTCCTTCCACCTTGCGATCTAGCCGCCCCGAAGCCTCGAGCATTTCGATCGTACGGACGAAACCGGGGATTCCCGCCGTACCGCGCGATTCGGCGATCGAAAGGGCGATTGACTGAAGCCGGTTGTCCTCCAGCACCAGTTCCGAAACCTCTTCGGTCATGCTGGCCAGCAGCTTGTTGCGAACCGGCTCGGCCAACTGCCCATTGCGCATTTCGCGGTTGAGCGGGATCTTGATGTTGACCTCATTGTCCGAGCAATCGACGCCCGCCGAATTGTCGATGAAGTCGGTGTTGATCCGCCCGCCAAGGCTCGCGAACTCGATCCGCCCCGCCTGGTTAATGGCCAGGTTAGCCCCCTCGCCGATCACTTTGGCCCTGAGGTCGCTGGCGTCGACGCGCAGCGTATCATTGGCCGGGTCGCCTACCTGCGCATTGGTCTGGTGTGAGGCCTTGATGTAGGTGCCGATACCACCGAACCAGATGAGATCGACGGATGCCTTGAGAATCGCCGAGATGAGGCTAGTCGGGTCGAGAGTGGCTTCCGCGATCCCCAGCGCTTCCCTGGCTTCCTTGGTGAGATCGATCGACTTTTGGCTGCGCGGAACGATCATCCCGCCCTTTGACATCACCTTGCGATCATAGTCGTCCCAGCTGGAGCGCGGCAGGTCGAACATCCGTTCGCGTTCCTTCCAGCTTTTGGCTGGATCGGGATCAGGATCGATGAAGATGTGACGGTGGTCGAACGCCGCGACCAGCTTGATCGCCTTCGACAGCAGCATGCCGTTGCCGAATACGTCGCCGGACATGTCGCCACAGCCGACGACGCGCACCGGCTCGCTTTGGACATCGACGCCCATTTCCAGGAAGTGACGCTGGACCGAGATCCACGCGCCCTTGGCGGTGATGCCCATCGCCTTGTGATCGTAGCCGTTGGACCCGCCGCTGGCGAAGGCATCGCCCAGCCAGAAATTGCGATCGAGGGCGATGGCATTGGCGACGTCGGAGAAGGTCGCGGTGCCCTTGTCCGCGGCGACGACGAAATAGGGATCTTCGCCATCCCGGATCACGACGTCAGCCGGGTGCACCACCTTGTCGTCGAGGATATTGTCGGTGACCGACAGCAAGGACCGAATAAAGATTCGATAGCTATCGGTGCCTTCTGCCAGCCAGCCGTCGCGGTCGACCGCCGGGTTGGGCAACTGCTTGGGATAGAAGCCGCCCTTGGCACCCGTCGGAACGATGACGGCGTTCTTGACCAGCTGGGCCTTCATGAGGCCGAGAATTTCGGTGCGGAAGTCGTCACGCCGGTCGGACCACCGCAGGCCGCCACGGGCGATCGGGCCGCCACGCAGGTGAATGCCCTCGACCCGCGGGCTGTAGACCCAGATTTCGCGATAGGGCACCGGCGCCGGCAAACCCGGCACCTGCTTGCTGTCGATCTTGAATGCCAGCGCTTCGGCGGCCTGCGGGGCAAACGCATTGGTGCGAAGCGTTGCGCCGACTACCGCGCGCATCTGGCGAAGGATGCGGTCGTCGTCGATCCCGCGCACTTCCTGCAACGCATTGTCAAAGTCGGCCGAGGCATGCTTGACCGCGCCATCGCGGCCGGTGGCGCCCTTGGGGTCGTGGGTCGCGGTAAACAGACGCACCAATGCGCCGGTGGCCTTCGGCGCGCGACGCAGGGCTTCGACCACGGTTGCGATGCTGAATGCGACGCCCGTCTGGCGCATGTAGCGGAACCAGGCGCGCAGCCAGACGACAGGGCGGGGATCGAGGCCGGCATAGAGCACCAGCTGGTTGAACGCGTCGTTCTCGCCCTTTCCACGAAGGACGTCAGCGATCGCCTGCTCAATAATCTCGGCGCGGGCCATCACATCGTCGACCGACCCATGATCGGACAGTTCGAGCAGGCAGGCGTGGATATGGACTTTGGTTTCGCCCTCAAGCTCGATCGGGAATTCGGCGAGGACCCGGAATCCGAAATTTTCGAGGACCGGCACGACTTCCGAGAGCGGGATCAGCCCCTGCCGATAAATTTTGAGGCGAAGCTGGCGGTCCGTATCGTCCGGATGGCGAAAGAAACGCGCCTCCCGTCCAGATGCGTCCGACAGCCGCTGAAGGCGCAATATGTCTTGCGCCGCTTCAAATGGGCTGGTCCGGTTCCGATAAAAATCGGGGAAACGTCCGGCGTAGGCCAGCGTCAGCCGGGTTGCGCGGCCGGCTCCGACTCGTTCGATCAGCGCTTCCTCGACACTCGGTTCCCAGCCGCGAACCATCGCATCGAGCTTGCGGTTCAACTCCCTCAGGTCAGGAGTCGGATCGTTCGCTTCGATATCGAGCGTGTAGCGGATGAGGGCCAGATCGCCTTCGCCGAGTTCGACCGACCAGCTGGTTACCGGGCGGCCCGTGGCCTCTTCCAGCAGTTCGGCAATTGCCATCCGCCGTTCGGTATTGAGCTCGTCACGCGGCAGCCAGGCGAAAGCAAAGAGATGGCCCTTGAGGATGCTGCGAACGAGCAGCAGTGCCGGCCGCGGGCGATCGGCCAGGGACATGGCCATAGTGACCAGGTCGCGGCCGCTCTCCTCGCTCAGGTTGACGAGCAGGTCGCGCGGCACCGAGGCAACGGCATGGCGTAGCGCCTTGCCGCTGTGCCCATGCGGGTCGAACCCGAATTCCTTGTCGAGCTCCTTCAGGCGGTGGCGCAGCAGCGGCACGTCTTCGGTCGGCTGGATCAGTGCCTGGCTGGTCCACAACCCGGCATGAACGCCGATGCCGGTAATTTTGCCGTTCTCACGGATCGGAACCACGATCAGGTCGAGCGGCACGCGGCGATGGACAGTGGACTTGCGCTCCGCCTTGGCCATCAGCGGGACCGCGCCGCCGGCTTCGAAATAGCGGATGGCCCCGACCGAGCCGCCCTTGTCGGTCGGCGCGCCGGGGATCGAGAAAATGCCGAGGCAGCCGGACGAGTCTTCGCCCGGACGCTCGACCTCATAGCCGAGCAGGGTCAGCGCGCCGTCGGCGAACCAGTTAAGCAGCGCCGAGCCTTCCGGATCCTCGACCTTGGCTGCGTCCTGGCGCATTTGCGCCTGCATCTGCGGCCAGTCGCGCACTGCGGCGCGGACATCGCCCAACACCGCCTGAAGGTCTTCGACCAACTCGCGGCGGCCGCGAGCATCGGCGCGGTCGAGCTCGATGTACATCATCGACTCGCGGCGGCTTTTGTCGTCGCACAAGGGTTCGAGAGCCTGCAGCACGCCATTGTCGTCGCGGTCGACGCAAACCACCGGATGCAGCAGCCGGTGGACGGTCAGTGCCCGGCCGGCAATCGCATTGGCGACCGAGTCGACCAGGAACGGCATGTCGTCGTTGATGATGCCCAGGCGCATCCGCCGACGGCCCGCCTCGCCCCCGGTCGATTCCAGGCGAATCGAGACATTGCCCTTGCGGCGCTTGTGGGCGACTTCGGCGATGAATCGAGCCGCTTCTTCCCGATCCTCAGCGCTAAAGCCGTCCAGTTCTCCGGTCAGGGCATTGCCGACCAGTGCCTGTTCAAGGGCGTCAACTGTCTGCCCCTCGGCGCGCGTGATTACCGTCATGTCCGCAATTGCTCCGCATCTCTCGCGATGCCGGGCGGACTAGTCCCGCCTGCTCCTTAAGGCAACAGGTGGAAGGGAAGTTGACGCCTTGGCGTCAGCGTGCGGCGCGGCGAAGAGCACGGTCCAGCATCGCGCTGTCCGCGACCAGCTCGACCACCTCGTGAACGCCTTCCGCGTTGCGCCGGGTCAGCACCAGCGCGAATTCCTGATTGGTCTGCAGATGGGCCAGCGAAATCGATTGCGCGGCACGAACCGCTGCCTTGCCCAGTTCCAGCCTGTCCTCGACCGGATGGTCGGGCCGGCGCGCCTTGCGCTCGGCTGCGACGAGACCCTTGAGGCCTCCATCTGCCTTCTCAACAAAATCCTGGAATTCGCCGAAGTCGACATTCTCGCGCTCGGCGAAGCTTAGAGCCGCTGCGAACTCGGTCAGACGGGTCTTGTCGTAGTCGACTCCGAACACGAGTTTGACGATCGGAGTCATCGGCGCCCGGGCCTGTGCCTTCACCCCGGCATCATCGAGGATTTCAGCAAAATCGTCGGGAACGCGCTTGGCGGCGACCGCGAAATCATAAGCCATGGCCAATGCGCGATAGAGCGCGGCCCGGCTGCGGCCGTCCTGCTGCTTGCAGACCTCGGCGCTTTCGCGCGCTGCCCACAGCCGGTCGGCCAGCCCAGCTTCGGCATCGAGCGCGATCGGCGCCTCGCAATGTTCGGCTTCGGCGGCCGGCGGTTCGGGCGCGGCTAGCGGCCCGTCTTCCCAGACTAGATGAGGGGTCGGCGCAGACTCTTCGGACTCCGCGTCCAGATCGAACGGCACTTCGATCCCGGGCTCGTCTGCGGCCGGCAGTGCATCGGTCAGCTCGAGCGTGTTCTCGTCCGCCTCTTCCACGTCGTCCGTTTCCGGCTCCAGTGGCGGAAGCGCGGCGCGAATGACTTGCGGCGTCTCGAGGGCCTCGCCGAGGTCCTTCCAGTTGATGACTCCGTAGATGAAATCGATGGTATCGCCGTCCGAGCTGAACGGCATCAGGATGCCCCGGTAGCAAATCGTGCGGCCGCGCTGGTTGACGAACTCAGCCTCGAAGCCAACCGGCGCGCGGTTAGCGATGATCTGCATATAATGGTCGGTGAGCCGCGACAGGAGCGAACGGCCCGGGACATCGGAAATGGTCTTGATATCGTCGCCAATGCCGCATTCCTCGCGGACCGCGGTGCCGATGTAGGGCGTTGCCGGATTGTCGCTGCCTTCGGTGAAATCAAGCAGGACCGAATGCGGGCCGAAATCCTGAATGCTGTCCGGCTCAAGATCCTCGATCGACGGATAGTCCCGCCCTTCCAGCAGCGAGCACCAATAATTATAGGCCCGCACATGCATGCGGCGCTCGTCTGCGCCGATCGCGGTGGCGACATCTTCCTGTGGCTCGACTGCACTGGCCGGCACTGCTTCGAAGTCGTTCGGATGGTCGGAATAGCTATCCACGCGCTTGTTTTCCCGCAAAACTCCGTTTCCCGTGCACTTTTCACCAAAACTGGTTGCCAAACCGTTAAGGTTAACGGCGCCGTTGGAACCGTCCAAGACAGGGTTGCCCGCTCATGGCAGCGCGTGTAGGGGCGCTCATCGTTGCCTTCAGGGCATGCCGCTTTAGCTCAGCTGGTAGAGCACATCATTCGTAATGATGGGGTCGTGGGTTCGAGTCCCCCAAGCGGCACCACCTCTGTTGCGGCCCTTCCAGTATGGGCTCGTCCCAAGCAGCGCCATCATTGAAATGGACAGGCCGGAGCATGGCGAGGACAAGGCTCGGCCGAATTGAAGCCCTAGTAGCCGCTTCCGTAAGCCTGCAGGCGCGCTCGATATACAGCACCGATTACCTGCGGCTTTGCGCCTCGCCACGAACGATCGGCACACTGGTTGTAATCAGGCACGGCAAGCCCATACCAGCGGCCCCTGTCATAGAGGCAGACCCGTTCAACCGATGCGCCGACACGGCGGTAAAGAGTCTGCTCACCATAGCGAGTGGCGAGATTGAGGTCGTAATAGCCGATCCGCTCAATGCGGGTGTCGGGACCTGGGCCCTGGACAATGATCTGGCCCTGTTGCGCCGTCGCGGCGGAGCCAATCGCAAACAAAGACGCGGCTATTGCCGCCAAGGCGGCGGTCTTCCCATGGAGTCGGGCAGTCATTGCGTCTTCTCCTTCCTATCGGAAGGTGAAACGAATGGCGGCAGCGATTGGAGCCAGGCAGGAGCATGCAGGCGGCGACCTCAGCCACCGCCTGTGCCCGTGCTGGCAATCGACCTAGCGTCCCGCGACGCGGATGGTGATCGCCACGGCCGGAATCGCACTATGGCCCGTCAGAGCAATCTCCTTGGCCCGCGCCACCGCCTGCGCGATCTGCGGATTGGCACCGTCCCATGCGTCACCTGAGCAGCGATAATATCCCCGGTCCTGAAGCCCCATTCGGCTGTCTTCGAACAAGCAGACGCGCTGCACCGCACCGGTGACCCGAACACTCAGGCGCTTTTGGTCACGCTGCTCGGCAAGGTTGAGATCCGCATAAGAGACACGTTCCGTCCGAACGCCTTCTTGCGGCTCGGCCCGTACGACCACCGGATTTTCCTGGGCCGCTAGACTGGGTGCGGCGCCCCCTAGAGACGCCGTTACCCCTGACAGAACGGCTACAGTCATTGCACTGAAGCGGGTAAGCATCTCAATTCTCCCTTCATTTCGGTTACGAAGAGCCGACCGTGAGATGCGCCCTAGGCAGGATCGATTGCACGTTCGCTTCGATGGAGTTGCAGGAAGATTTCGGCGAGCAAGGCCGTTTCACGGCAAAGCGGCAAATGGTTTCGACCAAACGGCAAACGGCTAGGCCGCTAGGCGGCGGGAAGCACCCGGCCGGTACAGCTCCCGAATCCAATCCCCACCGCGCCGTCAGCATTGCAGCGCGCCAATAGCGTCAAGTCGTCGCCATCTTCGAGGAAGCTGCGCGTCTCACCGCCGGGAAGCTCGATCGGCCGCTTGCCGCCCTGGCTGATCTCGAGCAACGATCCCAGACCGGTCTCTTCTGCGGTCGAGAGCGTGCCGGTTCCGATCAGGTCACCCGGCTGAAGATTGCAGCCATTGGAGGCGTGGTGGGTAACGATCTGCGCTGCCGACCAATACATCGCCGAGGCCGCTTCGCCCTTGCTCAAGACATAGGGAGGCAGGCCAGCTTCGCGCATCTTGGCAGTCAGCAGGGTAACCTCAAGCCCGACGCCCAGAGCCCCATTCAACTGGTCGCCATCGTCACGCAAATAGGGAAGCGGCGTCGGGTCGCCTTCGGGACGCTGCGGCATCGGCCTGCGAAACGGCGCCAGCGCTTCGGAGGTCACCACCCACGGCGAAATGCTCGTCAGGAAATTTTTCGCTAGGAACGGTCCGAGCGGCTGATACTCCCAGGCCTGCAGGTCGCGCGCCGACCAGTCGTTCAAGAGGCAATAGCCAGCGATATGGTCCGCCGCCTCGCCGATCGGCACCGCCGTCCCGAGTTCATTGCCGCATCGGATGAAAATGCCAAGCTCCAGCTCATAGTCGAGCCGGCGGCTGGGTCCGTATTCCGGGGCCTCGGCATCGGGTGGCTTGCGCTGGCCTTTCGGGCGAACAACGGGATGACCCGAAACCCGCACCGAACTGGCACGGCCATGATAGCCGATCGGCACATATTTATAGTTGGGAAGCAATGGATTGTCGGGCCGGAACTGCTTGCCGACATTGGTTGCATGATGGATGCCGACATAGAAGTCGGTGTAGTCGGCGATCGTGCAGGGCAGGTGCATTTCGGCATTGGCCGCGCGTACGAGATGAGGCTCGACCGAACTGCGGTAGCGTTCGTCACTGAGCAAGGCGGACAGTTTTGCGCGCAGCTCGCGGGCCTCGGCCGGCCCATGAGTGAACCAGGCGTTGAGCGTCGACAGGCTGAGGGCCAGCTTCCAATGTTCGTCGAGCAGTCCAGCCGCCGAGACAGCTTTCAAATCGAGGATCATGTCGCCGATAGCGACCCCGACTCGAGGTTCCGCCCTGCCGACCGAAAACACTCCCAGCGGCAGATTCTGGACGGGAAAATCTGGATGGCCGTTGGCACTGTCGACCCAGCTGGTCAGCTGCGGGTCATGAGTCTCGTCGACCTTGGTCATTTCGGAAGCTGGGCCTTGGGGAAATCGGCCCAGGCCTCATCATAGTCGGGCTGGGCCCGGTCGAGCGCGAACTGCGTCGGGACATAAGGCCAGCAGCTTTCGACCATGAACGCCATCGTGCCTGAAATCTTGGCCGGCTTCAGCTCCCCTTCACTCGCCTTGCGCCAGCTTTCGACATCAGGGCCATGGCCGCTCATCATATTATGGAGACTAAGGCCGCCAGGCCGAAACCCTCCCGCCTTGGCGTCATATTCGCCATGGATCAGGCCCATCGCCTCGCTCATCACATTGCGGTGGAACCATGGCGGGCGGAAGGTGTCCTCGGCTACCATCCAGCGCGGCGGGAAAATGACGAAGTCGGCATTTGCGCGCCCGGGCGTTTCGCTGGGCGAGGTCAGCACGGTGAAGATCGATGGATCGGGATGGTCGAAGCTGACCGTGCCGATGGTGTTGAATCGTGCCAGCTCATAGCGGCATGGCGCGAGATTGCCGTGCCAGGCGACAACGTCCAGCGGGCTATGGTCGAGCGTCGTCGTCCACAACGCACCCTGATATTTTTGTACGACCTCGTGATCGCCCTCGATGTCCTCATAGGCCGCCACCGGCGTTTCGAAATCGCGCGGGTTGGCGAGGCCATTGGACCCGATCGGTCCCAATTCGGGCAGGCGAAATGAAGCCCCGTAATTTTCGGCGAGATAGCCACGCGCTCCATCGCCGCTGAGCGTGACTCGAAACTTCACGCCGCGCGGGATGACACCGATCCAGCCAGGCGTCAGTTCCAGCCTTCCCAGTTCGGTTTCGACCTTGATGCCGCCATCCTGCGGAATGATCAGCAGCTCGCCGTCGGCATTGACGAACAAGCGCCGATCCATCGACTTATCGGCGCGGTAGAGGTGAATGGCGACGCCGCTGAAGTCCGCCGGATCGCGATTGGCCATCATCGTGACCAGGCCGTCGATGAAATCGCAATCAGCTGGAAGGTCGGCGGGCGGATCCCAGCGCAGCCGGTTGGGGGCAACCGGACCGCCCATCGGCCGAGGCGCGAACAGCTTGCTTCCGGCGTAACGCTGATAGGGGCGATGATCCGCGGTCGGCCGCATCCGGTACAGCCAGCTACGGCGGTTCTCATGCCGCGGAGCCGTAAAAGCACTGCCGGACAGCTGCTCTACATAGAGTCCGAAGGCAGGCCGCTGTGGGCTGTTGCGGCCTTCCGGAAGCGCGCCCGGCACTGCCTCGCTCTCAAAATAGCCGCCGAAGCCGGTGTGGTACTGAAGGTTGCTGGTCACCAATGCAAAGACCCCCTCGACTTCCGGAGTGAAGCGAGGGGGTCGTTACGCGTCCAAGGCGATTGAGGCAATTAGTTGACGTTCACCTCGATCTTGTCGGGAATATTGATGTCGGTCTTGTCGCTGCCGAAACCAAGCTGGTCGCGGAACAGGAACAGCAGGACCAGCACAACGATCACTAGCAAGACCACCGCCAGCACTCCGCCGCCTCCCCCACCGCTGTCGACAACGGTCACGTGGTCGGTATCATGTTCGTCAGCCATCTTTTCACTCCCTGAATTCCATTTTCGTATGCGAAACGAACGATTGCTGCCGCGCCCGGTTCCCATCAAGCCACATCGGAACGATGCCCGCCGTAAATCGCTTTAGGCGCTCACCAGACGGAGCGAATCGTGAATCGAAGAGTCTTGATCCTGTTTGCTGCGCTCCTGTGCACTGCCTGCGGCAAGTCGCAGCAAGACAATAGCGCCCAGCCTCCCCCAATTGGCGAAAACACTCTGCTGGAGGCGCCACCAATCAATCCCGAAACGATCAAGCCTGGCGAGCCGGGCGGTCTGCCTGACGACCGGACGCCGGTTTCGGAAGGTGCCATCGATCCCAAGAGCACCCAGGGCGCGGGCCAGGTGCTGCAGCTGTTCGGGGGCCTGCTGGAACAAGGCAAGTTCGGCGAGGCCTATCGGTTATGGTCGGACAATGGGCGCGCCAGCGGGCTTAGCGAGGCGCAGTTTATTGCTGCCTATGACAAATATGCCGAGATCCACTCGGAAGTCGGTGCACCCGGGCGAATGGAAGGCGCTGCCGGCTCATCCTATGTCGACATTCCCTTCCGCCTCTTTGGAAAGCTGAAAAGCAACGATCCATTCAACCTAATTGGCACGGTCACGCTGAGGCGGATAAACGATGTCCCCGGTTCGACCGACGAGCAGCGTCGTTGGCACATCTACAAGAGCGATCTCAACGCCCGACCCTGACGCATCCGAAATCATCTTTGGTTCGTTTGGCGTAATATTCTTGGAAGGAGGACAGCGATGAGCGGATTTGAGGACATCAAGGAACATATGGAGGTGATCGGCGCGGACGGTGTGCATCTCGGCACCGTCGACCGCATAGAAGGTGATCGCATCAAGCTGACCAAGGCTGAAAATGTCGGCAGCCACGAGGGCCACCATCACTATATTTCGCGCGGGCTTGTCGCCGAGGTTGAGGGTGACAAGGTGCGTCTGTCGGCCAATGCCGATGTCGCCGTGACCTTCGAGGAAGAGGGTCAATAACCATTAACCGGGTGGGCTGGCGCAGGTTAAATATCTGCGCCAAAGTCCGCGCCATGGCTAACAAGCGTTTCAAGCCGAGAAGGCGCCCGCCATCGTTCAAACCGCAACGGCGGGACGTGCGGCAGCTATTATGGTTCGCGCCGCTTCTGCTGCTCGTCGGCGCACTGCTTGACCCGTCGCTGATCGGGCCGATTGGCCCGCTCGCCGCAACGGAGCGTGTGACGGCCACGTTCACGCCATGCGGTCCCGGGCGTGAGCCTGCCTGCGTGATCGATGGCGACACGTTCAAGCTGGGCGACCGCAAGATCCGGATCACCGGGATCGATGCGCCCGAGTTGACGGCGCCGCGGTGTCCGGCCGAAGCCGCCTTGGCCCGGCGCGCAGCCGACCGGCTGCTCGTCCTGCTCAATGAGGGGCCCTTCGACATGGTCGCCCACCGCCTGCAGCGAGAGGACCGCAACGGCCGCGACCTGATGGTGATCCGGCGCAACGGGAAATCGGTCGGCAGGCAGCTGATCGATGAGGGCCTCGCCCACCGTTACATCGGGTCGAAACGGAGCTGGTGTTAAGCCACCGTGGAACGGCCCGTCTTCGAACATCGCATCGTCGCGCCTGCGGACGCGATCGACGAGCTCGGGCACGTCAACAATGCCGTCTGGGTGCAGTGGATCCAGGAAGTCGCCCTGGCCCATTGGTACAGCGTCGCCGACCCCCGGCACCAGGATGATTATATCTGGGTCGTCGTGCGGCACGAGATCGACTATCTGCGCGCCGCTTTCGAGGGCGAGTTGCTGACCGGGCGGACCTGGGTCGGCGACACGCCGAAGGGCGCCCGCTTCGACCGTCACATGGAATTCGTCGGCGAGGATGGGAAAGTCCGGGTGCGCGCGGTTACCCAATGGGCGATCATCGACAAGGCCAGCGGACGCCCGATCCGGGTTCCCCCCGACGTGATTGCTCCGTTCACCGGCGATTGACGAACGGCGCTCGCCGGGCGCAGGCTCCGTGCCATGGCCCGTGCCGTGCTCTACGACTATTTCCGTTCCTCGGCTTCGTACCGGGCCCGGATCGCGCTCAACCTCAAGGGCGTCGACTATGAGCTGCGCCCGGTCAGCCTGGTCGAAGGCAAGCAAACCGAAGCCGCCTTTCGCGCGCTCAACCCGCAGGGCCTTGTGCCCCTGCTCGAAATCGACGGTCACCGAATTACGCAGAGCCTGGCGATCTGCAATTATCTGAATTCGATCGTCCCCGACCCGCCATTCATGCCGGCCGACGCTGCCGAACGCGCGCATGTTCTTGCTCTGGCGCTGACGGTCGCCTGCGACATCCACCCGCTCAACAATTTGCGGGTGCTCAAATATCTGCAGAGCACGTTCGGCGTGGACGACGCCGCCAAGGACCTGTGGTACCGGCATTGGATCGAGGAAGGATTGGCGGCGCTGGAGGAAATGGCGCGGCCCAAGGCCGGCGCCTTCCTGTTCGGCGATGCCCCGACGATCGCGGACATCTGCCTGGTTCCGCAGCTTTACAATGCGCGGCGCTTCTCGGTGCCGGTGACCGCCTATCCGACCTTGCGCCGGGCCGACGAGACGGCCAGTGCCCATGCGGCGTTTGCTGCCGCTCACCCCGACCGACAGGAGCATTGAAATGAATCGCGTGGAAACGATCAATCGGGGAATGGAGCAGGTCCATTCCCTGGCCGAGGTCGAGATCCCCGACATGAAGGGCAAGGTCAGCGACGAGGAATGGGCAATCCGCGTCGACCTCGCCGCCGCCTACCGGCTGGTCGCCCATTTCGGCTGGGACGATTTGATCTTCACCCATTTGTCGGCGCGTATCCCGGGGCCGGAGCATCATTTCCTGCTCAATCCCTATCAGCTGATGTTCGAGGAAGTGACGGCAAGCTCGCTGGTCAAGGTTGACGTCCATGGCAATCCGGTCGAGCCCAGCCCGTTCATCACCAACCCGGCCGGCTTCACCATCCATTCGGCGGTCCATATGGCGCGCGAGGATGCGCATGCGGTGATGCATCTCCACACGCCGGCAGGCCAGGCGGTCAGCGCCCATGAAGAAGGGCTGCTGCCCCTGACACAGACGGCGATGCTGGTCCGCGGCGACCTCGCCTTCCATGACTATGAGGGCGTGGCGGTCGATCTTGATGAGCGCGAGCGGATCGTCGCTGACCTCGGCACCAAGGGCGCCATGCTGCTCCGAAACCACGGCACGCTGGCGGTCGGCGCCAATGTCGGCGAATGCTTCGTGAAGCTCTACTTCCTCGAGCGGGCCTGCCAGGCACAGATCATGGCGCTTTCGGCGGGCGACAAAATCAATCGCCCGCCGCAGGGCGCCGCCGAACTAACCGCCGAGCAGGGCAATGCTGGCCTCAAGGTCGCCGCCAATTTGCTCGCCTGGCCCGCGCTCAAGCGCAAAGCCTACCGGCTCGACCCCAGCTTCGCGAGCTGAGTTGGCAAGACCGGCCGCAAGCATCGGCGATTACCGCGCCCTGGCAAAGGCACGCCTGCCGCACTTTCTCTTCGAATATGTCGACGGCGGCTCCTACGACGAGGTCACGCTTCGGCGGAACGTCGAGGACCTCCAGGCTGTCACCCTTCGGCAGCGCGTCATGCGCGACGTCTCGGCAATCGACGTTTCGACGGAGCTGTTTGGCTGCCAATGGTCATTGCCGGTTGGTCTCGGTCCAGTCGGGATGTCGGGGATGTATGCCCGCCGGGGCGAGGTCCAGGCCGCGCGGGCCGCGAAGGCCGCCTGCGTCCCTTTCTCCTTGTCCACGCTCAGCGTCTGTCCGGTGCGCGAGATCGCGGCGGAACTTGAGACGCCATTCTGGCTGCAGCTCTATATCGTCAAGGACCGCGCATTCCTGAAGGAGATGCTCGCGATCGGTCGCGAGGCGGGATGTTCGGTCCTTCTGCTCACCGTCGACCTGCCGGTCTCGGGCAGCCGCTATCGCGACACACGCTCGGGCCTATCGGTGCCGGCCAGCGCTCGCGCCTCGTTTCGCCGTTTCTGCCAGTCGGCGGTGAAGCCAGGCTGGGCCTGGAATGTGGGCATAAATGGCCGGCCGCACAGCCTTGGCAATCTTGAACCCGTGTTGGGGGCCAAGACCGGTTTGGAAGATTATTTCGGCTGGATCGCCGGCAACTTCGATCCATCGATCACATGGGCTGACCTCGCCTGGGTGCGCGATCAATGGCCCGGACCGATCGTCATCAAGGGTATCCTCGACCCCGACGATGCACGCGATGCAATCAAGCATGGAGCGGACGGAATCGTCGTGTCCAATCATGGCGGGCGGCAGCTCGACGGCGCCATGTCGACCGCACGGGCGCTGCCGGCCATCGCCGACGCGGTCGCCGGCCGCATTCCCGTCCTGGTCGACGGCGGCGTCCGTTCCGGCCTGGACGTGGTCAGGATGCTGGCGCTTGGCGCCGACTTCGTCCTGCTCGGCCGCGCCTGGGCTTATGCCCTGGCCGCCGAAGGCGAAGCCGGCGTCGCCCATATGCTGGGCCTGGTCGAAGCCGAAATGCGCACGGCCATGGCCCTGACGGGCTGCACCAAGGTCGGCGACATTAGCCGCGACGTCCTTGACTAGTTGCCGGGCGAGTTAGGCTTTGCTCGGCGCCAGCTGGCGCGAGTACAGCCAGCCAATCCCGATCAGGCTGAACCCGAGTGCGACGAACGATGCGATCCGGATCAGTCCTTCCAGGCCCTGCGTATCCCACAGGAACACCTTGGCCACCGCCGCCAGCATCAGCAGCAACGAACCGATCCGCCAGTCGCGCTGCTCGGTTCGGATGCCCCACAGCAGGAAGCCGATCGCGAGGGCAATCGCCAGGATCGACCGGGCGATATCCTCGGCCTGGCTGAGCCCCGGCTCGACCAGCAGGCTGCCATGGAACAGCTGGCGAAGCATCGACGCAGCGAACAGCAGGATCAGGATCATCCAGCCTATCGCTATGGCACGATCGGAGACGAATCGCCTGACCGAAGGCATGCGTTCGACCGCCCACAGGATTGCCGCCGGCACGGCGTAGGCGGCCAGGACCAGGTTGATCACTGGTAGCGTTCCCACTGCCTGCTCAGCCCAAAGCGGGTTGTGCAAGAACAGCGTGTAGTATGTCACATGCGCAGCCGCCGCACCAAGGAATGCGAGGCTGACGCCCTCTCGCTTCAGCTTCCAACCCACCGTCGCCGCGCCGAGCAACAGCACTTCCCACAGGGTCCGTTCGGCCAGGCCATAGGTCACGAAGTCGCTCTGGATCGCAAAGATCAGCTTGTAGAGGCTGTGAACGGCAATCACTCCCAACACCGAACCGAGCGCAAGGCCCCCGATCCGCTCATATTTGACCAGCCGCGCCCTCGCGAACCAGAGCGAGATTCCGATTGAGGCCGCCGGGATCAGCAGCTTCAATATCGCGTCATCGGGTCCCGGCACGGTGTCGACGTTCATTGGGGCGCCGAACAGGGATTCGCCAGCCTCCCCCAGCCATTGTCCCACGGGTTCGATCGCCCAGGCAGAGATCACGACCATTACCGACCACATGGCGGGTGCCAGGCGGAGCGGAACGGTCGCGAGGGCGAGCAACAGCACTGGCGCAATCAGCGGTTCGAAACGGCCGGCTACCAGCGGGGCGAGCCCCAGGTAGACCAGCATCGGCGCGAGGAATTGCGCGACGATGCGGCCGTATTTGAACCGCGCCTTCCATGCAAAGGCTGCTGCCAGGGCAGCCAAAAGCCCCCACTGCAGTGCGTCCTGCCACGGCGGCTCGATGCCCCATGGTTCCTCGAAGCCGTTGGACGCGATCCCGACTGCGGCAAAGATCCAGCATATAGGCTCGAACCTTTTGTCCTCTGCCCGCTGACCGAGGATCAGCAGCCCCAGGCCGACTGCGGCGATGGCGTCGCCTTCCAGCCAGTCCGGCAGCAGGAAGCCCGCGGCGAAGGCTAGCAACAGCCCAGCGGCGATTGCCAGTATCGCAAAGCGTGCATCGTCGCGCCGCTCTGCCTGCTTCCAGCCGAGTGCCGCGGCAACCGCTGCGATCAGCGCAACCGCGATCGCCAACAAGCCAAAACGCACATCGGTCGGACGCTCGGGAGTAAATCCGTCGGCACCATAGAAATGGTACAGCGGGAGCCACAGGCCGGCGAGAGAGATGGCCGCGACCTCGGCTGCCTCGATAATGCTGCCCTTGGCCCGCCACAGCCGCCACAAGGCAGGCAGGCCATAGATTAGTCCTGCGCCGGCCATGACGAGGGCAAACTGATCCTGTCGCGGATCCGGCCACACCCCAAGCAGCAGCAGAACGATCACCAGGCCGACCGGCGGCAGCCGCTCGAGCGACGGTTCGCGGTGCGCCAACCACAGCATGGCCAGCGAGATCAGGCCAAACAGCCCCCAGTTGAGCATGGCGAAGCCGCCCATCGCGACCAGCGCCGCCATCTGGGCCGCAGCGGCGATGGCCGTGATCAGCCGCAGCCGCGCCTGCCAGTTGCCGGCGAAGCCGAGCATCGGCAGCGCTACGCCGAGCAGCATCAGGTAGAGCCCGACGGAGATGGTTTCCGGAACGCTGAGCGCTCCGCCGAGCATCAGCAGCAGTCCCCAGCCGAAGCCCCCGACCAATGCGCTGATCCCGAGCCAGGCCCAGCGCTGTCCGCGCGACAAAGTGCAGAGGCCTCCGACCGCCAGCGCGAGGTAAAGCGACAGCAAGGCGATGTTGGGCTCCTCAGAACCGATCAGCGCCGGCGCAGCGAGGCCGCCGGCCAGCCCAAGCAGCGCGCTCGGGGCGCCGAAGCGGAGCGACAGGCCCATGGCCAGCGCGGTCACCGCCGCCATTCCAAGCATGGCCGCCAACGGGCTGATCAGATGATAGAGGTTGGATGCGACCAGGACGCTGGCATAAAGGCTGGCGATGCCGGCCCCCGACAGCGCCTGGCGAACCCGGTCGTCGCGAACCCGCTCTTCCTGGCGAAGCGCGAGTTCCGCTCCCCCGATCAGCACAAAGCCGAAAATCGAGCCCATGATGACGCGGACCGGCGGCGAAAGCAGGCCGGCCTCGATCGACAATTTGACGATCAGCATGCCCGCAACCGCGAGGGTGATGCCGCCTGCCCATATCGGCAGCTTGCGGCCGAACAATTCTTCGAAGCTAAAGCTGCTGGTGCGCTCTTGGTGTTCCGGCGTCCCGTCGTGCGCGATGACGGATTCCACCGGTTCTCCAGCGACGGCGTCTTCGACTGGCTCTGACGGCCGGGCCTCGGCGTAAAGTATTTCCGGCTCGGCGGGCCCAACCTTGAGCGGCACAGCTTCGAGTGGTTCGGCCTGTGCGAGCGGCGTCTCGACAGGCGCGATCGGCGGCTCCGCCCTGGCCATCTCCGGAACCGTAGCGCGCCATTGGGAGGCCGAATTTGCGTTGAGGTCGGCGACTTCGCGCTCCAGTTGGATGACGCGCTTGTTGAACTGCGCGAGCACGACCACCACTGCGACCAGCACCAGGACTTCGAACATGCAAAGCCACCTCCAGCAAGGGATTGGTAGCATAAATTGAGCAGCGTTCAACAAAATAATTAGACACTGCTCAATTAGCCATTTATGACACGCTAATGGGCAGGCGATCCGATCATAGCCGTACGGAGCTTGAGGAACTGATCGTCGCTGCAGGTCACCGGCTCATGGAGGAAACCGGCTTTGCCGGCTTTTCGGCCCGGGAAGTGGCGCGCCGCATCGGCTATTCGATCGGCACCATCTACAATGTCTTTGAAAGCCTCGACCATTTGCTCATCGCGATTAATGGCCGCACTTTCGAGCTATGGACCGACTATCTGGCCGAGCGCATTGCCGAGGGCGGCGGGGACCGGATTCAGTCGCTGGTCGAAGCCTATTTCGGCTTTGCCCGGGACCATCCGAAGCTATGGATGGCAATCTATGACCACCGCCTTCCACCCGGCATGTTCATGCCCGACCGGGACATGGAAAAGCGCCGCGCGCTGACCCGCATCGTCTTTCACGAAATTGCACGCCAGCTTCCCGACTGCGCCGATAGCGAGGTCGAGCATCTCGCCCGATCGCTGATCGCGACCGTGCACGGCCATTGTACCTATGAGCTCAATGGCAGCTTTGCGTTGATGGGGGAAAAGCATCCAACGGCGATGGCGCTCAACAGGGTCCGCGAGGCAATTGCGTCGGCCGGCCGCTCCTAGGCAGGAACCTTGTCGACCTCGATCCACAGCGCCTTGGCGACGGCGACCAGCTCGCCGGCATCATCGTGGATAACCGTCGCACTATGGTGCTTGCGCCCTTCTCGGTTCAGTTCCCAGGCGGTGATGCGAAGACGGTCGCCGGGCGCCACGCGCCGCTCGATCTTCCCGGCCAACCGGGCCAACAACGCCAGCGGCCGCGGCTCGCACAGGCCAAAATAACTGGGGCAATCGAGCGCCGCCCAGATGAATCGCTCGTCCACATGGCCGTGCTCGTCGGCATATTCTTCGTCCGGCACCCACTCCGCCACTGCCACGTCGCGGTGCGGGCTTTCGCCCGGATAGATGCATAGGCCGTCGCCGGGCCCACGCTCGGTCCCGCAGACGAAGCAGCCGGGGATCGGGTGGCCGGAGGGACCGGGGAAGCCCATTGCCGCGGCCTCGAGCTCATCTTCGTTCGGCGGGCCGGGCAAGTCGAAATCGAACTGCTCGTCGAGCGGCCGGCCTCGCGCATAATCCTTCCCCACGTCGAACAGCATCACCTCGGCATCGTCGCGGCGGCGGTGCAGCGGCACATCGAGCGGTGGCGGCGCCAGCAACGTCACTTCCGCCGGTCCGTCGATCCATTCGGCGACCAGCCCGACGACATAGCCGCCATTGCCTGACGCCGGGGGACCGCGGAAGCGGTGCGCGATATGCACTTCGTCCGACTGGCTGGTCATGGCGCAAGCCTAAGCCCGCAAAATGCGAACAGCAAATTGGAGCGCTTGCGCATCGCCTACTCCCCCGCTAGGGAGCGCGGGCCCAGCACCGGACCAATGGTCCGGGAGCCCGGTCGGGGAGTAGCTCAGCCTGGTAGAGCACTGTCTTCGGGAGGCAGGGGCCGGAGGTTCGAATCCTCTCTCCCCGACCAATTTCTAGTGCCCTAGAACCTTTAACCAATCCTCGTGACGAACAAGCTTCTCACGAGGAGATCCGGGGCGGGCCGCTGCCACCTCGGCCGCCTCGATCGTTCGCCAGTCGTCAAAGCAGGTCGGCGCGATGCCACGCTCGGCGAGCAGAGCGTTCAGCCCCTCCCCGCCAGCCTTCTCGCCATCCGATCCCGGCGCCATGACCGCCGCGATCTGCTCGGCGACCTCATAGCCGTCGGGACGGTTGGTGCCGATCGTCCCGGTCGGGCCGCGCCGTGCCCAGCCGACCGCGTAAAGGCCGTCGGCAATCTTGCCTTGTTCATTGGCGAACTTCCCGCCGCGCTCGTCATAGGGCACGCCGTCGATCCGCGGGGTTTGGTAGCCAATCGACGTGACGATCAGGCTCGCCGGAACCTCATATGTCTCGCCTGTACCCCTGGCCGCGCCCGATTCGTCCAACTCGGTTCGCTCGACAATCAGCCGTTCGGCCTTGCCATTCCCCTCGATTCGGAGCGGCTTGGCAAAGAAATCGAACACGATCCGCTTCGGTTTCGACGCGTCGGCACCCGCCGCAGCAAAGTCGCGCAGGATGGTGATCGACTTGCGATGGCCGGGCTCGAGCGCGTCATCGGCTTCGACCGGCGGAAAGTCGGCGGCATCGACGACCGGCGTCGCCACCTCGAGATGGCCAAGCTCGCCCAGCTCCTTCGGCGTCATCGAAATCTGGTGCGGCCCGCGGCGGCCGAGGATGGTGACGGTTTGGACCGCCGATCCGTCAAGCGCATCCAGCGCATGGCCGACGATGTCCGAACCTTCGAACTCGTGGCGGTTCTTGGACAGGATTCGAGCGCAATCGAGCGCGACATTTCCGTTGCCGACCACCGCCACATGGGTCCCGTCCAGCGGCGGGTCGAGATCGGTAAAGTCGGGATGTCCGTTGTACCAGCCGACGAATTCCGCCGAACCGACCACGCCCGGCAAATCCTCGCCCGGGATGCCGAGATTGCGGTCGTGAGGCGCGCCAATTGCCAGGATTACCGCGTCGTAAAGGCCGCGCAGATCCTCGGCAGACACGTCCTTGCCGACCGCGACATTGCCGACAAACTCGACCGTTCCGCCTTCGGCGACCTGGTCGTAGCGCTTGGAGACTGCCTTTAACGACTGGTGATCGGGGGCGACGCCGAAGCGGATCAAGCCGTAGGGCACCGGATAACGGTCGATGATGTCGATCCGGGCCCGGTCGCCATAGGCCTTGGCCAGCGCTTCGGCCGTGTAGAAGCCCGCCGGCCCGGAACCCACGATCGCGAAATGCCGCATGCCGACTCCCCTGTTTTGCGGGAGCCTAGTCGCGCTTGTCCTCCAGCAGCAAGTCGCTGCCCTTCAGCTTCAGCATCTGTTCGATCGGACCCGCGAACAGCGCCAGCATGCCGGGCAGCTGGATGCGGCAATGGACCTTGCTTTCCTCGACATCGATCTGGGCCTCGACCGCCTGCCCCATCGCATGAACAGTAAGGTCGAGCCGCTCGCCCGACCAATTGGCGTCGATGTGGCTCGCCCCGCCCGGAATATGGTCGCGAAGCTTGTGAATGTTGTTGGCGATCCGCCGGTGGGCCTCGTCGCGGCCGAGCTGGTGCGGAATGTCCACGTCGATTGGTTTCTGCATCGCCATGAGATGCGGTGAGCGGCGTTGCTTTTCAATCGCCTACGGGTTCTGATGGGCAATGGCGCGCTTGCTCATCATCCTGTCAATCTTGTTGGCGTCGCCGGCCCGTGCCCAGGTTCCGCAGTGGAATCCGGCCGCTCCCTATGTCACGGCCGGCCAGGATGAGCCGGGCTATCGCAGCTGGGTTGCCCGGGTCAGTTGGCGGGCGACCTATGTCAAAGCGCTTAATGATTATCTGACGGCCTATGGCGTCGGTGGGGTCGTTCCGACCTGGCAGCTGCTCAGAACCGCCACCGACTGGCAAAAATGCGGCGCCGAACCGTTCGAAATCCCTCCTTCCAGCGCCTGGCCGAACATCGTCGCGGCGCTGCGCTACGTCGGCACCTACGTCACTCCACAGATCGGACCGGTTGAAGTCGTCTCGGTCTACCGCAACGAACGGCTCAACGCCTGCGCGGGCGGGGCACCGGAAAGCACGCACAAGCTGCTCGGAGCGGTCGACATGGTGCCCTTGAGGCCGATCACCCGCGAGGCGTTGATGACCCGGCTTTGCCAGATCCATCAGCAAAGCGGCGAACGCTTCTGGGTTGGCCTCGGCCTGTACAAAGGCATCCGTTTCCACATCGATGCCAAGAAATTCCGCGAATGGGGCATGTCCGGCGCCAGGGGCGGCTTCGGTTGCACCGCGGTGCTGGCAGAGGGGCCGATGCCGTTTCCGATGGCCCCGCCGGACTTCGCGGGCGTGCCGGTAAGCTCCGATCCCCTCGCGCCACGCAACTAGGCCTTGTGTTGCGCGGGTAACACACCACATGGTCCCACGATTGAGGGGTACCCATGGATTTTGAGAAACTGACCGATCGCGCCCGCGGCTTCCTGCAAGCGGCCCAGACGATCGCGGTCCGGGAGCATCACCAGCGGATCACGCCGGCCCATTATGCCAAGGCGCTGCTCGACGACGAGCAGGGCATGGCGGTCGGACTAATCAACGCTGCCGGCGGCGACGGTGCCGCCGCCCGCCGTGCGATCGACGCGCTGGTCGCCAAACAGCCGGCGGTGACCGGCAGCGGCGCGACGTCCGCCCCGGCGGTCGATGGCGACCTCATCCGGCTGCTCGACCAGGCGCAGGAAATCGCCACCAAGGCCAACGACAGCTACGTCACCGTCGAGCGCATCTTGCTGGCGATGGCGCTGGCCAAGAATACGGAGGTCGGCGGCGCGCTGGCGAAGGCCGGCCTCACACCGCAGAACCTCAACGCCGCGATCGACAAGCTGCGCGGCGGCCGCACCGCTGACACGCAAGCGTCCGAGGACCGTTACGACGCGCTGAAGAAATATTCCCGCGACCTCACTGCCGCCGCTCGCGAAGGCAAACTCGACCCGGTGATCGGCCGCGACGAGGAAATCCGCCGCACCATCCAGGTGCTGGCCCGCCGCACCAAGAACAATCCGGTGCTGATCGGCGAACCCGGCGTCGGCAAGACCGCGATTGCCGAAGGCCTGGCGCTGCGCATCGCCAACGGCGACGTGCCCGACGGCCTCAAGGACCGGCGCCTGCTGTCGCTCGACATGGGTTCGTTGATCGCCGGCGCCAAATATCGCGGCGAATTTGAGGAGCGGCTGAAGGGCGTGCTCGACGAAGTCAAACAGGCTTCCGGCGACATCATCCTGTTCATCGACGAGATGCACACGCTGGTCGGCGCCGGGAAGTCGGAAGGCGCGATGGATGCGTCGAACCTGATCAAGCCGTCCCTGGCCCGCGGCGAGCTGCACTGCATCGGCGCGACCACACTCGACGAATATCGCAAGCATGTCGAAAAGGACGCAGCCCTGGAGCGGCGCTTCCAGCCGGTGTTCGTCGGCGAGCCGACCGTACCCGACACCATCTCGATCCTGCGCGGCCTCAAGGAAAAATATGAGCTGCACCATGGCGTGCGCATCACCGACGCGGCAATCGTCGCCGCCGCGACGCTTTCCAACCGCTACATTACGGACCGCTTCCTGCCGGACAAGGCAATCGACCTGATGGACGAAGCCGCCAGCCGCATCCGGATGGAGGTCGAATCCAAGCCCGAGGAAATCGAGAATCTCGACCGCCGCATCATCCAGCTCAAGATCGAGCGCGAAGCGCTAAAGAAGGAAAGCGACACCGCATCGAAGGATCGGTTGAAAACGCTCGAGCAGGAGCTGGCCAATCTCGAACAACAGTCGGCCGAGCTCACCACCCGCTGGCAGGCGGAAAAGGAAAAAATCGCCGGTGAAGCCAAGATCAAGGAGCAGCTAGACGCGGCCCGGATAGAGTTGGAGCAGGCCCAGCGCGGCGGCGACCTCGCCAAGGCCGGAGAGCTGCAATATGGCCGCATCCCTGAGCTTGAGAAAAAGCTCAATGAAGCCTCGCAGGCTTCGAAGGGCGCGATGCTGCGCGAAGAGGTCACCGACCAGGACATCGCCGCGGTGGTCAGTCGCTGGACCGGCATTCCGGTCGAGCGGATGATGGAGGGCGAGCGCGAGAAGCTGCTCAACATGGAAGAGGCGATCGGGGCACGCGTCATTGGCCAGGCCGATGCGGTCAAGGCCGTGTCAGCGGCGGTCCGCCGCGCCCGCGCCGGCCTTCAGGACCCTAACCGTCCACTCGGCTCCTTCCTGTTCCTCGGACCAACCGGCGTCGGCAAGACCGAACTGACGAAGGCGCTGGCCGAATTCCTGTTCGACGATGCGAGCGCGATGGTCCGTATCGACATGAGCGAATTCATGGAGAAGCATGCCGTCGCCCGGCTGATCGGCGCTCCCCCCGGCTATGTCGGCTATGAAGAAGGCGGCGTCCTGACCGAGGCTGTGCGCCGCCGGCCTTACCAGGTCGTCCTGTTCGACGAGGTCGAAAAGGCCCATGGCGACGTGTTCAACATCCTGTTGCAGGTGCTCGATGACGGGCGGCTGACCGATGGGCAGGGACGCACCGTCGATTTCACCAATACCATCATCATCCTGACGTCGAACCTGGGGTCGCAATATCTCGCCTCTTTGGGTGAGGATGAGAACCCGACCAATGTCGAGGCGCAGGTGATGGAGGTGGTGCGCAGCCATTTCCGCCCCGAATTCCTGAACCGGCTCGACGAGATCATCCTGTTCCACCGCCTGTCGGCCGGCCACATGGGGCCGATCGTCGATATCCAGGTTCGGCGGCTCCAGAAACTGCTCGACGACCGCAAGATCCATCTGGAGCTGACCGACGCCGCGCGCGCCTGGCTTGGCCGGGTCGGCTACGACCCGGTCTATGGCGCCCGGCCGTTGAAGCGCGCCGTCCAGAAATATCTGCAGGACCCACTTGCGGACGAAATCCTGGCCGGGCGGGTCCATGATGGATCGACCGTCAAAGTCGATGAGGGCGACGGCGAACTTAAGATCGAGCCCGTCGACGCCGTGCAGGAGGCAGCCAAATAGGCGGCGCCTAGCAGCCGGGCGACATGGGATACATTGCCATTGCCTGGCAGCCGGTGTTGGCGCTTCTTGGTGTTTGATTGGCCATTTCGCGCTCGCGCTTACGAAGTTCCGCCCATTGGACGCGAGTCCCGCACACCTTCCGGGCCTCGACCCGACTACCGGGCAGCTTGATCTTTTCGCAGACGATCTCTTCGGGGTCGCGCTGCCCCGGTGATGAAGCCGGCTGGGCTAGCGCCGGCGCCTCAATTCCGATCAGCACGACAATCGCAAGGATCCTCCATGACTGGGCCATGGCGTTCTCCCTCGTTAGCGAGAAGCGATGCCATCGCTTTTACGGCCTCGGAATGGAACTGAAAAAGAGAATTTTAGCAGGCGGCAGCGCCCGTGTGAGTGTTGACCGTCTGGCAAGGCCCGTTGGCCGAGCGCTGCGCGTTATCCACCGCTTCGCGATCCAGTTTCCGCTTTTCGGCCCATTCCGCGCGAGTGCCGCAGACTTTCCTGGCTCCAAGCCGGGTCCCGATCACTTCGATCCTTTCGCAGACGATCTCGTTGGGGTTGCGTTCTTTCGGCCTGGCAACTTCTTGCGACAGCGCCGGTGCGCCAATTGCGATCACCCCGACAATAGCCAATGCCCTCCACACTATGCCCACCACCTTCTCCCTCATGCGCGAATAGCGACTGGACTCCTTATCCGTCCGCGGGCGGGATTGGGAAAAGCTAATCCTAGCAGGACGGACGCCCAGTCCCCGAGCCCGAGGAGGAACCGGTCGTCTGGCAAGGAGCGTTGCCCATGCGCTGGGCCTGCTCCATCGCTTCCTTGTCCAGCTTGCGCTTTTCGGCCCACTCCGTCCGCGTTGCGCAAACCCGCTTCGTCGCAACCCGGCTGCCGATCGCGGTGATCTTTTCGCAGACGATTTCATCGGGATCGCCTTTCTTCGGCTTCGACGCTTCTTGAGATAGTGCAGGAGCCGCAACTCCAATTACGGCGGCAAATACCAGACAGGTCTCGAGCGCGCGCATAGCGATCACCTTCCTCCGGCGGACTAAGAAGTTAGGTTATGCCGCATGCGCCGAAAGGTAAGAAGCAGAATTCGACAAAAGGCGGGCCGGCTGATCTAGCCCCGCATCGGCTTGTCGGGCCGCTCGGCCTCGGAGATGGCGAACATGTCGAGGATCATTCGCTGCTCGTCCGCGCTGAGGTGCGGGTTCCAGCAGTCGAGGATCAGCAGCGCGCGGTCTTCACTGCTCTCGTTCCACGCCTCATGCTCGATCGTGTCGTCGAACGCGAAGGCCTCACCAACACGCCACTCGCGGACCTCGCCACCGACCCGAAAGCCGCAGCCGTCGGGCACGATCAGCGGCAAATGGATGATCGTCCGGATATTGGTGACGCCGGTGTGGGGCGGGATTCGCTTGCCGGCCTTCAGGATTGAAAAAAACACCGCCGGTGCGCGTCCGGATATGTGAGCCAAGGGCAGAGATTCGACGAGTTCCGCTGTCTTCGGGGCCCGCTTGCAGACCTCGTCGATCCGGCTCCCGTCCCGCCACAAGTGCAGCGCGCTCCAATTTGCCGATTTGTCGAGCTCGCTCCAAAGATTTTCAGGAGTTCCGGGAGGCATCTCGATGTAGGGCGAAAGGCCCGGATCGGGGCTTGCCAGGATGGCTTCGAGTTCTTTGCGAATGACGGCAGTCGCGGCCTCCAGCTTCGTTAGCCAGGGGAAATGGCCGCGGTCGAAAAATTCGTCGGCCGGCAGGAACGGATAGAAGAAACCGTGACACTGGTTGGCGTAGGTTTTGCGCCTTCCGAGCATCAAGTCAGCGGCGGCCGATGCACGGCGCCGATCACGCTCGCTTGCACTCGTCAGCGCCTCGCCAAGGCCGTCGTCTACGGCATCTGCCAGCGCCTGCCGCCGCACTTCGACGAACTCTCGCGCATGGCGGATCATCGCGGCAAGTTCGGGCGTGTGGTTGGGGATGCTGGCGCAAATCCCCAGAAAAATTGCCCAATGATCGGTGGCCGCGCCAAGCTCTGAACGGCGTTCGTGAAGCTCGGCAAGCCGAAGCCGTGCCATCAAATGCAGCTGATCGATTTCCAGCACTTTTTCGAGCGCCGCCCGCTCGCCTTCATCATCTGCAGCGGTACGATGCGCCTTGGCCAGGTTCATCCACAAGGTCGGCTCCGACGGATCGGCCTCCGTCGCAGCGGTCAAATATTGGATGGCTTGGTCGAGCTGGCTCGCTTCGAGCGCGTCGAGCCCCAACTCATTGAGACGGAGCGGATTAGGGCCGGTCAGGGCCTGTCCGCCCAATATCGAAGCAGATTGGCCTGGACGAGTTGCAGGCGCGAGAAATTCTCTTGCTTCATCGACAGGCCTTCCAGCGCGGCGACTTCGTTCAGATCGAACAGCAGGTTGCGTTGGAACGGATCCTTCACCTGGCTCTGGATGAAGGTGATCGCCACGAGCCGCTCGCCGTTAGTGACCCGCTCAACCTCATGGAAGGTGTCGGAGGGGTATATAATTGCTTCGCCCGGCTTCAGCTTGAACCGGAGATCGCCATTCTGAAGCTGGATGTGGAGTGCGCCGCCTTCGTAGCTCTCGGGATCATTGAGGAAGATGGTGCAGCTCAGGTCGCTGCGGATGATGATGTTGTTGCCGAGGTTGAGGAAGGCGGCGTCGGCGTGGGCGCCATAATATTGACCCGGCTGATATTTGGTCAGCAGCGGGGGAGCGATCTTGGCCGGGAAGGCGAATTCGCGGAATTCCTCGCTTCGCGCGAAAGCCTTGAGCATGATTTGCGAGCTGGCCTGGGTGGCGGCGGGATCATGCAGCTGCTGGTTGTTCTTGGCTTTGTTGTGCGGGTTGGTCGCGCGTCCGTCGACGAACTGCGTGTTGGCCGCAATGCGCTTGCATTCCTCGACTTCCCCGGCGTCCAGCAACGGCAATATTCGATACATTCAACACTCCTGTCCGGACCGCTGCAGCGCTCGATCGAGCAGCGGTGCCGATTGGGCGGCCTGGCGCAATTCCTCCATCGCCCCCTCAATATCCGAGCGATGGCTCTGGGTCGCCTCGGCCAGCAACTCCGCCCTGAGTGACGGACTATAGTCATATTCGAGCGCCTTGGAATAACGGCGGATCAACGGCCCGCTGGCCAGCTCTTCCGCCAGCCCTCGATCCGGAACCAGGCCAAAATGCTGTGCACAGCCTAGAATCGCGCTGGTCATGTCGACGAGCATTTGGTCGAAATCGGCCCAAAGGATTTGGCGATCGCCCAGCGCCTCCGAGGCCGCCTCAAGCGACGTCATTTCACATGCCCAGGCCAGCGCCGCCCTATCCGCGTCATTGCGATTGAAAGAGCTGCCATTGACGCCACGGCCGGCCGCGCGCCTCATCCGAATCTCGTGCAGTGCGCCTACCTCGGTGCGCGAATTCTCGCCGGCCAGGATGGTGGCAACATAGTTGGCAGGCGAGGCATAAAGGAACAGCGCCCGCCCCTCCGGTTCGACCAGCTGCGGCGCATGCTCAGACACGGAGCTGGTCGCCTTAACAATCGCAAGCTGCCGAGATGGGCCGCGCCTTGCCATCAGCCTGGATATCGTCTTGGCAAGAAGCAGACGGTCCTGCCCGCTGGATTCGCCAAGATCGCGCAGCGACCGGGGCTCGCGAATTGCCAGCACTCCGTCGAGCTCACCGAGCAAGCGCGACATCAGTGTCGAGCCGACATGGCCAATATGGAAAATCCAAGCGGCGGGCGGATCATCGACTTCGTTCGCGGCGGCGACCAGCTCATCAAGACTGCAAATCAGCGAAGGCCGGCCCGCGGCCAGCATCCTGTCATCGAGGAAGCTTTCAGTGCGGTAATCCCCGTCGGCCATCTGGATGAGGCGTGCAAGGCGCGCATGCGGATCGGCTGCCTGCACGAGCCACTGGCTGCCGCTGATAAAATCGGATGGAAGCGGGGAGACCACGTAAAAGCCATAACCGGCGCAATCAGCCGGTCAATGTGGCCGCCGATACAATGCTGATCCGGTTAAAGCCTAGCTGCCGTCAGGACCGCGGCGATTGACCTGCGCCTTTTCGACCGCTTCCCGATCTTCGCGCCGGCGGATTTCCCACTCGGCGGCGGTCATGCACACCCGTTTGGTGGCCAGGCGCGAACCCACCACGCTCTGTTTTTCGCAAATGATCCGATTAGGATCCTTGGCTTCGGTCTTCTTCTCGTCGGCTGCCGCCGCCGCGGGAATAAGGACCAAAGCGGCAATGATTCCAATAGCTACGCGCATAACGAACCTCTCAACCAATATTGCCGCAATGACAGTCAGTTACGGTGCTTGAGTCAATGTAATTTCGACGGACGGTGCAATTGGTTCCGGCTACCGTGGAGGTGCGACATCGAACGCGACCGTGAGCCGTTCGCCCTCGTTGAAGGGAACAGTGCCGTGCCACATACCCGAAGGGAACAGCGCCAGATGACCGGCCTTGGGCTCGATCTTGCGCCATGGAGCCAAGTCGATGCCCAGGAGGTCGTCAGGCCTTCCGAGCGTCAGCCACCCCGCATCCTCCGGCTCTCCCGGATCTTTCGGCGGCAGCGCAATATAAAGCGCCGAACTGATCCATCCTTGCGGGTGGACGTGGTTGGAGTGATGGCCGCCAGACCGCAGGCGCACCGACCAGCTGCCGGAAAAACGGATCCGGCGGTCGCGCGGCTGGCGCAGCGTCGGATGTTTGGGATCGTGCGGCGGAAGCTGCGCGACGTGCCGCTCCACCGCGGTGACGATCGCCTGGCGAAGCTGGCGGATGATTGGGTCGATCCGTGAGAATAGGGGCCCATCGGTCTGGGTTCCGCCGCGTACCGACTGGTCGAGATACTCGCCTTTCGCCTTGTGAAGGTCGCGCAAGGTCGAACCGAGCGTTTCGAGCGGAGGCAGCAGGTCCGATATGTCGCTGAAGCTGACCAGGCGCTCGTCACCCTCCAGCCAGCGCAAGCGCGGATCATCGGCCAGGCGCCAGGCAGTGCTGGCATAAGCCCACAGCTCCCCCGACTGGTCTCGGCTGAGCTCGCGATCGATCAGCGGCAGAGCGGCATCGACTGCGCCCACTCTAAGCAAATGCCGGATCCGCCATCGGCCGAGCGCCGCGTCGATGGCCGGCGGTGCCGTGGCGAACAAGGCTGCGGGAAAATCTTCCGTCTCGCATTCGGCGGCGTGAATGCCCCGATAGATCTGGAATTCGTTCGATCGAACTCCGGCGGCTTCTGCCCGCTGTGCGATGCCGCTCAGCGTTTGATATGCTCCGCGTCGAAGCTGGACGTTGAGCAACGTCTCCCACAGCGGCGCAGCGGCTGGCATTCGCTCGAGCGCCGATTCCAGTGAGGCGGTGGCCTCGTCGGGACGGCCGGCCGTCGCCATGAACTGGGCGAGCTGCTCATGGCCCTCAAGCCACATGGGCGAGCCGGCAACGCCTTTCTGAAGCTCCTCAATAGCTTTCTCGCCATTGCCGGCCGAAGCCATTGCCGCCGCCAGTCCGATCAGGATTTGGCCGTTCTGTGGGGCCAATGCCCTCGCCGTCCGATACAGCAACTGAGCGTCGAGCCCGGCCTCCATTGCAACCCGGGCGCGGCCATGGGCGATGCTGATATTGGCTGGATCCAGCCGCGCAGCCTCGGCGAAGCTGCCCAATGCACGCTCATGCTCGTCGATCGAGCGCTCGAGCAAGCCCTTCCATTGCCACAGCAGCGCCGTCGGCGCCTGCTCCACCGCGCGCTCCAGTAACGGCAGCGCGCTTTCCTCTTCGCCCTGGCGCAGCGCCTCCTTGGCCAGCTGATCGAGCGCTGCGGGATCTAGCGGCCTGCTTGAGACGGCGGCGAGAGCAGCCTTGAAATTCACAGCCCTTCAGCGCCCCCTTCGACTCCGATCACCTGGCGGACGGCGTCCCGTTCGACCTTGCTCAGCGCCGGGTTCCAGACATCGAAGATGAACACGACCCGCAGCTCATCCGAAGGGTTGGCCGCCTCATGCTCGATCGTGTCGTCGAACAGAAAGGCCTTGCCGCGCTGCCAATATCGGGTTTCCGCTCCTACCCGGAACCAGCAACCTTCAGGGACGACCAGGGGCAGGTGGCACACCAGCCTGGTGTTGTTGACCCCGACATGCGGCGGGATGGTGGTGTTGGGGGCGAGTAGGGAAAACATGGCATTGGGGCCGGCTCCCGGAATGTCCGGCTGCGGCAGGCCGTCAAGCAGTGCCATCGTCGCCGGGCAATGGCGGGCATTTGCCTCGATCCTCTTTCCGCTCTGGACGAGGTGGATGGCGGTCCAGTCGCGGTTCTGGTTGAGATCCCGCCACTGGGCCATCGCCTGATGCTCATCATATTGGATGTACGGCACCAGCTCGGCGCGCTCGGCCGACATGACCGCCGCCAGCTCCGCAGCGATGGTTTCGGTCGCCGCCTCGACTTTGGCCAGCCAGGGATGCTCGTCGCGCGGATGGAATTCGCGCTCGACCAGCCCGGGATAGGCGAAATGGGTCGGTTCGCTATGGAAGACTCGGGTCTTGCGCAACACGTTGGATTGGAAGCGGGCGATACGCGCGGCCTCGCCCGGATCAGCGCCGGCGACGATGGTGCCGGTCGCCTTCTCAAGCCTGGCCTCACGCTCGGCGATCCAGCGATCGCGGATCGCCTCGCCGTTGCTCAAGGCGGCAGCCAGCTGCGGCGGAATGTCGCCGGCTGGCCGCTGCGCCAGCGCGTTTGCCCAGGCCTCGCCGGCATGATCGGGGGACAGTTTCTCGATCAGGGACGCCCTCATGGTCAGCGCCATGAAATCCAACTCGGCGAGGGCCAGCGCCCGATTGACGGCTTCCAACGCCTTGGCCGGCTGGCCGGAGGCCCGGCGCAATGCCGCGAGCTTCAGCCAAAGCTGCGGCTGGTCTGGATCATCGGTTCCTGCCTGTTCGAGCAGCTCAATTGCGCGCGGAAGATTGCCGTTGGCGGCGGCGCGATCTGCTTCGGCGACCAACGCGCTCATTGCGAGATCCGGCCCTTACTCGGGGGCATCGAGCGAATAGCCGAACTTTTCGACCCACGGCTTCAAAACCGGGAAGATCGGCTCGAGATGCTTGCGGAAATGCTGCCAGCGGCCGGCCGATCGCTGATAGATCGGCTCGACGACCTGGGCGTAGCTCGCCGTCCTGATCCTGCCGCGGCTTCGCGCGGTGGACTGGTGGTCGAGCACCGCGTCGTGCCAGTCGAGCTCGAGGAATTCGAACAGCTTGCGCAGCTCGCCATCCTGATCAGCAACGACCTTCTCGTACATGATGGTGTGGGTCGGGGTCGGCATCAGCGACTGGACCCGCTCGAAATAGCTGAAGGTCAAGTCATAGAGCTCGGCCGCCGTTTCGAGCCGCGTAAAGCTCGACATGCCGTCATTCAGCTTGAAGTTGGTGACATAGCAGCTCAGCACCACATCGCACGGATGCCGCAGCGCGAGAATAATGCGAGCATCGGGGAACAGCCGGCGGATATGGGGCACAGCGTTGGTCGCCAGCGGATTTTTGTCGACCAGCAGATTCCCCGGCTCGAGCGGCGTTCCGGACTTGGCGACTTCGAAATAGGCGTTGCGGACCGTCTGTATCTGCTCATCGGTCGCGACCGGCAGATCGTCGTAGTTGCTGAGCAGCCGGAAGGCCGGTTGAAGGGTTGGCTCTTCTTCCAGCACTTCGATCGATGGATGCCCCATGAGGATCGTGTCGAGCAGGGTCGTTCCGGAACGCGGAAATCCGAACAGGAATACCGGTGATGGGCGCGGATCCTTCGGCGTCTCGGACCTCCATCGATCGACCCATTGTCGCGTGGTTGCTGCATGCCGCTCGCGGATCAGGTTCCGATAGGCAGCACCTGTTTCCTCCGACCGCGGCACATCCTTCATGAACAGTTCGTTCATTTGCTCATATGCCTCGAACGCTTCGTCATAGCGCCCGACCCCTTCCAGCAGCTGCCCGGTCAGGTGGGCGCGGCGGCCGGTCTCCAGGTCGCCCGCAACCTGCTCCATCGCCGCCAGCCCCTCGGCGAACCGCTTGGCGCGCCGATGATCGTAGGCGCGGATGAAGTTCAGCGCATTCGGCCCAACACCCCGCTCTTCGGCCTGCGACACCAAGGCGGAGAGCTGCTCGGTTCGATTGGTCAGGTCGAAGCAGAGTGCCAGGCCGAGATGGCCGAGCGCATTGTCAGGATCGAGGCCGAGCACCTGCCGGTAGACTTCTTCGGCGTCGCTTATGTTCTTCAGGTCGGAGAGAAGGCTCGCCTTCTTGAGCATAAGATCAATGTCATCAGGGGAGCGCTTGACTGCATCCTCGATCGCTTCGAGCGCGACGTCGTCGTGACCCCATTGCTTCAACAGGGCATAGAGCTCACGCAGCGGGACGGGATCCTCGGGAAAATCCTCCGCCATCTTCCTGAGGACGATTTCCGCCTCGTTCCAGTCGCCAGTGTGGATGATTGCGGTGGCGAGGTTAATTCGAATCGGAGCCGAGTCCGGCGCCAACTCAACAGCCCGCCGCAACGCAGCCACGCTCCCCTCGTAATCCTCCGCACTCCGGAGCGCATTGCCCAAATTGTTCCAGCTTTCAAAATCGACCGGCTCGGCAGCCACCACTTGTCGATAAGCGTCGATGGAAGCTTGGAAGTCTCCGGTATTTTGGGCCCAAAATCCGCGCAGCTTGAGCAAACGGCCAGTGCGATCGGAGCTGGCCAGGTCAGCTGTCAGTACGCCCAGAGCCTCCTGTTCCTGTCCCGCGCTGGCCAGCGCGCTTGCAAGGTTGATGGCAATCTTTGAATCGCTCGGTCGCGCCAGGTGGGCAATGCGCAGATGGTCGATCCCGGCCTCAATCTGGCCGGCCTGGCACTTGAACATCCCGAGCATCGCGTTGAGCGCGACACGGTCACCACCGGCCGCCAGGGCCTGCTCACCGATCCGGCACGCGTCGGCAAGCATGCCCCGGCTTGCCAGGCCCAAGGCCTGCCGGATGGCATTGGTCGTATGATCGTCGAGGGTCGAAGTGGCATTCATTTCGCCTTCCTAGCGAAATCGCCGGAAAGGGCCAGTAGGTGCTTGGGGCATAACAAAAAAGGGGCGGCGGATCCGAAGATCCACCGCCCCGATTTGGGTTGGTTCGACTTTTTAGAAGTCGAGCGTCACGCCGGCATAGATGTACCGGCCGAGCGCGTCCCAGGTGCCCGGGTAGGTGTTGCCGTTACACGGACCCGCCGGGCAGAGGTTGGAACCACCCAGGGCAGCGCTGCCACCGGTGACCAGCGGCGGATCGTTGTCCAGAATGTTGTTCACGCCAAGGCGGAACTCATAATGGTCGCCGAACCGATAGGTGGTCGCCAGGTCGAAGTAATGCTGCGCGCCGATGTGAACGCCCGGATCGATCGGGAAGTCGCCATGCAGCGTCTCATTGTCTTGGGTGGTCTCTGCCGTAACCTTGCCGACCATGCGCCACTGCAGCGACACGCCAATGCCACTCGGCATGTTCAGCGTGGTCCGCAGCTTGTGCCGCCACTTCGGCATCGGAGCGCCGCTGGCCACGGTCGCGCCCGAGCAGGTCGGACCATAGAAGCCGGCGCAGTCATACGGCTCGGTCAGGCCATTATCGACCTTGTAGTGCTTCAGCCAGGTGCCGTTGAAGTTGGCCGACAGGCTGCCGATGCCGCCGAGGCGGTGGCTGTAGCTGCCGTTGAAGTCGAAGCCGTTGGTCTTGACCTTGCCCTCATTGTTCGGCGTGTCGGTGACGAAGCCACCGGGCGTCAACCAAAGCGACCCAGCCGGGTCACGCTGGATAAGGGCGCAGGCGGGCGATTCGAACGACGCCGTCGTTTGCGAGACGCAAGCGTTGAGGATCGCGTCCGCACCGAAGCCCTGGATCGCGTCCTTCACCTCGATGTTCCACCAGTCGATGGTGAACGCGAAGCCCGGCAGCCACTGCTGCGGCTGCAGGATCACACCCAACGTCTTGGTCGTGGCGGTTTCCGGATCGAGGTTCGGATTGCCGCCAAGCAGGCCGTTATACTGGCCGGCCGGGTTCGGCGCCGGGCTTTGTCCGACGACCAGGCCCTGTGCCAAGCAGCCGAAATCCGCTGCCGTGATGGTGTGGGCGCACGCATCGTTGCTGCCGTCCAGGCCGACGAACTGCGGAGCGAACAGCTCCTGGATGTTCGGCGCGCGAACCGCCCTGTTGTAGGCGGCGCGGAACCGGACTTCCTTGATCGGGGCGAACTCAGCCGACAGCTTGTAGGTGTCGGTGTTGTATTTACGCCCAGTGCTCAGTTCGTAGTAGGAACGGCGGTAACCGGCCCCGAAGGTCAGGTCGTAAACGCCATGTTCCTGAATGACCGGAAGCTGCGCCTCACCGAAGAACTCGATTACCCGGAAGCTGCCGTTGACCGGAAGGGTCGGAGCGCCCTGGCCGGTGAGATCGCCGGTCTGGAACGACTGGTCCGGGTTCAGGACCAGCTTCTCCTTGCGGTATTCCGCACCGAGATTGACCCCGACGCCGTCCTGAGACCAGGGGAACTGGACGCCATAGTCGCCCAACGAACCAGTGAAGTCGACGTGAGCGATCTGTTCCGACGTACGGCCCTGCACAACGCCGAACACGTTGAGGTAGTTGACCGCCGCCTGCGATGCCGGGGCGCCGGTGAGCACGTCATAGGGGACGCAGGTCGGATCCGAGCCGTCGAGCACCGAACGACAGACCGGGTTGATGCCCGGCAGGTTCGGATCGTCGACGATGTCCAGCGCGCGATTGAGTCGAGCGATCGAAAACTCGTTCTTGTAGACCAGCGAGTAGTTGGTCCGGCCGTACTGGTAGTAGGCGTCATAGGACCAGACATCGCCCAAATCGCCCTTCGAACCCAGCAAGCCGCGATAGCTGGTGTGCGTCAGGTCGGCGATACGCGGACCACCTTCGGTATTACGACGCAGCAACTGGAAATACGCCTTGTTGTACGGGGCACCGCCCGGGACAGTGTTGACGAAATCGATCGGCGCATTGCCCGGATTGGGATTGTAAGGCGCGCCCTGGGCGAGCGGGAAGTTGCCGAGGAAGCCGTTGATCAGGTTCAGGCTTCCAGGTGCGCAGGTCAGTGCAGCCTGTGCGGCGCTAAGCAACGGGTTGTCGCAGTTGATCGTCAGCGTATTGCCGAAGTCGCCCGACGGAGCGATCTGCGCCAGCGTGTGGTCGTCCATGAACATGAATTCAAGGTACGGCTTGATCGCCGGCGAGATTTCATAGTCCGCAAAGACGCCGCCGATGTAGCGTTCGTCAGGCCGCTGGAAATAGTTGAGCGGGGCGAAGTTGTAGAGATTGCCCGCGAACGGAGCGATCGTTCCCGCACCTAGACCGGCGACGGTCGACGTCGTGATCGTCACGTGATGGGTTGCGATCGGGCCCGGACTTGTCCGCGTCGTCGTCGAAACGAAGATCACGGCATTGCCCGGGTTGGCAGTCGCCGAACCGCCGCAGCGAACGTTGTTCGGGAGCAGCTCGGCATTCGGATAGAAGCCAACCTGCCGGACCGATTCCTGAATGACGCAGGCGCTATAGTCGCGCCGCCCCTGCAGGACCGGATTGACGTTGCGATAGCCGAAATAGGCAACGGCGTGACCGCGATTGTCGTCGAAGTTGACGCCCAGCGAAACGGTGCCGTCGAAGGCGCCGCCGTCAGCAACCGAACCCTTCGGTGCGGTGTAGTGGCGGCCGCCAAGGATCGAGCTCATGTCCTGAGCGTCACCGGCCGCGGCGCAGCCCGCGCTGCCCTGCGGAGCAAAACAGTTCGAGTGAAGCGATGGGCTGGTGTTGTTGTGCTGGTAGAAACTGTACTGGCCGTCGAACCGGATACCGGTGAAGGTGGAATCCATGATGAAGTTGACGACGCCGGCGACTGCGTCGGCGCCGTACACCGACGAGGCGCCGCCGGTCAGGACTTCGGCGCGCTTGATCAGCGACGACGGGATGAAGTTAAGGTCGGCGGCCTGGGTCGTGCTGTTCGGGTCGCCCGGAACCATGCGGCGGCCGTTGATCAGCGCCAGGGTGCGCTTCGAACCGAGATAGCGAAGGTCGACTTCCGCGGTGCCGGATGCGCCGTTGGAAACGCCCGAGGCCTGCGACGCGCCGACGGAGGGCAGCGAATTGAGCAAATCTTCGACGCGGGTCGTACCAGACAGCTTCAGGTCCTGGGCGTTGACGACGGTGACCGGAGCAGCCGATTCCAGGTTGGCCGAAGGAATGCGCGTGCCGGTGACGACGATGTCTTTGGTGGGCTCCGCGGCTTCCGGGGCGGCTTCAGGGGCCGGCGCTGGCTGGGCGGCGGTGTCGGCGGTGTCGGCGGCCGGCGCATCTTGCGCGAACGCCGGCGTGGCAAGCATGCTGGCGCCGACCAATAGGGTCGTGCCGAGCAGCCGCTGACGAAAATCGAGCTTCATAAAGTCTTCCCCTCATGGGCCGCACCGGGATACGGCCGTGCATGTACAGCAGTGGGACACTGCCGAACTGCCGGCTTGAATAAGAGAAAGCGCTAAAGCAACGCAACGTAACGAGAGGTTCCTCTGTCGAGTTGTCGACCCGCTGTAGTGTTTCTGCAACACTAGCGTCCCGGCCTCTCTCTTGTCCGCCAATGCCCCCTATGCCTAAGGTGCCGTCAAGTTTTTCGGACGGAGGCGTTTGCATGGTGAGGTTCGGATCGGCTGCTACGGCCGCGATCGTTGGGCTGATTCTTATGACTGCGCCTGCCGCGGCGGCGCCGAAGAAGGTCCCCGATGGACCGCCTCCTGCCGCGGTTACGGAACTGCTGAATTGCCGCAACATCACTGACAGCGCCGCTCGCCTGGCCTGCTATGACAAGTCGGCGGCGACGATCGGCGAGGCCGTCGCCAAAAAGGACCTGGTGGTAATGGACCGGGAGTCGGTCAAGAAGACCAAGCGCGGGCTGTTCGGCTTCTCGATACCCAACCTCGGCATTTTCGGCGACGACGACAATGAGGTGGAGATCAAGCAGATTGACGGGACGATCGTCAGCACCGCCTTCAATGCCGACGGCGGCTATATCTTCCGCCTGGCCGACGGCAGCCGCTGGAGCCAGATCGACAGCAAGCCATTCGCCATCCCGCCCCAGGGTGGGGACAAGGTGGTGGTCAAGAAAGGCACGCTGGGAAGCTACTTCCTGACGGTGGACGGCGCGCCAGGAGTCAAAGTCAAGCGGACCAACTAGGGTCCAGACCCCACTAGATCTTGCCGGCGCGGCGCTCCGCCTCGAGGCTGGCGCCGGCATCGGCGTAGGCTTCCTGGCGCTCCACCGACCAATAGCGCAGCTCATCGAGCGGAATGACCGTGTTGGTGACCGCGCAACGGACATGATCGCCTGCCGACAGCAGGCGGAAGGTGCCGTCGAGATAATGAATTTTCGCCTCGCGGGCGGCGCCCATCAGCATGCATCAATCCTCGTCAAATAGTCCCGGCTGGCCAGGCGCGACACTACCCTTGCGCTTCGCCGGACGAAAGGGGACTGGTCCCGAACCATCGCCTATATGGGCAGCAACCCGCCCATCTGCAAAGTGCAGGTCCACCGCCACGGCGGCCCGGGCATCGGCCGCATGGACCAGCGTCTTGCCGGCTCGGTCTGTCACGCGGACGAAGCCGCGCTGCAACGGCCGCTCGGGATGGGCGAGATCCGCCAGCCGCCACAGGGACGCAAGCTTCTCCTGCGCGCGCGCGACCCGCTCGGTGAGCAGCCGCGCCTGCAGCCGCGGCGCGACCGCGGCAAGGTCGGCGCGGGCGTGGGCGGTGCGCTGGACGAGCGCACGGGGCAGCCGGTCGCCGATGTCGTCGATCCGCTGCGCAAACGGCGCGAACAAATTGGCCGCTTCCGGCCAGCGCGAGGCCAGCTGGTCCAGCCGCTCGGCGGCGCGAGTGCCAGTCCGGGTGACGCAGGCCGACATGCGATGGTCGAACTCGGCCAGCATCGCCGCCAGTTCGGAGCGCACCGGCACCGCCATTTCCGCTGCAGCGGTCGGGGTCGGGGCGCGGCGGTCGGAGGCGAAATCGATCAGCGTCGTGTCGGTTTCATGGCCTACCGCCGAGATCAGCGGGATCGGCGAGGCCGCGGCCGCGCGGACGACCTCCTCCTCATTGAAGGCCCACAGGTCCTCGATCGACCCGCCGCCGCGGGCGACAATCAGCAGGTCCGGCCGCGGCGTCATGTTGGCGAAGCCGCGGATCGCGGCCGCGACCTTTTCCGCCGCACCTTCGCCCTGTACCGGCACCGGCCAGACGATGACATGGGTCGGGCAGCGATCCTCAAGCCGGTGGAGGATGTCGCGGATCACCGCTCCGGTCGGCGAGGTTACCACGCCGATCACTCGCGGCAGGAACGGCAGCCGGCGCTTCTTCGCTTCGTCGAACAGGCCTTCGGCGGCAAGTGCGCGGCGCCGCTTGTCGAGCAGGGCCATCAGCGCACCTTCGCCGGCCAGCTCCATCCTGCTGACGACGATCTGATATTTCGAGCGCCCCGGATAGGTGGTGAGTTTGCCCGACGCGATCACTTCCGCGCCGTCTTCCGGCCTGAACGCGAGGCCGGCCGCCTGGCCCTTCCAGATGACGGCGTCGATGCATGCCGCTTCGTCCTTCAGCGTGAAATAGCAATGGCCCGAAGCATGGCGCTTCCAGCCGCTGATCTCTCCTCGTACCCGAACGAAGCCGAACGCTGCCTCGACCGTGCGCTTGAGGGCGCCCGATACCTCGCTGACGGTCAGCGGCGGCGCGTTGTCGCCGCTCTTATCGTCCGCTAGGAGGCCGGATGCATCGAGGTCGTCGGGGAGTGGCATGAACATCCTGCTGTTGGGTTCGGGCGGGCGCGAAGATGCGCTGGCATGGCGCCTGAAGCAATCGCCAAGCTGCGACGGGCTGATCGCCGCCCCAGGCAACCCCGGCATCGCTCGCTGGGCGGAGTGCGTTGCAATTGATCCCTGCGATCCCGAGGCGGTGGTGAAACTTGCGCAGGAACGGGGAATCGATCTGATCGTGATCGGCCCGGAGGCGCCCCTCGTCGCCGGAGTCTCCGACGTCGCCCGAGCCGCGGGAATCGCCACCTTCGGGCCTAGCGCGGCCGCCGCCCGGCTGGAGGGCTCCAAGGGCTTCACCAAGGACCTTTGCGCCCGGGCCGGAATTCCTACAGCGGCCTATGTCCGGGTCGACTCTGAAACCACCGCACTATCCGCTTTGGACGGCTTCTCGATCCCGGTGGTGATCAAGGCCGATGGCCTCGCCGCCGGCAAGGGCGTCACCGTCGCCATGAGCCGGGCCGAGGCCGAGGCCGCCATCCGTGCCGCCGGTGACGGAGCGATGGTCATCGAGGAGTTTCTCGAGGGCGAGGAAGCGAGCCTGTTCGCGCTGGTCGACGGCACCCGCGCGATCCCGCTGGCATCAGCACAGGATCATAAGCGCGTAGGCGAGGGCGACACCGGGCCCAATACCGGCGGGATGGGCGCCTATTCCCCGGCCCCGGTGCTGACTGCGGAACTGGAAGCCCGGGCAATGCGGGAGATCGTCGAGCCGACCGCCCGGGCGATGACGGAAGCTGGCACTCCGTTCAGCGGCGTGCTCTTCGCCGGATTGATGCTGACTGCCAACGGACCCAAGCTGATCGAATATAATGTCCGCTTCGGCGATCCCGAGTGCGAGGCGATCATGCCCCGCATCGAGGGCGATTTTGCAGCGCTGCTTCGCGACGTGGCGACCGGTGCGGCATTCGACGCCCCGCCCTTGTCCAGCGACACGGCAATGACCGTCATCGTCGCGGCGACGGGCTATCCCGGCACACCGGCCAAGGGTGGATCAATTCATGGACTGGAATCCGCCGAAGCGATCCCCGGCGTCAAAGTCTTCCAGGCAGGCACGGCGCTGGAGGGCGGACAACTCGTCGCTCGTGGCGGACGGGTGCTGGCAGTGACTGCGCGCGGCCGGTCGCTCGGAGAGGCGCGTTCAAACGCTTACCAGGCAGTTGACTCAATCGACTTTCCCGACGGCTTCCATCGCCGCGATATCGGCTGGCGGGAACTGGAGCGCGCGTCATGAGCAGGCGGGCCACCCTGCTGCTGGGAATCGCCATGACGGCCGGCTTCACCGCACTGTGGCACGGCCCGCTTGGGGCGGGAGAGAGGCTGGTTGCGCAATCCGAGGCCAGTGCCCGCCGTACGCTCGACTTTTATGAACTGCCGATGGTGCAGGCCCATATGCAGCGAGGACCGCTCGCTCGCCGCCTGATCCTCAGCGGACCGGCCGATGAATTCCAGCGTTCCGAGCTGGTGCGAATCCTGGATGAGACGCCTGGCGTGCTTGAGGTGCGATGGGATCCTGGCTCGCTGCCGCAGGAAGGGAGACCGACGCGATGATTCCCCTCGCCATTGAGGCCCAGTTGCTTGGGCTGGCCGGCTTCGCCATCGGCATGGTGATTGCTTATGTAGTTGAGCTCCGCCGCCGGGCGAACGAGTGGAAGATGAAGTTGTAGCAAAAGGATCTGTCGGGAATGGAATTCTTCCAAATCTATTGGCCCGTATTCCTGGTGGCCCTGGTCGTCGGCATCATTGTCGGACTGCGCGTGCTTCGGCCGAAGCAGAACGTCCGATTGACCGACAGCGTCCCGCTTCGCCCGCACATGAATGTCGAGTCACAGCCGCATGAGGGCCGGAGCTTGGCCGACGAAGCAGCAGCTGCAGCCAGCGACATCGCCGGACCGATTCTCGGCGCGGGGATCCATGCCGAGCTTCCCGGCGCCGTTGGGCCTGCGGATGAGCTGATGAAATTGAAGGGCGTTGGCCCCAAGTTTGCCGAGATGCTCAATCAAAGGGGGATCACAACCTTCGAACAGATTGCCAACCTATCGCCCGGGCAGGTCGAGGCACTGGATGAGTCACTGGGGGCATTTCGCGGCCGGTTGGCCCGGGACCGAGTGGTCGAACAGGCCGATTACCTCACCCGCGGCGATATCGAAGGTTACAGGGCCAAGTTCGGCAGTCTGTAGGCCAGCCTAGGCCGGGGGCGCTTCGCTCCCCGCCTCTTCTTCGGCGCTTCGCTTTCTTCTTGGGCGACTGACAAGCAGCTTGTCGATTTTCCGCCCGTCCATATCGATCACTTCGAACCTGTAGCCGTCGAATTTGAAGACCTCCCCGGTCTCAGGAATCTTCTTGATCACCGAAAGGGCGAATCCGGCGACCGTCGAGAAATCGCGATCACCGGGCATGGATACGCCAAGCCGGTCGCTCAACAGGTCGGCGTTGGCGGCTCCTGACACCAGCCAGCTCCCATCTTCCCGCTCCACCAGCGGAGGGTCCTCGCCCTCGTCCATGTCATGGGCGAATGCACCCGCGAGCGCGCTCAGGATCGACCCCGGCGTAACAATGCCGTCGAGATGGCCATATTCGTCATGGACCAGTGCCAACGGCACCTCGGCCGAGCGCAGAACGGCCAGCGCATCCATTGCGTCCATCAAGTCGGGGATCACCGGAGCGCTCCGGGTCAGCGCACTGAGATTCAATTCCTGACCGTCGAGCAGGCAGGTTAGCATGTCCCTCGTCGCGACCACGCCGACGATATTGTCGACCGACCCTTTCGCGACCGGAATCCGGCTATGCGGCGTGTCGGCCAGGACCGCACGAATTTCTTCGCGGCTGCAGCCGATATCGATCCAGTCGATGTCGGTGCGAGGGGTCATCACCTCGCGCACCGGGCGGTCGGCCAAGCGGACGATGCCCGATATGATCGCTCTTTCACTCTCCTCCAGCACGCCTGCCGACTGCGCTTCGGCGACAACCAGGTGAAGCTCCTCCGCAGTCACCACATTCATGTTCTCGCGATTCAAGCCGAGAGCGCGGAAAATCATCGCACTGGTCCGGTCGAGCAGCCAAACGAATGGCGCGGTAGCCTTGCTGAGCCAGCCCATCGGCCGGGAAACAATCGCCGCGATTGCTTCCGGATTGCGCAGGGCGAACTGCTTCGGAACCAGCTCGCCGATGACCAGCGAGGCAAAGGTCGTGACCACGATCACGATGCCAAATCCAACGGTGTCGGCGATTTCCGGATCAACACCCAGCCGAGCAAGCCGCTGACCGACGGGCTCGCCCAAGCTGGCGCCCGAATAGGCGCCGGCAAGAATGCCGATCAGGGTGATTCCGATTTGGACTGTCGACAGGAATCGTCCGGGCTCGGCGGCGAGATCGAGCGCCCATTTGGCGCCCCGGGAGCCGGCCTTGACCATCGCCTTCAGCCTGGCTTCGCGCGACGAGACGATCGCCAGCTCGCTCATCGACAGCAAGCCGTTGATCGCGATCAATGCGAGGATCAGGACCAGGTCGAGCCAGGGAAAGGGAAGGAGCGTGTCGCTCATAGGCAGATAGAGGCTCATTTGCCGGTAATTTTGCCTGGTCGCAAGGACTAGGCCCGGCGCGCTTCAAAGAAGGTCTTGAGTTGAAGTGCGGCCTCTTCCTCGCCGATACCCCCGAGAACGTCGGGCCGGTGATGGCATGTCGGCTGCGAAAACACTCTGGCGCCATGGACGACGCCGCCGCCCTTTGGATCCTCCGCGGCGAAGCGAAGCGCCTCGATCCGGGACAAGGCGATGGCAGCTGCGCACATCGCGCACGGCTCCAATGTCACCCACAAGGTGCAGCGATCGAGACGCGGCTGGCCGAGACGGGTAGCTGCGTGGCGGATCGCGACCATTTCGGCATGGGCGGTTGGATCGAGGTTCCCGCGCATCGCATTGCGCGCCTCGGCAATAATCTCGTCGCCCAAAGTGATCACCGCGCCGACTGGCACCTCGCCTGCATCGGCGGCGACCGCGGCTAGGTCGAGCGCACGACGCATTGGTGGGGGAAGCGGGAAGGCCATTGCCTGGCGAGCGCTAGCGCGCCGCTCAGCGTCTGTCATGCCTTCGAGGCGAGAAAGGAGAACGTCAGCGGGCGGCGTTTTGCTGTGGTTCCTCCGGACGGCGCACCTCAACCACGGGCACGTTGACCTTCGCCTTGTCGCGCTTCACTTCGATTTTCGGCACGTCGACATTGGCTTCGCGGCTACCGACACCGACCGATCCGGTTTGCACCTCAAATGTCGGCGACTGGCCGCCGCTGGCGCGAATCGTGCCGTTACTGGCTTCGACAGCGGGTGCCTCGACGCCGCGTGTCTGACTAATATCGAGAAATCCGGTGGCGATAGCTGCAATCAGCGCAACCACCCCAAGAATCAGGATCAGCAGGATGGCGCGCATGGATATACCCTCGACTTTCTTGAAACGACCAACGCGCCGCGGCTGATATAGGTTGCTTTTTGCGCCTTCCGGCCTAGCGCAGGTTGACGAACCGCACCTCCCCGCGTATCGGGCGGCGCTTTCCGGGCTTCTTCAAGCCCACCCCAGAACTAGGATGTGACCGATGTCGCGCGTTTGCGAGCTGACCGGCAAGGGCCGGCAGGTGGGCAACAATGTTTCCCACGCCAACAACAAGACCAAGCGGACGTTCCTGCCCAACCTGCAGAACGTGACGCTGATCTCGGAATCGCTGGAGCGGAGCATCAAGCTGCGCGTCTCCACCCACGGCTTGCGCTCTGTCGAGCATGTCGGCGGGCTCGACAACTGGCTGACCAAGACCAGCGAGGACAAACTCTCGACCCGCGCTGCCAAGCTCAAGCGCGAGATCGCCAAGAAGGCCAAGGCCGCGGCCTAAGGCGTTCTGCTGGTCTGCAATTTCGAAGGCCCGGCGCTCGTCGCCGGGCTTTTGTTATGTGCCGGCGGCGCAAAGTCGAGCGCGACCAGCAAAGTTCGAGCCATGACTCGGTGACCATCATCGGTGACCAGCCAGAACCGCCAGTTGCCATTGGCCAGCCGCTCGATCGCCATCCCCTCAAAATTATCAAATGCATCCTTGGGCAGCGGCCAGCCAGGGCCGACGCGATAGTTTTGACCGTCGCGCAGCAGCGGCGCGATGGATTGGCTGATGCCGTTCACGCCCTTTGACCGTAGCAATAGCCACGAGCTGCCATCCGGAGCCCTGGCGGCATCGGCGACTTCCGAACCGGCATTCAAGGCAGAGCGTTTGGTGCCGTCTGGCCCGGCCTCAACCGCGTCTTGGCCGTTTTCAGCGGCCACCAGCAACCGGTCTCCTTCTGCCAGCAGCCCTTCGGCACCCCGATTGTCCGGCCAGCCAAGCTGCCCCAAATCCACGGAAGCGAGCGCATGGACAAATCCATCATCATAGAGCCACAGCGAATGATATTGTTCATAACCGATCCACCAGCCGCGCCCGCGCGGATCCCGGGCGATTGACTCGGCGTCTCGCGACCATTTGTTGCCGAACCTGCCCGGGCCGATCCTGAGATCCTGAAGAATTGCCTTCGGATGAATTGCCGACGGCCGGTCGAAGCGGACTACCGCGCCGAGATCGCTGACCGCGAGGAATCGCCCTTCGTCCAGCGCCAATCCGGAAAGCCCGCCGAAACGCCGGTCGCCCGCCGTCAGCTCCCAGGCTCCCGCGAGGCGGAGGGGACCCCCAGCGGGCGGCAACTCAACCGCCTGATATTGCAGCATTTCGACCGTCGGCGGATGCACCTTTCGATCCGGCAGGCCGTGGATTGGCAAATACGCCAAGAGCACGAAGGCTCCCAGCAGCAAGCTATTGAAATAAAATAATTTCCTGAATGATTGCTGCAAGGCCCGTTCAGCCCCGTTCAACTGCGAATCGGGCATATGCATTCGCACGGACGGGGTTTCCCCCTTTTCCTCGTCTTTCGCCGGTTTCCGGCGGACCGAAATCCCTCGCGTCGCGTATCGAGGGGGGCCCGGAGTGCGTAGTTGCTCCGGGCCCAACTTTCCTCCCGTTCCGGACCATCAGCGCTTGTCGAATAGCGCCGCGAGCTGCTCGATCAGCGCGCCTCCCAATTGCTCGGCATCCATGATCGTGACCGCACGCAAATAGTAACGCGTGACGTCGTGACCGATGCCGATGGCGGCCAGTTCGATGTTCGACCGGCTTTCGATCCAGCCGATCACTTGCCGCAAATGCTTTTCGAGATATGTGCCGCCGTTGGCCGAAGCGGTGGAATCGTCGACCGGAGCGCCGTCGCTGATCACCAGCAGGATTCGCCGCTCTTCGGGCCGGGCAAGCAGCCGCCCATGGGCCCACAGGAGCGCCTCGCCGTCGATATTCTCCTTGAGCAAACCCTCCCGCATCATCAATCCAAGGCTTCGCCGCGAATGGCGGTAAGGCTCGTCGGCGCGCTTGTAGATAATGTGGCGAAGATCATTGAGCCGGCCTGGATTGGGTGGGCGCCCTTCGGACAGCCATTGCTCACGGCTCTGCCCGCCCTTCCAGCCGCGGGTGGTAAATCCGAGGATTTCGGTGGCTACCCCGCAGCGCTCCAGGGTACGCGCCAAAACGTCGGCGCAAGTCGCGGCGATCGAGATTGGCCGTCCGCGCATCGAACCCGAATTATCGATCAACAGGCTGACCACGGTATCCTTGAATTCGGTCTCGCGCTCGATCTTGTAACTCAGCGAGTGCGCAGGCGTGACGATTACCCTTGCCAGCCTGGCCGCATCGAGCATGCCCTCCTCCTGGTCGAAATCCCAGCTCCGTGCCTGCTGGGCCATCAGCCGGCGCTGCAGCCGGTTGGCGAGGCGGGTGACGACCCCGCCCAAGCTGGTCATTTGTTGGTCCAGATAGGCTCTGAGCCGGGTAAGCTCCTCTTCGTCGCACAGATCTTCGGCAGACACGGTTTCGTCGAACCGAGCGGTGAACGGCTTGTAGTCGGTGACAGGCTCTTCCAGCCAGTTGCGCCGCTGGGCACCGGCTCGTGCTTGGTCGGCACCCTCCTGCCCGCTGGTCGCTTCGCCTTCTTCGACATCGGCCTCGCTGTCGGCGCTTTCGTCATCGCCCTCGTCCCGCTCGGTTTCTTCCGAGCGCATTTCCATGTCGCCGCCGCTGTCCGCGCCGTCGGTCTCGGCGTCGTCGGCCTCGTCCGGACCCTCCTCTTCGCCCTGGTCCTCGTCACCACCTTCGGGCTCCTGATCGCTCGGGTCGTCAGCCGGCAGGTCAAGATCTTCAAGCAAGCGCCGCGACAGGGTCGCGAAGGCGGCCTGGTCGTCGATCGTCAAGGCCAGGGCATCAAGTTCGGCACCGGCCTTCTCCTCGATCCACGGGGCGATCAGTTCGAGCCCCGGCCGAGCGGCCCGCGGCGGTTCCTCGCCGCTCAGCCGCTGACGGGCGAGCAGGCCCACGGCGGTCGCCAGCGGTACCTCCTCGGCGGTCCGGGCGCGGGTGATTGCATCCAGCCTCACACGTGCCTCTGCGAGATCGTTGAGATTTGCACGGACCCCGTCCATCGCCTTAGACCCAATCGCCTCGACCCGTGCCGCCTCGAGCGCATCAAACACTGCCCGCGCGTCGCTGTCCGACACGGGCGCCCTGTGGGCGTGCAATTTCGGATCGTGATAGCGCAGGCGCACCGCCAGCGCGTCAGCCGCACCGCGAGCTTCTGCTACCAGGCGCGGCTCCAGTCCGGGGCCGGGCGATACGACCCGCGCGATCTTGCCCGGGGATTGGCCACTGGCGTCCGAAGCGAATACCACGTCGGCATCCGAATCCCTGGCGATCGCGCGGGTTGCTCCAGCCAGAACGGAGCGAAAGCGGTCGAGAGGGGTCGGCAAGGTCATAGGCCGGTCATGCTCTGACTCCGGGCTTGCGAGAGGTCAACGGCCAGCGCGTTAGCAATTTAGTTAGCGTCCCTGCTGCAAAATGGCGACCTGGAGCTGAACTATGGGCTTGGATTCGACAACTCTATTGCTGGTCATCGTCCCGCTTGTGCTGGGCCTGGTGTTCAACGCAGTGAAGTTCATGCGCTTCATCGGCTCTGTCGCCGGCGGCCGAAAGCGCGCCGCCGCGCGTGGGCGGAGTTACGAAGACCAAATGAGCTTTGACGAGCGGGTCGCCGAAAGGCTGCGCGAACTGGAACGCGACCGCAGTAGAGTCGACTAGCAGTAGAGTCGACTAAATGACTCCCGCCCCAATGTTAATTCGATGTCTGTAAGTTAAAATTTAACAGTCATTCTGAATTTTACCTGTAAATCCAAACAATTGTTGACGGATATAAATCCATATTACAGGTTCCCCGACTCGAATTGGCCAGGACTGGCTACCCAAGCTTCCTGATCGCCAGCGTAACGACTTGCGTGGGAAGGTTTTGTTATGAGTGTGGGGAAGTATCAAGCGGTCCGCGTAAGCAGCGTGACTGAGGATAAGCCGAACGACTTCAATCTCGACCAGGTCTATGATCTTGGGTTCCGGTTCTTTGGCGGCAAGCCGATCCTCGATCAGCCGGCCGTAATGGACAAGATCGATTCCGGAACGATGCTATCCGGCACGAACGGTGTTATTACCTACACATTCCTCGACAAGAGCCATCTGACCGGCCTCTACAACAATCCCACGGCGGGTTTTGAGGCAGCATTCGGTCTGTCGAGCTACACGCCGGCCCAGCAGGCGGCGGCGCGCGCGGCGATCCACCTGTGGGATGACCTCATCCCGCAGACGTTCGTGGAATCCAAGGGCATGGGCGCCGACATCGTCTTCGCCAACTCGCTCGATCCCGCCCAGGCCTATGCCTACTACCCTGGCAGCCGCGGATGGAAATTCCAGAGCGACGTGTTCACCAACGACCCGAACAATGTCCAGGCGGGCAATTGGACCAATAACTGGTTCACGAACCTCGGCTACGGCAACACGACGTTGGTCCATGAGCTTGGCCATACACTCGGCCTTTCGCACCCCGGCGCCTATAATTTCGGGCAGGATTCGGATGGGGACGGCGTTCCGGACGACCTGACCTATGCCAATTTCGCGGAGTATGCGCAGGACAGCAACCAATATACGATCATGTCCTATTTCAGCGGGAACCAGACCGGTGCACGTGTGGTCAACTGGACAGGCTTGCTGAACGCCAATCCGCAGACTCCGATGCTGCACGACATCATGACCATTCAGGCCAAGTATGGCGCGGATCTCAACACCCGCGTCGACGACACAGTCTATGGCTTCCATGCCAATGCGGGCAACGCACTCTACGACTTCGGCCAGAACCCCTACCCCTATCTGGCGATTTACGATGCCGGCGGTAACGATACGATCGACCTGTCGGGCTTCACCGTTTCCCAGTTCATCGATTTGCACGCAGGCTCGTTCAGCTCAATCGGCGGCGGAATGCCGGACCCGGCAGCGGTCAATGCCTACCTGGACAATATCGTCGCGATCGGCGGGCCCGACTTCGGCGATTTCGACCTTGCGACGTGGACCAGTGTGATGAATTCGTTCCGGACGGCCAATGCCAACAGCATTGCCGCGGACCAGCAATTCCTGGGGCAGCCGGCCGTCACGGGCATATTCGCTAGCGAATATCAGAATGTGTCGATTGCCTATGGCACGATCATCGAGAATGCGATCGGCGGCTCGGCGCGCGACCTGATCCACGGCAACGACTATGACAACCATCTCAGCGGCCTCGCCGGCAATGACGTGATCCGGGGGTTTGGCGGCAACGACATGATCGACGGTGGCGCCGGGGCCGACGTTCTTACCGGCGGCGCCGGCAATGATACGTTCGTGTTCAACAATATCGAGCTCGGCGATCTGATCACCGATTTCGGTGGCAGCGACACCATCGACCTGTCGGGTCTCGGCAATGGCCTGCATTTCATCGGGGATGCGGCGTTCAGCGGCGCGCTGGGTGAGGTTCGTTATTCCGGCGGCGTGCTGTCGGCCAACCTCGGCGGCGATATTGCGCCCGACTTTAGCGTGTCTTTGATCGGAGCACCGACCGTTCACGCCGATCAGATCCTGTTCCATTAATTGCCGATCTGAGCACGACACCATGCCCCGTCGCGCACCGTCGCGGCGGGGCTTGTCGGTTGCGTCAGGCGCGGTGGGCGATGCTCTCAGGGAGGTCCTTGTTGAACACCCGCTGATAATATTCGGCGATCAGCGGCCGTTCGGCTTCGTCGCACTTGTTGAGGAAGCTGATGCGGAAGGCGAAGCCGATGTCGCCGAAAATCATCGCATTCTGGGCCCAGCTGATCACGGTGCGCGGGCTCATGACGGTCGAGATGTCGCCATTGATGAAACCCTGGCGAGATAGATTGGCCACCTGGACCATCTTGGCGACCTCTTCCTTGCCATTTTCGCTGTCATACTCGCCGGACTTGGCGAGCACGATCTGCGCCTCGGTTTCGGCGGGCAGATAGTTGAGCGTGGCGACGATGTTCCACCGGTCGAGTTGGCCCTGATTGAGTGCCTGGGTGCCGTGATAGAGCCCGCTTGTATCGCCGAGGCCGATAGTATTGGTGGTCGAGAACAGCCGGAACCATGGATTGGGCCGGATCACCCGATTCTGGTCGAGCAAGGTGAGCTTGCCGTCGGTTTCCAGCACGCGCTGAATGACGAACATCACGTCCGGCCGTCCGGCATCATATTCGTCGAACACGAGCGCCACCGGATGCTGGAGCGCCCAGGGCAGCAACCCCTCGCGGAACTCTGTCACCTGCTGGCCGTCCTGGAGCACGATCGCATCGCGGCCGATCAGGTCGATGCGGCTGATATGGGCATCGAGATTGATGCGGATGCAGGGCCAATTGAGCCGCGCCGCAACCTGTTCGATATGGGTCGATTTGCCGGTGCCGTGATAGCCCTGGACCATCACCCGGCGATTACGGGCGAAGCCGGCGCAGATCGCCATGGTCGTGTCGGGATCGAACACATAGGCCGGGTCGAGATCGGGTACCCGCTCGTCAGCTTCCGTGAAGGCGGGAACTTCAAGGTCGCTGTCGACGCCAAAAGCATCGCGGACCTTCACCATCTTGTCGGGCGAAGCGAGGATCGTGTCCGATCGGCTGTCGAGCGTGACGTTGGGAATCTCGGTCATGTTTTGCCGCCTTACGCACTTCGGCCAAGCGTCTCAAGCAGCAGCTAGCTGGGCCTTCTCCGGCATCGGGAACAGGCCGGGCAGCCGGGAGGCGAGCTTCAAGTCCCCTTCAACATCGATCGAGGCCAACGGCGCGCCCGCGTAGACATAGCTGGCAATTTCGCTTGGCGAGCCGCGAATGATGAGGCTGGGATCCTCGACCTCGCCGCGGCCGATGCGGATTTCGCCCTTCTTGTTGCGTATCCAGAAGAAAGGCTCGCCATTCATCACGAGCTGGATCCTGGCTTTGAGGTCGCCCGCGGCCATTGGACTGAGCATCGTTCTCAACGACAGCATCAGCGAGACCGGGCTGAACGGCCGTGTGGGATCGTGATTGGGGCTGCGGACCGCCCAGCGGCCAAGCGCCTGGAAGATCGGCGCCGCCTCATAGCCCCAGGGTGTAAGCTCATAGACCCGCACCGAAGCTGGGGGAGGAAGCCGCCGGCGAACCAGCACGCCGGCCGCTTCCAAGCCCTCCAACCGCTGAGTCAAAACGTTGGCACTAATCCCGTTGAGACTCGTTTTAAGGTCGGAGAAACGGCGGGGTCCAAGAAGCAGTTCGCGTATCAACGGCATCGACCAGCGTTCGCCGATTAAGTCCATGCCGTGAGCCGCTGCACAGGCATCGTCATATCGTCGTTTGTCGTCGGCTCGTCGCGCAGTAGTTAGTTTTTGTAACGCCATTGTTGCAATTTATAACTAACCCGACCAAGGTTCAAGACGAATCGAGTCGCAGAGGAGGCAAATCGCGATGTCGAAGATGATTTTCATCAACCTGCCGGTGACGGACCTCGACCGGTCGATCGGATTCTACGAGGCCGTCGGCGGCCGGAAAGAACCGAAATTCTCCAACGAGCGGGCAGCGATGATTGTCCTGTCGGACGCGATCCATGTCATGCTGCTGACCCACGACTTTTATAAGACGTTCACCGGCAAGCCGATTGCCGATGCGCACCAGTCCAGTCAGGTGCTGCTAGCTCTGTCGGCGGACAGCACGGCAGAGGTCGACGCCACTATCGGCAAGGCCGCCGCAGCGGGCGGAAAGGCCGATCCGGGGCCCAAGCAGGAGATGGGCGAGCTAATGTACGGACGCAGCTTCGAGGACCCCGACGGCCACCATTGGGAGATCATGTGGATGGACGCAGGTGCCGCCGAGCAGGGCGCAGCGGCCTTCGAGGAGGCTTGAACCATGGCACTTAATGAAAACGCCGCGATCGAGATCACCGCGTTCAAGCTGGTGCCCGAATTCGCGCAGGGCGTGGTTCGCGACCTCAGAGTTCGCTGGGCGCTGGAAGAGGCCGGCCTCGACTATCGGGCTCGCCTGCTGGACCAGGAACGGCCGGCCGAATATCTGCTGGAGCAGCCGTTCGACCAGGTGCCATGCTTCAACGACGGCAAGGTCCGGATCTTCGAGACCGGCGCCATCGTGCAATATCTCGGCGAGCAGAGCGAGGTACTGCTCCCGCGCGACCCGCAAGGCAGATATCGCGCGATCCAGTGGACCTACGCCGCGCTCAACAGCGTCGAGCCGGCTGTCCTCAACCTGCTGCTGATCGACATTTTCTATGCGGGAGAGGAATGGGCCAAGTTGCGCCGGCCCGGAGCCGCGGACTTCGCCAACCTCAAGCTGAAGCGCGTGTCCGACTGGCTGGGCGACAAGGAATGGCTGGAGGGAGACCGCTTCACCATCGGTGATTTGCTGATGGTAACCGTGCTTCGCTTCCTGCGTCACACCGACCTGGTCGCAGGCTTCCCGAACTTGGCAGCCTATCAAAAGCGCGGCGAGGCTCGCCCGGCGTTCCAGCGGGCGCTGGGCGACCAGCTGGCCGCTTACAAGCAACATGAACCGGAAGGAGAGGCAGCATGACCTATTTCGAAGGATTTGTGGTTCCGGTGCCGGAGGCCAACAAGGACGCCTATCGCCAGAGCGCGGCGAACGCGGCGCCAATCTTCAAGGACCTTGGCGTCAGCCGTCATTTCGAGGCCTGGGACAGCGATGTTCCGGAAGGCAAGGTCACGGATTTCCGCAAGGCAGTCGATGCCAGGCCGGACGAGAAAGTGGTCTTTTCCTGGTTCGAATATCCGGACAAAGCCACGCGCGACGCAACAAATGAGAAGATGCGCAGCGACGAGCGAATGAAGGAATTGGGCGCCAATATGCCGTTCGACGGCAAGCGCATGATCATGGGCGGTTTCGAAGCGATCGTGGAAGAAGGCAGCGGAGCCGGCGGCTATACTGACGGTTTCGTCGTGCCCGTCCCCGAAGGCAAGACGGACGATTATCAGAAGCTTGCCGCCAAAATGGCCAAGGTATTCCGCGGCCATGGGGCGAACCGGGTTGTGGAAGCGCTTTCGAATGACGTCGACAAGGGAGAGGTCACCGATTTCTATCGCGCCGTGAAAGCGGAAGATGGAGAGAAGGTCGTTTTCTCCTTCATCGAATGGCCCGACAAGGCGACCCGCGACGAAGCCTGGAAGAAAATCATGGCCGACGAGAGCATGAAGCCCGAAGGCGATATGCCGTTTTCCGGCCAGCGCATGTTCTGGGGCGGGTTCGAGCCGATCTTCGACACCGCCAAGACCAAGGAGCCGGCGGACGCCTGAACCGCCGGGAAGAGGAGAGGATAATGGCCGACACGATTGAGGCGCCGTCGCGCGCCGAAGCTGGGGCGCGCCCGCTGCAGGGCAGCAACGTCTGGTACGAGCTGATCACGCCGGATCCTGACGGCGCCACCAAATTCTATGGTGCGGTGGTTGGCTGGACCATCGGCGAGCCGATTGGCGGCGACCAGGACTATCGCATGATCAACCGCGGCGACGGCGGGTTCGCCGGCGGCGTGCTGAAGCTGACCGGCGACATGCAGGCCCATGGCGCCCGGCCCATCTGGATGGGCTACATCGGTGCCGACGACGTTGATGCCACGGTCGCCAAGGTCGAGGCCAAAGGCGGCAAGACGCTGATGCCGGCCTTCGATATCCCGCAAGGCCGAATTGCGATGGCCGCCGACCCGCAGGGCAACCCATTCTATGTGATGAAGCCGATCCCGCCCGCGGGGAAGGAAGACGCGCAAAGCGACGTCTTTTCCCCGACTGAGGAGCAACGCGTCAGTTGGAACGAACTCACGACGAGCGATCCAGCGGCAGCGCGCGAGTTTTACGGCGAGCTGTTCGGCTGGTCGTCGGACGAATTCATGCCGATGGGCGAGCTCGGCGAATATCGCTTCTTCGCCCACGGCGGGACGACGATCGGCGCACTATGCCAGCCGATGCCCGGCGGCAGCGCGAAGTGGCGCTATTATATCCGCGTCCCGTCGATCGCGAAGGCGGTCGACGCCGTGAAGCAGAACGGCGGGACGGTGTCCGTCGGACCGCACGAGGTCCCGGGCGGCGATCATATCGTCATCGGCAACGACCCGCAGGGCGCAGAATTCGCCCTGGTGGGAAAGGCTTAAAGCTGACGATGGCGAGGGCCGCAATCATTGTTGCGAGGCTGATCTTCGCCGGCGTGTTCTTCATGTCGGCGGCGTTCAAGTTTTGGCTGATGGGGATGGACGCGACAGCGGCCCAAATTGCCGGTGCGGGCTTTCCCTACCCAATGTTCCTCGCATGGGTTGCCGCCTTTTTCGAAGTGGCTCTTGGGATTGGCTTTTTGGTCGGACTATATTTCTCCGAAGTCGCGGTGATCTCGGCGATATACATCCTTTTCCTCGGCGTCACTTTCCACGGCCCTTCAAAATGGACCGGCAATCCGATGGAGTTCGGATTCTTCGTCGACCATTTCACCTTTATCGCCGGTCTGCTGTTTGCGGCAGTGCATGGCCCCGGCGACATGATGGTCGTTCGGGGTAACCGCGCCGGGCAAAAGACAAATCATCAAGATCGAATTCAAGGAGAGGAAGAATGGCAAGCAACAAGCTGACCACATGCCTGTGGTTCGACAAGGGCGAGGCTCGCAAGGCGGCCGAATTCTATGCGTCGGTATTTCCGGATACGAAGGTCGGCGAGCGCCATGCGGCGGTGTCCGATTTCCCGGGCGGCGAAGAAGGCGAAGAGCTGACGGTTGAATTCACCGTGCTCGGCCAGTCGTTCGTCGGCCTCAACGGCGGGCCCAATTTCAAGCCTAACGAAGCGGTCAGCTTCATGGTACTGACCGAGAACCAGGAAGAGACCGACCGTTACTGGGATGCCATCACCAAGACTGGCGGCGAGGAGAGCATGTGCGGATGGTGCCGCGACAAATGGGGCTTCTCCTGGCAGATCACGCCGCGGGTGCTGCTCGAAGCCACCAACAATCCCGACAGGGAAGCCGCCAAGCGCGCCTTCGCGGCGATGATGACGATGAAGAAGATCGACATCGCCAAGATCGAGGCTGCCCTCAAGGGTGAAGCGGTCAATGCGTAAGCTGACCGGCGCGGTGTTCCAGTCCCTCGACGGCGTCATGCAGGCGCCCGGGGGGCCGGAGGAGGACCCGACCAGCGATTTCCGCCTAGGAGGATGGGTCGCTCCCTTCTGGAGCGAAAACATGGGCCCGTTCGAAGACGTCATTATGGGTGAATACGACCTGCTGCTCGGCAGGCGGACCTATGACATCTTCGCGGCATATTGGCCCGACAATCAGGACAATCCGATCGGCGCGAAGTTTCAACGCATCAACAAATATGTGCTGACTCATTCCGACGAGCCGCTGACCTGGGAAAATAGCCGCAAGATCGGCGGCGGGACTGCGGCGGAAGCCGTCGCCGAGCTCAAGCAGAGCGACGGGCGCGACCTGCTCATTCAGGGAAGCAGCACGCTCTATCCGCCGCTGATTGCGGCGGGACTCATCGACCGGCTGGTCCTGATGACTTTCCCGATCCTGCTGGGACGCGGGAAGAGCATCTACGACGGTCTCCAGGACCCGGGTGCGTTCAGACTGGCCAAGAGCCATGTGTCCGACAAGGGCGTCATATTCGGAGCCTATGAACCGAATGGCGAGGTGCCGACCGGCACGTTCGCGACCAAGGAACCGAGCGAGGCGGAGTTGGAGCTGCGGGAAAAAATCAAGGACGGCGCCTGGTGAGCCTCGAATATTTCGGACACCCGTTCAGCAGCTACACGCAGAAGGGGCTAATCGCGCTGTGGGCGGATGGCACGCCCTTCAATTACCGCATGATCGATCCGGATCACCCAGAGAATATGGAGGAGCTCAAGCGGCATTCGCCGTACGGGATGTTCCCGCTGCTGATCGACGATGGCACGGCAGTGTTCGAGACCTCGACGATCATCGAGCATTTGCAGGCGCATCATCCGGGTCCCAATGCCTGGATTCCGGAGGGCGAGACAGGGCGGCAGGTGAGGTTCCTCGACCGCTTCTTCGACCTTTACGTCATGGGCAATATGCAGAAGTCCGGGAACGACATCCTTCGCCCCGAAGGCTGCAAGGATCCCTATGGCGCCGACAAGGCCCGCAAGGACTTGCACATTGCCTATGATTGGCTCGAGGCGAACCTGGGCGACGGGCCCTGGGCGGTCGGCGACGCCTTCACCATGGCCGACTGCGCGGCGGCGCCATCGCTCTTCTATGCGGACTGGGTCGAGGAGATCGGTCCGTCCCGGCCCCGGCTGCAGGCATATCGGGCGCGCCTCCTGGCGCATCCGGTGGTGGCCCGGGCAGTCGACGAGGGCCGACCCTACCGCCCCTATTTTCCGCTCGGGGCGCCGGACCGGGATTAGTCGACCAGGTCGTATCCGCCGAGAAATGTCTCAATCCCGGCGATGCCCTCAAGTTCGGCATCGAGCCGGCGATAGTGGTCGCCCTGCCCGGCCTGGAACCGTTCGAATGCTTCGACCGATTCCCAATGGTCGGCAGTCACATAGATGCCGTCACCGTCGCGCCACAGATCGGTGCGGACGAAGCCGGGCGCGCTGGCGAACAGCTTCGCCCAGTCGCCGTCCGACCTGTAGGCCGACAGGAAGCGCTCCTCCGTCTCGGGCGGAACCTCGAACCGCCAGAGGCGGACATGGGTCAATGGAATGCCCTCGCCCCGCGCAGCACCTGCCAGGCCTCAATCACCTCGCGCAGCTTCACTTCATGGCTGCGATCGCCGCCGTTGCGGTCGGGGTGGTAGCGCCGCACCAGCTGTGAATAGCGCTTTCGCACCTTGTGGAGGTCGGTGTCGTCATTGAGGCCCATCACGCCCAGCGCCTGGCGTTCCCTTCCGTTGAACCGGTCGACCGCCTGCCGCCCTGCCTCGGGCCGGAAGCGGGCGGAAATCGCGTCGAGCGGATCGGCGAAGTCGCGCCACGCAGGGCCCTTGTCACTGCCGACATGAGCGAACGCTCGCGTTGCCCGGTCCCAACCGGCGATCGGCGACTGGGCCGCCTCAATCTCGTCCGCGCTCATCCCTTCGAAGAAATTATATTTGGCGTTGTGTTCGCGTACATGGTCGAGGCACAGCCAGCGCCAGCTGCCAGGCCCGTCGAAATCGGAAGGCGTCAAAGGAGCGCGGAATTCTCCCGGCGCACGGCAGCCGCGCACCGAGCAGCGGACCTTCGCGCCCTCAACCCGTCCATGCCATTTGGTCTGCCTTGCCGTCACCGCTTCCTCGCAACCGGAACCCATCTATATAGGGCCGATGACCGAGACCGTCACCGGACCTGTCGCCAGGGAAATGATCGAGCGTCTGACCGCCGCGCTGAAACCGACGCGGCTGATCCTGGAAGACCAGAGTAATCAGCATATCGGCCACGCAGGTCACGATCCGCGCGGCGAAAGCCATTTCGCTCTGATCATCGAAAGCCCGGCATTCGCCGGGCTGAGCCGGGTCGAGCGCCAGCGAAGAGTCTATGCTGCTCTGGGCGAGCTGATGCGAGAGCGCGTGCACGCCCTCACGATCCGGGCCGCGGCACCGGGCGAATAGCCCGGGCCGCTACAGCCGAGATCGCTACAGCGCCAGCTGGACGCTGAAGCGGCCGCCCACCGAGACCTTGTCCCCTCGGTCTTCGGCATTGACTTCGCCGGCCAGCACGAGGCCATTGTCGCCGCCGAGCACCCTTAGTCCCCCGAGCCAGCCGCTCTTGCGCTTCTCCGGAGTCAGCGTGAAGTCCTCGCCGTCGGTGAAGTGAGCGGTTGTCTTGCCGAGCGAGCCGCTGAGGATGCTCCGATATCCGCCTTCCAGCTCGACCCGCATCCAGGACTTGTTCTCGCGCTGGCCGAACAAGTCGTAACCCAGCGCCAGGGCGCCGTTGACGGATGTCTCGTCGCTGTCGCGGTCGTCGACATGGAGGTCGAAGGCATCGCCGCCGCCCTTTTCGTCGTATGACTTTTCGCTCAGCTTGAAGTGGTCGAGCGAGACGGACGGACGGACCGAGAAGCGGCCCATCTGCCAATCATAAGAGGCGCCGACCGACGCAGAATAAAGGTGACCCTTCCAGTCGCCTTCCGTTTCGCGCTCGACAAGCACGTCGTCGGTGGTCCCGTTGAACCGGCGGGTGCTGTCGAAGTTGATCATCGCAGCGGTTGCGCGCGCATAGGTGTTGAGACCGCCCCATTTGCCGCGCCAATAGAGACCGGCTTCATATTGGTTGGCGATCAGCTCGTTGTCCCCATGCGTGTCGCGACCCGAAAGATAAGCGAGCGTCACGCCGACGCCGCCGGCTTCTCCAAGCCCGGCTTCAAGCCCGAAGGTCGCTCCCCAGCCGCCAAGGTCGTAGTCGGACGTTGCGCCGATCGACTTGCTGGACGCCCAGCCAACCTGCTCCGTCCAGACGCGCCAATCGCCCGGTTCGCCCGGTGCACGCGGATCCAGGAACATCCGGTTGACCAGCCGCGGACCCTTGGTGACCGCCTCGAACGCGCCGCCGGCATGGTCCGGAAGCATTTGCTGCAGCGTGTCCTGGAGGGTTTCGCTGTCGCCGACGTCCAGCAGGACACCCGCGATCTGGGTATCGGAATCGGCTGCCGCCAGCACGGCGTCGAGGATGTCGCCTTCCGAGCGATTGATGCCGAGCTCATCGTCCGACTTCAACCGGATGGTCAGCGACACCTCATTCGGCACCGTGGTGACGAGGCTGCTATCGTAGAGGAACGGAAGCGAACCGACCGCGCTGGTCAATCCCGACCCAACCGTCAACGATCCGGCCTGGATGATCTTATAGGTGCCGGCAACGTCGCCGACCGTCAGCAGGTTGACCGCGATCAGATTGTTGGTGCCGAGATTGGCAGCGCCGCTCACGCTGTAAAGGGTGTTGGTGCCTGCTTCGCCGTCGATCGAAACGCCGATCGTCGCACCCGATCCGGTCGTCAGTGACGCTAGCCCAACGCTGCCCAGGTTGGTGGCATTGAGTTGCGATCCGGTCCCCACGGTTGCGGCAACGCCACCACTGTTCAGCAGGTTACCGGTGAAGTTGGACGTGCCGCTGAGTTGGAGCGCGCCGGCGCCACCGCCAAAATCGGCATTCCCGTTCATCACCCCGTCGCCGGACATTGACAGCGTGTTGCTGCCGCCGCCGAAGAATACATTGCCGGTGACGGCGCCGTCCCGAATGTCGAGCACGTCATTGCCAGTGCCGAACTTGATCTGGCCGTTGATTGCCGGTGCTGTGCCGGACGCGACGACTGTCTGCCGGACCGTCGCTCCGACCGTGTTGGCGCTGAGATCGATCGCGGTCGCGGCAGTCCCCAGCGTATCGCTATTATTGACCGTGATCAGGCCACTGTTCTCGACCAGATTGAGGCCGCCCGACTTGTCGAGGATCGCCGTTGCGGTCCCTGCACTGCCGCTACGAGCGGCGGTGATGTTGCCGCTGTTCCGGATCGTAGTGACGTTCGCGCCCGTATCGACAAGGATCGTCTGTGCGGATGTGGTGTCGGTCCCACCGCCCTGGGCGGCGACAGTTCCGCTGATCACCAGTTCGGGAACGGTGGCGCCGGCGCCAATCTTGATGGCGATGGCATTTGCTTCGCTGGCCTGTGCGGTAACATTACCGCTGATGGTGGCGCCGCCAGCAATGGCGACGGTCTGGCCTGCCCCGCCGATCGACAGACCGGTCGCGGACACTCCCTTGTAAACTCCGTTGCCATGGATGCCGCCCTTGATCACCAGGCCATGTCCGGCAGTTGACGAGGCGACAGCACCGACGGTGACAGCTTGCGACGAGGTGCCGATCTGGACAGCAGGAGCAGCGCCGTAGCTGAAGATCGCAGCAGTTCCCTCGTTGGCATCTTCAATGAGGTCGTCGTCTTCGTCGGTATCGGTCGTGCTATTGTCAGCGGGACGCGCGTCGAAGACGATGCCGCCGGCGACGTTGCCCGCGACCACCACCGCCGAACCACCCTGCAGCAGGTCGTCGGCGTCGAGCTTCGACGGGTCGGCTGGTGGCGTCAGGTAGCGATAACCGCTGGCGGTGACGCTGTTCTGGATGACCAGCGCGCCGCTGATGTTCCCGCCGAGCGACACGCCGACGGAGCCGGCGCCCTGGGCGATGATCGTGCCGTTGGTGAGGTTGACGTTGCCGTTTACTGCACTGGTACGAAGGCCGACGCCATTGTCGCCGAGCACATTGATCGTGCCCCCGGTGAGCGAGATGTTCCCGGCCAAGGTGCTATCGACCGCGATGCCTGCCGACGCATTGCCCTCAATGGTGATATTGCCGCTGTTGAGGATGTTGCCGGTGAAGGTGCCGCCGGACAGGACATGAATGCCGAAACGGCCCGAGCCTTGCGCAAAGGCTCCGTCGATGTCGCCGTCATTGTCGGTGTCGGTCGGCGTATAGCTCTCGTCGATAGTGATCGTGCCGCTATTGGTGATGTTTCCGGCAAGGCCCGGGTTGGCGACGATGCCGGCCGAATTGTTCGCTCCGGTAATCTGGATCAGGCCTTCGTTCTTGACGCTGTCGTTGCTGTCGATCGTAACCGCATTTCCGCCGGCCGGCTTGACCGAGCCAGTGGAAGAAATCCGCACATCGTCATTGCCGGTGCTGGTCAGCACTGGCGTGGTGATCGCCGTGCTGATGACGGTTTCGGCATTGGCGACGGCGGGGAGCAAAGCGAACGACAGGGGCGTCAAACAGGTGGCGGCAAGCAGCTTGCGCATCGGGTATCCTCTGGCTGGAACGCACCGCCAGGCATCGCGGGCGCTTCATGAACACATTGTTTATGGGGACTGGCGAACGCTGGGGGGCCTTCGCAACTCTTTGAAAACCTACCTTTTATTAATCGCAACGAACATCGCGGTATCCCGCAGCGCGCCGATTAGCCAATTTAGCCCGCCGCTGCCAACCTCCGTTCGTCGAATTTGGTTGCTTTGTTTCTAAGTATCGGACTTGTTTCGGTTTTTTAATGACAACAACTGACCGCTCTTTCCTTCCTGCCTGCTTTTGTGGTTGAGGGAGGCGAAGGAGTCGCGCCGATGGAAACGATTACTCCGACCACGCATGACCTCGGTGACTTCAAGGTCCGCCGCACCCTTCCTTCAAAGCCGCGGCGAATGGTCGGTCCATTCATCTTCGTCGATCAGTTCGGTCCCGCTCGCCTGCCGGCCGGCAGGGGGATGGACGTGCGCCCTCACCCGCACATCAACCTCGCCACGGTGACCTATTTGTTCGAAGGCGCGATCGAGCATCGCGACAGCATCGGCAGCCATGCCGTAATCGAACCCGGCGCGATCAACCTGATGACTGCCGGGCGCGGAATCGTTCATTCGGAGCGCTCGCCGACGGCGCTCCGAGCCGATGGCCCCTCGCTTTATGGCATGCAGACCTGGCTGGCGCTGCCAGACGGCAAGGAGGAAATCGAGCCGGCTTTCGAGCATGTCGACGGATCTGCCCTGCCCCTTGTAGAAGGAGAGGGAGTCTCCGCGCGAGTGCTTATGGGCACGCTATGGGGCAAGACTGCCGGCGTCACCGAGCACAGCCAGACCATCTACGCCGACATATTGCTCGGCGGCGGATCGAGCATCCCAATCGACGCTGTTGCCGACGAGCGGGCCGTGCTGGTGACCGAGGGCGACGCCAGCCTCGACGGCGACCGGTTGAAACCCTTCACACTCTACGTGATGGCCCCAGGCGAGCCGATGACCCTGAGCGCCGAATCGCCGTCGCGGATCATGCTGCTGGGCGGCGAGGCCTTTGCTTCCCAGCGCCATGTCTTCTGGAATTTCGTCTCCTCATCGCGCGAGCGGATCAATCAGGCCAAGGAGGATTGGAAAGCGCGCCGATTCCCGCTGGTGCCAGGCGACGATCAGGAGTTTATCCCGCTTCCCGAGATTCCCTTAACGGTCACCTATCCATGACCGAATATCGCAGGGTCGGACTGTCGACCGGCATCGGCATGAATGTCGCGCTGGCGGGCCCAGAGGATGCGCCGCCGGCGATCCTGATCCATGGGTTTCCAGAGTCGCACCGGACCTGGCGTGCCATCGTTCCGTTGCTCGAAGATGGCGTCCGTCTCGTTATGCCAGACCTACGGGGCTTTGGTGACAGCGACCGCCCACAGGACGTCGCCGACTATGCTACCGACACGCTGATCGCCGATATTTTCGCGCTCGCCGATGCATTGGGCATCGACCGGTTCGCATTGGTCGGCCATGACTGGGGCGGCGCGATAGCCTGGGCGGCGGCGCTGCGCGGCAACCGGAGAATCAATCGGCTAGCGATCATCAATTCGCCCCACCCGATGATCTTCCAAAGGAGCCTCATCGTCGATGACGCCCAACGGGCTGCGTCCCAATATATCCGCGCCTTCCGCAATCCCGGTATGGAAGCCGGTATCGCGGCGATGGGCTTTGAAACCTTCTTCGACAAGAGCTTCGCCAAGCATGCAGACCTGACGATGATCCCGGCGGAAGAGCGGCAAACCTACATCGACCAATGGAGCCGCCCCGGCGCACTGACCGCGATGCTCAACTGGTATCGGGCGAGCCAGGCCGTAGTGCCCGCCCTGGACGAGAATGCCGCCATGCCCGCCTGGGTGACGCGTGGCGTTCCCAGGCTGAGCATTCCCGTGCGGGTGATCTGGGGGCTGGAAGACAAGGCCCTGCTGCCAATCCAGCTCGAGGGAATCGGCGAGGTTGGCGACGACGTCGAGCTCTTCCCGCTAAAGGGCGTCGGCCATTTCGCGCCGTGGGAAGCGCCTGAGCGAGTTGCCGAAGCGCTCAAGCCCTTCCTGTTGGCGGTATGAGCGGCTACAGGCCGCGGCCATCATGACTCGCTCCATTTCCCGTTCCGCCGCCCGGCTCGCCGCCGTCCAGGCGCTCTATCAGCAGGAAATGGAAGGCACGCCGACAGCACGGCTGCTCCACGAATTTCACAATCATCGGCTCGGTGCGACGATCGAAGGCGAGACCTATGCCGAGGCGGAGATCAGCTTTTTCGACGACCTGGTCGAGGGAACGCTGGCCCGCCGCGACGAGATCGACCAGCTGATCACCAAGCGCCTTGCCGAAGGATGGAGCCTGGAACGGCTCGACAAGCCGATGAAAGCCATCCTGCGGGTCGGCGCCTATGAGCTGATCGCCCGCAACGATGTGCCGGTCGCGACGGTCATCAACGAATATCTCGATGTCGCCGACGCCTTCTACGACCAGCGCGAGAAAGGCTTCGTCAACGGACTGCTCGACGCCATCGCCAAGACGGCGCGGCCCGCCGCTTAGGGCTTTCCACCGCCGGTTTCCGCGGGTCTATAAGCAGTCACATGAGTGACAGTGAGTTTGCCTTCATCGACCGGCTGCGGCTGATCGCTACCGATCCAGCATCGCGGGGACTGGACGACGATGTCGCCGTGATCGGGGATCTCGTCTTGACCCACGACATGATCGCCGAGGGGGTCCATTTCCTTCCGGACGACCCACCAGCGTCGGTCGGGTGGAAGCTGGTCGCGGTCAACCTCAGCGATCTCGCCGGCAAGGGGGCGGAGCCGCTCGCCGCGCTGATGGGCGTGACACTGGGCGGCGACAGCGATTGGGACGAGCGATTCCTGACCGGTGTCGAAGCCGCCTGTGAGACCTATGGCCTCGCATTGGTCGGTGGCGACACCATCGCCTTGCCGCCAGGAGCGCCGCGCGTCCTGAACCTGACGGCGGTTGGCCGCGGCGGGGCAAGCATCCCATCGCGCGCTGGCGGCTCGCCCGGCGATGCGCTGTGGGTTGTCGGCACCCTGGGCGATGCCGCACTCGGTCTTGCAGTGCTGAAAGAAGATGGTGAAGCCGAAGGCCCGCTGGTCGAGGCTTACCGGCGCCCGGTGCCGCAGCTGGCCGCCGGGCGCCTGCTGGCCCCCCATGCGACCGCCATGATGGATCTGTCGGATGGGTTGCTGCTCGACGCAAGCCGGCTCGTTGCCGCAAGCAACTGCGGTGCCACCATCGACCTCGATTCCCTGCCCTTGTCGCGGGCCTATGTCGCCGAACGTGGGCGGGAACGCCGTGCCCGGCTGACGGCTGCAACCGGTGGCGACGATTATGCGCTGCTCGCCGCCCTCCCTGCCAGTTTCGACCCTTTAAGCCTTTCTTTACCAGCGCGGACCATCCTTGCCCGCATCGGCACGCTGACCGATGGCGACGGGCTGAAGCTCTTCGACGCGGCCGGCGAAGTGCCGTTGCCGGAGCAGCTTGGTTATGAACATCGCGCTTAGCGCCCGTCAGTGGATCATCGGACTGGTCGGCCTCGCCTCCGGAATGGCGGCCGCGCTGCTGCTCAACTAATTAAAATCTTGCTGAATTAGGCGGGTTGCCTCCGCCGCAATCCCCGTTACATCTTCCCCTCCGCATTCTGGCGGCAACCGGGTCACCGGGCAGCCGCCCCAGGGTCAATTAGGGGAAATTCACTTCATGAATCTGGTCCTTATCGCGATTGCCTGCGGCGTCATCGCGCTGCTCTACGGCATTCTAACCAGCCAGCAGGTGCTCCGCGCCTCGCCCGGCAACCAGCGCATGGTCGAAGTGGCCGGCGCCATCCAGGAAGGCGCCTCCGCCTACCTGCGTCGCCAGTACACCACCATCACCATCGTCGGCATCATCGTTGCCGTCGTGGTCTATGCCTTCCTCGGCCGCCTGAGCGCCGCCGGCTTCGTCACCGGCGCGATCCTGTCGGGGGCGGCGGGCTTCATCGGCATGAACATTTCGGTTCGCGCCAATGTCCGCACCGCCGAGGCCGCGCGGACCGGCTTGCAGAACGGCCTGACCGTGGCCTTCCGCGCCGGAGCGGTCACGGGCCTGCTCGTCGCGGGTCTCGCACTGCTCGCTATTGCCGGAGTATTCACCGTCCTCACCGACGTTATGGGATATGCACCGAACGACCGCGTCGTCGTGACCGCCCTTACCGCGCTCGCACTGGGCGCCTCGCTGGTTTCGATCTTCGCCCGTCTGGGCGGCGGCATCTTCACCAAGGCCGCCGACGTCGGCGCCGACCTGGTCGGCAAGGTCGAGGCCGGAATCCCCGAGGACGATCCCCGCAACCCGGCGGTGATCGCCGACAACGTCGGTGACAATGTCGGCGATTGTGCCGGTATGGCCGCCGACTTGTTCGAAACCTATGTCGTCACCGTCGGCATCACGATGGTCACCGTGGCGCTTCTGGTCGGAGCATCGCCGCTGCTGCTGCCGTTGATGAGCCTGCCGCTACTGATCGGCGGCGTCTGCATCATCACCTCGATTGCCGGCACCTACATGGTGCGGCTTGGCAAAAAAGAATCGATCATGGGAGCCCTCTACAAGGGGTTCTGGACGGCCACGATCCTCGCGGTCCCGGCGATCTGGGGCGCAGCAACCTATGCGCTTGGCGATCTCAACCAGGTCATAACCACGTCCGACCTGAGTTTCCCGGCAATCAGGCTCGTCTGGGCGAGCTTCGTCGGATTGGCGGTGACCGCTTTGATCGTCTGGATCACGGAATATTACACGGGCACCAATCATCGCCCGGTCCAATCGATCGCCAAGGCTAGCCAGACCGGCCACGGCACCAACGTCATCCAGGGCCTGGCGATCAGCCTCGAATCCACCGCCCTGCCGACGCTGGTTATCGTTGCCGGCGTGATCATCAGCTGGCAGCTGGCGGGGCCTCTGGGCGTAGCCTTTGCCGCTTCGGCGATGCTGGCACTCGCCGGCATGGTCGTGGCGCTCGACGCCTATGGCCCGGTGACTGACAATGCCGGCGGCATTGCCGAAATGTCGGGGATGGAGGGCGAGGTCCGGAACCGCACGGACGCGCTCGACGCCGTCGGCAACACCACCAAGGCGGTGACCAAGGGCTACGCGATCGGCTCGGCCGGTCTCGCCGCGCTGGTTCTGTTCGGAGCCTATACTGCCGACCTCAAGGAGTTCGGTCCCGAGATCGGCGTCACCGCCAATCTCGACGCCTTGTTCAGCCTGTCCAACCCCTATGTCATCGTCGGCCTGCTGTTGGGCGCGCTCCTCCCCTATCTGTTCGGGGCGATGGGCATGACCGCAGTCGGCCGCGCCGCGGGCGCGGTGGTCGAGGAAGTGCGCGGCCAGTTCCGCGACAATCCGGGCATCATGGACGGGTCGGTGCGGCCCAATTATGCCCGCACTGTCGACCTGGTTACCAAGGCCGCGATCCGGGAAATGATCCTGCCATCGCTGCTGCCGGTGCTGGCGCCGATCGTCGTTTTCTTCGGAATCAGCTTGGTCGCGGGCGACCGCTCGCAGGGCCTGGCCGCAGTCGGCGCCCTGCTGCTCGGCGTGATCGTCTCCGGCCTGTTCGTCGCCATCTCGATGACCTCGGGCGGCGGCGCCTGGGACAATGCCAAAAAATATATCGAAGACGGTAATTATGGCGGCAAGGGCAGCGAGGCCCATAAGGCCGCGGTCACCGGCGACACGGTAGGCGACCCGTACAAGGATACGGCCGGCCCGGCCGTCAACCCGATGATCAAGATCACCAACATCGTCGCCCTGTTGCTGTTGGCAGCGCTGGCGGCGCAGGGCGCGGCGCACTAGGCACCTGCGCTCCGTTTCAAACTTAGCCCCGCCCGGCTTTGCCGCGGCGGGGCTTTCTTTTGCCCAGAGACACTCCCATTTGCCTCCAACAAAGGAGCAGCCGATGCCGCACGCGATAGTCGTCGATCAACCGGGCGGTCCCGAGGCGTTGGACTGGCGCGCGGTTGAAGTCCGCGAGCCCGGGCCCGGCCAGGTCCGGCTACGGCAGACTTCGATCGGACTGAACTTTATCGATGTCTACCACCGCACCGGCCTCTACCCCCAGCCGGCACCATTCATTCCTGGCGTCGAGGGAGCTGGAACGGTCGAAGCAGTCGGACCCGGGGTGGATTGGCTCAATACCGGCGACCGCGTCGCCTATGCCGGGCCGATCGGCGCCTATGCCGAGGTGAGGCTGATCGATGCCGACCGGCTGGTGAAGCTCCCCGACGAGATTAGCGACGAACAGGCGGCGGCTATGTTGCTGCAGGGCATGACCGTCCAGATGTTGCTGCGCCGAGTATATGCCGTGCAGGCGGGCGACACGATTCTGGTTCATGCCGCGGCTGGCGGGGTTGGGCTGATCCTCTGCCAGTGGGCCGCGGCGATTGGCGCGACCGTGATCGGAACGGTTTCAACCGATGAGAAGGCGGATCTTGCCCGCGCCCACGGCTGCGCCCATCCGATCGTCACCCCTGCCCATGATTTCGTTGCCGAGGTCGATCGGATTACAGGCGGCGCAAAGCTGCCGGTGGTCTATGATTCCGTCGGTCGCGACACGTTCATGGGATCGATGGATTGCCTGCGACCGCGCGGCCTGATGGTCAGCTTCGGCAATGCCTCGGGGCCGGTCGATCCGATCTCGCCGCTGCTGCTGTCGCAGAAGGGATCGCTGTTCCTCACCCGGCCGACGCTGTTTCATTACATCGGAACGCGGGCCGAGTTGGAGGCAGCCGCTGGCGAACTGTTCGCGATGGTTGCGAACGGCAAGGTCAAGGTCGAGGTCAAGCAGCGGTTCGCGCTCAAGGATGCAGCCCAAGCCCACCGCGCCCTCGAAGCTCGGCAAACCACGGGATCGACCGTGCTGACGGTCTGAGCGCGACTTCCCGGCCCGCCTTTTCTTTGCCCACCTTCGCGGCTATGAGCCGCCAACCCGAATTACAGCGACAAAGGATTTTAATGGCCAAGGAAGAACTTCTCGAGATGCGCGGACGGGTGGTCGAGCTGCTGCCCAATGCGATGTTCCGCGTCGAGCTGGAGAATGGCCATGAGATCCTCGGCCACACTGCAGGCAAGATGCGCAAGAACCGCATCCGCGTGCTGACCGGCGACGAAGTGCTGGTCGAATTGACGCCTTACGACCTGACCAAGGGCCGCATCACCTACCGCTTCATGCCCGGGCGCGGAGGCCCCGGCCCGGCCGCCTGATGAAGCTGGTCCTCGCTTCGGCGAGCCCCCGCCGCCTCGATCTTCTGGCCCGCATCGGCGTCACGCCCGATGCGATCGACCCTGCCCATATCGACGAGAGCGTGCCGGCCGGAGAGCTGCCGCGGGATCATGCGCTGCGGCTAGCGATCGAGAAGGCCGAGGCGGTCGAGGCGCGTCATCCCGATGCTTTGGTGTTGGCTGCGGACACGGTGGTCGCGGTCGGTCGCAGGATCCTGCCCAAGGTCGAAGACGAGACGACGCTGCGCGAATGCATGAAGCTGTTGTCCGGCAGGCGGCACCGGGTGTTGACCGGCGTGGCGCTGGCCATCCCCGGCCAGCCGACACGATCGCGAGTGGTTGAGACGATGATCGCGATGAAGGGGCTCTCTTCGGAAGAAATCGATTATTACGCCGGCCATGGCGAATGGCGCGGCAAGGCCGGCGGCTATGCGCTGCAAGGCTATGGCGAAGTCTATGTCCGCCACATTGCCGGGAGCTATTCCAATGTTGTCGGGCTGCCGCTGGCGGAAACGCGATTGCTGTTGAAGAGCGCGGGCCATGCCGTCGCCTGAATGGCTGATCGAGCGCGGGATCGGCGAGACCCGATGCGCGCTCGTCGAGAATGGCCGGATCGTCGAGGCAAGAGTTCGCATCGGCGGGATCGTCCCTGCCGGCGCGATCCTTGAAGCCAAGCTGAAATCCGCCAGGTCATCCGCCATCGCGGTGGCAGGCGGGCTGGAATATTTGCTTCCGAAGGGTGCGCCGGGCGTAACAGAGGGCGCAAAGCTCAACATCGAAGTGACCCGCGAGGCGCTGGGCGGCAACGAGCCATGGAAACGTCCGCTGGCGAGGATGACCGATCAGTCGGCGGCCTCCAACTCATCCCTGGAAGGTCGCGAAGCCATCGCCAAAGAATTTGACGATGCCGGCTGGGACGATTTGATCGATGAAGCGCGTAGCGGCGTCGTAGCATTTCCGGGCGGCGAGCTAAGGGTTTCGCTGACGCCAGCGATGACGCTGATCGATGTCGACGGACAATTGCCTCCGGGCGAACTGGCGGTGGCCGGTGCTCGGGCGGCCGCAAAGGCTATTCGGCGCCATGGAATCGGCGGATCGATCGGAGTTGACCTGCCCACGGCCAAGAGCAAGGAGTCGCGGCAGTCTGCGGCTGCAGCCGTCGATGAAGTCCTGCCACAGCCTTTCGAACGAACTGCCGTCAACGGATTCGGCTTCCTCCAGATCGTCCGGCCGCGCCGACATGCATCGCTGTTCGAACTGGTTGGCGACCGGGCGGCGTTCGAAACTCGGGCATTGCTCCGACGCGCTTGCCGGGAGGTCGGGGCGATTCGCATTGCCGCACATCCATCGGTGATCGCGGTTTTGAGCGGCCACCGCGAATGGCTTGACCAGCTATCGCGGCAGGTTGGCGGCGCCGTAACCTTGCGCAGCGACCCCTCGCTCGCCATTTCGGGCGGACATGCCGAACGCGCCTAGATCCAAGCCCTGCCCGCAGTGCGGCAAGCCACCGTCGGTCGAGCACGCGCCATTTTGCAGTCGCGGTTGCAAGGACCGTGACCTCTTAAAATGGCTTGGGGACGGATATCGCATTGCCGGGCCGCCGGCTGAGCCCCAAGGGCTGGACAGCGACGACAGCGGCAGTTAGAGGCCGCCTTCGCTCGCGGCGCCGACCGGCGCTGTTCGTGGGCCCAGGTAGCTCAGTTGGTAGAGCACGTGACTGAAAATCACGGTGTCGGTGGTTCGATCCCGCCCCTGGGCACCATCACTTGCGCTGACCGATTTCTGGATGTCCCGCGACGGGCCTGACGCGGAGTGTCACCCATCAGGCACAGCGTTCTATCCCGAAGCATATTGTGTCCCGCGCAATGTCGGCAATCCTTAAATGTGTGGCATGAACTCTCAAATTGCCGTGAACCAACGGGCTAAGGCTCAAAAGAAAAACCGCCTTTTCCCGGGGAGTTCAAATCCAAATGACTGGCCGATTTCGCGTAAATGCTTGCGCCAGCGCCTTCGCGCTTGCCTGTGCCCTGAGTTCCACCCACGCTTTCGCCCAGGAAGCAAGTTCGGACGCAACCGCCGTTCCTAATGCGGCTGCGGCCGAGGCACCGACGGCCGATGAGCCTTCGGCCGACAACGGCGAGATCGTCGTCACGGCCCAGAAGCGTTCCGAAAATGTCCAGGACGTGCCGATTTCGATCGCTGCCTTTTCCGGCGATACGCTGGAGAAGAACAATGTCGTCAATCTTGAGGGGCTGACCAAGGTCACTCCGAACCTCAGCATCGCCAAGGGTGCCCAGACATCCTATGTGCGCCTTGCCATTCGCGGCATTGGCGCTGCCAGCAATACGACGGTCGAGCCGAGCGTCGCTGTGTTCCTCGATGGCGCCTACGTCCCGCGCGTCGGCGCGGTCGTTAGCTCCATGCTCGATATGGAAAGCGTCGAAGTGTTGCGCGGCCCGCAGGGTACGCTGTTCGGCCGCAACGCAAGCGTCGGTGCGGTCTCCTTCCACACCGCACGCCCCAAATTTGGCGACTTCAACGCCGAGGTGACGGGCGAGATCGGCAACGGCGACCGCTACAAGGCGTCGGGTTATGTCAACGTGCCGGTCGGCGACAAGGCTGCCTTCCGCTTCGCCGGGTCGCAGCAATGGTTCAAAGGCTATTGGCATAACGATTTCGACGGCAAGCAGGTCGGTGGGATCGACGAAAGCGTGCTGCGCGGCAGCTTCCGCGGCGAAGTTGGTCCGGTCGAATGGGTGTTCCGTGCCGACCATGCAAGGCAGAAGGGCGACGGCGCCACAAACATCGACTTCGACCGCAGCAGCGTGTCGGATGCGCAGTGGAATTTTTTCAGCGGCTTCCTCGGTGCTCCCGACACCGACATGAAGGACAGTCATCTCAACCAGTATCTCACCGCCAACGTCGATGACGAGCAGTGGGGCCTGAACAGCACCTTGTCATGGGATGTCGGCGGTGGTTCGACCGTCCGGCTGATCAACGCCTATCGCGATTGGAGTAATGAACAGCTCGACGGCGACGTGGTGTTCACGCCAACCCCGATTGCGTCACGCACCGGTCTGTTCGATTCAAAAGCCCAGAACCACGAGCTGCAGTTCATTTCGCCGGCAGAAAAATGGCTGGATGGCCGCCTCGACCTCGTCGCCGGACTTTATTACTTCCACGAGAGGTACCGGCAGGGCGAACTGCTGCACATGAACTCGCAGTTCTGCAACAAATTGGTCCCCGCAGGGCCGGGACGAACGGCCTGCAACGCCTTCCAAAGCTCGACTGGCGGAACCAATGCCACGGTGCAGAGCGTGCATCAGACCGTCGACAGTTACGCCGCTTATGCGCAGGCCAATTTCCATTTCAACGACCAGTTCTTCGCGACGGTGGGCGGCCGCTTCAGCAAGGATGAGAAGGAAGGATCGTACAACCAGACGACCAATCCCTTCATGGCGACCGTCAGGGCGGCGGAGTCCTTGACCCTGCCGAACATCGATGACAGCCGTTTCACCTATCGCCTCGGCCTCAACTATGAGCCAAACGACGATATACTGATCTTCGGCACCTATTCGACCGGTTACAAATCGGCCGGCTACAACAGCGGCGCAGGTTCGCCGTCCCTGACGACGATACCGGTCACTCCGCCAACCACACCGCCAACCACCCTGTTCGTGCCGGAACGCCGGGTCTTCGACCGCGAGACGACGGAAAATTGGGAACTGGGCGCAAAGACCAGTTGGCTGGATCACAAGCTGACCTTGAACCTCACTTTCTACCGGATGGATATCAAGGGTTTCCAGGACCGCGCGTTCGACGGCACCAGCTTCACCGTCCGCAATGCCGGCAACCTGCGCCACCAGGGCTTCGAGTTCGATGGCGTTGCCAAGCCGCTCAGGAATCTGTCCCTGTTCGCCAGCCTTGCTTACCTGGACTCGGAATTCACCGAATATGACAATGCGGCCGGGCTTCCCGGTTGCGCGGCGAATCCAGTCGTCTGCACTTCCGTCGGGCTTGGGTCGACCCAGAACCTCAAGGGCAAGCCAGCGACCTTCGCGCCGAAATGGACCGGCCGGGTCGGTTTTGACTGGACCGGCGACATTGGCTCGAGTGGCCTGAGCTGGGACATCAATTCGAACCTGTCGTTCGTGTCCAAGCAGTTTGGGGGCCTAGTCAACGACGCCAACCCGCAGACCGTCATCGACGGCTATGCGTTGCTCGGCGCCAGGGCGACGATCAACGGCGCAAACGACCGCTGGTCGGTTTCGCTGTTCGGCAACAACCTGCTCAACAAGCAATATGAGGCCGGCAACCTGTACCAGTTCCTCGAAGCGTCGCTGGGACTGCGCAACGGGGTGTTCCCGGGCAGCACCGCGGTTCGCCGCCTTCACGCAGATCCGCGCACCTACGGGCTGTCGGCTACCTTCCGATACTGAGTTTTGTAGTTCGAGTTGGGGAGGGGGAAACCCGGCGCTGGTCCACGGCGCCGGGTTTTCTTTTGCCAGTCAGCCAGCGAGTTGGTTAGCCAGCGAGGCGCTCGAGCAGCGGCAGGACGCCGTCCCACCGGCCATAGCCCGCTGCCGGGTTCAGGTGGCCGACTTCGCCGGCATCGTGGAGCTCGGCGCCCCAGGCGCGGGCCAGGCCGGCAATCTTTTCAAATTGCGCTAGCGGGTCATTTTGGCTGACGGCCACGATTGCCGGGAACGGCAGCGGCTTGCGAGGGATCGGCATCCAGCCATTTGCCTTGAGATCTGCAAACGCCGGATAGCCGGCGGGCAATGGAGTTTCGACATCGGCCGGCGTCGCCAGCAGCGCGCCTTTGATCTGCCGCGTGGGCGCGAGCGCCCAGTTGGCAACCATCAACGCCCCTGCGCTGTGCGCGGCAATCACCACTTCACCCTTGATCCGGGACAGCGCTTCATCGAGCGCCTTGACGCGGGCCGCACAGCTCAGCCGGTCTTCGGTGAGCGGCTCAACGGTAACGGAGCCCGGCAGCTCCGCTGCCAACAACGTCTGCCAATGTTCGGCAACATGATCGCGCAGTCCCGGGACAAACAGGACGGTAACGCCGTCTAATGAGCTCACACTAATCCTCCCCAAATGGCGATGAGTACTATGCCGGCGATGAAGACGGTCTCGAAGACCATCAGCACGGCCGGCTTCCACCCGATTTCGATGATTTCCTGGAAATGAGTTTTGACGCCGATCGCGGCGATGGCTGCGATAAGGCATCCGCGTGATGCAATGTTGCCGCCGTCGCGGATGATTTCCGGTATCGGGACAAGGCTGTTGATCACGACAAGCGCTGCAAACGCAGTCACGAACCAGGGAAGCAGCGGTGGCCGCTGTCCATCGCCGTGGCCGCCGCGAGACCGCGCCCAAACCCCAACGGCCACAATGACCGGCAGCAGCATGGCGACGCGCATCAATTTGACGACAGTGGCGGTGTCGCCGGCTTCGGGGGAAATGGCATAGCCGGCCCCGACCACCTGGGCGACGTCGTGGATGGTAGCTCCGATGAACACCCCGGCATGATGATCATCGAACCCGAACAGATTTGAAATCGCCGGATAAAGGATCATGGCAAGGGTCGACAGTGTCGATACGCCGATGATGGTAAAGGAGGTGGCTCTCTCCTTCCGTTCGTGCGCCGGCAGAGCCGCGGAAAGCGCCATGGCTGCCGAAGCGCCGCAGATGGCGGTGGCACCCCCTGAAAGAAGCCCGAACTCGGACCTGAATCCCATCGCCTTGGCCGCCCAGATCGAAACGAATATGGTCAGCGAAACGGCAGCGACGACCAGAGCAATCGGCTGCCATCCGAGGGCCGCGATTTGCTCAATCGTGATGCGGAAGCCAAGCAATGCAACACCAAGGCGAAGCACGGTCCTTGACGCGAAGGCGACGCCGGCCTTGCAGCGATCGACTTCGCTCAGGAAGTTCATCGCCATGCCTAACAGCAGCGCGAACAACATGACTGGCCCGCCGTAATGATCGGCCAGAAATGCAGCAGCCGCGGCAATGATCAGCGATGCCAGCAGGCCCGGGCCCAGCCCGCTAACGGCGGGGAGCCTTAACGCACTTACCCACTTCATATATTACTCCGCGAAAGCGAGATCCGCCTGCGAGGAGCGGCGGGCGCAAAGGAACACCACGGCCGCTGCTACGCTGGCCAACGGCAGCCACTGCAACGCCCCAAGAAGGCCTAGCCGGTCGGCCAGCCATCCGGTCACGATCGGACCGGGAGCGAGCCCAAGGAAATTATTTGCCAAGGTTAAGGTCGCGAAAGCTGTCCCGTGAATTGCCGCCGGGGTCAGGCCCGCAACCATGGCCCCGGCTGGTCCCGTCGTGGCGGCGGCGAGGAAGATGGCAAGGCCGAGCAGGATCAGCTGGAGAGGGCCGGCCGGAAGCGCCAGCGCAGCACCAAGCAGCAGCGCGCAGGCCAGGCAGTAGCCGGCGGCAAGGCGCACCCGCTGATCCGGCTTGCTAAACAGCCGATCGCTGATCTGCCCGCAGACGACCATGCCGACGCCGCATATTGCGAGAAACAATGCGGCAAGCGAGGCGGCGCCATCGACCGGCAAGTCGTAATAGCGGTTGAAATAAGTCGGCAGCCAGGCAGGCAACGCGCCGGCGACGAACAGCTGCAGGCCGCTGCCTACATAGGCGCATTTGATGGTGCGGCCGGCAAACAGGCTGGAAATCTTCGGAAACGCCTGTTTGCGCTCATAGGGCACATTCCCAGCCGCGGTTGACAGCACGGCGATCCGATTTTCGCCGACCAGCAGCGGAAAGAGGACAGCCAGCGCCAGCCCACCTAGTGCGATCGCCATGAAGGCCATCCGCCATCCGTGCGCGGCTGCGACTGCGCCGCCGATGCCCACGCCAAGCACCTGTCCAAGCAGGCCGCCCGCCATGAAAGCTGCCGAAAGCGTCGCCCGAAGGCGTTTCGGAAAAACGCTGACGACCAAGGCGATGCCGACGCTGCCATAAGCGGCCTCGCCGACGCCGACCAAAAGTCGCCCCGCAAGCATCTGACCATAATTGTCGGCGATGGAGCAAAGCAGTGTCGCCAGGCTCCACAGCACCGCCATGACGGTCAGGCTTTTCACTCGTCCCAACCTGTCCGCCAACAGCGATAGCGGAAAGGTCAGGAGCCCGACCATGATTGCGACCACGCCGCTCAGCAGGCCGAGCTGTCCATCGCTCAAGGCCCATTCGGTCTTGAGCAGCGGAAACACGGCATTCAAGACCTGCCGCGCCATATAGTCGGAAATCAGCAGGCCGAAGGTCAGCGCAAAGATGACCCAGGCGTAGGCCGGGACCCTCTCTTGCCGTTCGGCCACCTCATTCATGCCGCGTACCGGTTGGGCAGGGCGCGCCGGCCTGGTTCGCGGTTGGGGACCATGCCGAGCTGCGCCAGCGTCTCGTCGACGCTGTTATATTGGACGCCGATCTTGTAGATTTCGCGGGCTTCCTTGCCGGTCGCAATCTCGCGGCCAAGCTCCTTTGCCACCCGCACCAACTGTTCGATCTGCTGGACAGACGTGATTTTGCTGCCGTCGGGGCCGTAGAGCGTGTCTTCATTGCCGCAGCGCACATGCATGCCCATGCTCATCGCCATCACGTTAAGCGGCAAGACGTTGCGCATCACTGACTCGGCGGTGATCGTGGAGCCGTCGGGCGCGCGGCGGATGAATTCCATGAAATTGTTCGGGTTCGGACCATCGAAGCCGCCGCCGATACCAATCCAGGTCAGGTTGAGCGGACCCTTATAGTGGCCGCGACGGACCAGCCGCTCGACCGTTTCAAGCGCCGGCATGTTGGTCAGCTGGAAATGCGGCTGGATGCCGGCCGCGACCAGGCGGCGGAGATGCTCTTCGACCCATTCGGGGCCGGCCGGAACGACCATTTCCCGATAGGCGTGGTAAGTGTCGGGATCGGCCAGGCTGGTGTTGCCATATTCCGCCTCGCTCATCAGATCCATGATGTTCATCTGCGTCGAATTGACGGCGATGGTCACCTGATCCGGCTTGGGCGTCAGGTCGGCCAGCATGTGGCGGGCCTCGTCCGACTGCCACAGCGCCTCGGCGCCCTCCCCTTCCGGGGCGAAGGAGATCGACCCGCCGACCTGCAGGATCATGTCCGGCACGGCTTCGCGCAGCAGGCCGAGCAGCTCGTTGAACTTTGAGAGGCGTTTCGAACCCTTGCCGTCGAGCTCGCGCACATGGATGTGCAGCACGGTGGCGCCGGCATTGTAGCAGTCGATTGCCTGCTGGACATGCTGGTCCATCGTCAGGGGCAGGTCCTCTGGGAAATCGCTCACAGCCCATTCGGGGCCGTAAGGCGCGACCGTGATGACCAACTTTTCCTGTGTTTCGGGCAATAGGCTGTCGTCCATGAACTGCATGGGAATCTCCGTTAGTAAGGCTTGTCGCCGATGATGCCCGCGCGCTCCATTTTCCGGACGGCGGGCCAGTAATCCATGACTGCGTAATGCTGGGTGCAGCGGTTATCCCAGATCGCGACGCTGTTCGGCTCCCACCGCCAGCGGACCTGATATTCGGGGATCGCTGCGCGCCCGATCAGATATTGGAGCAGGTTAGCACCGCCGGGCGCGTAGTCCTGACCGTAACGGACGTTGTCGACCGTGTGGAAGTTGGTGAAGTGGGTCGTGAAGCTGTTGACGAACAGCACTTTCTCGCCCGTGTCCGGATGGGTGCGAACAACCGGATGTTCGGCGTCCGGATATTGCGCCTTTAACGCGTGGCGCTTCTCGACCGGCATGCGCGCTCCGAAACTCGCCTCGATCGAATGACGCGCATGGAGGCCGTCGATCGTTTCCTTCACATGGTCCGGAAGGTCGGCGTAAGCTCTCGCCATATTGGCCCAAAGCGTGTCGCCGCCGACTGGCGGGCATTCGAGACAGCGCAGCACCGCGCCCATCGGCGGGCAGTCGCGCCAGGTGGCGTCGCAATGCCAGGCGTTCTCGTAGAAGTCGGGCGGGGAATCCAGGTCCTTGTAGATACAGACCAGCCCCGGATGCTCGGGATCGCTGCCGGCAACCGGGTGATCTTCGAGCGCGCCGAAGCGATGGGCGAAGGCGACATGATCGGCCTTGGCGATGTCCTGATTGCGGAGGAACAACACCTTGTGCTGAAGCAGCGCCTCCTTGACCGCGCCGAAGAGGTCGTCGTTGGCGGCGGCTTCCGCCAGGTCGACGCCCGAAACCTCGGCGCCGATATGGGCCGTGAGTTTCTCGACGCGCATCATATGACGAAGATCGAGGAGCCCGTGGTCTTCCCCGCCTCCAGGTCGCGATGGGCCTGCACCGCGTCTTCAAGCGCGTAACGCTGGTTGATCTCGATCTTGATGCGGCCGCTCGCAACATGGTCGAACAGCGCACGCGCAAGCTCGGCGCGCTCGGCCGGATCGGCAATATAATCGGCCAGCGCCGGACGCTGGAAATAGACTGAACCCTGGATCGCGAGCTGGAGCGCGTCGATCGGCGGGAATGGCCCCGAGGCAGTCCCGCACCCGACCAGCACACCGCGCCGCTTCAACGATTTCAGCGACCCTTCGAAGGTGTCCTTGCCGACCGTGTCGAACACGGTCGTGACGCCCTCGCCGCCAGTAAGCTCCCTGACCCGGCTCGGCACGTCCTCACGCCTGTAAAAGATGATCTCGTCGCAACCATGCGCCCTCGCCAGCTCCGCCTTTTCCTCCGAGGATACGGTGCCGATGACGCGCAGTCCGAGGAGCTTCGCCCACTGAACGGCAATCAGCCCGACCCCGCCCGCGGCGGCGTGCAACAGGATCGTGTCGCCCGCCTTCATCCAGGGATTGGTTTTCAACAGCCAATAGGCTGCGCTCAGCCCGCGCATGGTAGAGGCCGCGGCGGTCTTGTGGTCGATATCGACCGGAAGCTTGATCAGGGAGGCCGCCGGCATCACGCGGTCGGTCGAATAGGCGCCCAGCGGACTACCGGTGTAGGTGACGCGGTCGCCGATCGTGAATCCGTTTACATTGTCGCCGACAGCCTCGATCACCCCTGACGCTTCAACGCCCATGCCGTTCGGCACCGGCACCGGATAATAGCCGAGGCGGAAATAGGTATCCGCGAAGTTCAGCCCAACGGCGACGTGGCGAACGCGGACCTGGCCGGGGCCTGGATCGCCGACCTGAACCTGTTCGTAGCGCAGCACTTCGGGGCCGCCCGTTTCATAGAAGCGTACGGCGTGCGCCATCTATATCTCCCTTGTCCGTGAAAATTCGGCCTACGCCCGCGCCGGCTTGCCTTTTGCATAATTCGTGACAAATTTTGCTTAGCTGGCGACAGGAGTCGGCATGGAACTAGTCAGAGCGGCCGCGCTTACGGGTTATTTCCCGGTCGCCGAAGCACTTCGGCTCGACACGATCCCGCTGCTGCGGCGCAGCGGGCTGACGCGGGCAATGCTGGACAATCCCGAGCAGATGCTTCCGGCCCGTCCGGTCATCCGTTTGCTTGAGGAAAGCGCGGCGGCATCCAACTGCTTGACCTTCGGCCTCAGGATGGCGGAACTGCGGGGACTTGCGGATCTCGGGATGGTCAGCCTGCTGATTGCCCACCAATCCACTCTGCGCGACGCCTTGTCGGTGCTGATCCAGTTCCGAAACCGCATCAATTCCACTCTAGTTGCGAGCTGCGAGGAATTCGACGGCATGGTGCTGTTGCGCCAGCATTTCGCACTCGACCCGCCCATGCCCTCTCGTCAGGCCGACGACCTTGCCTTGGGCGTACTCGATCAGATGTGCCGCAGTGTGCTTGGCGCTGACTGGCAGCCTATCGCGATCAGCCTGCCCTACGAGCCGACTCCGCCAAATGAACATCCAGTCTATCAGCGGCTTTTCTCCTGTCCGATCGAGTTCAATTCCGAATATGCGGGCATCTTGCTGAACGTGGCCGACCTGGACCGTAGCAATCCGCGGTCCGATCCTGCGATGGCGCTCCATGCCCGCAATTTGGTCAATGCGATGATCGACCCTGGCGAACGGTCAATCGTCGAGGAAGTGGAGCAGGCGATCCAGCTGCTGATGCCTGCAGGCCGCGCTTCCATTGCAAGCGTCGCGGACAGCCTTGGAATTACGGTGCGAACGCTGCAGAGACGGCTGGAAGATGACGGCACCCAGTTCAGCGACCTGCTCGATCGAGTGAGGGTGCGTGAAGTGAGCCGCTACCTTGGCCAGCGCCGGCTCCGCCTGACGGATGTGGCCGACGCACTCGGCTATTCATCCTTGTCCGCGTTCAGCAACTGGTATCGCGGCCGCTTTGGCGAAACTCCGAGCGAAACGCGGCAGCGAACCAAACAACGCAGCGCATGATCATTCTTCCAAAATCGCCATAGACCGTTAGGCAGCCTGCGATGGCAGCGTCACCCGCAAATCAACAACGGCTCGACAAATATGCCGGCGTGGCGCTGATTGCCTGCGCTGCGATGGCGCTGGTTGCGGCCAATGGGCCCTTCGCGCCCGCTTATCATGACCTTTTGCACACGAAGCTCGGGCCGGCATTGCCGCGTCTTGGACAGTTCGACCTGCATCATTGGGTTGCCGACGGACTCATGGCGATCTTCTTCCTGCTGGTCGGCCTGGAGGTGAAGCGCGAATGGTACGAAGGCCGGCTGTCTACCCCGGCAGAGCGACGATTGCCGATCATCGCGGCAGCTTCGGGCATGGCGGTGCCCGCGCTGATATTCGTAGCCATTGCTGGAACCGGATCCGAACTGGTCCGCGGCTGGGCTATTCCGAGCGCGACGGATATCGGCTTTGCCATTGGAGTGCTGGCAATCCTTGGCCGCCATGCACCACCTTCGATCAAATTATTGTTGGTGACGATTGCGATTGTCGATGACATCGGCGCCGTCCTGGTCATTGCGCTATTCTACACCCAGGACCTCAATATCGTCGCCCTTGCTGCTGCCCTCGCCCTGACCGGAGTCATGGCCGCTCTCGGGACATTGGGGGTGCGGCGACTCTGGCCCTATCTCGCCGGTTTCGCGCTGCTGTGGCTGCTAGTCCTGGCGAGCGGCGTTCATGCCACCATAGCGGGTGTGCTCGCCGCGCTGGCCATTCCGCTTGGCGATAAAAAGGCGCCGTCGCCGCTCAAGACGCTGGAGCATGCCATCCACCCCTGGGTGATGTTCGTCGTGGTTCCGCTGTTCGGATTTGCGTCTGCGGGCGTGGCGCTGGGCGGCAGCCGCGAGCTGATCCAGCCCCTGCCGCTGGCCGTCCTCTCCGGACTATTCCTTGGCAAGCAGTTGGGCATCTTCGGCGCGATCTGGGTAGCGGTCCGGACCGGATTGGCGGCGCGGCCGTCAAACAGCGGCTGGCAGCAGCTCTATGGCGCGTCGATACTATGCGGCATCGGGTTCACCATGAGCCTGTTCATCGGCGGCCTGGCCTATCCAGGAAATGACTTGCTTATCGACCAGGCGAAGGTCGGAACGCTTGCCGGATCGCTGCTATCCGCCCTGGCTGGCTACGCGATGCTTCGCCTGGCGCCGGCCGGTCAGCAGGATGACAATGACGTCGAGAACGTCACCGAGCTATTCGGCGCCGGCCCGCCCAACTAAGCGTTGGGCCCGCTCCCACCTCCTTGGGAACGGGCCCATCTCTTTGCAGAACATGCGTTGACAGCGCTCGCCGCGTCCGCCGATGACCCGGCCGACCGTGCAGGAGAAGTGCGTGAACAACCGTCTGCTTGCCGCCCTGTTTGTCGCCGCCACTCTCGCCAGCTGCCGCGGCGAGCATCAGCCGGCCGTGGCGCCAGAACTCAATGCCATCGCCCGCGATTATGTCCTGCTCAGCCTCACCATCGGCGAAAAGGAAGCGGGCTACATCGACGCCTATTACGGGCCGCCTGAAATCCAGGCCAAGGCGAAGGCTGATGCAGCCGGCCAATCGCTGGAAGTGTTGGCCAAGCGTACGGCGGACCTGTCGAAGCGTGTCGTCGATGCTGCCGGTCAGGCCGAAGGCATCGACCAGCGCCGGGCGCGCTTCCTCCTGGCGCAGCTAACCGCGGCGGAAACCCGCCTCAGGATGCTGCGCGGCGAAAAACTGTCATTCGAGGAGGAGGCGAAAGGCCTGTTCGCGGTGCGCCCGGCACTGAAGCCTCTCACCAGCTATGACCAGGTCCTGCAGCAGGTCGAAACGCTCGTGCCGGGCAGCGGCCCACTCGACAAGCGGGTCGAGGCGTTCCAGGCCAGGTTCACCATCCCTTCCGTCAAGTTGAAGCCGGTGTTCGAGGCGGCGATCGCCGAGTGCAAGGCGAGAACCGTCCAACACATCGCCCTGCCCAAAGGCGAGAATTTCGAACTTGCGTTCGTCACCGGCAAGAGCTGGTCTGGGTACAATTACTACAAGGGCGGCTACAAGAGCCGGATCGAGGTCAACACCGACCTTCCGATCCGCGTCTCACGGGCCGTCGACCTTGGCTGCCACGAGGGCTATCCGGGACATCATGTCCTGAACGCCCTTCTCGAGCAGCGTCTGACCAACGGCCGCAAGTGGATCGAGTTCAGCGTCTATCCGCTCTATTCGCCGCAGTCGCTACTTGCCGAAGGATCGGCCAATTACGGGATCGAGCTGGCATTTCCGGGGCGCGAGCGGCTGGCCTTTGAGTCGGCCAAAATATATCCGCTTGCCGGTCTGCCGGTGGCCGACGCCGAACGCTATTTTACGTTGCAGCAGGCAATGCAGAAGCTGCAGGGCGCCCGCCTGACGATCGCCCGGGACATGATCGACGGCAAAATCGATGAGGCCGAAGCGGTTCGACTGACCCAGCACTACCTGCTGGTCAGTCCGGAACGCGCCAAGCAGCTGACCGAGTTCGCCAAGCAGTATCGCACCTATGTAATCAACTACGGCCTCGGCCTCGACATGGTCCGGGCGGACATCGAAGCCGCGGGCGCCACGCCCGAGGCACGGTGGAAGCGGATGGAGCAGCTGCTCAGCGAACCGACGCTGCCGAGCGACTTGAAGGGCTCCTAGAGCTTCCCGGTCAGTTCCGGGACGATCTTGAACAGGTCGCCGACCAGGCCAACGTCGGCGACCTGGAAGATCGGCGCTTCCTCGTCCTTGTTGATGGCGATGATGGTCTTGGAATCCTTCATGCCGGCGAGATGCTGGATCGCGCCGGAGATGCCGATCGCGACATAGACGTCCGGTGCGACGATCTTGCCGGTCTGGCCGACCTGATAGTCGTTGGGCGCATAGCCGGCATCGACCGCGGCGCGGCTGGCGCCGACCGCGGCGCCGAGCTTGTCGGCCAGCGGGTCGAGCAGGCCATGGAATTGCTCGTTGGAGCCAAAGGCACGGCCGCCCGAAACGATCACCTTGGCACTGGTCAGCTCCGGCCGTTCGGACTTGCTAAGCTCGGCGGAGACGAAGCTCGACTTGCCGAAAGCGCTGCCGGCGTCGACCGCTTCGACCGCGCCCGTGCCGCCGCTCGATGCCGCCTTTTCGAATGCCGTACCGCGAACCGTGAGGACCCTCTTGGAGTCCTTGGTCTTGACCGTGGCAATCGCGTTCCCGGCGTAGATCGGACGGGTGAAGGTGTCCTCGCCCTCGACCGACAAGATGTCGGAAATCTGCATCACGTCGAGCAGCGCTGCGACGCGCGGCGCGACATTCTTGCCGGTAGTGGTGGCGGGCGCGAGGAAAGCGTCGTGGCTGCTCATCAGCGCGGCTGCGACCGGCGCGACATCCTCCGCCAGCTGGTGCTCGAGGTGCGCACCGTCAGCCACATGGACCTTGCCGACACCGGCGATTTTGGCGGCGGCATCGGCCACCCCACCGACGCCCTTGCCGGCGACCAGGAGATGGACTTCGCCCAGCTTCGAGGCGGCGGTGACGGCGGCCAGGGTCGCGTCCTTGACCGACGACCCGTCATGTTCGACCAGAACCAGAGTCTTCATTTCGCCACTCCCAGCGCCTTCAGCTTACCCACCAGCTCGTCGACCGAGCCGACCTTGATGCCCGCCTGCCGCTTGGGCGGCTCATTGACCTTCAGAGTCTCCAGCCGCGGCGCGACATCGACGCCATAATCGCCCGGCGACTTGGTCGCGAGCGGCTTCGACTTGGCCTTCATGATGTTGGGCAACGAGGCGTAGCGCGGCTCATTGAGGCGAAGGTCGGTGGTGACCACCGCCGGGATCGCCAGCTTGACGGTTTCCAGCCCGCCATCGATCTCGCGAGTGACGTTGAGGTCGCTTCCGGCGACTTCAACCTTGGACGCGAAGGTGCCCTGCGGCCATCCAAGCAGCGCAGCCAGCATCTGGCCGGTCTGGTTGCTGTCGTCGTCAATCGCCTGCTTGCCGAGGATGATGAGGTCGGGGTTCTCTTCGGCGGCAATCCCCTTGAGGATTTTGGCGACCGCCAGCGGCTCGACCTCTTCTTCGGTTTGGACCAGAACGGCGCGGTCGGCGCCCATGGCCAGCGCAGTGCGCAGCGTTTCCTGGGCCTTGGCCGGGCCGATCGACACGGCGACGATCTCGGTCGCTACGCCCTTTTCCTTGAGGCGAATGGCTTCCTCGACCGCAATCTCGTCGAACGGGTTCATCGACATTTTGACATTGGCGAGATCGACGCCCGAGCCGTCCATCTTGACCCGTGGCTTGACGTTGAAATCGATCACTCGCTTCACGGCAACGAGCAGCTTCATGGCTCACTCCGACTTGTTCATTCCGATTGCGGGCCGCCCTTGCACCTCATGCACAAGCTTGCAAGCCCGAGGCTTTGCCTGAGCGATTTGATTATTTGCTCAGGCGACTTCCTTGACCTGATCGACGATCTTGCGGGCCGCGTCGCCAAGGTCGTTGGCGGCGACGATCGGCAGGCCGCTCATGGCGAGGATATCCTTGCCCTGCTGAACATTGGTCCCTTCCAGGCGGACCACCAGCGGAACCGACAGCGACACTTCCTTGGCCGCCTCGACAATGCCCTCGGCGATGATGTCGCAACGCATGATACCGCCGAAGATATTGACGAGAATGCCCTTCACCGCCGGGTCGGAGAGAATGATCTTGAAGGCGGCGGTGACCTTTTCTTTCGAAGCGCCGCCGCCGACGTCGAGGAAGTTGGCCGGGAAAGCGCCATTCAACTTGATGATGTCCATCGTCGCCATCGCAAGGCCGGCGCCGTTGACCATGCAGCCGATGTCACCGTCGAGCTTGATGTAGGCGAGGTCATGCTTGGAGGCCTCGACCTCCATCGGATCCTCTTCGGTGATGTCCCGCAGCAGTTCGAGGTCGGGATGACGGAACTCGGCATTGTTGTCGAAGCCGACCTTGGCATCGAGCACCATCAGCTTGTTGCCGGCGGTGATCGCCAGCGGGTTGATTTCGATCTGCGAGGCGTCGGTCCCGATGAACGCATCGTACAGCTTGGCCAGCACATTGGCGGCCTGTTTGGCGAGGTCGCCGGAAAGACCGAGCGCCGCGGCGACCGCGCGGCCATGATGGGGCATCAGCCCGGTCGCGGGATCGATGGTGATGGTCTCGATCTTTTCCGGCGTGTCATGGGCGACCGCTTCGATATCCATGCCGCCCTCGGTCGAGGCGACGACGGCAATCCGCCCGGTCGAGCGGTCGACCAGCAGCGCCAGGTAGAATTCCTTTTCGATGTCGACACCATCGGTGATGTAAAGACGCTGGACCAGCTTGCCCTGCGCGCCGGTCTGGATCGTGACCAGGGTCTTGCCGAGCATCTCCTCGGCGTTGGCGCGAACTTCGTCGATCGAGCGGGCAAGGCGGACGCCGCCCTTGGCGTCGGCGCCGAGTTCCTTGAACTTGCCCTTGCCGCGGCCGCCGGCGTGGATCTGCGCCTTGACCACCCACAGAGGCCCGGGGAGCTGCTCGGCGGCGGCGACTGCTTCATCGACGCTCATCGCCGCATGGCCGGCAGGAACGGGCACGCCGAATTTCGCCAGCAGTTCCTTGGCCTGATATTCGTGGATGTTCATGTGTGATTCCCGTTGGAACGAATTGCGGCGCCCTTAAGCAGATTGCGACGCCGGTTGCAAAGCTGGCCGCCCACGAATGTTCACAATGTTCACGTTGACCATGGCGGTTTCCAATGGGCCAATCTTCGAGAGAATCGGATGCCGGGCGACGCTAGACAGAAGTGGCTGCTGTAGGACAGGATTTTTCGCGCAGTGACCGACGCTCCGACCCGCAAGATCATCCATGTCGATATGGACGCCTTCTACGCGTCGGTCGAACAGCGCGACAATCCGGAGCTGAAGGGCAAGCCGGTCGCGGTCGGCGGGGGCCATCGCGGGGTGGTGGCGGCGGCGAGCTATGAGGCGCGCCAATATGGCGTGCGTTCCGCCATGCCGTCGGTCACGGCCAAGCGCCGCTGCCCCGAGCTGGTCTTCGTCAAGCCGAGGTTCGACGTCTACCGGGCGGTCTCGCAGCAGATCCGGGAAATCTTCGCCGACTATACCGACCTGGTCGAACCGCTGTCGCTCGACGAGGCCTATCTCGACGTGACCGAGGACCGGCGCCGCCTCGGCACCGCCAGGGCGATCGCGGAGGAAATCCGAGCGCGGATCAAGGCCGAGACCGGGCTCACCGCGTCGGCCGGAGTCAGCTATTGCAAGTTCATCGCCAAGCTGGCGTCGGACCAGAACAAGCCCGACGGCCTGTGCGTCATCCCGCCGCACAAGGGCGCGGCCTTCGTCGCGACGCTTCCGGTCAAGCGCTTTCACGGCGTGGGGCCGGTGACTGCGGCAAAGATGGAAAGGCTCGGTATCCTGACCGGAGCCGACCTGGCCTCCTGGCCGATCGAGCAGCTGGAGGCGCATTTCGGATCGTCGGGCCGCTGGTACTGGCGAATCGCCCGCGGCATCGATGACCGGGAAGTGAAACCGGACAGGCCCTACAAGAGCGTCAGTGCGGAACGAACCTTCGACATCGACTTTGTCGAGGCCGAAGACCTGCGGCGCGAACTGGCCCGTGTTGCAGGCTACGCCTGGCAGCGGATCGAGCGGTCCGAGGTGAAAGGACGAACGATCACGCTCAAGGTAAAATTCGGTGATTTTACGCAAATAACGCGTTCGAAAAGCTTTTCCCAACCGGTGCCGGACTTCGCCGCCTTCGAGGCCGCCGGACAGGCGTTGCTGGAGGCTCTGCTGCCGGTTCCCAAAGGTATCAGACTGCTCGGATTGGGCCTTCATTCGATGGTCGACGAAGCGGAGTCCGAGCCGAAGCAGCTGGGACTCGAAATCTGAGAATTTTTCTGTTATATAATTGACACAGGCCGTCGCCTCCCGCGGCGGCTCATTCATACAGGATCACATCCAGGTACCAGTGCCGGACCGGGGGGTCGCTATTGGGGGGCGATTACGGTGGCGTTTGCGCTGGCGCAAGTGGACAATTGAAAGAGGTGACGGAATGGCTGCTAAGGCCCTTAACTTCGATGTTGGCGATTATGTTGTGTACCCCAAGCATGGTGTCGGCCGGGTGGTCGAACTCCAAAGCACCGAAATCGCCGGAACCCGTCTCGACCTGTACGTGCTTCGCTTCGAGAAGGAGAAGATGACCCTTCGCGTTCCCGTCGCCAAGGCGGACTCGGTCGGAATGCGCAAGCTCAGCAGCGACAAGACCATGAAGGACGCGCTCGAGACACTGAAGGGCAAGCCCAAGGTCAAGCGCACGATGTGGTCGCGCCGCGCGCAGGAATATGAAGCGAAGATCAATTCGGGCGACCTGACCTCGATCGCCGAAGTGACCCGCGACCTGTTCCGCGCAGACGACCAGCCTGAGCAGAGCTATTCGGAGCGGCAGATTTTCGAAGCGGCCTCGTCGCGCCTGGCGCGCGAGCTGGCGGCGATGGAGCAGACCGACGAGAAGGCGGCGTTGGCCAAGATCCATGAGATCCTGAACAAGGCTGCTGCGATCCATAACAAGGCCAAGGAAGCCGCGTAAGCGAACTTGCCAGCCAATCGAGAAGGGCGCCCCTTGCCGGGCGCCCTTTTTGTAATCGGGGTGAATGCTAGGCCAAGTTCGACATGCTCACGGATTGGTGAAGCTCCTCGGCCATCTGCTCGCGAATGAGAAACTTCTGGACCTTGCCAGTGACCGTCATCGGGAAGGCGTCGACGAAGCGGACATAACGAGGGATCTTGTAGTGCGCGATCTGGTCTCGGCAGAAATCGCGTAATTCATCCTCCGTCATCCGCTCATCGGCCTCGAGCCGGATCCAGGCACAGACTTCTTCGCCATATTTTTCATCGGGAAGCCCGACCACGGCCACATCCTCCACCTTCGGATGGCCGAGCAGAAACTCCTCGATTTCGCGCGGGTAGATATTCTCACCTCCGCGAATGATCATGTCCTTGATGCGCCCGACGATTGCTCCAAAGCCCTGCTCGTCGAACACAGCGAGGTCGCCGCTGTGCATCCACCCCTCGGCATCGATCGCCTCGGCCGTCTTCTGCGGTTCGTCCCAATAGCCGAGCATTACCGCATAGCCCCGGGTACACAGCTCCCCGGGGGAGCCGATCGGCACCACATCGCCCTGTTCGTCGACCAGCTTGCATTCGAGATGCGGTTGTACGCGCCCCACTGTCGTCACTCGCCGCTCCAGTGGGTCGTCCGGAGATGTCTGGAAACTGATCGGACTGGTCTCGGTCATTCCATAACCGATCGTCACTTCGCTCATGTGCATGCGTTCGATGACCTCTCGCATGACCGGTTCGGGGCAGACCGCGCCGGCCATGATTCCGGTTCGAAGCGAGCTCAAGTCGAAGCTCTCATCATCGAGTTGGGCCAGTTCCGCGATGAACATGGTCGGCACGCCATAGAGCGCCGTGCAGCGTTCCTGTTCGATTGCCTTCAAGACCGACCTGGGATCGAATGCGTCGCCCGAAAGAACCATGGCCGCCCCATGCGTGAGGCAGCCTAGAACGCCCATCACCATCCCGAAACAATGGTAAAGCGGCACGGGAATGCAGAGCCGGTCCCTGTCGCTGAAATCCTGCGCTGCCCCGACAAAGAACCCATTGTTCAGTATGTTGTGATGCGACAGGGTCGCACCCTTCGGCATGCCCGTCGTTCCACTGGTAAACTGGATGTTGATCGGGTCATGCGCGCCAAGCGTTTTCGAGCGGCGAACAAGTTCCTCTCTCCCCGCCCCGCGCGAGGCGATCTCGTCAAACAGAATCCACCCGGGGCGCGGCGTGTTTCCCAGCTTTATTGCAATTTGCAGGGTCGGAATTTTTGTGGACTGGAGGTGGCCCGGCTCGCAAGAGGCAAGCTCGGGCGCGAGCGTTTCGACCATGCCGACATAGTCGCTGCTCCTGAACTTCTCCGCCACGACCAGCGCGCGAAGTCCGACCTTATTGAACGTATATTCAGCCTCCCTCAGGCGATAGGCGGGATTGATCGTCACGAAGATCAATCCGGCGCGGGCGGCCGCAAACTGCGTCATGACCCATTCGGCATAATTGGGAGACCAGATGCCGATGCGATCGCCCTTCTCCAATCCGAGCGCGATCAGGCTCGTTGCCAGGCGATCCACCTGCTCGAGCAACTCAGAATAGGTGAACCGCAGCTGCTGATGCGCCGAAACAAGGGCTTCGCGATCGCCCCATTGTTCGGCGGCGAGGACTAACGCATCGCCGATGGTGCGTTCGACCAGTGGAGCGCCAGGCAGGCCTTTGAAATGACTCAGCATAATCGCCTCCGTCGGAATCGTTAGATGCGCCGGAGCGGAAGCAAACGCCAGCCATTCTGGGGCAGCAGCCAGTCCGAGATCAGGGAATATCTCGATATGATGTCGGTTCGGCTTGGCAGATGAAGAGGGTGGGACTTGGCCGTTAAGAGCCGACCAAGGCGACAGCGGGGATGCAATTCGCCAACCGACGGTTCGGGGCTGCGGCCGCTGCATGTTTCGGCGCAGTTCAGGCCATGAAAGCCTGGGCTTCTGCCGCGTCTGGAGAGAGACAGATGTCATTTGCGCTTGGACTTGGTGAATCGCTGCGCATTCGCGAAAACCTGGTCCCTTCCGAACTGGCGAATGGCGACAGTTTGGAGCGCGTGCTCAGCCGGCACCTCCTGGCCGTCGAGGCGATGGCGGACGGAATATTGACGTCGATTCTCTTGCTCGACCCCGAAGGCAAGAGCCTGTGGCATGGGGCGGCGCCCAACCTTCCACGTGCCTATTGCGAGGCCATCGACGGCATAAAGATCGGTCCCAACGTAGGTTCATGCGGAACCGCCGCCTTTCTTGGTCGCGCGGTCTATGTAACCGACATCGCATCGGATCCCCTGTGGGCCGACTTTCTTCACATTGCCTTGCCGCATGACCTCAGGGCATGCTGGTCGACGCCCATCCGCGGTCCGGACGGCGCGGTTATCGGCACCTTCGCAATCTATCATCGGACGGTCGGCGGCCCGACCCTGGATGAGATCGACGCGATCGAAATGATCACAAATCATGTCGCCCAGGCGATCCTGTTGTCGCGCGACATTCAGGACGTCGAAGAGCCTGCGCTGAGCAAGGACCGTGCAAGGCCCTTTTTGCAGCTGGTCCCTGGTCCGGACTCGCCGGGCGAAAGCCCAGCCGAGGCGGCGCGGCTGCTGCAAAGCATTGTGAAATTTCAAGCATTTGCAATTGAACTGGATCGCCTTGCCGACATGGCGGACGCTGAATCAACCGCCCAAGCATTGAGAGCCGCATCCGCTGATTGCAGGAGGCTAGGGAGCGTCATTCTTAGCCAAATTGAGAACCAAGACTTTAAGTCGCCCCGAAAGGGTTAGCCGGGGCCCTCCCCTTCACCGATCGCGCCGATCTGAACGCTCTTGCATTGCATTGCGGATCTGCATTAGTGTATTAGCGATGCAATACGCCTTATAGGGAGGACCATGATGAGTCGTCGCTTTATCACCACTGCCGCCGTCGCCTTGCTGGCCGGCGCCTGCCATGTCGGATCCAAGGCCGAAGACCGCGACGCGGGGCCTAAGGTCAGCCGCAACTACCAAGTCGGCGCATTCGACAAGCTGGCCGTATCGGGGCCCTACCAGGTGAATGTGGTGAGCGGCGGAGCGCCGGGCGTGAGCGCCCAGGGCGGGTCCAACCTGCTCGACGAAACCGAGGTGGTGGTCGAGAATGGCACGCTGAAGATCCGGCCCAAGAAGCGGGGCGGCATCCACTTCAACTGGCACAATGGCAAGGCGGTGTTCACGGTCAACGCAGCGGTGCTGCATGGCGCGGCGATCGCCGGGTCGGGCGGGGTCAATGTCGACAAGGTCGCAGGCGACTTCGACGGCGCCGTTGCCGGGTCGGGAGACCTCAAGCTTGCATCCATCGCCGGCGGCAAGATCAAGCTGAACATCGCCGGTTCAGGCGGCATCGATGCGGCCGGCAAGGCCGACGCCGTCGACCTGTCGATTGCCGGGTCGGGCGACATCCGCGCAGGCGGGTTGGCCAGCCGGAAAGCCGACGTGTCGATCGCCGGATCCGGCAACGTTGCCGCCAACGCCAGCGACACTGCATCCGTCTCGATCATGGGATCGGGCGACGTCGATATCAGCGGCGGGGCGAAATGCTCGGTCTCCAAGGCCGGGTCGGGGGACGTTCGTTGCTCTTGATCGAGCGCTGCTCGTAACCTTGCCTTAACCATGTTGCGGTGAGGATGGGCGAATGATCGACCGATTGCCCATCCTCGCGCTGCTGGTGCTCGCCAGCCTGCCGGCCCCGTCCGACGCAGCCGCGCCGGCCACGCGCAACTACTCCGTCACCAGCTTCGACCGGATCCGCATCGACGGACCTTACAGGGTCGCTCTGAAGACCAATGTTTCGCCGTTTGCGCGAGCAACCGGATCGCCGCTGTCACTCGACGGCCTGTCTATCGGGGTCGAGGGGCGGACTCTGGTCGTCCGCACCGGAGGCGGCGGCTGGGGCGGCTATAGCGGCGAGGACCGCGGGCCGGTCACGATCGAGGTCGGCACGCCTGACCTCAAGACCGCCTGGATCAACGGATCGGGAGCGCTGAGCGTCGATCGGGTCAGGGGCCTCAGCTTCGACCTTTCGATCCAGGGCTCGGGCACGGTCCGGCTCGATGGAGTCGACGTCGACCAGCTTAAGGCGGGCATTTCAGGCGCGGGCAGCACCCAAATGTCGGGCCGCGCCGCCCAGCTCACCGCCACCATTCGCGGTACATCCAGCTTTGACGGCGACGCGCTGCAGGTGAAGGACGCGGTGATCGGCGCCGAGGGGCCGTCAATCGTCAAGGCCAATGTCGCCAATTCGGCCAAGATTGATGCGCTGGGCGTCGCGTCGGTCACGCTGGCCGGCAACCCCGCCTGCACCGTCAAGGCGCAGGGATCGGCCACCGTCACCGGCTGCAAGGACTAGCTCCCAACTCTCAAACCAGCGCCAGCGCCCGCAGCTTGCCGTAGAGCCGTGGCGGTAGCTCACTCAGGCCCGTGCCGTCGTCCTCGCCGGTCGGAGCGTCATTTTCTTCAAGGTAGCGCCAACCCTGGTGGGCGCGCTTCGGCTTTGGCGGGACGGTGACCAGTTCGGCAGAACAGACGATATCGATGCGACCGTCGTTGCGGTCCTCGAGGCGCAGGATCTGCTGCCGGGCGATGATGCGGTGCTTGACGATCCAGTGGAGCGAGCCGCCGATCAGCTCCTCGGCGCGTTTCGGCCGCATCCGGGTGGGGACCCGCACCAAATTGCCGCTGACGCGCCGGGCGATCCGGTTCTGCAGCGCCTCGAGGCTGGCGCAGCCGACGGCGACTTTGGTGAGATGAAGCGGCACCGGTGCGGCGTGGCGGGAAAGTCCCGCCAGTTCAATAGGCTAGAGTCCCGCGGCAGTGGCGAGCCCCAAGAATACCAGGAAGCCCATGCTGTCGGTGACCATGGTCACGAACACGCTTGAGGCGACCGCCGGATCGGCTCCTGCCCGTTCAAGCCCGAGCGGCACCAGCACCCCGGCGAGCCCTGCGACCACGATATTGGTCATCATCGCCGCGGCGATCACCGCGCCCAGCACGCCGGAGCCAAGTACCAGGGTGACGCCGACCCCGATCAGGAAAGCGATGGTAAGCCCGTTCATCAGCGCGACGCGGATCTCGCGCCACACCGCTCGCCAGTGGTTGGAGGCAGTGAGCTGGTTGGTAGCAATCGCGCGGACGGTCACCGCCAGCGTCTGGGTCCCGGCATTGCCGCCGACGCCGGCGACAATCGGCATCAGCGCGGCCAGCACCGCCATGCGCGCGATCGAATCCTCGAAAAAGCGGATCACCGTGGTCGCGACCAGCGCGGTCAGCAGGTTGGCCGCCAGCCAGCGGACCCGCGCCTTGTAGGTGTCGACCACCGGCTCATTGATGTCGCCCTCGCCGGCGCCGGACAGCAGCAGCACGTCCTCGCCCGCCTCTTCCTGGATGATGTGGACGATGTCGTCGACGGTGATCATGCCAACCAGCCGGCCGGCGGGATCGACCACCGCGGCGGAGATCAGCGCATATTTCTGGAACTTGAGGGCCACTTCTTCCTGATCGAGATCGACCGGGATCAGCGTCTGCTCGCGCGCCATGATCGCGGCGACAGGGGTAGCGCGCGGCGTCCTGAGAATCGTCGACAGCTTGCAGGTCCCGACCGGGTGATGCGTCGGGCCGACCACGAACACTTCCCAGAAATCGGTCGGCAGGTCGGCGTTCGAGCGCAGGTAATCGATCACCTGGCCTACCTTCCAATGGTCGGGCACGGCACAGAGCTCGCGCTGCATCAGGCGGCCGGCCGATTCCTCCGGATAGCCTAGCGCCTCCTCGACCGCCGCCCGGTCGTCGGGCTCCATCGCCCGGAGCACCGCCTGCTGGTCGTCCGCCTCGAGGTCTTCGATCAGGGCGACGGCGTCGTCAGTGTCGAGTTGGGCAGCGAGGTCGGCGACCTGCTGCGGCTCCATTTCCTCGATGACGTCTTCGCGGACCCAGTCGTTGAGCTCCGCATAGACTTCGGCGTCGACGATCCCGGCCAGTGCTTCGATCAGGTCGGCGCGCTCGTCGCCCGGGGCGAGCTCGATGAGATCGGCGATGTCGGCAGGGTGCAGATCGCCGACCAGCTCCCGCGCTGCCTCGTCATCGCCATCGGCAACCGCATCGAGCACCTCGCGCACGAAGGACGGCCGCAGCCGGTCTTCCTCGTCGTGCACCCGGTCCTCACCGGCCGGAATATCGGGCTCGTGCGGCGAGGTGGCGATGATGTCGCTATCGCTCATTCCATCGCTCCCTAGCCCGGCAGTTGCGCGTGGCGCCTTCCCTATGCCCGGCGGCCTACTGGCGCAACCCGCGCCATCGGCTTACATGGCGGCCACTTTTCGCTCCCAAGGAATATAATAATGGCCGACGCCAACACCCTTACCCTTTCCCTTTCGACCGGCGGCGACGTCGTCATCAAGCTTCGTCCCGACCTTGCGCCGGGTCATGTCGAGCGGATCGCCGGCCTGGCCCGCGACGGCTTTTACGACGGGGTCGTTTTCCACCGCGTGATCCCGGGGTTCATGGCGCAAGGCGGCGATCCGACCGGCACCGGCACCGGCGGGAGCGAGCTGCCCGACCTCCAGGCTGAATTTTCGGGTGAGCCGCATGTCCGCGGGATCTGCTCGATGGCGCGGACCAGCTATCCGCACAGCGCCAACAGCCAATTCTTCATCTGCCTCGACGACGCGACCTTCCTCGACAAGCAGTACACCGTCTGGGGCCAGGTCGAGAGCGGCATGGAACATGTCGACGCGCTTCCGGCCGGCGAGCCGCCGCGCGAGCCCGGCAAGATCCTCAAGGCGACTGTCGCCTAAGTGACCAAAGCGGTCGCGCTGATCACCGGGGCGTCGGCCGGGCTGGGGGTCGACTTTGCCCGCCAGCTGTCGGCCCAGGGGAAGCAGCTCGTGCTGGTTGCCCGGCGCCGGGACCGGCTCGACGCGCTGGCTGCCGAACTTGGCAATACGCGTGCAGTCGAGATGGACCTGAGCGAGGCGGGCGCTGCCGACCGGCTGATGGCCGACCTCGCCGCCCATGGCGAGCAGGCCGACCTGCTGGTCAACAATGCCGGTTTCGGCCTTACCGGCCGCTTTGCCGAGCTGGACGGCAGGCGGCAGCGCCAGATGATCGACCTCAATTGCGGGGCCCTGATCGAATTGGCCCATGCCGTCCTGCCGGCGATGATCGAGCGCAAGCAGGGAAGAATCCTCAACGTCGCGTCGACCGCCGCCTTCCAGCCCGGCCCTGGCATGGCGGTCTATTTCGCGACCAAGGCGTTCGTCCTGTCGTTTAGCGAGGCGCTGCATGAGGAGGTAAAGCGGCACGGAGTCACCGTCAGCGCGCTTTGCCCCGGTCCGACCGCTACCGAGTTCGGCGAGGTTGCCGGCTTCGGGCAGAGCAATTTGCTCGACAAGGTCGCCGCCGACAGCGCGTCCGTTGTCAGGGCCGGACTGGCGGGCCTCGACAATGGCAAGGCGGTGATCATTCCCGGCGTGATGAACAAGTCGACCGCCCAGGCGCATCGCTTTTTCCCGCGCAGCTGGGTCAGGAAAGCTGCGGGGATGCTGAAGCCGTAGGCCTAGGGAGCGTCGCGATCCGATCATTGAGCGCCTCGAGGAGATTCGCATAGCGCGGATGGGTGCGAAGCGGGTCAAGGTCGGGATCGTGGAGCATCCAATCCCGGTTCTCCATGCCCGAGTGCTTCGCCCACTGGTCGAGGTAATCGAACGCCCGGTCATACTCGCCCATCTGGGCCCACATGCAGGCGGCGTTATAGCGGATATGCGGGTCATCCGGATCGATCGCCAGCGCGCGATCCATCCACCGTCGGGACTCATCAAATTCGCCCATCGCCGCAAGGGTCGTCGCACCTAGCTGCGCCGGCCGCGAGCTTTCCGGAAACTTTCGCAGCGCTTCTTCAGCACGCTTCAGGCCCATTAACGCGTAAGGCCGACCCTCTTCACGGCGGCCGAGCGCGCGCAGCGACTGCTCAAGCAGGAATGGCGCCTGGCAATCATCGGGCTGCACCTCAACCGCCCGGATGAAATAGGGGAGCGCTTTTTCGAATTCGCCAAACCGCGCCCAGTGACGAGCGTAAAACAGGTTCGCCTCGAAATGATTGGGGTCGAGCTCCAAAGCCCGCTCAAAAGCGCGCTCGCTTTGTTCTTGATGGCCGAGCCCGCTTAGTGCCTCGCCCTGGGCGGCGTGTGCTTCGGCAAGCTCGGGAGCGATCGCGATCGCCTTCTCCGCCGCGGCCAGAATGTCGTCATTGGGGATGGATTCGCCGAACCAGCCCGCCAGACGGGTCGCCGCGATGGACATGCCGGCGTAAGCACGAGCGAAGTCGGGATCCAGCTCAATCGCTCGATTGAACATTTCGCGAGAAAGCCCCAGAAACCACTTGGTCGAATTATGGTAATATTGGCGGCCGCGCAGATAGTAGGTGTAGGCCTCCACATTGCCTGTCGGCGCCTGTCCAATCGCCTGCAATTCCTCCGGAAATAGCCGAACCTTCAACTGATCGACAATTGCCTTGGTGATCTCGTCCTGGATGGCGAAAATGTCGGTGAGGTCGCGGTCGTAACGGTCGGCCCAGAGGTGGCCTCCGCTGGGGCCGTCGATCAGCTGGGCGGTGACCCTGACCGTTTGCCCCGCCTTTCGGACGCTGCCTTCGAGCAGGAATTTGACCCCAAGATCGGAGGCGACCTTCTGCAGCTGGAGCGACATGCCCTTGTAGGTGAAGCTGGTGTTTCGGCCGACCACGAACAGGTTAGTGATCTTGCTGAGATCGGTGATGATGTCCTCAGCGATTCCGTCGGAGAAATATTCCTGCTCGGGATCGCCGCTCATATTGGTGAAAGGCAGTATCGCGATCGACGGCTTGTCGGACATCATCGCCGGACTGCCCGAAGCCGCGTCGTGCGCAGCGGCCGGCTCCAGCACGACGTCGTAGACACGCACCGGCTCGGCGATGTTCTTCAGCAGCTGGTCGCCCTTGTCGCGGAACAAGAGGTCGAGCTTGTTGCCGACATGGTCGCGGACGGATTGGGAGACGGCGATCCCGCCTGGCCTCGCAACGCTCTCCAGCCGCGCGGCAATATTGACCCCGTCGCCGAACAAATCGTCGTCACGGACGATCACGTCGCCGAGATTGATGCCGATGCGTAGTTGGATCCGGCGGTCGTCCGGAACGTCCTGGTTGCGGGTTCGCATGCCGCGCTGGATGGCCGAGGCGCATTCGACGGCGCTAACCACGCTGGGAAATTCGGCAAGGATGCCGTCCCCGGTCAGCTTAACGATGCGGCCGTGCCCCGCCGAGACTTCCGGCTCAATCAACTCTTTCTGGTGCTGTTCCAGGCTTTGCAGGGTGGCGACCTCGTTGGCGCCCATCAAGCGGCTGTAGCCGACCACGTCGGCGGCAAGGATGGCAGTGAGGCGTCGTTCCAGCAATTGCAGGCCCCTATGGCTCAATGCTGCCCTATCACATCGCCCTGCCAGCCCGCCACGTCCCAAATTCCTGTTCGCATCTGCGATTTCGCACTTGCGAAGCCTATTGTGCAGTGCAATAACGTAGGGGCCTTACGAGGCATCCTCTCCTGATACTTTCGGCCGGGCGGCGACGCCCGGCCCTTTTTTATTGTCATTTCGCACCCAGATTGAACCTCATTGCCTCGCCGCCGTTCCTATGGGGCGCGCGTGGGGGCTTGTTTTTCCGAAATTGCGGAGAGGGTTTGAATGGCGACTGTCGACACACTGGCCCGGCGAATCCAGGTCGCCAACCTTCCCCCTGCGGATAGCGGCCGCGGGGTCGCCCGCCTGCCAGTCAAGCTGATGACCGAACTGGGCTTGAGCGAAGGCGACGTAATCGAGATTGTCGGCAAACGATCGACCGCCGCACGCGCCATCCGCCCCTATGGCGAGGACGAGGGGATCGACATTATCCGTCTCGACGGCTTGCAGCGCGCGAACGCCGGCATCGGTTCCGGGGATTTCGTGGAGGTAAACAAAGCGACCAGCAAGCCGGCAACCAAGGTCACCTTTGCCCCGGCACAGAATAATATCCGGCTCCAGGGGTCGGCACAGGCGCTCAAGCGCAGCTTCGAGGGCCGGCCCTTCTGCGAAGGCGACACCGTCGCCACGGCCGGACACCAGCGGGTCAATGCGGACATGCCCGAGCACATCAGGCAGCTGATCAACGCGCCGGCCTTCGCCCTGCAGGAAGTCAGGCTCAACGTCGTTTCGACTTCCCCGCGCGGCATCGTCCATATCGACGAAAATACCCAGGTCGAGCTGCTGCCCGAATTCAGCGAACGCGGGGACGGCGAGCGCCGCGCGGACGTCACTTATGACGACCTCGGCGGGATGACCGACACGATCGACCAGCTGCGCGAAATGGTCGAGCTGCCGCTGCGCCACCCCGAGCTGTTCCAGCGGCTTGGGGTCGATCCGCCCAAAGGCGTCCTGCTCCATGGCCCGCCCGGCACCGGCAAGACGCTGCTGGCGAGGGCGGTGGCGAACGAAAGCGATGCCCAATTTTTTCACATCGCCGGGCCCGAGATCATGGGCTCGGCCTATGGCGAATCCGAAAAGAAGCTGCGCGAACTGTTCGAGCAGGCCACGCAGAACGCCCCGTCGATCGTCTTTATCGACGAAATCGATTCGATCGCCCCGAAGCGCGGCCAGGTCAGCGGTGAGGCCGAAAAAAGGCTGGTCGCACAGCTATTGACCCTGCTCGACGGCATCGAGCCGCGGCAGAACCTGGTGGTCATCGCCGCTACCAACCGGCCCGAAGCGATCGACGAAGCGCTGCGCCGCCCCGGCCGCTTCGACCGCGAGATCGTCGTCGGAGTCCCGGACGAACGCGGACGGCGCGAGATCCTCGGCATCCATACCCGCGGCATGCCGCTTTCCGAGGGGGTCAACCTCGACGAGCTGGCGCGGCGGACCTATGGTTTCGTCGGTGCAGACCTCGCCGCGCTGACCCGCGAGGCGGCGCTCGAGACGGTCCGCAGGATCTTGCCGAAACTCAACCTTTCCGAACAGACCATCCCGACCGAGATTCTCGACACGCTGTCGGTCGAGCCGCACGATTTCGACAATGCCCTGAAGCGGGTCCAGCCCTCGGCGATGCGCGAGGTCATGGTGCAGGTGCCGAACATCGGCTGGGACGATATCGGCGGGCTCGACGAAGCTCGCGACAAGCTGCGCGAGGGCGTCGAGCTGCCGCTGAAGCATCCCGACGCGTTCCGCCGCCTGGGCATCCGCCCGGCCAAGGGCTTCCTGCTCTATGGACCGCCGGGGACCGGCAAGACGCTGTTGGCCAAGGCGACGGCGAGGGAAAGCGAGGCCAATTTCATCGCCACCAAGTCGAGCGACCTCCTGTCCAAATGGTATGGCGAGAGCGAGCAGCAGATCGCCCGGTTGTTCGCCCGCGCGCGTCAGGTTGCCCCAACCGTGATCTTCATCGACGAAATCGATAGCCTTGTGCCTGCGCGCGGCGGTGGCATGGGCGAGCCGCAGGTGACAGAGCGGGTGGTCAACACCATCCTGGCCGAAATGGACGGGCTGGAAGAGCTCAATAATGTCGTGCTGATCGGCGCAACCAACCGGCCGAACCTGATCGACCCGGCGCTGCTTCGCCCCGGCCGCTTCGACGAGCTGGTCTATGTCGGGACGCCCGATACCGCCGGGCGCCGGCGGATCCTGGCAATCCACACCAAGGACATGCCGCTCGACAAGGACGTCGACCTCGAAAGCCTCGCCCAGCGCACCGAAAACTTCACCGGCGCCGACCTTGAAGACCTGGTCCGCCGGGCCGGCCTGACGGCGCTTCGGCGAGAACTCGACAGCGCCAAGGTGACGATGGCCGACTTCGAGGCCGCGCTGAAGGAGACGCGCGCCTCGGTCACCGAGGAAATGCTCAACGATTATGCGAGGATCAGGGAGACACTGAAGTCCGACGCGGTGAAGCCGGTCGGCGGAATGGGCTTTGTCCTGCCCGGCATGCTGCGGCCGAGAGGGCCTGGCAAGCCCGGCTCAGGCGGGAGCGGCGAGCCGCCGGCGACCCCATAGCAGCAGCCCGAGCAACAGGATCGCACCGGCAATGAACGGCCAGTGCGGATCCACCGCATAAAGCAGCATGCCGATCCCCGGTGCCAGCACATAGGCCGAGCCATTGGCTGCGGTGACCACGCCGGCCACGCTGCCTTGCTCGGCCAGCGGCACAGCAAGGCTCGCGCCGCCGGTAAAGCCCGGGCGAGTGAAACCGAAGCCAAGACTGGTCACGGCGAAGCCGATCACGATCCCATAGAGGTCGGTCGCCGACATGGTGACGACGAGGCCGGTGGCGGAGATCATCGAGCCCCACAGGATCAGCGTCCTCGGAACAAGGTTCAGCCGCGGAATCAGGACCCATTGCGCAGCCAGCGTGGCGACCGCGCCGGCCATCATGACAATCGAAATCTCCTCTTCCGAGCCATGCGGAGCAAGGTGCAGCCGATCGATCACGAAGAAACCGATACATGCCAGCGTGGCCGCCTGGGCGTGGCCGGCGACCACCCCTGCGGTGATCCATTTGCGGATGCGGGGGTCGGTCCAGCTGAGCGGTTTCCCCTTGGGGCGAGTGGCGGCGATGACGCTGGCGCCGGTCGGCGCGCTGGCCAGCGACGGATAGCTCATCGCTGCGCCATGGCCGCTGCGGCGCCCGTGCCGGGGCTTGGTGTCGTCGGGCAGGCCGACCAGGATCGCAATGAAAACGACAATGGCGATCGCCGCGAAGACGAACAGCGGCCCTGCCAGGCCGACGACAGGAAGCACGAACAGCGGCGCCAGCGCCGGGCCGACAATGGTGCCGAGGCTGAAGCTGCTCGACAGCGCCGACAACGCTTCAACCCGGGCGGTGCGCCGGGTGCGCGAGGCCAGATAAGCCTGCGTCGCGCTCGGCGTTGCTGATCCGAACGATCCATAGATCGCGCGGCAGACGGCGAAGGTGCCGAACGTTACTCCCCCGGCAAGCACGCCCTTCAATCCCGCCAGCAGCGCCAGCCCGCACAGGGTCATTGCAGCGATGAAGCCGCCGACTCCGACCAGCGTCAGCGCCTTGCGGCCGTGCCGGTCGCTCGCCCTGGCCCAATAGGGAGCGAGCAGAACCCACAGCACCGCCGACCAGGTGTAGGAAACCGTCACCCAAAAGTCGGCGATGCCGATTTCCCGGCCGATTGCCGGCATGACCGATTGCAGCGCGGTGTTGCCCGCCGCGGCGACCAGCATGGCGGCGTAGAGCAAAAGGAAATGCCGGGTGGTCAGGGCGCTTCCGGCTACACGCGGCCTGTCGGGCAAAAGCTGCATTTCATCGGACATAGGCCGGGCGGATGGAGCGGGAAAGCCGCCCAATCGCTTGCCAAGGAGCCGCCGATTTGCCAACGCCTGCCACTGTTCGACCTATTCTGGAGCCTCACTTGAACGCCACCCGCGCCAATCAGTTAAATGGCAAACGCCGCCATGGCTTGCGTGCCGGCCGCGGGCGGAGAAGCCCGAAGTGGCTGTTCCTTCGCGGATTTCTGAAGCACCCGGTAATGGTCGGATCGGTGATCCCGTCGAGCCGGATCCTGATCGACAAGATGCTGAAACCCGTCGACTGGTCGGCGACGCGGCTGTTCGTCGAATATGGCCCAGGCGTGGGCACCTTCACCCGGCCGATCCTCGACCGGCTGAACCGGGACGCCAAGCTGATCGCAATCGACACCAATCAAGACTTTGTCGACTATTTGAACGGCGACATCGATGACGATCGGTTCATCGCGGTCCATGGCTCCGCCGCCGACGTCGAGAAGATCATCGCCGAGCATGGTTTCGACCATGCCGACTATGTCCTCTCCGGCTTGCCCTTCTCGACCCTCCCGCCGGGCGTTGGCGATGAAATCGGTGCCGCGACCGGCCGGGCGATCCGCAATGGCGGCGCCTTCCTGGTTTATCAGTTCAGCCCCAAGGTGCGCGATTTCATCGCCCCGCATTTCGAGCGGATCGACCGGGGCTTCGAGTGGGCCAACGTACCGCCTGCCACCCTATTCTGGGCATGGCGCGACCGGTCCTAAATCCGGCCCAGATTCAATCGCCGGGTGATGGAGTAGTCGGCGCTGGTCACCAGGAAGAAGCTGATCGCCTGAACGAGGCGGGTCCACCAGCTTGTACGCTTGCGGTTTAATTCGGCCGTGATCGGCAGGCTCTGGCCAAGCTCCTGCTCGAAATAGTTGCGCATCAGCTGGGCGAACTCGGGATCGTCAATCCGCAGCATCATTTCCAGATTCAGATAGAGGCTGCGGATGTCGAAGTTGGACGAGCCGAGGTGGACGATGTCATCGAGTACCACCAGCTTGGTGTGAAGCTTGATCGGCTGATATTCGAAGATCTCGACCCCCCGCCGTAGCAGGTTCTTATAGGTATAACGCGCCGCGGCGATGGTCGCGTGATTGTCCGACTTGGCGGCGGTGATGATCCTCGCCCGGCCGCGGTTCCCGACACGGCCGATCCGCCGCAGCATCGCCCAGGTCGGCGCGAAATAGGCGGCGATCATCTCCACGTCACGGGTTGACAGCAGATCGCGCGACGTGGCGCGAGCCCATGGCGACATGCCCCGGGTCGGCCCTCCAAAAGTCCATTGCAGCGGGCCATGGTTCTCGCTGTAACGGTGGATGATGCGGTTGAGCGCACGAATGCGGGCGCCCTTGACCAGCGACCAACCCATCAGCTCATCATAATAAGGCGCCAGCCGTGCGGCGGCAGGGCCGTCAACCAGCAGCCCGAGGTCGCGCCAGGCTTTCGGCTGGTCGGGCGTCGCGAAATAATCATCCTCAACATTGAATCCGCCGACAAGCACCTTCTCCTCGTCAGCGAGGGCGAGCTTTTGATGGCAGCGGATCAGGTAACGCCGGCCAAGAGTCGGATGGAACCGGCAAAAGGTCAGCCCCTTGGCGACAAGCGGCGTAAAATATTGGTCCGGAGTGTAAGCGCCAAAGCCATCGACCAGCAGCGAGACCGAGACGCCACGGTCAAGCGCCCGTTCCATTGCTGCAAAGACGAGGTTCCCGGAATTGTCATCCCGATACATGTAATAGAGCAGGCGCACCGACCGGCTGGCCCCGTCGATCAGGGCGAGCAATGCCTCGAGCCGCTCCGGCCCTTCGGTCAGCAGCGTGAGCCGATTGCCGTCGACGACGTGCGTCTTGTCGCTTACTGGCGGGTCGGCCTCGGCCATCGAGCCAGTCTGGAGCCCAGATCGCCTGCTGGCAAGGCGACCAGGAGTGCGATTTCATTGACTCTTGGGGCAGCGCTCACTATCTCGCCGCCTCCCCATCCTGCAGGCTTTTCAAGAAGGCGATAGCGACAATGGCGCGCGTGACGGTCGAAGATTGTGTCGACAAGGTTTCCAACCGGTTCGACCTGGTGTTGATGGCGGCGCAGCGCGCTCGCCAGATTTCGGGTGGTGCCGACCTCACCATCGATCGCGACCGCGACAAAAACCCGGTCGTCGCCCTGCGCGAAATCGCCGAAACGACGGTGAAGCCGAAGCACCTGGAGGAAGCGATCGTTTCCAACCTGCAGCGCGTCCGCATCGACGAGGACGACGAGACGGATGAGTTGGCGAGCCTCAGCGAATCGGCCGAAGCGTTGCGCCTCACCGCAGCGGCTCCGCCGCGCCCGACCCCGTCGGGTGGCGATTACGAATAAGCGCGTTGCGAGTTAGAGTTTGAAAGGGCGGCCTTGAGCCGCCCTTTTGATTCAGCCTTTGCGCGGGTGTTTGACGGTAGCTCCGGTTGCCCGGTCGACCCACATCATGTCGCCAAGTTTGAGCTCGCGGCCGTCATGGGCCTGGACGCAGATTCGCCGGACCGGCTTTCCGTCATCCTTGTCGGCGAGAAAGATTTCCTGGCAGCCGTGGCCCCAGTCTTCGCCCCATTGGCGCAGCGCCAGCACCACCGGCAATAATGCTTCACCCTTCTGGGTGAGCGAATAGACTACTTTACGGCGGTCGGCCGGATCAGGACAGCGCTCGAGGATTTCGCCCTCGACCAGCTTGGCGAGGCGGTTGGACAGGATGTTGCGGGCAATGCCGAGGGCCGCCTGGAACTGTTCGAAATGCTCCAGCCCGTTCAATGCCCCGCGAAGGATGAGGAATGCCCACTTCTCGCCGATCAATTCGACCGCGGATGGCAAAGGGCAACGCAACGCCGCAGCCTTGAAGGCTTCGATGTCCGGTTCGGCCTTGATGACCTGATGACGATTCAACGCAGCACCTCTCCCAACGGCCTTTATGCACGATCCAACGCAAAATAACAGTTGCAAGTTGCAACGTGGTTCTGCTAAATAGTTTCATCCTGAAACGCAAATTCCCGAGGTTGAAATGAACCGCATGGCCGTCCTTTTCGTCGCAACCGCGCTGTTCGCAGCGCCAGCCGTTGCCGGCACCTATTCAGCCAAGCCGATCTCCGTTCCCGCCTCCGCCAAGATCATCGGCAAGGACATCAGCTGGACCTGCAGCGCCAACGGCTGCCAGGGCGCGACCGAAACCGGTCGGCCCCTGGTCCTCTGCCAGGACCTCGCCAAGCGCGCCGGGCGGCTGGAAAGCTTCACCGTCGACGGCCGCGCCCTGGGCACGACCGACCTCGACAAGTGCAATGCCAAGGCCGGCGCGCCGACTGCGCTGGCGCACGCGAATTAGTCTCCCCGAGCCCCGCCGCACGCGCGTGGCTCCCTCCAGGGCTGGCTCCTCACGGAGCCAGCCCTTTTTTCGCGCTTGCGAAATGTCATTAACAATCGCCACATTAGGCCCGTGCTGAGACAGTATGAGCTGATCGAGAGGGTTCGGGCCTATGACCCCGATGCCGACGAGGCGCTGATCAACCGCGCCTATGTCTTCTCGATGAAAGCCCATGGCGCCCAGGTGCGCGCCTCGGGCGATCCCTATTTCAGCCATCCGATCGAAGTCGCCGGCATTCTCACCGACCTGAAGCTCGACGACGAGACCATCGTCACAGCGATCCTCCACGACACGATCGAGGACACGGTTGCGACGCCAGAGCAGATCGAGAAACTGTTCGGCACCAATGTCGCCCGGCTGGTCGACGGGGTGACCAAGCTCAGCAAGATCGAGGCTCAGTCCGAAAATGAGCGGGCCGCGGAGAATCTTCGCAAGTTCCTGCTCGCACTAAGCGACGACATCCGGGTGTTGCTGGTGAAACTGGCCGACCGGCTGCACAACATGCGCACGCTCCACCACATCAAGTCGGAGGAGAAGCGCCGCCGGATCGCCAAGGAGACAATGGATATCTATGCCCCGCTCGCCGAGCGGATCGGCATGTATGAGATCATGAACGAGATGCAGGGGCTGGCTTTCCGCGAGCTCGAGCCCGATGCCTATGCCTCGATCACCCGACGCCTCCAGCAACTCCACGAAGCCGGCGGCGACCTCGTCAACCGGATTGGGCTCGGCCTGCAACTCCACCTTTCCGACCACGGCCTGGAGGCCGAGGTCCATGGGCGCGAGAAACACCCCTATTCGATCTGGAAGAAGATGGCCGAGCGGCACATCAGCTTCGAGCAATTGTCCGACGTGATGGCCTTCCGAGTGATCGTCGGCAGTCCCGACGAATGCTATCGGGCGCTGGGCCTGATCCACCAGCGCTGGCCAATGGTCCCCGGCCGCTACAAGGACTACATCTCGACGCCCAAGCGCAACGGCTACCGGTCTTTGCACACCACCGTCATCCACGACAGCAAGTCGCGCATCGAGATCCAGATTCGCGACAAGGCGATGCACGCCCAGGCCGAGCGCGGCCTGGCCGCCCATTGGGCCTATAAGGAAGGCCGGCCCAGCGATGACCCAAAGGTGCCGTGGATTTCAGACCTGGTCGAAATCCTCGACCATGCCGGAAGCCCGGAAGAGCTGCTCGAGCATACCCGGATGGCGATGTACCAGGACCGGATCTTCGCCTTCACGCCGCGCGGCGAGCTGATCCAGCTGCCCAAGGGCGCCACTCCGGTCGACTTCGCCTATGCGGTTCACACCGACCTCGGCGACCAGACGGTGGGCGCCAAGGTCAATGGCCGGGTGGTTCCGCTCCGCACCATCCTCGACAATGGCGACCAGGTCGAAATCCTCGCATCGCAGGCCCAGCATCCGCAGCCCTCATGGCTGAGATTTGTCGTTACCGGCAAAGCGCGAGCGGGAATCCGGCGGTTCGTCCGCCACAAGGAACGCGACGAGACAATCGAACTCGGCCGCAAGATTTATGACGAAATCGTCGCCCGGCTGCCCGCCCCGCTCGGCGCGGACGCGCTGAAGCGGGCGGTGAAAACACTGAAGGTCGAGGACGCGGACGCGTTGATGATCAAGATTGCCCGCCGATCGATCAGCGACGTCGAACTGATGGAAGCGCTGATGCCGGGCTCAGCCGGCGGCGATGTCGCTCCGCGACCGCTTGGCCAGCTGACCGCAATTTCGATCAAGGGTCTAACCCCCGGCGTTGCCTATGATCTTGCCAGCTGCTGCCACCCGATCCCAGGCGACCGGATCGTCGGCTTGCGCCGCGAGGACGAGGGGATCGAAGTGCACGTTATCGGCTGCGACATGCTGGCCAGCGGTGTAGATGCCGATTGGCTCGACCTTGCCTGGGGCGACCGGTCGGACGGCGGCACGGCCCGGTTGGTGGTGATATTGCGCGACGTGGCCGGGGCGCTCGGTGAAATGGCCAGCATCCTTGGCGCGAAGGGGGCCAATATCGTCAATTTGGTGCTGGCCCACCGCGACGGCAGCTTCCACACCTTCCATGTCGACGTCGAGGTTCACGACCTCGCCCATTTGCACAGCCTGATCGCCGCGCTTCGTGCCGCCGACGGCGTCAGCCAGGTCGAGCGGATCTAGCTCAGCCCACGCCGAGCACTACCGTCCAACGGAAGGCTAGCGCCTGCGGATCAACCGAAAGGCGATCGATGGATTCGGCGATCACACTTTCCTTCGGACTGGCATTCTTGAGCAGGAAGTCGATATCGTTGAGCGGTTCATTCGGGAAATACATTTGCGTGACTAGCCGCTCGCGGTGACCGGCTATGTCAAAATGAATGTGCGGCGTACGCCGGCCGATGGGCGTGTCGTAATCCTTGGGCTTCACCGAGCGGAACTTGAATTGGCCGTCACGATCGGTCGCAAGCCGGGCATAACCCTGGAAGTTGGGATCGAGCGCCGCCGGGTTGGCCAGATCACCCGGGTGGGCGTAGCGACCGGCTGCGTTGCACTGCCAGATTTCGACCTGGGCATTGGCGATCGGATTGCCGTGCAGGTCGACGATGCGCCCCAGAACCTGAATCGGTTGGCCCGCGGCAACGCCGCTGCGACCCTTTACCCGCGTCAGGTCTGTATCATGATCGGCCGGCCGGATGATCGGAAAAAAGGGACCGAGATCCTGTGCCGAGGTTGCAACGAGTGCCGGTGATTTGGCCGCGGCAGCGGATGCGACTGCCGCAGCGCCGACAACAAGGTGACGCCTGGTGACGAGCATTGCGAGTCTCCCCCCAAAGGAAGCCCTCAACTACGCCTACGTCGGCGTCAGCGCTATGCCTTCTTCCGCCGCTTGGGCGCGTGACGGATGGCGTCCACACCGCCGCTTGCCAGTACCGCAAGCGTGACGAGGTCGGAGCTGCTGGCGGTCATCGGCGCAATCTGCACCGGCAAGCTCATGCCCATCAGGTAAGGACCGAGCGCGATTTCACCACCCAGTGCCTTGATCAGCTTGGAGCTGATGTTGGCAGACTGCAGGCCCGGCATGACGAGGATGTTGGCCGGGCCACTGAAGCGCGTGAATGGGTAATATTTGACCTGCATCTCATGATTGAGCGCGACGTCGGGGCCCATTTCGCCTTCATATTCGAAATCGGTCTGCAGCGAATCGAGCAGCTTCACGGCATCGCGCAGTTCCTCGATGTGACGGCCCGGCGGGTTGCCGAAAGTAGTGTAGCTGATGAAGGCGACCCGCGGCTCCTGGCCCATCCGCCGGGCAAAGGAAGCAGCTCGCATGGCGATCGCCGCATATTGCTCGGCCGTCGGGCGTTCCGTCACGGCCGTATCCGCAATCATCACCGTTCGGCCGCGGGCCGAGACGACATGGACGCCGAACGGCGTTCCGCAATTTTCGTCGTCGATCACCCAGCGGACCTGACGCAGCGATTCGCTGAAGGGACGGGTGGTGCCGGTAATCATGGCATCGCCCTCCCCGAGCGCCAGCATCGCTGCCGCGAAGGTATTGCGGTCCTGATTGACCATCCGCTCGACCGCACGGCGCAACATGCCATGGCGGTGATGCTTGGCGTAGATATAGTCGACCGCACGGCCGACCAGCGGCGAGTTGCGGCTGTTGAGCACCTCATAGCTCATCGGATCGTCAACCCCGAGCTCGGCCAGCTTGTCGTAGACATCCTCACGCCCGACCAGCACCGGCGTGCCGTAACCGCCGTCCTTGAAAGCGATGGCGGCACGGAGGACGTTTTCCTCCTCGCCCTCCGCGAACAGCACCCTTTTCGGATTGGACCTGGCCGCTTCGAAGGCGAGGCTCAGGATGGAAGAGGTCGGATTGAGCCGGGCGCGGAGCGACTGGCGATAGGCCGTCATGTCGGCGATCGGCTTCTGGGCGACGCCAGTGTCCATCGCCGCCTGGGCGACAGCGCAGGGGACAATTTCAATCAGCCGCGGGTCGAACGGCGCTGGGATGATATAGTCGGGGCCGAAGCGATGGCTGATGCCGCCATAGGCCGCTGCCACTTCTTCCGGCACTGCCTCGCGCGCCAGTTCGGCCAATGAGTGCGCCGCGGCGATTTTCATTTCCTCGTTGATGCCGGTTGCACGGACATCGAGCGCGCCGCGGAAGATGAAAGGAAAGCCGAGCACATTGTTGACCTGGTTCGGATAGTCCGACCGGCCGGTGGCGACGATTGCGTCGGGCCTAGCTTTCTTGGCTTCCGGTGGCGTGATTTCCGGATCCGGATTGGCCATGGCGAAGATGATCGGCTGGGGCGCCATCGCCTCGACCATGTCGGGCGTCACCGCGCCAGCCGCACTGAGGCCGAGGAACACGTCGGCACCGACCAGCGCTTCCTTGAGCGTGCGGGCCTCGGTCGGCACGGCATGCGCCGACTTGAACTGGTCCATTTTTTCGCGGCCTGGATAGAGGGGGCCCGAACGGTCGCACATGATGACATTGTTGTGCGCCACACCCATCGCCTTGATCAGCTCGGTGCAGGCGATCGCCGCCGCTCCGGCGCCGTTGACCACCACCTTGACGTCCTTGAGTTCGCGCCCGGTCAAATGGCAGGCGTTGATCAAGCCGGCGGCGGTGATGATCGCAGTGCCGTGCTGGTCGTCGTGGAACACCGGGATGTTCATCCGCTCCTTCAGCGCCTGCTCGATGATGAAGCAGTCGGGTGCGGCAATGTCTTCGAGGTTGATCCCGCCGAAACTGGGGCCGAGCAACTCAACGCATTCGATAAACCGTTGGGCATCGGTGGTGTCGACCTCGAGGTCGATCGAATCGACGTCGGCAAAGCGCTTGAACAGCACCGCCTTGCCTTCCATCACCGGCTTCGACGCCAGAGCGCCCAAATTGCCGAGGCCGAGAATGGCGGTGCCGTTGGAAATGACGGCGACCAGATTGCCCTTGGCGGTCAGGTCATAGGCCTTGCCCGGATCGGCCGCGATTTCTTCGACCGGCACGGCGACGCCAGGCGAATAAGCGAGACTGAGGTCGCGTTGGGTCGCCATCGGCTTCGACGCGATAATCTCGATCTTGCCCGGCCGGCCGCGCGAGTGGAAATCCAGCGCTTCGTCGCGCGTGAATTTGACGTTGCTTTCGCTCAATTCGCTCTCCCGTTGGCGAGCCTTTAGCGGGCTTTTGCGCAAAGAGTCACCCTCGCTTGGCGCAGCCTTTGCCGCTACGAGTTGAGCAATGGCACGCGCGGACGATCCTGAACCCAAGCAGACGCCGATGATGGCGCAGTACCGCCGGCTAAAGGCGGAGGCAGGCGATGCGCTGCTATTCTACCGGATGGGCGATTTCTTCGAGCTGTTCTTCGACGACGCCAAGGCGGCCGCTGCCTGCCTCGATATTGCTCTTACCAAGCGCGGCGAGGACGGCGGAGAACCGGTGCCGATGTGCGGCGTGCCGGTCCATGCCGCCGAATCCTACCTCGCCAGGCTGATCCGCGGCGGGTTTCGCGTTGCCGTCGCAGAACAGACGGAAAGCCCGGTCGAAGCGCGCAAGGCCCGGGGTTCGAAGGCCTTGGTCGACCGCGCGATCATTCGCCTGGTGACGCCAGGAACACTGACTGAGGAGACGCTGCTCGATTCCGCCAATGCCAACTGGCTCGCCGCGGTGGCGCGGGCCGGTGACGAATGGGGGATTGCTGCCGCCGACATTTCCACCGGGCGGTTTGAACTGGTCGCGTGCGGCCCTGGCGAGTTGCAGGCCGAACTGGCGAGACTGTCGCCGGCGGAAACCGTTGCGGCCGAGAAAGTGCCGGGGATTGGAGCGACGAGCGGCAAAGGAGGCTTCGACAGCCTGGCTGGAGAGCAGGCGCTCAAGCGCCGCTTCGGGCTGGCGACGCTTGATGGTTTCGGCGCGCCGGGGCGGGCAGAGTTGGCTGCGGCGGGTGGGCTACTTGCCTATCTCGATGCAACCCAAAAAAATGCCGGCGCCTTTCTTGCCGCGCCGCGCCGAATCGTCCGATCCGAACATATGGCGATCGATCCGGCCACTCGCGACAGCCTGGAGATATGCCGCACCCAGACCGGCTCCCTGGCGGGAAGCCTGCTTGGCTGCATCGACCGGTGCGTCACGGCGCCAGGCAGGCGCCTGCTCGCCTCCGACCTCTCGGCGCCGCTAACCGACACCCGCGCGATCGAGGCGCGGTTGGCACTTGTTCAATGGCTGCATGAAGAGCCGATCCGCCGCATGCGCATTCGTGAAAGCATGAAAGCGATGCCGGACATCGGCCGCGCGCTCGGACGCCTGGTCGCCGGAAGGGGCAGTCCCCGCGACCTCGCCTTGCTTCGCGACGGGCTGCAGGCCGCCGCCGCGCTTAAGTGCGAACTGGAAGCTGAGCCAGAACTGCCGGATTTGCTGGTAACCTTGCTGCCAGAACTTGGCGGGCATGCGGCGCTGACCGACAGGCTCGCAATTGCGCTGGTGCCAAATCCCCCGCTCGAAGCCTCCAAGGGGGGCTATATTGCGGAGGGCTATGACGCGGCACTCGATGCCTTGCGATCGGCGAGCAGCGATGGCCGCCGGGCCATTGCGTCGCTCGAGAGTCGCTACCGGGACGCGACCGGCGTTGCCACGCTGCGCATCCGGCATAACGCCGTTCTCGGCTATCATATCGAAGTGCCTGCAAAGCACGCCGACCGGTTGATGACGTCGGACTCCGGCTTCACTCATCGCCAGACCCTTGCCGGGGTCGTTCGCTTCAATTCTCCCGATCTCCATGCCGAGGCCAGCCGGGTGGTCGAAGCCGGCGGACACGCGCTAGCGGCAGAGGCGGCGCATTTCGAGGAGCTGGCATCGCTCGCTATCTCCTCGGTAACTCGGATTGCAGCGACCGCCGACGCGATCGCCCGGATCGATGTTGCCGCGAGCCATGCCGAGCGCGCGGCAGAAGGCGGCTGGTGCCTGCCGCACCTGACCGATCAGCCTTGCCTGGAAATTGAGGGCGGCCGCCATCCGGTGGTCGAGGATGCACTTCGCGCTGAAGGCGAGCGGTTCGTGGCCAACAATTGCGCTGTCGGTCCCGGCGATCGGCTTTGGCTGATCACCGGTCCCAACATGGGCGGCAAGTCGACCTTTCTTCGCCAGGTGGCGATCGCCGCCGTACTTGCCCAGGCGGGAAGTTACGTGCCGGCTGCCAAAGCCAAGATTGGAATCGTTGACCGGCTGTTCAGCAGGGTCGGAGCGGCGGACAATCTGGCGCGCGGCCGCTCCACCTTCATGGTCGAGATGGTCGAGACGGCCTCCATCCTCGCCCAAGCGACACCGCAAAGTCTGGTAATCCTGGATGAAATCGGCCGCGGCACGTCGACCTACGACGGGCTGGCGATTGCCTGGGCGGTGGTCGAGGCGATGCACGACGAGATCAAGGCACGAACGCTGTTCGCAACCCACTACCATGAACTGACCCGGCTCGCCGACCGGCTCGAAGCCTTGTCGCTGCATCATGTCCGGGCGCGCGAATGGAAGGGTGATCTGGTTCTATTGCATGAAGTCGGCGAAGGTCCGGCCGACCGCAGCTACGGGATCGCCGTAGCCAAGCTCGCCGGTCTTCCGCCGCCGGTCGTGGCTCGCGCCAAGTCGGTGCTGGTCAAGCTTGAGGCCGGTCGTGACGCTACCGGCGGGATCGCGGCCGGACTCGACGATTTGCCGCTGTTCGCGAGCCAGTCTGTCGCGGAAGCAGCGGCCGATCCTCTGGCTGAAGCCGTGGCTTCGCTCGATCCGGACGCGCTGACCCCACGGGAGGCGCTTGAAGCCCTTTACGCCTTGAAGAGGCTGGCAGCGGAAGGCTGATGCGCCAGCCGTCGCGCTACCAACTCATTGCCGATCGGCGAGCGATCATCGATCGCCGCGCGCTGAGCGAACAACTTGGGGCGCTACCGGACAAGAATCTGCAAACCGAAGCCGGCAAGCTGCTCCGTGCCGGCCTCGATGCCGGCCGTGACGAAATCGCGCGGCGACTGACGGCGGAGCCGGGGCGCGGCAGGGTGATTGCCGCTTCCTACTGCTTCCTTGCGGACCAGATCGTCCGGGTGGCCTATGACCTCGTCACGACCCGGATCCAGCCGCGACCGGCGGATTCGGCCTGCCGCCTTTCGATTGTCGGGCTGGGCGGCACCGGGCGAGGCGAGATGGCACCGTTTAGCGATCTCGACCTCATGTTCCTGGTTCCGGATCGTGGATCCCCTTGGTGCGAGAAAGCAGTCGAGGCTCTGCTCTACGTCCTTTGGGACCTGAAACTGAAGGTCGGACAGTCAGTCCGGACTCCTGACCAGATGATCGCCGCGGCGAAGGAAGATGTCACCATCCGGACGGCGCTCCTGGAAGCTCGATGGATGTGGGGAGACGAGGATCTCCACGACGGCGCCATGCGCCGGTTCCAGGCCGAAGTCGTGGCGGGGACCGCGCGCGAATATGTCGCCGCCAAATTGGGTGAGCGCGATGCCCGGCACGAGCGAATGGGCGACAGCCGCTATGTCGTTGAACCCAACGTCAAGGATGGCAAGGGCGGTCTTCGCGACCTGCATACGCTTTATTGGATCGGCAAATATGTGTTCGGGGTCGAGCAGCCGGCCGAATTGGTCGATCGCGGGCTGTTCAGCACGGCTGAATTTCGCCGCTTCGAGCGTGCCGAGCGCTTCTTCTGGTCGGTGCGCTGCCATCTCCATCTAATGGCCGGGCGGGCAGAGGAGCGGCTGGGGTTCGAATTGCAGCGCCAGATTGCGCAGGCAATGCGATACGCAGACCGGCCGGGCAAATCCGCGGTCGAACGCTTCATGCAATTCTATTTCCTAAACGCCAAAGCGGTTGGCGACCTCACCGGCCTGTTCCTCGCCCAACTTGACGAGCAGCTCGGCGCCAAGGGCCGGCGATTTGCACTGCCGACGTTGAAACGGCGGCCCAAACATCTCAACGGTTTCACAATCGATCGTGGAAGGCTGTCGATACCTAACGATCACTGGTTGTCGGATAATCCCGTACGGCTGGTCGAACTATTCGCACTGGCAGCTCGGGAGGGGCTTGAAATCCACCCCAATGCAATGCGCCTGGCAACGCGCGATGCGCGGCTGGCCGACACAGTGCGCGAACAGCCGATTGCCAATGCGCTGTTTCTTGAGGTGCTCACCGCCCGCGACCGCCCCGACCTCGCCCTGAGGTGGATGAACGAAGCCGGCGTGTTCGGCCGCTTCGTGCCCGACTTCGGACGCGTTGTCGCCCAGATGCAATTCGACATGTATCATCATTATACCGTCGACGAGCATTCGATCCGGGCGATCGGCCTCTTGTCGCGGATCGAGCGTGGTGAGTTGGCCGACGACCACCCTTTGTCGACCGCCTTGTTCAAACAAATCGCTTCGCGCCGCCTACTGTATGTTGCCGTGCTGCTGCACGACATCGCCAAGGGCAGGGGCGGCGATCATAGCGAACTTGGCGCAGAAGTAGCCCTGGAGCTTTGCCCTCGTTTCGGGCTGGACGAGGCTGAGACCGAGACCGTTGCCTGGCTGGTCCGCCATCATTTGCTGCTCAGCAATACTGCGTTCCGCCGGGACATCACCGATCCCAAGACGGTCGAGGATTTCGTACGCATCGTCCAGAGCCCGGAAAGGCTCAGGCTGCTTCTGATACTGACCGTCGTGGATATCCGCGCCGTCGGTCCAACCACCTGGAACGACTGGAAGCGGCAGCTGCTCCGGACATTGTTCGACACCGCAGAGGAGCGGTTGCGGCTGGGTCACAAACAGCGCGGCCGGCAGGAGCAGGTAGCGGCCCGACAACAGTCATTGTTGGAAGGTTTGCCATGGAAGCGGTCGGCCGTGAGAGCGCATGCTCGCCGGCTCCCGGACAGCTACTGGCTGGCAGAACCCCCGGAATGGCAGCTAGCCAATGCCCTCCAGGTCGCTTCGGCGGAGGCCCATTTCGGAGATCCCGAACCCTCGGTGACTGCCCAGCCCGATGCTTTGTCGGGCATGACCCGAATCACTGTCTTCGCCCCCGACCGGGCAGGCCTTTTTTACCGCATCTCCGCTGCTCTCAGCCAAGCGGGGGCATCGATCATCGACGCGCGAATTCACACGACTCGCGATCATATGGCACTCGACAATCTGTTGGTCACCGATGGCCGCGGCAAAGCCTATGACGATGCGCGGCTCCGCAAGCGGTTGGCGAATGCGGTGGACAAGGCACTCCGAGCCGACGCCGAGCCGCCGCTTCCTGCCGCCGGCGATATTTCAGTGCGGGAGCGGGCGTTCGCGGTCGCGCCCCGCGTCCTTGTGTCGGATAAGGCTTCGTCTCGAACCACGGTATTGGAAGTCAATGCCCGCGACCGCCAAGGGTTGCTCGCGCGCCTGGCACACGCCATCCATGCCGCCGGGCACCAGCTCCATTCGGCGCACATCGCAACCTATGGAGAACGGGCGGTCGACGTCTTTTACCTGACTTCGGCTACCGGGCAGAAGCTTAACCCCGCCGAGGAATCGGAGTTGCGCGAAGCGCTGCTGGCTGTCGCCCGCTCTCACGCCTGACGCCAACGAAAAGGGCCCCGCCGATGGCGAGGCCCTTCCCCCTTTTTATCTCTATTCTTAGCCCCGTTCCGGCTCCGGCGGAGGCGGCGGCGGCGGCGGTGGAGGCGGACAAGTGTCCGTCGCCAGGATCACCGATCCGTCCGTGCATGTCTGAGTTGCCGGAGGCGGCGGCGGGGGCGGCGGAGGCGGCGGCGGTGGCGGTGGAGCAGCCCGCTCCGACGGTCCCCATTTGCCGCGCAGCGTCAGGCCCCAGGTCCGCGGCTCGGCGAGGAATGCACCGAACAATTGGGTAGCGCGGGTCGTGCCGCCGAACTGGTTGACGGCCCGCTCCGTTCCCGAGCCCTGGACAGGCGCGTCGAACGCCACCTGCATGTAGTTCTTGTCGAACAGGTTCTGCGCCCAGATTTCCACCGCCCACATATCGTCGGGTCCACGCAGGCCGAGCCGGGCGTTGAATACCGTGTAGCCATCCTGGAGCTTTTCGAGATCCAGGTCCGAACCGGTGTTGTACTGGCTCATGTGGCGCACATCGGCATAAACCAGGGCGTGCATGCCCGATCCGCCGATTGGCGGGGTCCATGCCACCGAGCTGGTCATTGTCCAGGCATTGGAGTTGGAAATGCGCCGGCCGGGCAGCTGGAACAGCGCATTGGTCAGAGCGCGGCCGTCCGCGCCGACCAAATTGCTGCGATATTTGGTATTGGCCCAGACGAGGCCGGCATTCCAGCTGAGGTTTGGCAGCAGCCGGGTGAAGGCTTCGATCTCGACACCCTTGCTGACGACGCCGGCCTTGGTGTCACCGTCGCAACGGCCGGTCAGCGAATCATTGTCCTCATCCGCGCCGTTGCCACCGACCAGGTCGCCATCGCAGCCGTTGACGTTTTCAACGATGAAGTTGAGGCCGTTGAAAGTGTTCAGCTGGAAATCGCGGAACAGCTGCCTGAACGCAGCAATATTTATGTCGATGCCGCGGCCGTTATATTTGAGGCCGAGCTCGAATGCGTCGTTGATCTCCGGCTTGAACTGAAGATCGTCGCCGGAAGCGATGCGCTGCTGGCAGCCAGCCTGGCCTACGTTGACGCAAATCGCGCCGCTGCCCGAGAGGGCCGGGTCGCTAAAGACGGTGTTGCCAGGAGTGGCCGGCACGGTGGTCGGTACGGCCACCGCCCGCCACAAGGCCGAACGGTCAAGGTTGAAGCCGCCTGCCTTATAGCCGCGGGAATAGCTGATATAGGTAAGGATATTGTCGACCGGTTTCCAGGCCAACACGACCGTGCCCGACAGCTTTCCTTCGGTCCGGCTGTCGTCGATGTTCAAGGATCCTGGCCCGGTAAGACTAAAGACGGCGGGAATTACGCAAGGCAGCTGCTGCAGTCCGCCGCCCGAAAGAGCGGAGCAGAGGATGTTGTTGTCGGTCAGCTCGGCATCAAGATTTTTCTTCTCATGCGTGTAGCGCGCGCCGACCGTCAGGCTGAGCGTGTCGGTAATGTCGAAGATGTTGTGCGTGAATAGAGCCCAGTTGCTGCTGCTCTGGCGATAGCTGTCCTCCAAGCCCACGCCGTTGAGTGTGCCATTGATGAGGCCGCCACTGGTGGCGAAAGCAAGGTTGTGGAACCCGCTAAGATTGAAAGGCGGCTGGGCGCTGAAGTTGAATGCCGGGACAAATCCAGGCAGCGCCGGGTTGTTGAGCCCCGCAAACGCACCCAGTGCCGTGATCTGCGACGCAAAGTTGGCTGCGGCCGTAAATCCTGGCGGACCAAGTGCTACGGCATTGTTGAAGGCAGTGGTCAGCGCGCCCCGGACCCCAAGTGCCACCGGCGTGCTGAAACATGTGCCGGGAGCAACGGTCGGCTGAAGGATAGTCGGCGCCGACGCCGCGAAGCTGTTTGCTACCAGGCAGTTGGCATAGCGCTCGTAATCGTTGCCATATTTGAGATTGTCTTCGAGCGCGAGTTTCTCCTTGGCGTAGTAGCCGCCGACCAGCCAGTCGAGCTTGCCGCCAAAGGCCTCGCCCTGCAGGCGAAGTTCCTGGGTGAAGGTCTTGAAACGGTTGAACGCGCTGCCGTCATCGTCGCGATAGAGGATGTCGAGATTGTTGAAATCGGCGTCCTGGCCGCGGATATATTTATTGTAGCGATAGGCGGTGATCGAGGTCAGCTCGCCCCATCCCATGTCGTAAACGACTTCGCCCGACAGGCCGTAATCCTTGACGTCCGAACGATAGCTGCGCCCATCCGTGATCGAAACGTTACGCTTGAACGGGTCGTCATGGATGACGCCGCCGAGTCCCTCTTCGATGAACTTGATGGTCGACGGTTCATCGCGACTGGCGACGAAGTCACGGGCCGGCAGATAGGGGGCAGCGCAACATTCCTCGTTGCGCTTGGCATAGTCGCCGACGATCCGGATCGACAGGTCGCTCGACGGTTCGAACAAGACCTGCCCGCGCAGCATCCAGCGGTCGCGATCGTTGACGTCGCGGCCCGAGATGGTGTCCTCCAGAAAGCCGTCGCGCTTCATCCACACGCCGTCGAGGCGCAGCGCCACCGTGTCGCTGACACCGCCGGTGGCGTAGGCTTCGGCGCGGCGGAAATCATAATTGCCGAAGCTCAGCTCTCCGCCGATCTCGGTCTTGAACCGCGGCTTGGCGGTGATGATCGAGATGAGACCAGCCGACGCGTTGCGTCCGAACAGCGTGCCCTGCGGTCCGCGCAGCACTTCGATGCGATCGACCGCGCCGAGCTCAGTCAGGCCAACGCCGGTGCGCGAGCGATAGACGCCGTCGATAAAGACGGCGACGGAGCTTTCCAGGCCGGGGTTGTCACCGACCGTGCCGACGCCGCGGATACGGGCAACGCCCGCACCGGCTTCGGACGAGGTCGATGATACCAGCAAAGACGGGCTGACCTGCGTCAGCTGGCGAATGTCGCTGGCGCCGCTGTTCTGAAGCGTCTCGGCGGTAACCGCCGACACCGCCAGCGGAACATCCGACAGCGCTTCATTACGCCGGGTCGCCGTGACGACGATTTCACTTTCGTCCTGGCCGGATGCCTGGTCGACCGACGCCGCTTCCGCGGTTGCCCCTTCGGTCGGCTGGGCCGCGTTCTGATCGGTATCGGTCTGGGCATAAGCCGGCATTGAGAGCGCGACCAGGCCAGCCGAGAGCAGCCACATCGACTTGCGCATCTTCAAATCCTCCCCGTTTTTGAATCTTGTTATTTTGCCGTCAGGATTATGCGCAAAGGCAGCGAGTGCAAAGCGAAGGGCTTACTGACAGGGCAGAAAGCAAGGCTTTGCGACAGAAATGTCACATGATGCGGCGCAGCATGAAAAAGGCGCGCCTGCCGTAGCGGCAGGTCGCGCCTTTTTGAACCTAGTTGGTTCGGCTGTTACTTGGGCGAAATCACCATGAGCATCTGGCGGCCCTCAAGGCGCGGATGTTGCTCAATCTTGGCAATTTTTGACGTGTCTTCGGCGACGCGCTGCAGCACCGCCATGCCGAGCTGGTTGTGAGCCATTTCGCGGCCGCGGAATCGCAAGGTAAGCTTCACCTTGTCGCCTTCCTCCAGAAACTCGAAGACCTTTTTCATCTTGGTCTGATAATCATGATCGTCGATGTTCGGACGCATCTTGATCTCTTTGATCTCCTGCGTCTTTTGCCGCTTGCGTTGCTCGTTGGCCTTCTTTTGGGCTTCATATTTGTAGCGGCCAATGTCGAGAAACTTTGCGACGGGCGGATCCGCGCCAGGGCTTATCTCGACCAGGTCGAGGCCGACTTCCTGGGCCTGCTCAAAGGCCTCTCGCGTATACATTACGCCCAGATTTTCGCCATTTTCATCGATCACACGCACCTTGGGCGCCTGGATGAACTGATTGTAGCGAGGACCGCTAATCTGCGGCGGCGCCAGCGGGCGGCGCGGGGTGGGCGGGGGTATAGCGCAATCTCCTAGAGTCGTTTGTTCAAGGGCGCGAATTAGGGGTTTAGTCCGGCAATGAAAAGGGCGGGCGCCGGATCAGTTGAATTTTTGCCTCGCGGTGTGGCGTCTGGACGGCGGATTGTTCCAGCGAAACCGATAGTTAGCAGTCGGCGGTTAAGGGCTCAGACGCATATCCGGCGCTGTTGCCTCCGCCGCGAACAGAGTGACCGCTTCAGCGAGACCGATCACTTTCTGATGCTCGTCGGACCCGAGCCGGCGCACGGCAACCGTCCCCTCTTCCGCCTCCCGCTTGCCGACCACGAGGAGCAGCGGGACCTTGGCCAGGCTGTGCTCACGCACCTTGTAGTTGATCTTCTCGTTGCGAAGGTCGGCCTCGGCGCGAAGGCCCGCGGCCTGCAGCTTGGAGACGACGTCCTTCGCATATTCATCCGCGTCGGACACGATCGTCGCGACGACGGCCTGAACCGGCGCCAGCCACAGCGGGAATTTCCCGGCATAATGCTCGATCAAAATACCGATGAAGCGCTCGTAGGATCCGAAGATCGCGCGATGGAGCATGATCGGCCGGTGCTTTTCGCCGTCCTCGCCGATGTAGGTCGCATCGAGCCTCTCGGGCAGCACGCGGTCCGACTGGATGGTGCCGACCTGCCAGGTGCGGCCAATCGCATCCTTGAGGTGCCATTCGAGCTTGGGCGCGTAGAACGCCCCTTCGCCGGGCAATTCTTCCCAGCCGAAATTGTCATTGGCCATCCCGGCCTCAACGACGGCGTTGCGGAGCTCATTTTCGGCCTTGTCCCAATCCTCGTCGCTGCCGAACCTCTTGTCCGGCCGCAGGGCGAGCTTGACCGCATAGCCGGCAAAACCAAGGTCCTTGTAAACGCGGTCGGCGAGTTCGCAGAAAGCCCGCACCTCATCGATGATCTGATCTTCGCGGCAGAAGATGTGTCCGTCATCCTGGGTGAACTGGCGAACCCGCATCAGGCCGTGAAGCGCGCCATGCGGCTCGTTGCGATGGCAGCAGCCAGCTTCGACCAGCCGAATCGGCAGCTCCTTGTAGCTGGTGATGCCCTGCTTGAAGATCAGGATGTGCGCAGGACAATTCATTGGCTTCAGCGCCATCAAATCGGCACTGCCCGACAGCACGGGGGCGTCATCGTCGGTTGACGGAATCTCGTCCGGGACGATGAACATATTCTCCCGATATTTGCCCCAGTGGCCGCTCTTCTCCCACTGGCGTGCATCCATCAGCTGTGGCGTCTTGACCTCGACATTGCCCGTGGCGTCGAGCCGGCGGCGGATATAGGCTTCCAGCTGGCGCCAGATGATATAGCCGTTTGGGTGCCAGAAGACGCTGCCATGGGCTTCGGCCTGGAGGTGGAACAGGTCCATCTCGCGGCCAATCTTGCGATGGTCGCGCTTGGCGGCTTCCTCCAACCGGACGAGGTGCTCGGCGAGCTGCTTCTTGTTAAGCCAGGCGGTGCCGTAGATTCTCGACAGCATCGGGTTGTTCTGGTCGCCGCGCCAGTATGCGCCCGAAACATGGGTCAACTTGAACGCCTGCGGGTCCAGCTTGCCGGTCGAAGCGAGGTGAGGCCCGCGGCATAGGTCGATCCAGGCGCTTTCACCGCTACCCGAACGATACATGGTAATCGGCTCGCCTTCGGGCAGTTCCATCACCCATTCGGCCTTGAACGCTTCCCCGCTCTGCTGGAAAAAGTCGCGCACCTGGCCGCGGCTCCATACTTCACGCACCAGCGGCTCGTCGGCGGCAATGATCCGGCGCATTTCTTCCTCGATCGCCGGCAGGTCTTCATCGGTGAATGGGCCGCGTTCGGGGGCCGGCGCGAAGTCGTAATAGAAGCCGTCGTCGGTCGCCGGACCGAAGGTGATCTGCGTGCCGGGATAGAGTTTCTGTACTGCCTCGGCGAGGACATGGGCGAAATCGTGCCGCACCAGCTCGAGCGCGTCCTTCTCATCCCTCGACGTAATCAGCGCTAGGTTGGCATCGCCCTCGAACGGGCGGTTGAGGTCGCGCACTTCGCCGTCGATGCGCGCCGCGAGCGCTGCCTTGGCAAGGCCGGGACCGATCGCCGCAGCAACATCCGCCGGGGTCGACCCCTCGGGCATTTCGCGCACGGATCCGTCGGGAAGCTTGATCTTGAACATCTCGGACATGGGATTGCCCTAGTGCAGCGCAGCATGAGCTTCAAGCCGAGGAGCCAGGCCTTCGGGTCGCCTTAGGGAATTTGATCCTTTCCGGCTGCTAACCAATAATGACTCTTCCTTAATGCCGATCCGTTGATAGTCTTGGGCTTCGGGGAAAGTTTCAAGGGCGTAATCTTGATGGATGCGATGACGAGCGCCGCGGCCGGTGCGGACCGGGCCGTGCGGTTTACCGGAAGCTGGCGCGAATATCTGCCGATTGCGGCTACCAACGTGCTGCTGACCATCGTCACCCTTGGCGTCTATCGGTTTTGGGCCACCGCTCGCCAGCGCCGCTATCTGTGGAGCCGGACCGAGGTCATCGGCGACCGGCTGGAATGGAGCGGCACCGGCAAGGAAATGTTCATCGGCTTCCTGATGGTCATGGCCGTGCTGATCCCCTTTTTCCTGTTCATCCAGTTCCTGTTCCCGGCGCTGGTCGCTCGAGGCAAGATGGCGGCTGCAAGCGGCATCATGATGCTGTTCTACATCGGCCTGATCTACCTTGGCGGCTTCGCCCGTTTCCGGGCGCTTCGTTATCGGCTGTCGCGCACCTATTGGCGCGGCATTCGCGGCGGTAGCGACGAGCCCGGCTGGAATTACGGCGGCGAATATCTTGGCCGCGTCGCACTTTCGTTGATGACGTTCTGGATCGTCTGGCCGTGGGCCGCGACGCGCCTGTGGAACGGCCGCTGGAGCCACATGAGCTTCGGCCCGCTCAAATTCCGTACGGAGCTTGACGCGGAGGGACTCAAAGGGCGCTGGGCAGCCGTCTACCTGGTGCCGATGGCCGCCTTCGCGGTGGCCGGCGTCATTGCAGCGCTGATCGGCCTGGGATCCGCAATGAGCGGCTCCGAGCCCAACCCGACCTTTTTCGCGATCATCCTCGGGCTGTTCCTGGGGGTCTACCTGATCATCCCCTTGATGACCCTCAACTGGTACGCCGCATTCTACCGCAAGGCGGCGGACGCGCTGTCGCTGGGCGATCTCGAGTTCGGGTTCGACGCGGGCACGTGGGACTGGCTCAAGCTGTTCCTCGGCAACATCGGGCTGGCGATTATCACGCTGGGCTTCGGGATTTCCTTCTGGGGCTATCGCAACTGGGCGTTCATGATCCGCCATTTCCACCTTTACGGCGAGGTCGATGCCAGCCGGCTGACCCAGTCGACGACCCATGCGCCAGGCGAGGCAGAAGGTTTTGCCGACGCCTTCGACATCGGCGCCCTCTAGGGCAAGGCGGACATGCGGGCGGTCTATTATGACGGCGTTACGGCCGATCGTCACGACATCGACGTCGAGCTCGACGGAGACTGGCTGATTGTCGGGCCGGATCGCGTCCCGCTTTCCGAATTGGCCGTCGCCGACGAGGACAAGAGCCGCCTGCTTCTGTCGCGCCCGGGGTCCGCGGGTTGGCGGCTGATTCTCGAGCAACCGATCGAACCCGGGTTTCGCGCCAGGCTCCCTCACCCGACGCGCTATGGCAGCTGGATCGATCGCATCGGCCTCGCCAAGGCGAGCCTCGTCCTCGCCGGGGTGGCAGCGGGCGTGCTCGTCATCGGCTATACGGCACCGGCCTTCATTGCTCCGCTGGTGCCGGAAAGCTGGGAGCGCAACCTCGGCACGGCGATGGTCGGCGATTTCGGCGACAACGCCTGCCGAAACTCGGCGGCAAGCCGGGCACTGGCGGCAATGTCCAGGCGGATCGATCCCGCCGCAAGCGGCCGGGCGCCGATCACCCTGACCCTGATCGACGTGGGCATCTTCAACGCGGCAGCGTTGCCGGGCGGACAGATTGTCATTTTCGACGGAGCGCTGCGCGATACCAAAAATCCTGACGCAATGGCCGGCATCCTGGCGCATGAAATGGCTCACGTCCGCCGGCGCCATGTCACCCAGGCGCTGATCCGGGAGCTCGGCATCGGCGCGCTGATCCGGCTGTTTGCCGGCGACGTCGGCGCCAATGCCCAGCAATTGGTCTCACTAAGTTACACTAGGGCCAATGAATATGAGGCGGACGGCGACGCCATTGGCGCGCTGGCCCGCGCCAAGATTGATCCGCGACCGACTGCCGAGTTGTTCCGCGAGCTCGACAAGGACGATGGCCCTGACTTCGCCGCGGCCGAGTTCCTCAACAGCCATCCGGCCAGTGGCGACCGGGCCAAGCGCTTCGCAGCCGCCTATCGGCCAGGCGTAACCTATACTCCGGTCATTTCCGCCGGCGATTACAAGGCGATGCGCGACGCATGCCCGCTCAAGCATGATGCCGAACATGAAAAGGAAGAGGCAGGGAAGGGAAAATAGCTGAGGCTTGTCGCCGCCGGTCTTTTTGACCAAGGACGCGCCCATGCCAATTCCCGACATCGCGCCAGCGGCGCTCGCCTATTTCGATCCCGGCGACGGCCGCCGCATCGCCTATCGTCAGCATGCGCCCAAAGGCGGCGCTCCGACGGTCCTGTTCCTCCCCGGCTATGCCTCCGACATGGAAGGCGCCAAGGCTCTGGCGTTGGATGGCTTCTGCGCCGCTCGCGGACTCGGCTGCCTCCGTCTCGACTATTCGGGCACGGGCTCGTCCGGAGGCGATTTCGCCGATGGCACGCTGACCCGCTGGCTCGAGGAAGTGTTGTCGGCCATCGATCTGTTGACCGAAGGGGACCTGGTCCTCGCCGGCTCTTCGATGGGTGGCTGGCTGGCGCTTCATGCGGCGCTGCGCCGTCCGGACCGGGTTAAGGCGCTGCTCGGCATCGCTGCCGCACCCGACTTCACCGACTGGGGCTACACCCCGGACGAAAAGGAAGCGATGCGCCGCGACGGCAAGCTTGAGCGGCCCAATCCCTACGGCCCGGAGCCCTCCGTAACGTGGCGCGCCTTCTGGGAATCGGGCGCCCAGCACCGGCTCCTCAACAATGTGATCGACCTGGTCATCCCGATCCGGCTGGTGCATGGCGAGCAGGATCAAGAGGTCCACGGCGGCGTGCCTCTCAAGCTGATGGCGGACCTGCGTTCAGCCGATGTCCAGCTTCGGTTGATCAAAGGGGCCGGGCATCGCCTGAGCGAACCGCATGAGATCCACGCGATCCTGGTCGAACTGCTCGGGCTCCTGGAGCGCATTGCATGATTCTTCTTTTTGCCGCCGCCCTTGCCGCCCAAGCAGCGCCAAACGCCGCCGCCCAAGCCGCGCCATCCGCGGCCCCTTGCCCAACGGTCCTGACCCAGGCTGCGCAATCCTGCCGCGCGGTCGAAGCAAGCAAGGCGGGACGTTTTGCCGAGGCAGCAACCGCATTCGAGAGCGCGGCGGACCTGACACCCGCGGGCGACCCCGCCAAGGACCGCTCGCTGGCTGCAGCCGGCAATATGTGGATAGCCGCCGGGCAGCCGGGCAAGGCGGCGCTGGCGCTCGACAAAGCGCTGGCCGGAACGGGGCTGCAGGCCGACCAGCACGGACTAGCCTTGCTCGATCGTGCTCGCGCAGCCGAGGCTCAGGGCGATCTCAAGACCGCCCGCGCCAAGATTACCGAGGCCACAAAGACGATCAGTGAAGACCCTTACCTGTGGTTCTTCTCCGCGGCCCTGGCCGTGCGCGAAGAAGATATTCCCACCGCCAAGGTCGCGATCAACCGGGCACTCGCCATGGCCCCGGATTCGGCCGAGGTGATGTTCGAGGCCGGCCATATCGCCGAGGCAGCGGGCGAGAATGCGCAAGCCCGCGATTATTGGTCCAAGGCGCTAAAGGCAGACCCCAACGGCCCGGCGGGCAAGGCGGCGCGCGAGGCGCTGGCGATGAGCGACGCGCCGCTCACCGTCACCAATGAGGTCGCCAAGCAACCCTTTGGCGACGGTGAGGGCCAGGACCGGCACTAGCCGGCGTCGATGTCGTAATCGACGGTCGTCACTACGCGGACCTTCTGGAAAGGCGAGCCGGAGCCGCTTGATTCGCCTTCCCGATCGCTGTCGCCGTCGCGCGGGCCAACCGAGAAATAGCCCTGGCTGGCGCTCTTGATCGAGCCGACGCCGGCGCCGCTGTCCTTGGCGAACTGCTCGGCATTGCGCCGCGCTGCCTGATTGGCCTCGGCGATCATCGCCGGCTTGATGCTGTTGAGCCCGGTGTAACTGTAAACCACATCGCTCGAGTTCATCGGCACGCCGGCGCGGATCAGGTCAGCCTGTTTGGCATAGGCCGATTGGACCTCCATCACCTTGCGGCTTCGTAGCTGGATCGACCGGCTGACGGTGACCTTGTCCTCCTTGCGCTCATAATCGTAGCTCTGGTTGACGCTGATCCCCGTGTCGCGGATCTCGTCGGGCCTGAAGCCGGCCCGCCGGAAGAAGTCGCGCACTGCCCCGGCCTGCCGATCGACGGTTTGCTGCACGGGCGCCAGCGTGTCGCCCTTTTCAGCAAAGCTAACCGTCCAGGTAGCAAGATCAGCGGTGACGTCGCGCTCCGAAACGCCGCGCACGCTGACCGATCGATCGGCCATCTTGGCCCGGCGCAAACCGTCGCCGAGCAGATAGCCGCTCCCTACCATCGCGAGTGAAAAAATCCCCACCGCGCCGAGCAAAACGGCGCGATCACCTTGAAATCGCTCTAACATGGAACGACTCTCTCGGTTCGTCGTCACTCTGGACGGCCACCGGTCACCATTGCCGGTCACGGACCGTCGACGAACCGTGCATATATAGCGATGAACGGAGTTAGGCTAAAGTGAAATTTCTCCATTCGATGCTCCGGGTTTCCGATCCCGACGCCACTGTTGCATTCTTTCAACTGCTCGGTTTGGAGGAACGGCGGCGAATGGAAGTGCCGGAAGGCAAGTTCACGCTAATCTTTCTCGGCGTGCCGGATGACGATGCCGAGGTCGAACTCACCCACAATTGGGAGGAGAGCGGCTATGAGGGCGGACGCAACTTTGGCCACCTCGCCTTCCGGGTCGACAATATCTACGCCACCTGTCGAACGCTGATGGACAATGGCGTGACCATCAATCGGCCGCCTCGCGACGGCCATATGGCGTTTGTGAAATCGCCCGACGGAATTTCGGTCGAGCTGCTGCAGCAGGGCAAGCTCGAGCCGGCCGAGCCCTGGTTATCGATGCCGAACATAGGCAGCTGGTGAGGATCGGGCGGGTCAGTCGGCAACCCTTGCCGAACGCCTGCCTGCAACCCAATTGACCTGCAAGCTTGCTGAGGATGCCTTGGCTATCATGGGAAGCCGCGAAGATGCTTGAGATTGTCGCCATCCCGGCCTTTGCCGACAATTATTTGTGGCTGATCCATGATGCCGCGAGCGGGGAAACAGCGGTGGTCGATCCCGGCGATCCCACTCCCGTCCTGGCCGAGGCCGAACGGCGGTGCTGGCAAATCACCAAAATCCTCAACACCCATTGGCACCCCGACCATACCGGCGGCAACCTGGCGATCAGGGAAGCGGCCGGCGCGACGATTATTGGACCGGCCGGTGAGAATGGCCGTGTCCCCGGCCTTGATGTCGCGCTGAAGGAAGGGGACCGGATTTCCCTCGGTTCGCATGAGGCGGAAGTGTGGGAGGTCCCCGGCCATACGCTCGGCCATATCGCCTATATCTTCCACGACGACCGGGTCGCCTTTGTCGGCGACACCTTGTTCGCGATGGGTTGCGGCCGGCTGTTCGAAGGCAGTCCGGAACAGATGCACCACTCGCTCGGCCGGCTGGCCGGCCTGCCAGCTGACTTCCAGCTCTACTGCGCGCACGAATATACGCTGGCCAACGCGAAGTTCGCGGCTCACGCCTTTCCCGCCAACGAAGCAATTGGCGAACGGCTCGACCAGATTGTTGCGGCGCGAGCGGCGGGTGAGCGAACGGTTCCGACTTCAGTCGCTGCGGAGCGGGCAACCAACCCATTCCTGCTTGCCAGAGACGTTCAACATTTCGCGGATTTGCGCGCAGAAAAGGATGTATTTCGTTCTGCCTAAGTTCAGGCTGATGCGTTTATATTAGCAACTCACACTCAAGGAGAGTCGGCATGAACCTCCGTCCCTACTTCTTGGCCGCCGCTACCGGCGCAGCGCTGATCGCGACATCAACCATCGCCGTCGCCGAGAAGGATGAGTACAGCGCAAAATCCGCCGAGAAACTCGGCAAGGCCCTTGCCGGCCGCACCGCGGGCACGCCGGTGGGCTGCATCAGCAACACGCGCGGATCCGACATGACGGTGATCGACGATTACACCATCCTGTTCAAGGAAGGCGGCACGATTTACGTCCAGAAACCCTATGGCGGATGCTATGGGCTCGGCAACGGCAACTATAGCCTGGTCACTCGCATCGCGGGCAGCAACCGGCTGTGCAGCGGCCAGATCGGCTCCCTGGTCGACCGGGTTTCGGGATACAGCTATGGATCCTGCGTGTTCGGTGAATTCGTGCCTTATCGGAAGGCCGGCTGAGCGCGCCGGCAGGCGAGGATAAAGCGGTATGAGGATATCTGGACTAGTCACGGCCGGCGCGTCGGCAATGCTCCTGTCCTGCTCATCGACGCCGGTGGCCGAAGCGCCGAGCCCGAAGGCGCAGAAGGACCTCGCCGAAGCGCTGGCGGGACATGTGCAGGGACCGCCGATGCGCTGCATCCGCAATTATCGGTCGAACATCATGGAAGTGATCGACGACGACACCATCCTGTTTCGTGACGGGCGGACGATCTACCTGCAGAAGCCGCGCAACAGCTGCTTCGGGATCGCCAACCACAGCCGCACCTTGGTTACCCGCCAGTTCGGCACCACTGACCTTTGCGATGGCGATATCAACCGGCTGGTCGACCTTTCCGCCGGGTTCCAGGGCGGCGCCTGCGTGTTTGGACCCTTCGTCCCCTACACCAAGCCCAAAAGCTAAGCCCTAACGCTTGAAGAGCGCGCTCAGCCGCTCGCCATAGGCCCCGCCGATGACGTGGCGGCGGATCTTCATCGACGGCGTCAGCATCTCATTCTCGACCGAGAAGGGCTCGTCGGCGAGGATGAAGCGCCGCACCTTTTCGATCACGCTAAGGTCGGCATTGACCCGATCGACCGCCTTCGAAAGCGCCTTCTGCATGCCCTCGGGATCATCCTTGAACCGCTTCATTTCCTCGGGGTCCGGGACCAGCAGCGCAACCAGGTGCGGCTGGCGGTCGCCATAGACCATCGCTTGCAGGATTTCAGGCTGTAGAGTCAGCATCCCCTCAACCCGCTGTGGCGAGACATTGTCGCCCTTGTCGTTGACGATCAGGTCCTTCTTGCGGTCCGTAATGACAATCCGGTTCTTCTCGTCGAGATGGCCGACATCGCCGGTGCCGAGCCAGCCATCCTGCAGGACCCGCGCGCTTTCCTCGTCGTTGTGCCAATAGCCCTTCATCACCAGCTCGCCGCGGACCATGATCTCGCCGTCATTGGCGATCCGGACCTCGGTGTTGCGGAGGGGCGGGCCGACCGTGTCCATGCGGATGCCGGCCTTGGGCCGGTTGCAGCTGATCACCGGTCCGGCCTCGGTCTGGCCGTAGCCCTGCAGCATAGGCAGCCCCATCGCCTGGAAGAACAGGCCAACATCGGGATTGAGCGGCGCTCCGCCCGAGACCATCGCCTTCATCCGGCCGCCGAACTTGCGGCGGACCTTGCGGCGCAAGGTTAGCGACAGGATGCCGTCCATCGGCAGGTCCCACGGCACCGACTTGCCTGCATAACGCTTGGACTCGATATTCATTGCCCGGCCCATCAGATAGGCGGGCACGCCGCCGTCCTTTTCGACCTGCTTCATGATTTTGGCGCGCAGCATTTCGAACAGGCGCGGAACCACGACCATGATCGTCGGCCGGACCTCTTCGATATTGGCCGCGAGCTTTTCCAGGCTTTCGGCGTAGTAAATGTGGGCACCCAACGCGACCGGGAACAGCTGGCCGCCGCTATGCTCATAGGCGTGGCTCGCCGGCAGGAAGGAAAGGAATATTTCGTCGTCCCAGCCGAAATCATTGGCGATCACGTCGGTGCAGCCTTCGACATTATGCAGAATCATTCCATGATGCTGCATGACACCGCGCGGCGCGCCGCCGGTACCGCTGGTGTAGATGATGCAGGCAAGGTCGCCCCGGTTCACCCCGGCCATTCGCTGCTCAACGGCGCCGAGGTCCGAGCCGCCGGACACGAGTTCCTCCCAATGGTGGAATTGCGCGACATCGGGTGACTGGCCGGTGATGATGTCATCGATCGAAATGACGTGCCGGCATTCCGAAGCGAACAGCACCGCCGGCAGCAGATTTCTGGCCAGCTTCTGGGTCGAGACAATCACCGCGCTGGCGCCGCTATTGGCGAGAATATGCTGGTGATCGCGCGTGGTGTTGGTGGTGTAGGTCGGGACGGTGACGCAGCCTGCGGCCATGATGCCGAGATCGGCGATCAGCCATTCCGGCCGGTTTTCGCTGACCAGCATGACGCGGTCGCCGGGCCGAAGCCCAAGCCGGATCAGGCTTGCGGCAAGCGCCGCAACCTGCTGCGCGGCTTCACTGTAGCTGATCGACTGCCAATCGCCGTCGACCTTCTTCGACAGGAAGGGAGCGTCGCCCTTTTCCCGCGCCCGGGTCAGGAACATGGAGACGAGATTGGGAAATTTCTCGAGCTGAGTGTCGGCCACGCGCACCATTCTCCCGCTTGTTGCGCCTCTAGCGTGCGCTTCGAGCCGCTGTTTAGCGTATTGCACGGCCGATGCCAGCCGAGTGCGGTGGACAGGCTTCGCGTCGCTCGCCTAAGCGGCAGACATGTCGATCATTCGCTTTATCCTGCTTCCTCTCGCTCTGCTGGTCGGTTCCTGCGCCACCATTCCCGCATCCACTCCGCCGGCGGGTCAGGAACCTGCCGCCCTGACGAGGAACGAACAGGCGTTCGTCATTGCCGCCAACCCGCTGGCGGCGCGGGCCGGGTTGGAGGCGCTCGAACGCGGCGGCAGCGCGGTAGATGCGGCAATCGCCGTGCAGGCGATGCTGAGCCTGGTCGAGCCGCAAAGCTCCGGCATCGGCGGCGGCGCCTTCATGACCTATTATGACGCCGGCTCACGCCAGATCTCGGTCTACGACGGCCGTGAGGTCGCGCCGGCCCAGGCTACCCCTGGCATGTTTCTCGACAGCGCCGGAAATCCCCTGCCTTTCGACACGGCAGTAGTGAGCGGCCGCGCGACCGGCGTTCCAGGCGCGGTCAAGATGCTGGCGATGGCACATGGCGAGCATGGCAAGCTGGCCTGGAGCAGCCTGTTCGGAGCGGCGGAACGGACCGGCGACGAGGGATTCATTGTCAGCCCGCGGCTGCATCGGATGATCCATGCTGATTTCGCGGAGAACCATGCGCCCGACGTGATCGCCTATTTCTCGAAGGCAGACGGCACGTTGCTCAGTGCCGGCGACCGGCTGGTCAACAAGCCATATGCCGCATTTCTCCGCCGGCTGGCGAGCAAGGGCCCAGACGCGCTTTATGCCGGCGAGACAGGGGCGCGGATCGTTGCACGGACCCGCTCCGGGCCACTGGGCGGGTCGATGACCATGGCCGACCTCGCCAACTACCGGCCGGTGAAGCGAGAGGCTCTGTGCGGACCCTGGCGTGTCTATCTGGTCTGTGTTCCGCCGCCGCCGTCGAGCGGCGTGGGCGTGTTGCAATTGCTGATGCTGCTGGAGCGGACCGACATCGCATCGCGCGGACCGAATGACCCGCAAGCCTGGTATCTGTTCGCCGAGGCAAGCCGCATTATGTACACCGACCGCGACCGCTACATCGGCGATCCGGCGTTCGTGAATGTGCCAGTGCGGGGGATGATCGATCCGGCCTATGTCGCCGCCCGGCGGCGGCTGATCGGCGATACCGCCGGTCCACCGCCGGTAGCCGGCAATCCCGCGCTGGCGCCACTGATGGCCGCGGATCGAACATATGAGCCGACCGGTACCTCGCATTTCATCATTCGCGACGCGGCGGGGAATGTGGTGTCGATGACCACGACCGTGGAATCAATCTTCGGAACGGGCCGGATGGTTGATGGCTTTTTCCTCAATAACCAGATGACCGATTTCTCGTTCAGCCCAGTCGATGGCGAAGGCCGGCCAGCGGCCAATGCGGTGGCTCCGGGCAAGCGCCCGCGCTCGTCGATGGTGCCGCTGATCCTGTTGAATGACGATCGCAGCTTTGCCGGCGCGTTCGGATCGGCTGGCGGCAATGCGATCCTCGCCTATGTCGCCAAGTCGATGGTCGCAGCAGTGGATTGGAAGATGCCGGTGCAGCAGGCGCTGGCGGCACCGAACCTCGTTGCCCGTGGATCCAACTTCAACGGCGAAGTGACCAAGTTCAGCCCGGAGATGCTGGCCGCGCTCCAGACCAAGGGCATCGATCTCAGGCCCGGCCAGGGCGAGGACAGCGGCGTCCATGCGGTTATGATCCGCAATGGGCAGGTTGATGGCGGCTATGATCCCAGGCGCGAGGGGGTAGTGCTACTGCTCGGCCGTTAGTCCGCGCCGCTTCCCACGGCCTCCGAAATGTTTTTCAAGCCTTCGCGCTTCAGCCGATCGGCAAGGCCGTGCGCGATGCGGCGGGCAATGCCCGGCCCTTCGTAGACCATCGCCGAATAGAGCTGAATGAGGCTCGCTCCGGCGCATATGCGTTCCCACGCATCGTCGGGATTGGAGATTCCGCCGACTCCGAACAGCGGGATCTTGCCACCGGACGCGGCGCGGAATGTGCGCAGGGCGTTGAGCGCCAACCTTTTTAGGGGAGCGCCCGACAGTCCGCCTTGTTCGGTCGCATATGGCGACTCTATTGCAGGCCGTGAGACAGTGGTGTTGGCGACGATGATCGCATCGATCCCGTGCTCGATCGCTACCCGCACGATTTGATCCGGTTCGCCTTCGCCGAGATCCGGCGCGACTTTCAGGAAGATCGGCAGACCCTGAGCCGGTCGCACGTCGCGAACCGCGGAAAGCAAGGCGCGCAACGCGCCTTCGTCCTGAAGCTGACGCAGGCCGGGCGTGTTGGGCGAGCTGATGTTGACGGTGAGATAATCCGCGACGGGGCTCATCGCACGAACCCCATTGGCATAGTCAGCGATGCGGTCGGCACTATCCTTGTTGGCGCCGATGTTGACGCCGACGATGCCGCGCCGATCGCGCCGCCTGAGCCGGTCAAGTGCGGCCGTCTGGCCCCGGTTGTTGAAGCCCATGCGGTTGATCACGGCCTGATCTTCCTTGAGCCGAAACAGCCGCGGCCGTGGATTGCCCTCCTGGGGTCTGGGCGTGACCGTGCCAATCTCTACAAAGCCAAATCCAAGCCCGAGCATGGCGTCGGGGACCTCGGCATCCTTGTCGAACCCCGCCGCCAGTCCGACCGGCGAAGGGAAGTTCAGTCCTGCCACCTCCTGCCGAAGTTCGGACGGAAAATCGGGCAGTGGCAATGGCGGCGCCAGCGACAAGGTGGCGATCGTCGCGCGATGCGCGGTTTCGGCATCCAGCGCGAAGGCCAGGGGTCGAAGGAGCTTGTAGAGGGCCACGACGCCGCTGTGTCATTGCGGGAGCGGAGAGGCAATGACGTTGTAAAATGCCACTCAATCGCCTAAATCGGACTAGAAAGCTCCGATTAGACATGCGACTCACCCATCTTGCCGACTATGCGGTCGTAATGATGACCGCCGCCGCGCGCCGCGATGCTCACGCGCGCCTGACGGCGACCGAGCTCAGCGAGGACACCGGCGTACCGTTGCCGACCGCCCAGAAGCTGATGCAGAAGCTTGCGGCACACGGCTTGCTGGTTGGCCAGCGCGGCGCAGGCGGCGGCTATGCGCTCGCCCGTCCGGTGACCGAGATTACCCTCGCCGACATCGTCGAGGCGGTCGAGGGCCCGATCGTCATGACCATGTGCGCTGACGGCGTGAATCATGAATGTTTGCTCGACGCCCACTGCAGAGTGAAGCCGCACATGGGGATCGTCGGCAATGCGGTGCGCGGAGCACTTGGTTCGGTTTCGCTGCGGGAGCTGGCGCAGTGAACGAAGAAGTCGTCACCAACCGCGAAGCGCGCGAGGCGCTGGCCAAGGATTATGAGTGGGGCTTCTCCTCGGACATCGAGCAGGAATTCGCACCGAAGGGGCTTAACGAGGACACCGTCCGCTTCATCTCCGCCAAAAAGGGCGAGCCCGAGTGGATGCTCGAATGGCGCCTCAAGGGTTATCGCGCCTGGCTGGAGATGGAGGAGGTCGACTGGGCCAAGCTGACCATTCCCGAGATCGATTACCAGGACGCCTATTATTACGCCGCGCCGAAGCCGAAGCCCAAGCTCGGCAGCCTTGACGAGGTCGATCCCGAGATCCTGCGCGTCTATGAAAAGCTCGGTATTCCGATCGAGGAGCAAAAGGTGCTCGCCGGGGTCGAAGGCGCGCGAAAGGTCGCGGTCGACGCGGTGTTCGACAGCGTCTCGGTCGCCACCACCTTCCGCGAGGAATTGAAGGCCGCCGGGGTCATCTTCCTGTCGATCAGCGAGGCGATCCGCGAATATCCGGACCTGGTCAAAAAATACCTCGGCAGCGTCGTACCGCAGCGCGACAATTACTTCGCCTGTTTGAACAGCGCGGTCTTTTCAGACGGCACCTTCGTCTATGTGCCGGAGGGCGTGCGCTGCCCGATGGAGCTCAGCACCTATTTCCGCATCAATGCCGAGAATACCGGCCAATTCGAGCGAACCCTGATCGTCGCCGACAAGGGCAGCTATGTTTCCTATCTCGAGGGCTGCACCGCGCCGATGCGCGACGAGAACCAGCTGCACGCGGCGGTAGTCGAAATCTACGCGCACGAAGACGCCGAGGTAAAATATTCGACCGTCCAGAACTGGTATCCCGGCGATGCCGAGGGCAAGGGCGGCATCTTCAACTTCGTCACCAAGAGGGCACTGTGCGCCGGCGACCGTTCGAAAGTCAGCTGGACCCAGGTCGAGACCGGCAGCGCGATCACCTGGAAATATCCAAGCTGCATTTTGAAGGGCCAAGGCAGCGTCGGCGAATTTTATTCGGTCGCACTAACCAACAACCGCCAGCAGGCCGACACCGGCACCAAGATGATTCACATCGGTGCGGGCTCACGCTCGACCATCGTCAGCAAGGGCATCAGCGCCGGCAAGTCGAACAACACTTATCGCGGGCTGGTGCGGGTGCTTCCGGGCGCGGAAGGAGTGCGCAACTTCACCCAGTGCGATTCGCTGCTGCTGGGCAGCGAGTGCGGCGCGCACACCGTGCCCTATATCGAGGTCAGGAACCCGACCGCGACCATCGAGCATGAAGCGACCACGTCGAAGATCAGCGAAGACCAGCTGTTCTACGCCCAGATGCGCGGGCTCGACGCGGAGAGCGCGGTGGCGCTGATCGTCAACGGCTTCGCCCGCGAGGTGCTGAAGCAACTGCCGATGGAGTTCGCGGTCGAGGCGCAGAAGCTGCTGGGGATCAGTTTGGAAGGAAGTGTCGGTTGAAGACATCTCCGCTCCAAAGGCGAAAGGCCATGCAGATGCTCGGTCGGAGGATCAGCGCAATTCGGCGGCATCTGTATGCCAATCGTGCGCTCCAGGCGCTTGCAAGGCATCGGATCAGAGTGGTCGAGAACTCCCTCATGCAGGATTTGGCGCCAGCAATAAGATTTAGGAAAAAGGCTTGGAGCGCCGGACGTCTGCGCATCGAGGCACGGAGGATTTCAAAGTTGGAACGGTCCGTTGGAATTGCCGCGGAAGGACGCTGAAGTTTGATGCTTGAGATTACGAACCTACACGCGACAGTCGCCGGCAGGCCGATCCTCACCGGGCTGACGTTGGCCGTTCCGACCGGCGAGATCCATGCGATCATGGGTCCCAACGGCGCGGGCAAGTCGACGCTCGCCTATGTGCTTGGCGGCCGGCCTGGGTATGAAGTGACCGAAGGCAGCGTGACCTATGACGGTCGCGACCTGTTTGCCATGGAGCCGCATGAGCGTGCCGCGGCGGGCATGTTTCTGGGCTTCCAATATCCTGTGGAAATCCCCGGCGTCTCCTACCTCCAGTTCCTGCGCGAGAGCCTGAATTCGCAGCGCCGTTCGCGCGGCGAGAAGGAACTGTCGGGCGCCGAATTCATCCGACTGTCGAAAGAAAAGGCCGCGCTGTTGGGCATGGATGCCGAGATGCTGAAGCGCCCGGTCAATGTCGGTTTCTCCGGCGGCGAGAAGAAACGCGCCGAGATGGTGCAGATGGGGATCATGGACCCCAGGCTCGCGATCCTCGACGAGACCGACAGCGGGCTCGACATCGACGCGCTTAAGGCGGTCGGCGCGGGTATCAATTCGATCATGCGCGCGTCCGATAGGTCGGTGCTATTGATCACCCACTATCAACGCCTGCTCGACTATGTGACGCCCGATGCGGTGCACGTTTTGTCGCGCGGAAAGATCGTTCGCTCGGGTGGGCCGGAACTGGCGCACGAGCTCGAGCGCGAAGGATATGCGGAGGCGGCTGCATGACCGCGCTCCCGACCCGCAAGCTGGAAGCCTATCGCTACGCCGACATCGATGCATTGCGCGATGTCTGGGACGGGCTTGCGCATCCCGGACGGGTCGAAATTGCTGCGCAGCAAAGGCTGCAGCAAATCTGGCTGCCGAGCGGTGATGAAATCGACGTCCGCCGTGTCGAAATGGTGGTGGAAGCGGGCGCGGTGGTACGGATTTTCGCGCTCAATAATGCAGCGCGCTACGGCCGCTACGAGATCGACGTGACGATGCAGGAGGGCGCCGATTTCGCGCTGTTCGGCGCCAACATTGGTGGCGGCAAATCGACGCTGGAAATCGTCACGACGCTGAAGCATATCGCGCCCGGCGCGACGTCACATCAAACGGTCCGCAGCGTGCTCGGCGACACGGCGACCGGCAGCTTTTTGGGGCGGATCGAGGTGGCGCGCGAGGGCCAGCAGACCGACGCCGAGCAATCGGTCAAAGCGATGCTGCTCGACCGCGGCGCGACCGCCAATGCCAAACCCGAGCTGGAGATTTTCGCCGATGATGTGAAATGCGCACACGGTGCAACCGTTGGCGAACTAGACAAGAACCAGCTGTTCTATGCCGCGGCGCGTGGGCTCGATCCGATCGCGGCGCGGGCGTTGCTGCTTGAGGGCTTTGTCGCCGGCCTGTGGGACGAAATCGAAGGCGACGACCAGGGCATCGCCGAGCTCGCGCGAAAAGCGCTGCGGAAGGTCGCGGCATGAACCTGCAAACGCCCCTCAATTCGGCGCTCGCGGTTCGCGACCAGTTCCCGGCGATCCCGCCCGGCTGGCATTATCTCGACAGCGCGGCGACTGCGCAGAAGCCGCAGGCGGTGATCGACGCGATCACCCGCGCCTATGGCCATGATTATGCGACCGTCCATCGCGGCGTCTACGAACGCTCGGCCGCCATGACCGCCAGCTTCGAGGCTGCCCGCGCCGCTACCGCTTCGCTGATCGGCGGCGAAGAACATGATGTCGTCTTCACCCGCGGTGCGACAGAGGCGATCAACCTGGTCGCCCGGACCTATCGCAATGGGGACCGCAAGCGCGCCCTGCTGAGCCAGCTCGAGCATCATAGCAATATCGTTCCGTGGCAGCTGGCGGGTTACGAAATCGACGTCGTGCCGCTGACCGAAGACGGGCGGATCGACCTCGATGCCGCCGAGCGGATGGCGAGTGAGGACCATGCCGTCGTCGCCTTCGCCCATGTATCGAACGTGCTCGGCTCGATCCTCGATGCGAGGCGCGCGGCGGAGATCGCACACAAGGTTGGCGCCAAGCTGCTGCTCGACGGCTGCCAGGCCGCGCCACGCCTGCCGGTCGATGTCGCCGCGATCGGCGCCGATTTCTACGTTTTCTCGGCGCACAAGATTTACGGGCCAACCGGCATTGGCGCACTGTGGGCGAAGCAAGAACTGCTCGACGCGATGCCGCCATGGCAGGGTGGCGGGGCAATGATCGATCGGGTGACGTTCGAGAGGACGACCTATCTGCCGGCGCCGTCGCGGTTCGAGGCGGGGACGCCGCACATCACCGGCGCCGTCGGCTTCCACGCGGCGATCGATTGGGTCAACGGGATCGGGCTCGACGCCATCCACGCCCATGAGAGCGCGCTTGTGACCGAAGCGCGCGCGGCGTTGCGCAGCGTGCCAGGAGTTACGTTGTTTGGGCCGGAGGACAGCGCCGGGATCGTCAGCTTCGCTCTCGACGGCGTCCACCCGCACGATATCGGTACGATCCTCGATGATCATGGTGTCGCGGTACGCGCGGGTCACCATTGTGCGCAGCCATTGATGGACTATCTCGGCGTTCCGGCGACGGCACGCGCCAGCTTCGCCGCGCATAGCGACGCAAGCGACATCCAGGCGCTGGTTGAGGGCCTGTACAAGGTAAAGCGGATATTCGGATGACGATGGGCGAAGAGAAAAAAATCGAGGTGGAGGAGGTCAACGGCGTCGACACTCCGCCGCGCGCCCGCGTTAGCACCGAGACCCCGGGCGAGACTTTCGAGCGCAAGCGCGACTATCTTGCCGGGTTCCTCGCCGAGAAGAAGCCGGCGCCTGAAATGGGCGGTCCTGGCGGAGCGCTTCAGGAAGCGGTGATCGAGGCCCTGAAATCGATCTACGATCCCGAAATCCCGGTCGACATCTACGAGCTGGGGCTGATCTACGACGTAGCGATCAGCGAAGATGGCGACGCGGTCGTCACCATGACGCTGACTACGCCGCATTGTCCGGTCGCCGAGTCCATGCCGGGGGAGGTCGAGCTTCGTGTCTTGTCGGTGCCCGGCATTCGCGACGCCGAGGTCAAGCTGGTGTGGGATCCGCCCTGGGACCCGTCGAAGATGAGCGACGAGGCGCGCCTCGAGCTGGGAATGTTGTGATGAACCAAGAACGTAAAGTCCGCGCCCGCCCTGCCGCGATCACCATGACTCCGGCGGCCGAAGCGCGCATCGCCGAGCTGATGGGCAAGGCGCCCGAAGGCGCGATCGGGGTCAAGCTCTCGACCCCGCGCCGCGGCTGCTCGGGCCTCGCTTATTCGGTCGACTATGTGAGCCTCGAAAATGCTTTCGATGAGAAGATCGAAACGCCCGGCGGCATCTTCTATGTCGACGGTGCGTCGATCCTTTATCTGATCGGCAGCACGATGGATTGGCGAGAGGACGATTTCGCCGCGGGCTTCGTGTTCGAAAACCCCAACGCAAAGGGCGCCTGCGGCTGCGGCGAAAGCTTTACCGTCTGACCTAACCAGCGGCGCCGATTGGTGCTATGGCCATCCCTTCACGAACCGCAGCAAGGGGGTGGACCATGCGTGCGCTGTTCCTCGGATTCGCGCTGATCGCCTATGCGATTTTCTTCGCCACATTCCTTTATTTGATCGGCTTCGTCGGCAATCTGGACGTCCTGCCGACAACGGTCGACAAGGGACCGGCCGGCCCGATTGGTGCCGCTGTGATCACCGACGTGGTGCTGGTCGCGCTGTTCGGCCTGCAGCACAGCGTCATGGCCAGGCAGGGTTTCAAGCGCAACTGGACGCGTATCGTCCCCTGGCCGATCGAGCGTAGCGTCTATGTTCTGTTTGCAAGCGCCGCGCTGATCATATTGTTCAGCCTCTGGCGTCCGATCGGCGGAATGGTGTGGGACGTTGCCAATCCGACCGCCCAGGTCATTCTTTGGGCGCTGTTCCTCGCCGGTTGGGGAATCGTGCTGCTGAGCACGTTCCTGATCAATCATTTTGAACTTTTCGGGTTGCAGCAGGCGTGGCTGCACCTGCGCAATCGCGAGCCGGCAAAGCCCGTGTTTCACCAGCCGTTATTCTACAAGTGGGTGCGCCACCCGCTCTATCTCGGCTTCTTCCTCGCCTTCTGGTCGACGCCGCACATGAGTTACGGCCACTTGCTGCTCAGCGCTGGCGTGTCGATCTACATGCTGATCGCGATCCGCTACGAAGAACGCGACCTGGTCGACTTGTTCGGCGATCAATATGTCCAGTATCGCGCCAGGGTCGGGATGCTGATTCCGGGCCTCGGCAGGCGCTCGTAAACCCGATTAGAAGCCGAGGCTGTAGCGGATCGCCGCGCCCATGTCTGGGTCGGCCGAGGCGATATGCCCTGGCTGCCGCCGCGCATAGAGGTTCGCGCCGAGCCAGCCGCGGCCGAGGGCCGTTGAGTAGCTAAGCTCGGCATCGACTTCTCGGCCGGACGGAGTGAAGCTCAGCCGTTCGAGCGTGCGGCTCTCGGTTTCCGTCGAATAATCGTAGCTGGTCGGCAGCATCATCGAAATGCCGCCGTTTTCGACTCGCAGCGGCTGGGCAATCCGGAAGCCGAGCCGGTCGCGCGATCCGAACAGGCCATATTTGCTTAGATCAAATGAGTAGGCGCCGGTCCGGAAATTGCCGCCAGCGAAATCGGTCCAGCCGCGCCGGCCCATCAGCGTTGCCGCCCAGCCATTGCCAAGATCCTGGCGTCCCTCAAAGTCGAGGAACAGGCTGGTCGCCCCGCCGCCGCCGAATACATTGCCGAGGCGGCCACCGAGCAGGCTGCGCTGCTCGTCGAGGCGGCTCATTCCAAACGAGGCCCAGGTGCCTGAACCGAAGCGGCGGTCGAGGGTCATGCTAGTCCAATTGTAGGGCCGGTCGGCCTCCCAACCTTGCCGTTGTTGCCACACCCGGCCCTGCTCAGCCGCGACGGTCAGGCCGGCGAAGCCAAGATCGCGCCTGATCGCCAGGCTCGATCCCCGCCGCGCCTGGAAACCGGGGTCGCCACTGATGTCGCGGGCAATAAGGAAGGCGCCACCTTCGGCATCGGTCAGTTGCCGCTCGATGGCCTTCGCGCCTTCGGAGAATCCGAACGCGGCCTTGGTCTTGCTGTCGAGACGGGCAAGCGCAGTACCAGCGACAAGGCGGGACTGGCGGGCATCCTCCGGTCCGATGCCGAGGCGGCTGACGTCGATGATACCCGCCGAGAGGGGGCGTTCAGCCACGCTCATCGCGACCGACACCGCTCCGGCCTGGATCGCGGAGCCACGGACGTGGCCCGTCAGCGCGCGTTCGAGCGGCAGCCGGCCTTCGGCCTGGTGCAGGCCCTTGGCGAGGTCGATCGCGAACGCGCGGCTGTAACCATCAAGGATGATTGCCCCCATCGATCCCTTGGCGCCGCCATCGCCGGCGGCTTCCGGCAATCCGCCCGATGCAGCAGCAGTGGTGACAACCGTCTCGGTGCCCGCAAGGCTGGTTGTTCCAACCGGCTGGAAGGCGCGCTCAAGGTTTAGGCGACCCTGGCCGTAAATGGGATCGTCGCCCGGGGCCCCGAGATCGTCTGCTGTGTCGAACAGCAGGCTGACGATCTGCGCCGCCGTCAGATTCGGAAATGCCTGAGCGATCAGCGCAATCGAGCCGGTGATGATCGGTGCGGAGAAGCTGGTGCCAGAATAGAGTACGCCCGCACCGGTATTGTCGACCGTCCGAACCCGAACGCCCAATGCTCCCAGATACCAATTCTGACCCTGGCCAGCGCGGTTCGAAAAACTGGCAAGCTGGCTGGGATTCGTGTCGAGCGCGCCGGCGATGATCACCTGGCCGGGGAACTGCTGCGCCGGGACGAGGGCGAACGGGTCGGCGTTGTTGCCCTTGAGCGGATCCTCGCCGTCGTTGCCGGCGGAAATAACCAGAATGATGCCGGCGCTCACCGCCCGCTGCATCGCCAGGAGCAGGGAATTGCCCGGCGCTTCGCCACCCAACGACAAGTTGATCACCCTGGCGCCCGCAATCCGTGCGGCATCAATGCCCTGAGAAAGAGCGCCGTCGAAGAATTCACAGCCATCGCCCGACGGAGCGGTGCAACTGCCCGGACTATCGGCCCGGAACGACAGGATCGTCGCGTCAAAGGCAATCCCAACGTTTTGCAGATCGTTGCGAGCGGCGGCAGCGGTTGCCGTAACTGCCGTCCCGTGGCCATCCTCGTCGGCTAGCGGCCGGTTGCTGGCAACGTCGCGGCTGGCCGGGTCAATCCGGCCACTAAATTCGGCAAGCGACGGGTTGATGCCGCTGTCGACCACGGCAAGCTTGATGCCCTGGCCGGTCGCGCCGTCCTCCCAGGCGTGAATTGCGCCCGAGCTCACGGCGGCGTTGGAACGCTGATATTCGGTCGTGTTGAATCCGGTGCCTGGCGTCGGAGTGGGGGTCGGCGTCGGAGTGGGGGTCGGTGTCGGCGTCGGGGTAGGCGTCGGAGTCGGAATGATCGCCGGAGGAGGCGTCGAGCCGATACCACCGCTCCCGCCGCCCCCTCCGCACGCGGAAAGACCAAGCATGAGAGCGCAAGCCGTCGACGACAAGAACCGGTTACTCATTGACACTTCCCCGACAAGCCGTTGGAACTTAACGGATTTCCCGTATGCGCTTATGGTTAATAAAAGCTTTCATTTTGCTGAAGGCATCAAGCTGGTTAGATGCAAAGACCAAATGAACCCGCGCTTCGTGCCCATCTTCTCGTCCATCACCGACTGGATCTTCGACCTCGATAATTGCCTTTACCCCGCGTCGACCGGCCTGTTCGAATTGATCGATGAGCGCATGGGCGCCTTCATACAACGATTGCTAGGGGTCGATTCAGCCGAAGCCAAGCGGGTTCAGAAGGCGCACTTCCACGAACATGGGACCACGCTGGCGGGTCTGATGCGCGAACATCAGGTCGATCCGCACCTATTCTTGAAGGATGTCCACGCGATCCCGCTCGACCGGGTGACGCGAGATGACCGTTTGGCGCGGAATCTGGGCCGTTTGCCGGGCCGCAAGCTGATCTTCACCAACGCCGACGAACCCTATGCGCGCCGAGTTCTCGAAGCGCTCGGGATAAGTGAGCATTTCGCGGAGCTTCACGACATCCATGCTGCCGAGCTTCAGCCCAAGCCTAATGAACATGGCTACCGGCGGCTTCTCGACCGGTTCGATATCGATGCGCGCCGGGCAGCGATGATCGAGGATATGGCGCAGAACCTCAAACCGGCAAAATCGCTGGGAATGACGACGGTATGGGTCGACAACGGATCGGAACGCGGCAATCACGCCCACCACCCTGACTTTATCGACCTCACCATAAGCGATGTGGGCGAATGGCTTGAGGAAATGCTTGGAGAAAGCGAATGACCGCCACGGCCGCCGACCTGCAATTGACCATCGAGGAGGCGTGGGAGCGGCGGGACTCGATCGATCCGACGGATGGTGCGCTGAAGGAGGCGGTCGAAGCCACCATACTCCGCCTCGATAGCGGCGAGGAGCGCGTGGCCGAAAAGACCGATGGCCAGTGGCGGGTCAACCAGTGGCTGAAAAAGGCGGTGCTGCTGAGCTTCCGCCTCAATCCGATGGAAGCCATCCCAGGCGGGCCAGGCGGAGCGCCATGGTGGGACAAGGTGCCGTCAAAGTTCTTTGGCTGGACCGCCGACAGTTTTGCCAAGGCCGGTTTTCGCGCCGTCCCCGGGGCGATCGTCCGCCGCGGCGCCTATATCGCCCCGGGCGCGGTGCTGATGCCCAGCTTCGTCAATCTCGGCGCTTATGTCGGCGAGGGGTCGATGGTCGACACATGGGCAACGGTCGGCAGCTGCGCGCAGATCGGACGAAACGTCCATATTTCCGGCGGCGCGGGGATTGGGGGCGTGCTCGAGCCGCTCCAGGCCGGTCCGGTGATCATCGAGGACAATTGCTTCGTCGGCGCCCGCTCCGAAGTGGCCGAAGGCGTCATTGTCGAGGAAGGCGCTGTCCTGTCGATGGGCGTGTTCCTCGGCGCCTCGACCAAGATCGTCGATCGTACCAGCGGCGAGGTGATGTACGGACGGGTGCCGGCCTATTCGGTTGTCGTCCCCGGAACGCTGCCGAGCGACAAGGGAGGCCCGGCACTTGCCTGCGCGGTGATCGTCAAGCGGGTCGATGAAAGAACCCGTTCGAAAACCTCGATCAACGAGCTCCTGCGCGACTAGTCAATAAGCCATGCTTATTGCCCTCGGCCCGACTTTGGTTGGGCTGCCCAGAGAGATGTCCCTACATGCCATAAGGCAAAAGGAGTTTGCCGATGGCTACGCTCAGCAAGGAACTGTTTGATCGCAAGGCTCGGGACGCAAAGTCCGTGGCTACCGGTTACGCCCTGCCGATGATCAACCAGCAAATGACCGGCCGCGAATGGCTGACCCTGCTGATCCTGGCGGTCATCTGGGGCGGCGCCTTCATGTTCATTGGCGTGGCGGTCCACCATGTCCATCCGCTGACCTATGTGTGGCTGCGGCTGACGATCGCCGCCGGCGGCATGTTCCTGTTTTTGAAACTCAAGGGCGAGCGGCTCAATCTGCCGCGCGAGGTGTGGGGATCGATCCTGCTGCTGGCGCTGCTCAACAATGCCCTGCCGTTCACGCTGTTCGGCTGGGGCCAGACCCATATCGCCAGCGGGCTCGCCTCGATCCTCAACGCGACCACGCCGATCTGGGGCGTGCTGGTCGCCCACTTCTTCACCGCCGACGAGCGGATGACGCCGCGCAAGATCGCCGGCGTCGTACTCGGATTCGCCGGCGTAGCGACGATGATCGGGCCAATGCTGCTGACCAATATCGGCACCGATGCGCTGGCTCAGCTGGCGTGCATTGTGGCTGCGCTGTGCTACGCCTTTGCCGCGGTCTGGGCTCGGCGGTTCCGTCGCATGGGCATTGCTCCGATGTCGGTGACCACCGGCCAGCTAACGGCAGGCGCGCTGATGATGTTGCCGCTGGCGCTGCTGATCGATCAGCCCTGGACCCAGCCGCTGCCGCCGCTCACCGCCTGGGGCGCGATCGTCGCGCTGGCGCTGCTCTGCACAGCCTTCGGCTACGTTCTCTATTTCCGGCTCATCGAGACAGCCGGCGCGACCAACGCGCTGCTGGTGACCTTGCTGGTGCCGCCGTTCGCCATATTGTTCGGCAGCCTGTTTCTCAATGAGGTGCTGGCCCCGCAGGATTTCGTCGGCCTGGCCCTGATCGCACTGGGCCTGGCCGCCATCGACGGCCGCTTGCTCAGGCTGCTTTCGGCGAGGTCAGTTCGGCAAGCAGCTTAGTGGCTTCCTGGCTGGTCCAGTCCAGATCGCCGACATAGCGCCACACTTCCTTGCCTGCGGCGTCGTAAAGGATGGTGGTCGGCATGACCTGTACGCCGAGCGCCGCCGTCAGCTTCATGTCCGGGTCGTGATAGGCCGCGAATCGGCCGATGTCGCGCTCGCCAAGGAAAGCATCCACGGAGCCTTGGGGCGCCATGTCCTGGCTGATGGCGATGATGCCCAGCTTGCCCTCATCGGCCTGTGCGCGCTCGAGCTGCTGAAGGGTCGGCAGCTCCTTGATGCATGGCGCGCACCAGCTAGCCCACAGATTGACCAGCACCGGCGTCCCCTTGAACTTGGCAAGGTCGAACTGGCCGCCATCGGGATTGTTGAATTTCACGGTCGGTGCAGGTTCGCCCTTGTGACTGCGGTCCAGCCCCTTGGCGTCCTCGGTTTCCGTTGCGGGTGCTTGAGGCGTATCCGCCTTTTGCCTATCGCAACCGGCGACCATCGGGGCCGCAAAGGCCAGCAGGAGAGTGACAATCAGCCGCACGGGTGACTCCAATCAAATGTGGGGTGGGCGTTTCGCAGGCGGCCCAGCCGCGGTCATGCGTGAGATAAATGCCTCGATCGCTGTCGACAAGCGATTGTGGCGCGAGGACATCGCCGCCAGCCGCGCCCATGCCGCCATGCTCGGCAAGCAGGGGATATTGTCGGCCGAAGATGCCGCAGCGATCGATGAGGGGCTCTGCAAGGTCGCGGCCGAAGTCGAGGCGGGACAACTCCATGAGGATCCGGCGCTCGAAGACATTCACATGCATGTCGAGCACCGCCTGTCCGAGCTGATCGGTGATTCGGCGGGAAGGCTGCACACTGCGCGGTCGCGCAACGACCAGGTGGCGACCGATTTCCGGCTGTTCGTGCGACGTTCGATGGATACGGCCATTCAGCGCATCGACGCGCTTGAGGCCGCCCTTCTGACTCGCGCCGAGCAGCATGCAGCCGACGTCATGCCGGGCTTCACCCACCTCCAGTCCGGCCAGCCAGTCACGCTCGGCCATCATCTGCTCGCCTATCGCGAAATGCTGGTCCGCGACCGCAGCCGCTTCGCCGATGCCCGGGCCCGGATGAACCAGTCTCCGCTGGGCAGCGCCGCGCTGGCCGGCACCGGCTTCCCGATCGACCGCGATGAGACGGCCGCAGCGCTAGGCTTCGACCGGCCAACGGCGAACAGCATCGACGCGGTCAGCGACCGCGACTTCGTGGTCGATTATCTCCATGCCGCCGCGCTCTGCTCGGTGCACCTCTCTCGCCTGGCCGAGGAGATCATCCTGTGGGCGTCGCAGCCTTTCGGGTTCGTCAGCCTGCCCGACGCATGGTCGACCGGCTCGTCGATCATGCCCAACAAGCGCAATCCCGATGCCGCCGAACTCGTCCGCGGCCATTCGGCGCGGATCGTCGGCGACCTGGTCGCACTGCTGGTGCTTCTGAAGGGCCTGCCGCTGGCCTATGCCAAGGATCTGCAGGACGACAAGGCGCCGTTGTTCGATGCCCATGACCTGTTGGAACTCAGCCTTGCCGCAATGGCCGGGATGATCTCGGATCTGGAGTTCATGCCGGATCGGATGCGAGCGGTAGCCGCTGCCGGCCATGCCACGGCCACCGACCTTGCCGATTGGCTGGTCAGCGAAGCCGACGTCCCGTTCCGCGAGGCACATCATATCGCCGGCCGGGCCGTCGCGACTGCCGACAAGGCGGGTAAGGCCCTGGATGAGCTCAGTCTGGACGAACTCAAAGGGGTCGACCCGCGCATCGATGAACGGGTCCTTCCCTGCCTCTCGGTGGAGGCATCGGTTGCGGCGCGGAGATCTGCTGGCGGGACTGCGCCGGAACGGGTACGGGAAGCAATTGCCGCGGCGCACGCCGAAATTGCTGGTCGAGAGGCGAAATGACAAAGCGACTGCCGATTGTTGCGCTGTTCCTCGCGCTCGCTGCCTGCGGAAAAACCGCCGAATTGGAGCCCCAGGCCGGCAAGACGCTGCCACAGAAGCCGGCACTGGCCAGCCGCCCGCTTGACGCCAAGGAGCTGCTCGATCTGCCGCCCAACGCCGCCCCCAGGCGGGTCGACGAATTGAACAAGCGTGGTGACGTGCGCACCGCCGACCGCTTCGACTTGCCCCCGGCCGACGGAACGGCGGCACCGCCGGCCGAAGCTGCAACGCCGAGTACGACCGGGCCCGACAATCAGGAAATCCCGAATTGATCAAACCAGTTCGAAAGGCGGTTTTCCCGGTTGCCGGACTGGGTACGCGCCTGCTCCCGGCCACCAAGACCATGCCCAAGGAGATGTTGACGGTCGTCGACCGCCCGCTGATCCAATATGCAGTCGACGAGGCACGCGAAGCCGGGATTGAGCAGATCATCCTGGTCACCGGGCGCGGCAAATCGAGCCTGGTCGACTATTTCGACCTGAGCTTCGAGTTGGAAGCGACCATGGAAAAGGCGGGCAAGAGCCTCGACCCGCTTGAGCCGGCCAAGGCGAGAAGCGGCGAGATCGTCTCGGTTCGCCAACAGCAACCGCTGGGATTGGGCCATGCCGTATGGTGCGCCCGCGACATTGTCGGCGACGAGCCATTCGCGGTCTTGCTTCCCGATGACCTGATGGTGGGGCAGCCCGGCGCCCTCAAGCAGATGATCGATGCCTATGCCGAACTGGGCGGCAATATCATCTGTGCCGAGGAGGTCCCGGCCGACAAGACCGGCAGCTATGGCATCATCACTCCGGGCAAGACCATGGGCGCGGCAACCGAGGTGCTGGGGCTGGTCGAAAAACCCAGGCCGGCCGATGCGCCATCACGGCTTGGCGTGGTCGGGCGCTACATTCTCCAGCCGGAGGTGATGGGCATTCTTGGCCGCGGCGAGCGCGGCACCGGTGGCGAGATCCAGCTGACCGACGGCATGGCCCAGTTGATCGGCCGGCAGCCTTTCCATGCGCTCAAGGTCGATGCGGTTCGTCACGACTGCGGCGACAAGGCCGGCTATGTTCTGGCCAACCTGGCGATCGCGCTCGGGCGCGACGACCTCCGGCCGAAAATTGAGGAATTTCTCGCTAGTCGCGGATGACCAGTTGCTGCAGGCGCAGCCGCTCCGCCTCGCTCTCCATCAAGGCCGCGCGGGTTTCGCCAAGTTCGATCGAGCGGGTCACCACACGCGCATCGAGCGTGGCATTGTCGGCGCGAAGCTCCTTCACCGAACGCGCACGGCCAATACGGCGGGCGATTCGTGCCGCCAAAACCTCGAAATGGAACGGCTTGGCGACCACGTCGTCGGCGCCGGCCAGGAACCCATCCACCGCGCCACTGTTGTCGCTCCGGCCCGTAATCAGGATCACGGGCGTATCCTTTAGCACAGTGTCGTCACGGATCAGTCGGGTCAGCGCCACGCCACTGACGTTTTCCATCCGCAATTCGGCCAGCACCAGGTCGACCGGCAAACGCAGCATCTCGGCGGTAGCGTGCTCGCCACTGTCGCAGCCGATGATCCGGTAGCCCGCCTCGCCCAGCCGCTTCGCCAGCACCGACAGGGCGCTGCGATTGGGCTCGACGATCAATAACCGGGCATTGCCCTCGGCGTGATTGGATGGAGGCGCTGGATCGATCTGCATCACGCTCTTCTGAACGAAAATGGTTAATATGCCCTTAGGGTTCGAGCTCGACGTCCCAGTAGAGATAGTCGCGCCAGCTCTGGTGCAGATAGTTGGGCGGGAAGCTCTTGCCATGGTCCTGCAGCTGCCAACTGGTCGGCCGGATCGGTTCCCGCTCAATATGCATGCCGGCCTGCCGAGGGGTTCGCCCGCCCTTCTTGAGATTGCAGGGCGCGCAGGCGGTGGCGACGTTTTCCCAGCTAGTCCGCCCGCCCTGGGCGCGCGGCACGACATGGTCGAACGTCAGTTCCCGGTACGATCCGCAATAGACGCAACGGAAGCGGTCGCGGAGGAACAGGTTGAACCGGGTGAAGGCCGGATATTCGTTAGGCCGGACATATTGGCGAAGCGCGATGACCGACGGCAGCTTCATCGATGCCGATGGACTATGCACTTCCCGGTCATAGTGGGCGACGACGTCGACCCGCTCGAGGAACATCGCCTTGATCGCGGTCTGCCAAGGCCACAGCGACAGGGGATAATAGCTCAACGGCGTATAGTCGGCGTTGAGCACCAGTGCGGGGCAACTATCAGGATGGCGAAGCAAGTCGGGATGGTACACGGCGCAATAATCTCCAGCGTTCGTTTGACTCCGTTGAGCCTCGAACGCCGCGCCTCCGGCCTTTGTCGCACTATCCCTCAGCTTGCCAGGCGGCGGGACCTTGGCGGGAGACCGGCAGCCGAAGCCCGTCTTTCCGTCTGCGCCCCCGGATGCCAACCCGGGGTGACGATGGCATGACACCACAAGTGGCGAATCGGCGTCAAGAGTCGCCGCGGTCGCCTTTACCATGGAGTGAGTCCTGAAAGTCACACGTTTCGCTCCGTCGCCGTCCGGCCGCCTCCACCTCGGCCATGCCTTTTCGGCGGTCCTGGGCCATGCCCGTGCGCGGAAGAGCCGGGGTGAGTTTCGCCTGCGGATCGAGGATCTCGACCCGGGCCGATGCCGACCGGAATTCGTCGAGGGTATTTTCGAGGACATGGACTGGCTGGGGCTAACCGTCGACGGCCCACCGATCGTGCAGTCGAAGCGGACAGAACTCTACCAACAGGCGCTTGATCGGCTGAAAGCCAGCGAGCTGGTCTATGCCTGCTTCTGCACGCGAGCCGAGATCGCCCAATCGCTGACTGCGCCGCACGGCGATGCCGGAACCCAATATCCGGGCACCTGCCGTCCTTTGCCCGACGATCCCGAACGGCGCGCATCCACGCCTCATTGCTGGCGGCTCAATTCCGCCAAGGCGCTGGCGGTCACCGGCCTGCCGGGCTGGACTGAGGCGGAAGGCGTCCGCTTTCAAAGCAATTCAGGCGACTTCGGGGACGCGATCCTCGCCCGCAAGGATGCGCCGTCGTCCTATCATTTGGCCTGCGTGGTCGATGACGCGGCATCGGGAGTGGATCTGGTGGTGCGCGGGGAAGACCTCAGGCCTTCCACCCCTACCCAGCGGCTGCTGCAGATTTTGCTGGGCCTACCCGAACCGGCCTATCTCCATCATGCCCTTGTCATTCATGACGACGGCCGCCGACTGGCGAAGCGCGACCAGGCGCCAACCTTGGCGGTGATGAGGTCCGGCGGAGTCGACGGGCTGGCGCTGGCGGCGCAATTGATCGAAGGAAGGTTGCCCCTAGGATTTCGACTGTCCGGGGCTTAGTAGCGGCCCATGAGCATCTTCCTCTCCATCCTGCTGGTCGTCGCCATGGCGGCGGTCGCCTATGTCCTCGTCCGCGGGGTGATCGCCATGGCCCAGGGCAAAGACGTCTCCGGCGAGGTCCAGCAGGGCTATATGCAAAAGCGCGTGATGTATCAGGCCATCGCGATCGTCATCGTGATCCTGATCCTGCTGCTCATGCGAAGCGGCCAGGGTTAGGCCCCTGGTCAAGCTCAACAAGATCTACACTCGCACCGGCGACGGCGGCAGCGCCGGGCTGGTCGACGGCAGCCGCGTGTCCAAATCTTCCGCCCGAATGGCCGCGATCGGCGAGGTGGATGAGGCCAATGCGGCCATCGGCGCGGCAATAGCTGCCCTTTCGCCCGGCAAGCTCACCAATAAGCTCGGCGCCATCCAGAACGAGCTGTTCGACCTTGGCGCCGACCTGGCGACGCCGGAAACGGTCGAAGGTGCGCTGAGGATCGTCGAGCGCCAGGTCGTGCGCCTTGAGGAAGAAATTGACGCGATGAACGAGGCGCTCGCGCCCCTCACCAGCTTCATCCTGCCGGGAGGGTCGATGGCCGTGGCCCTCATTCACCAGGCACGCTGTGTGGTTCGCCGCGCCGAACGGGCCGCCGTCGCGCTCAATGAAGCCGAGCCGGTAAATTCCCATGCCCTGGCCTATTTGAACCGATTGTCCGATCATCTGTTTGTCTCGGCAAGGCATCTCGCCGCCGAAGAGGGTGGCGATGTGCTGTGGCAGCCTGGGGCAACCCGCGACTCCTAGTTGAAATAGAACAAGTGTAGAACGATATCCTCCCGGCGGAGGTTAAGATGGCTAGATCCGACGAAGCGAAGGATGTCAGTCGTGCAGAACGGCTCGCGGCGACGCGGAAGCTGACGCTCGATCTCGCCGCGCCCCTCAGCGATGCCGATGCGACCATCCAGCCGCATCCTGACGCCTCCCCGGCGAAATGGCACCTGGCCCACACGACCTGGTTCTTCGAAACCTTCATCCTGCGCGATCATGTTCCCGGCTATCAACTCCATGAGGATCGCTGGGCCTATCTGTTCAATAGCTATTATGAAGGCGAGGGAGACCGGCACGCCCGGCCGAGGCGGGGCATGCTGAGCCGGCCGAGCCTCGAAGAGGTCCGCGAATGGCGGCAACGGGTCGACCAGGCTCTGCTTGCCGCGCTACCCGGATTGCCGGCCGAGGCGCTGACCTTGGTCGAACTCGGCATCCACCATGAGCAGCAGCACCAGGAGTTGTTTCTGACCGACATTTTGGCGACGTTTGCCGAGAATCCGCTTGAACCTGCCTATGGAGCGCTCGATCCCGCCCCTGCCGCCGTCGACGAGGAATTGTGCTGGATCGACGGCAAAGATGGATTGGCCGAGATTGGCGCTGCCGATGATAGCTTTGCGTTCGATTGCGAACGGCCCCGGCACCAGGCGCTGCTCCATCCTTACCGGATTGCCAGCCGGTCCGTTACCAACGGCGAATGGCAGGAATTCATCGGCGACGGCGGCTATCGAACGCCGACGCTTTGGCTCAGCGACGGATGGGATTGGCTGTCTCGCGAAAGGGTCTCTTCTCCACTTTATTGGCTTGGCGATGGAAGCCAATTCACCCTGGCCGGCCGGCGCGAGATCGATCCATCCGCCCCGGTCGCTCACATCAGCTATTATGAAGCCGATGCTTTCGCCCGTTGGGCGGGGGCCCGGCTGCCGACCGAAGCCGAATGGGAAGCGGCGTTCGCATCGGCCAATGCGCGCGATGGGCATCAGCTCGACCGAGCGGGCGCGGCTTTGCCGCGGGCCGGTGGCGGTCCGTTCGGCAATGTCTGGCAATGGACCGGGTCGGCCTATCTGCCCTACCCGGGCTTCGTGCCCGAGGCTGGCACAGTCGGCGAATATAACGGCAAGTTCATGAGCGGGCAGATGGTGCTGAAAGGCGCCAGCTGCGCCACGCCACGCGGCCATTCGCGCGCCAGCTACCGCAATTTCTTCCCGCCCGCCGCACGCTGGCAATTCACAGGGGTTCGCCTTGCTAGAGACGCTTGAACAGGTCGATCCGGCATTTCGGGCCGACGTGCTAAACGGGTTGGCCGAACCGATCCCGGCAATTCCGGCGCGCTGGTTCTACGACCGGCGCGGATCCGAGCTGTTCGACGAGATTACGAAATTGCCGGCCTATTATCCGACCCGGACCGAGACCGCTCTGCTGGAAGAGCGGATC
>Ga0207701_10000008_pt1 | contig 158717 bp, 138 predicted proteins | sample KBSSwiSSwithPhiX_FD_184294 | JGI IMG/M metagenome (GOLD analysis project Ga0207701, IMG submission 184294) | Switchgrass rhizosphere bulk soil microbial communities from Kellogg Biological Station, Michigan, USA, with PhiX - S5 (SPAdes) (version 2) | ecosystem: Environmental > Terrestrial >...
AAGGCGCCGTCACTGCGGGTGGCGTTGGCGAGCGTGGCGCGGACGAAGGGCCTGAAGGTGTCGACGACGTGCTGCAGGCCATAGAACTGACCACCAGGACGCCCAAGACCGAACCCCGGTAACAGATCTCGGTGGCCGTCCGGACCACCGATTTCCGTTCTTCCTCCCTGACGGGGAGCATTTCCTTTACCTCGACCTTGCCGAGGATCGCGACAAGAGCGAGGTGCGATGGGCTCGAGTCGGTGGGCGGGAGACCGGGACGCTGCTCAACGCCGGTTCCGCTGCGGTGTACTTGTCGGAAGGTTATGTTCTTGTCGCGCGAGGCGGCAGTTTGCTCGGCCAGCGGTTTGACGCCGATAGACTTCGGCTGGTCGGACAGCCCGTTGTGGTTAGTGAGAGCGTCGGTGTGTACGGAGAGGATGGACCTACAGGGCTGGGGATGTTTTCCGGTAGAGGTGACGCCGTCGCGCTGATGGACTCTCCGGCGCCGGCGCAGCAACTCTCCTGGTTCGACAGGGAAGGCCGGCGACTCGGAACGGTCGGGCCTCCCGGCGATTACCGCAAACCGGATATCTCACCTGACGGCACGCGGGCGGCCGTGGTTCGGATCGATCCCCGTAAGCGTGCGTCCGACGTTGTGGTCTTCGAGCTCGTCACCGGTATACAAACGCATATGACCGACGATCCGCAGCCCGACTCTGATCCGATCTGGTCACCGCGAGGCGACCGACTTGCGTTTGGATCCCTCCGCGACGGTCGCTGGCGCTCATTTGTGCGCGACACGACGCGGGCGGGGGAGGAGACTGCGCTGCCGGATGTGTGCATTGTGGTAAACGCGTGGTTGCCCGACGGTCGCAGTGTCGTGTGCACCACGCTTGGAGCCACTACCAGCCTTTTGAAGGTAGACGTCGATGGTGACGCAGCGCCGACACGGATCATCGACGGTCTTGGATTCGCCGACGCGCGCGTTTCTCCAGATGGTTCGTGGCTGGCGTATTCGTCCGATCACCAGGGGCGCCGGCAGGTGTACGTTCTACGACTGAGTAATGGCGTTTCCAAATCGATCACGCTTGGAGCCGGCGGTTCACCGCGATGGCGTTCGGACAGGAGAGAACTTTTCTTTTTGTCCGGCCGAACCATGATGAGTGTTTCAGTCAACGCCGGCGAGGCCTTCAGCCAGCGACGCCTCTTCAACGCGCCAGTGTATGCAACGGACAGCCTGGAGGATTTTACTCCGTCGTTCGCTGTCTCTCCGGACGGGTCCCGATTCCTCTTGATAACGCCGAACGCCGCGGAGTCGCCCGCTGTCATTCGTATCCTTTCACCGTTCTCATCAGTGATCCACAACTGACAGAACGCGCCTTCATGAGCGCGCAACCATCGGCGGCCCTATTTCGCCTTCACGTACTTCGCGATCTCCTCGTGCGTGGCGAACCACACGCCGGGCTTCGACTTCATGTAGGTGATTAGCCGATCCAACATCGCGATCCGCGCCCGGTGTCCGATCACATGCGGGTGCATCGTAAGAATGAACAGGCCTCGCTCCTCATACCCACCGTCGAATTCCCCCTTCCAGATCGCGAACACTTCATCCGGCGTCATCGTCGGTCGCACGGTCGACGAGCGATCCATCCAGAAATAAGGGAAGTCGTCGAGAATCCATTCAACCGGGAGCTCCACGAGGCCGGTCGGCTGACCGTCGGCCATGACCTCGTAGGGATGGTCGTCGGCCATGAGGCTACTGTCGTAGAGCAGCCCTAACTCCCGCGCGATTTTCAGCGTCGATGGACTGTAGTCCCAAGACGGCGTTCGCATACCGGACGGCCGCTTCCCAGTAGACGTCTCCAGTGCTCGAGCGGCTCGTGTCAGTAGATCGCGCTCCGTCGCTTCGTCGAGCTGCGAGTTTCGTTCGTGAATCCATCCGTGCAGTGCGACTTCGTGGCGGCCAGATTTCGCAATCGCCTTCATCGACTCGGGGTGCAGCATCGCGCTGACCGCCGGGACGAAGAACGATGCGGCAACGCCATGCTTGTCCAGCAGCGACAGTACCCGCGGGAGCCCGGCGCGCGACCCGTATTCTCCCTGTGACAGCAATGCCGCACTCGTGAGTCCATCTCGGAGTGTCCCGGTCTCGTTGTCGAGATCGAATGACAGACCGACCGCCACGCGCGCCCCGTTCGGCCATTCTTTTGGCGTCAAATCGCGACCGGCGCGGACCCGCCCGACGATCGCGCGGATCTGATCCTCGGTCAATGTCCATGGCGGTTGCTGGGGCGGCGTTGGCGGCTGCTGCGCCGTTGCGGCGTACGCGAACGAGCCAAGGAGCGCCGCAAGAATGGCGGTGCGGTTCACGGGACTTCACCTGTTCCTTTCACAATGCTTGTCGAGCGGGCAGATGCTACCACGCGAGAAAACGGCTTCTGAGGGCGTGCGGTGACCGATGCCAAGGCCGCGACTCGAACGAACAGGCAGAGGAATCTCACGCCTCTCGTGCCATGATTGGTCGCTACCATGGCGACCGATCGACTTGGGCTCCACCAGATTGAGAGGTTGCGGTGATCGACGAGGCGCTGGGTCCGTACCGCGTCGTCGAGAAGCTCGGCGAAGGCGGGATGGGCGAGGTTTACCGAGGCCTCGATACGCGGCTCGGTCGGGCCGTGGCCCTCAAGGTGATTTCACCGCGCCTCATCGGCTCCGAGGCGAGCCGCCGGCGATTCGAAACCGAGGCCCGCGCCGCTTCAGCCCTCAACCATCCGGCTATCGTCACCATCTACGACGTCGGCGAGAGCGACGGCAGATCGTGGATTGCCATGGAGTTCGTCGAGGGGCGCACGCTCCGAGAGGTCGTCGCGCAGGGTCCCATTCCGATCCGGCAAGCGTGGTCCATCGCGCGACAGCTCGGTGAAGGACTTGCCGCCGCCCATGCACGAGGCATCGTGCATCGCGATCTCAAACCCGAGAACGTGATGCTGACCCCCGAAGGGGCCGTCAAGATCCTCGATTTCGGCGTCGCTCGCCAGGTCGTCGCCCCGTCGCTCGACGGCGGATCGGCCGAGACCGTGACAGCCGCGGGGACCATCGACGGCGCCATCCTGGGAACCGTCGGCTACATGTCCCCGGAGCAGGCGATGGGACGGAATGTCGACTTCCGCTCCGATCAGTTCTCGTTCGGCGCCGTCATCTACGAGCTGCTGACCGGCCAGCGTGCGTTCCAGCGTGCGACCTCCGTCGAAACCTTGAGCGCGATCCTGCGCGATGAGCCGCGTCCGCTGTCTTCGATCCGAGGCGACGCCTCCGACGTCTTTCAACGGGTGATCAGTCGATGTCTCGAGAAATCGCCGGAACAGCGGTTTTCATCCACGCGCGAGCTCGCGGTTGCCCTTGAAGCGCTGACGCCGGAATCCTCCGCCGCTCCGACCGAAACGGCGCACGACGAGAAAGCCGTCGCGGTCCGCGTTCAACCGTGGTTGTCGATGCGGTGGCTCGCCGCTGCGGCCGTCGCCGTCGCGGTCATCGTGTCTGCCGCGTACCTGTGGAATCGCCGGCACGACACCGCGCCGACAATCACGACGATAGCGGTGCTGCCGTTCGAAAACACCGCTCAGGATCAAGAGATCGAATACATGGCCGAAGGCCTGACCGACGGGTTGATTGATCACCTCTCGCGCGCTCGTGTGCTCACTGTCATGGCGCGCGCGACGGTGATGCGCTTCAAAAATCATCCGAACCCACAGGAGGTCGCGCGAACGCTCAAGGTTGGCGCCGTCGTCACGGGCACCCTGTCGCGTCGTGGAAATCAGATTGCCGTGTCGGCCGAGCTGATCAACGGGGCTTCCGGGGAACGCCTCTGGGCAAAGACGTTCGACCGGCCCGTCTCAGATCTCATGAGCGTCCAGGACACCATCGTGCTGTCGATCATAACGGACGGATTGCGGCTGCACCTGTCGGGCGAGGAAAAGGCGCGGCTGGGAGGGTTTGGCACCAGCGACCCCGAGGCCTACCGGCTGTTCCTGGAGGGCCGCTTCCTCATGCAGAGCGATACTGAGGACGACGACCTCGCGGCGCGGAACCTGTTCATACAGGCCACTGACAAGGATCCGCGTTTTCTCGAAGCGCATCTCGCGCTCTCGAGCACGTACGCCCGTGCCGCCAATGCGTACATGCCGCCGCGCGAAGCCATGGTGCATGCGGACGCCGCGCTGAAGAAGGCTGCGGCCATCGATCCGGACAACGTCGCAGTGCGCGTGGCGGTGGCCAGCCGCGACTTCGCTTTCAAACACGACTGGGCTGCCACCGAGCGCGAATACCGCGCCCTCATGGACGATCCGGTCGTCCTCCGTACGGTTCAGTACCATCCAATCTCGCTCTTTTTTGTTGCGCTTGGGCAGCCCGACGAAGCCGTGGCCCTGGTGAAGCGGGCGCTCGTTGTGGATCCGGGAAACCTCGAATCGCGGGTGATGCTCGGAAACTTCCTGTTGCAGGCAGGACGGCTCGACGAGGCACTGCGTGTCTATTACGACATGTCGGCTGAATTGCCCGATGACCCGCGACCACTGTTCGGCGTCGCCGATGTCTACAAGCGCCGCGGCGATTTCACGCGCGCGGCGGCGGCCCGTTCGAAGGCGTACGAGCTGGTCGGCGACGAAGAAGGGGCCCGGCTGTTCGCGCGCGCAACGACCGACGCCGAATATGCCAAGGCCGAGTTGACCTTGGTACGGACCGAGCTCCGCGAGGCCGAGGCGCGGGTCGCGGCGGGCAAGTACGTGCCGCCGTTCGACGTCGCCCGCCTCCACGCGCAACTCGGCGACCGCGAGGCAGCCCTGTCGGGCCTGGAGCGGGCGGCGGGGGACGGCTATACCGGGTTGCAGCTGCTCAAGGTCGACCAGGCATGGGATTCGGTGCGTGCCGATCCGCGGTTTTTGGCCGTCGTGCGCCAGATACGCATTCCCTGACCTGCAACGTTAGATGGGGTAGTTTCCGTATCCTGTGGTAAGCTCAGGCGGTCTAGACTGGAGGCGGCTATGCGCAGGCGGCGAACCCTCGGCGTCGTGGTGGCGGTGCTGGCGTTCTGGATGACAGGCGACCTGCTCGCCTGCGGCGACAAGTTCCTGGTTGCCGGCCGCGGCACACGCTATCAGCGTCCGAAGACCGCCCGCGCCGCATCCGTGCTGATCTATGCCGATCCCGCATCGGCGATGGCGGCTTCCCTCAAGAAAGCAAAAGTCGAATCCATCCTCAAGCTCGAAGGTCATCGCGCCACCAAGGTGCAATCGCTCGAAGAACTGTCAGCCATCGTGTCGAGCGGCCGCTACGACGTGATTCTCACCGCGAACAGCGACTCGGCCAACGTGCAGCGACTGGTCAAGCCATCGCCTGATGCCGCCATTGTGGTCGGCGTCGATGATCTGGTGAAGAACCACTCGTTGCTTCAGGCGATCGACAACGCGGTGTCGCAGCGCGACCAGAATCTGAAGAAGACCCGAAGCTCATAAATGGCGTGGTGATTTCCTCACCCCGTCGCCTGCTTGCCCGGACGATCGTCGTCCTGCTGTTGCCCGTCTCGGCGTTTGCCCAGGCCTTTACCCCCCCTCCGCGTGTGGGCTCGGTCACATTTGCCTGGCAATGGGTGGACAACACCGGACATATCCTGACCGACGGCACGTTCCTCCCCGGCGGCGACAGCGTCACCACCAGTCTGCTGGGCGAGGTCGACTACGGCGTCACGGAACGATTTGCCGTGACGGCCTCCGTGCCGTTCGTCTTTGCGAAGTACACCGGAGCCAATGCGCCGTTCTCGGGACTCGAGCGGGATGCGTGCCGCTGCTGGCACGAGTCGTTCCAGGATTTCGCGATCAGTGGTCGATACCGCTTTGGCGACGAGTTCTGGGCCCTGACGCCCCAGGTGCGCTACATCACGCCGTCTCACGATTACCCTTACCAGGGAGAAGCGGTCGTCGGCGGAAACCTGCACCAGCTTCTGATGGGGGTCAACGCGGCCTGGCGGCTCGCGCAGGTCCTCCCGAAGGCGAGCGTCGAGGCCGGCTATACGTTCGGGCTGGTGGAGACGGTCGTTGAGGGCACGAGGCCGAACCGAAGCAATGTGACCATGAGTTTCGGGTATGCCCTGACGCGCGCCTTGTACGTTCATGGCGGCGCGCTGTTCACGAAGACTCACAGCGGTCTTACGGCGTTCGAAGTCGGGACCGCTCCTCCCGACCAACGGGTTCAAGCCGATCGTCTTCTCAAGATGCGCTTCTGGCACCTGACTGGCGGCATATCGTATTCGACTGGCTTTGCCGATCTGTTCGTCGCAGTAGAGCCGTACGTGTGGGGTCGCGATACTCACGACGGCATTGCGTACACCGCAGGAGCGACCTGGTACTTCGATTTTTCACGGTGACTTTGCTGGCTTTTCCTGCCTTCACGACAATTCACTGAATCTTCACCGTCCCATCAGGACTCCTCCGCGGCCGCGTCCGTATCCTCGGGCATGGGCACTGCGACACTTCATTGGCAAGCCACGAACCTCCTGAATCGTTCACGCGCGCGCCAGCAAGAGGAACGCGCGCCTGGCGACCGTTCCAGCGATCTGCATGGACCTCGCGAGAGCCAGCCGCGGTTCAGTCTTTCTGAACACTGGTTCACCAGCTGGGACGGCACGCGGCTCTACTATCGCGCGTGGCGGCCGTCAACTCCCACCACTCGGATTCTGGTGCTCTTCCACCGCGGTCATGAGCATTCAGGGCGATGGGATGATGTCGTCGCAGCGATAACCCCTGAGGGATTCACCGTCTTTGCCTGGGACGCTCGCGGCAACGGCCGCTCCGAGGGACCGCGCGACGACGCGGAGAACTTCGGGTGGTACGCCAGAGACGCGGAGCTGTTCGTTCGGCACCTGTCGGACATCGAACGTGTGCCGATGGAGCAGATTGCTGTCGTCGGTCACAGCGTCGGTGCCGCGATTGTGGCGGCGTGGATTCACGACTATGCACCGCGCGTGCGCGCGGCGGTGCTCGCGACACCGGCCTTTCGCATTCGGCTGTACCTGCCATTCGCCATTCCTGCGCTGCGACTGACGCAGAAGCTCGGCGTCATGAGATCCGTTTCGAGCTACGTGAAAGCTCGCGTGCTGACTCACGATCCGGCCGAACGGCTACGCCATGAGCGCGACGACCTGATCACCCACAGCATTTCGACCCGCGTGCTGATCGATCTGCACGACACGGCGACGCGGCTCATCGAAGACGCGGCCGCGATCCAGGTTCCGACGCTGATGCTGCTTGCCGGATCGGATTGGGTCGTCAAACAGAGCGCGCAGAAGAAGTTTTTTGAGCGGCTGGGGTCGCCGGTGAAACACCTGGAGAGCCTGCCCGGATTCTTCCACGACGTGTATCACGAAGCGAATGCGTCTCGGCCGCTGCAGGTGACGCGCGACTTCATTGAAGGAGCATTCGCGGCGCCGATGCCCCGGACGCCACTCCTGGACGCCGATCAGGGCGGCTACACGTTCAACGAGTACCGCTCGCTCTGCCGTCCACTGCGGCCACTCTCGCGAAAGTGGATCGCGTACAAGATCTTTGGGTCATTCCTGCGCTCGCTTGGCCGTCTCAGCGAGGGAATCCGCCTCGGATGGCGCAGCGGATTCAACTCTGGCCGAACCCTCGACTATGTCTATCGCAACCAACCTTCTGGTACCACGGCGCTGGGCCGATTCATCGATCGCCAGTATCTCAACGGCATCGGCTGGCGCGGTATCCGCGTTCGTCGTCAATTGGTCGAGCGCGCGATCAAGCACGCGATCGATGACAGACACGCGGCCAACGGCTCTGCGCACATCGTCGACATCGCGACCGGTGCAGGGCGTTATCTCCTCGACACGCTGAAGCGATGCACGTCGCTCCAGCTGACCGCCGAACTCCGCGACGCGGAGGCGTCGAACCTTGATGCAGGGCGAGCGATTGCCCGCTCCCTCGAGCTGACCAACGTGATCTTCACCCGCGCCGATGCCTTCGATCGATTCGCGCTCGAGCACATCGATCCGATTCCGGACGTGGCCATCGTATCGGGACTGTACGAGCTGTTTCCGGACAATCGACGGGTTCTGAACTCTCTTGAAGGGCTTGCCCGCGCCATTCCCGAGGGCGGTTTGCTGATCTACACCAATCAGCCCTGGCATCCTCAGCTCGAACTGATTGCCCGAGGTCTCTCGAACTGGGACGGCGAGCCGTGGATCATGCGGCGGCGAACGCAGGCGGAAATGGACGAACTCGTGGGCGCCGCAGGATTCGCAAAAGTGCAGATGGAGATCGATCCATGGGGCATGTTCACCGTCTCGATCGCCCGTCGTATCTCTTGAGCGGCGCGACAGCGATCGCGCTGTCGCTCCTGTTCGTCGTGATTTACGGCGTCGCGGGCTGGATCACCTCGCTGCGAACCGACGTTGGCACGTGGGCGTTCAGCTGGGAACAGAATCTTCCTTTCGTCCAGTGGCTGATCGTTCCCTACATGTCGCTCGACCTGTTCTTCGTCGCCGCGCCATTTTTGTGCACAGAGCGAACGGAGCTGCTCGTGTTTCGCCGTCGCATGTCGATGGCGATCTTGATCGCGGGCACGATGTTTCTTCTCATGCCTTTGCGATTTGCTTTTCCGAGACCGCAGCCGACGGACTGGACGTCCACCCTTTTCCACGTGCTGCACGGCTTCGATCGTCCCTTCAACCTCTTTCCGTCGCTGCACATTTCAATACTGATGATTCTCGGCGGCACGTACTACCGTCACACGCGCGGCCTGGTGCGGTTGCTCGTCCAGGGCTGGTTCGCGCTCATCGGAGTTTCGACGGTGCTGACCCATCAACATCATGTGATCGACGTGGTCGGCGGGTTCGCCCTGGGAATCCTCAGCTACTACCTGGTCCCGGAACGACGCCCGGCCGCACCCGTCACCATAAACGCGCGGATCGGCGCGTGGTATGTCGCCGGTGCGGTGGTTCTTGGCGTAGCCGGCGCAGTCTTGCAACCCTGGGGACTTGCCCTCTTTTGGCCGGCGATGTCGACCGCGATCGTCGCCGGTGCCTACTTCGGCTTGTATTCCGGCATCACGCGTAAGCAGGACGGACGGTTGCCGCTCTCGTCCACGATCGTTCTCGCACCATGGCTGGTCGCGCAGTACGCGTCATTGATCTACTACCGTCGTCATGCCACGGCCTGGAGCGTCTTGTCACCCGACGTCTGGATGGGCCGTCAGCTTCGAGAGTGGGAAGCGCACGAGGCCGTCAGGCAGGGTGTGACAGCGGTGCTCGATCTCACCGGCGAATTCTCCGAGGTCCGCGCGTTTCGCGCACTCCCGTACCTGAATCTACCGATTCTTGATTTGACTGCGCCCTCACTGGATGACTTGCGTGCCGGCGTCGAGTTCATCAACGCGCATCGTCTTCAAGGCATCGTCTACGTCCACTGCAAAATCGGTTACTCGCGAAGTGCCGCCGTTGTCGCGTCCTGGCTGATCGATGTTGGCCTCGCCGCGACAGCCGACGAAGCGTTTGCGCGAATATGCGCCGTCCGCCCAAGCGTCGTCGTCCGGCCTGAAGTCATTGGCGCGCTGCAGGACTTTCGCGGCACCGATCGAGCTGTCACGGCATCGCTGATTGAGGCACGGTCATGATCGAATCCACGTACCAACCGGCGGAACGACGTCCATTGGCGTCTCGGGATGCCGACATCGCGCGCCGCGTTGCCGGATGGCTGATTGCCAGGAACGTATCTGCGAACGCTGTATCGGTAAGCAGCATGGGCTTTGCCGCGGTTGCGGCGCTCTGTCTCGCCGAAACTCGCGGCACATCCGGCATTGCCGTGCGGTTTCTTTTTGTTCTTGCCGGGTTCTTCGTTCAGCTCCGCCTGTTGGCGAACCTGCTCGACGGCATGATAGCCGTCGGTTCGCGCCGGGCGTCACCGGTGGGAGAGCTCTATAACGAAGTTCCGGACCGTATCGCCGACGTTCTGATTCTGGTCGGTGCGGGCTTCGCACTCGGCGGAACATCAACGCTCGGTTATCAGGCGGCGCTGGTGGCGGTGATTACCGCGTATCTGCGGGCACTGGGTAATTCAGTCGGCGTCCGGGAGCTCTTCTCCGGACCGATGGCCAAGCCCCAGCGTATGGCGACGATTACGGCCGCATGCGTTTACTGCGCGTGCGCACCGGCGGATTGGCCCGGAGGAGTTTCCACTGTGCGGCACGGCGCTATCACGTTTGCGCTCCTCGTGATCATTGCCGGCGGGATTGTGACCGCGTCGCGGCGTTTGCGACGCATTTCGGACGAACTGCGAAGGGCATGATGTCTCCGACGATCGCACTGACTGACGGCACGGTCCACACTTACGTCACCGTTGTCACGACGCTGATTGTCGCCATCGGCGCGCTGCTGGTCTTCCTGACTTACGCCTGCGGCTATCGGCTTGGCAGTGTCTGGCGCACATACCGAAGCTGGCTGGTCATGGTGCCGCTCGTGCTGGTTGTGCTGGTGGCGGGTCGTGTCGCGACAATTCTGAGCGTCGCGCTTGCGGCCCTCTTCGCGTTCAGAGAGTTCGCCCGTGCGACGAAACTCGATCACGACCGCTGGACTACAGGCGCTGTGTATGTGGGAATCCTTGCCGTCGCCGCGAGCGCGCTGGTCGAGGACCCGTGGCGTCATGTCCCCGGATGGTACGGCCTGTTCATGGCGCTGCCCGTCTACATCGTGAGCCTCGTCCTTGTTGTTCCGATCGTGCGCAACCACACACGAGGACAGTTGCGCAACACGGCGCTCGCGGTTCTCGGCTTCGTCTACATCGGCTGGATGTTCAGCCACGTGGGATTTCTCGCCAATTCGCCGCATGCGTACGGATACCTGCTGTTTTTGCTTCTGGCGGTTGAGGGGACCGACGTTGCGGCGTTCACTGCCGGAAAGCTCTTCGGCCGGCGCAAGCTTCGCGACGCGATCAGTCCGAACAAGACCTGGGGTGGCGCGCTCGGCGCGCTCGCGTTTGCGATGGTTCTGCCATGGCTGCTCTGGTTTAGTTTTCCGCATTTCGGATGGCTGCAACTGGTGCTTGCTGGCCTGATTGTCGGCCTCGGCGGTCAGCTTGGAGATCTGACGCTGAGCGTGATCAAGCGCGACATCGGCGTCAAGGACATGGGATCGCTGATTCCAGGCCACGGTGGGCTGCTCGATCGCGTCGACAGCCTGATCTTCGCCGCCCCACTGTTCTTTCACATGGTGCGATGGTTCTACGACGTTTACTGAACGGATGAGATATGCAGACGTGGACATTCGAGCATGGCGCTCTGTCGTTTCGCGTTCCGGAGAGTTGGCGTCGACCGCACGGCCCGAGTGTGCGGATGCTTCGTGTGGCGACGCAGCTGGCGATGCGAGGCGCGCTGCGCACTTACATTCGTCTTGACGCGGTCGGACGAGAAAATCTCCCGCTCGACAGGTCGTTCGTGATGGTTTGCAACCACTCGAGCCATCTGGACGCAGTCTGTCTGCTCTCGACTCTGCCGCTGACGCGCATCCATACAGCCTTTCCAGTGGCGGCAGCGGACTACTTCTTCTCGACGTCGCTGCGCAGCATCCTTTCCACGGTCGCGGTCAATGGCTTGCCGCTCGACCGTCAGAATGGAACCGACGGCCTCCGGGTCTGCCGGCAACTGCTGACGGATTCGAAGACCGTGCTGATCATCTTTCCCGAAGGTACGCGGACGTGCACTGGCACACTTGGTCGCTTCCGATCCGGTGTGGCGAGGCTGGTCGCTGGAACCGACGTCCCTGTTGTGCCCTGCTACTTGTCAGGTGCATTCGAGGTCTGGCCGAAAGGACAGATCCTGCCGCGACCCGGGGCGCTCCGACTCACCATCGGTCGTCCTCAAACGTTCAAGGATGTCTCTCCGCACGACCGGGTGGCGATCGCGTCAACCTGTTCACTGTTGCGCGACGCCGTCGTTTCCCTCTTCCCTTCTTAAGCCGTTGCGCCCTTTGGGCGCCGTAGCGACTCTGGCAGCAGCGCGTCGATCTCCTCTTCGGAGTATCCCTTTCGTCCGCCGCCGGTCAGCGCTGCCTTGGCGATATCGTAGGTCTGTCGATCGGCTGGCGGCGCATGCTCGAAGATGGCGCGTGCCTCCTCCATCAAGACTTCGCGCCGATCGGTGATCGCGGGGACGTCGATTGCCTGATCGTGGACGTCAGCAAGCAGCGCGCGATACTTTTCGGTGAGCAACCAGAAGCGCGCCGCGGTCGCGCGGTGCGCGTAGATACGCGGCTCGAGATCGAGTGCGATGTAGACTGCGCATCCGACGAAGGCCGCCGCGGCGGCCACGGTCGTCGCAATCTGGAAGCCTCGCCCGCGCTGCAGGCCAATCAGCGCCAGCACGCACGCCAGTCCGGTCAGCGAAACCAGCGCGATTTTCATGTACCAACTCCATCGATCCAGACGGCTGGCGGCGTCCGCGTGACGCTGGTACGCGGCAGCGACGGTCGCAAAGCTCAAACGAATGTGATCAACCACACTCAAGTGAAACATGGGCGCTCCGTGCAGGGTGTGACTAAGCCATCTGCAAAGGCGAAGCCTCTAGAAAGCGCTACGAAACAGGGAGTTTTCAGTTTCGCGGCGTAATGCGCCTATACAGACCGGGAAAATTTGGCGGCTATAGCCCGAAGGTTGCGGCCAGGCGCGCCGAGACTGTGCGGTGGACGTAGCCCCAGAGCCGGGCCGGCCCGCGAAGCACTCTCGCGCGCGGACGTACTTTTGCGCGGACACCGTACATTCCGGGACCTGACGGCATCCAGCCGTCCCCGATCAGCTGTCGCTGCAGCGTCAACGTGCGCTCAACGAGTCGTCGCGGGTTGGTAAACCGCTCGACGCTCTCCTCCCCGTCGGAATAGTCGACGACCAGCTCGTAACCGTCGGGGTCCGAGATACGCCGCACTTCGATATCTATCTGCGCGCTACCCCGGGTGAAGAACCAGATCATGTTCCACTGGCATATCGGCACAATGACCGCGACTCTTCAGTGGCATGTGCGCACTTCTGCACGTGCGCTGAAAAGACCTACCAGCCGGACCGGTCGTAGAGCGACGCAGGACCCAGGCTGTCAAGCCGCTTCACGATCGCATCGCGGCGCGCAAGGATCGCATCGATCTGAAATGTCGTCAGGTATTTCGACGTGGCCTTCCGAAGTGTTTCCTTATCGAGCGCCTTCATGCGCTCGACGACCGCTCGATCCGCGCGCGTGACATTTGCGGGTTTCTTCAGCTCGTGATTGGTTCGGAACGCCCGGGTGTGATCGATCGGCCAAAGCCGCCAGTCCTTCGAGATAATCAGGTTGCCAAGGTTCCGGTCGACGTTCGCAATCAGTTCATCGAACACGCGGACCATCTGCATCTGCTGGTTCCACATGCCCACATCGGCTGGTTCCTGTTTGCGCTTGAGGCGCTCCTGCTCGTCCATCATCACGTCGTCGAGCCACCAGGTGAAAGCCGCGTCTTTATAGTTCCATCGACGCTCGACCGAGACCGGCACCAGGTTCATTCCGATCAGCCGGTCAACCTCGTAGCCGGCGATGTTGAACGTCCAGCTGTCCCTGAAATCGAACTCGACACCGCCGTTCGCACCGTTGAACTGCTGCTGCCGTTCGTCGATCGTCTGGATGTGCGCGTCGTGGGTGATCTTGCCGTCGGTGAGGGTCGCGCGAACCGTTCCCGTGATTCCCTTGCTGATGCCCTTCGTCTTGACCACCTTGGCATGCAGCAGGAAATCCTCCATCTCCGCGTCGCTCAGTTTCGGTACGGCCGGCTGAGCCGCGGTCGGCTGAGATGCGGCAGCCGCAGGCGACGGAGTACCTGTGGTGGCGGGCTGCTGGGCGACCACCACAGCCGAAAGGAAAGCCCCGAAAAGAGCCGCGACGAGCGACCGACGCATGGCAGTGCCTCCTAGCGGGAAATAACGACTCGACTGGGGCCTGGGTTCCGGTGACACTCTAGCCTGATTCGCGATCGTGGTGGAGATTTTTCACACGGTGATGGTGGCGGGCTGTAAGCTCTGAAAATGCAGGACTTGCGCCGAGAAGTCGCGCCGGGAGCTGTTCACCTGCGACACTATCTCTCGTTCGACGTTCAAAGGAGGATCGCGTCACGGTGTCTCGAGATGGGCTCGAAAGCACCAGGATTCTATACGCCCATTGTCCGCGGCGGACATCCGATGAGCGTTCAGATGCTGTGTCTGGGCAGACACTGGAACGCTCGCCACTACGTATATGAAGATGTGCGGTCGGACGTCGATGGACGACCCGCGCCGGAGCTTCCCGCGGATCTCGCGTCCGTTGCAGAACGAGCCGCGGCAGATGCCGGGTTTTCAGTCAAGCCCGATCTCTGCATCGTCAACTGGTATCGCGACTCGAGCAGGATGGGACTACACCAGGATAAAGACGAAAGCCCGGCGTCCCTCGCCGACGGCTTGCCGGTTGTTTCTTTTTCCATTGGTGACTCGGCGCAGTTCCTGTTCGGCGGTCTTCGGCGGCGGGACCCGGTCGAAAAGATCCTGCTCGAATCGGGCGATGTCTTCGTGTTCGGTGGTTCGGCTCGCCTTCGATACCACGGCGTCACGCGTGTGCTGCCCGGCACCGCTCCTTCGGGTCTCCCATTCGCCGGCCGACTGAATCTGACCTTTCGAAAGTTCTAGCGCCGACCATTTTGGCTGCATAGAGAGCGTGAAATCTCTGATTTGTAATCGACGTGCGGATTCTGTGTGCTGATCGCTCATTCGAAACGGCAAATGTTCCAGTTGCACTGCGCTTCTCTCGGAACAGCAATTGCGAGAAGGCGAGCGCTCAACTTTCTGAAACGGGGGCGCACATGGAACGGACGGCGGAGATCGGCGCGTCGGTTGTGATCAAGGGCGACGTGACGGCGCGTGAAGACATCGTGATCAGCGGGCGTATCGAGGGAACCGTGTCGGTAGAGGATTTCTCGGTGACGGTTCGGCCGGGCGCGAATCTCGAGGCGGACATTGACGCAAAGGCGGTCGTCATTGGCGGCCATGTGAGTGGAACATTGAGCGCAGCCGAGTCCATCGAACTGCAGCGCACGGCACAGGTCCAGGGGGAGATTGTTGCCGCCGTCATTCGTCTGGACGATGGCGCGGTCTTCAATGGCAAAGCCCAGACGACCAAGGCCAGAGCGGCATCCAAACTTCAGTTAGCGTCGTAGTCTCTGCGATCCGCGCCGAACATCGCAGGTTCCCGGGGGCGGGGTCTGCCTGAACGGACTTTATCGCCGGGCAATGACCTCGCGAATGATCGCATCGCGAACGGCAGCATCCACCTGGCGAGTGGTTGGGCGGCTGGAGTTCGTTTGAGACGGCGCAACATCAGTATTGAACGAAACCACGTAGGCGGTCCGGCTCGGACGGTGGACGTACAGGTGTGAGATGAATCCGTTCTGGTCTCCACTGTGGGCGACCAGGTCGGCATCACCGTGGCGTTCGAGGAAGAAGGACAATCCGGCCTGCGCCGACGCTCCCGTTGTCCCCTCGCCATCAGTGGCGGCCAGTTGCGGTTTCCACATCTCTTCGAGTGACAATCGCTTCAGGACTGTGTCGTAGATGGATGTCGGCCGATCCGAAGTAAGAAAGACCAGATACTTCGCCATGTCCCCGAGCGGCGCATTCAAGCCGCCATTGGACACGGTGATTCCGGTATCGAAGTCGAAGCGCCCTTCGTCAAGACCGGCGTCCGTCCGGGAGTAACTGTGAGACCGGTGCGCCAATAGGTGGTACGGTGCCCGATCGAAGAATGACGAATGCATGCCGAGCGGCGTCAGGATGTTTTTTGTGATGTACATCTCGTAGTCGTCGCCCGACAGCAGCTCGATAATGCGCCCCAGGAAGATCACGCCCGGATTCGAATAGCTATATTTCGTCCCGGGCGGAAAATTCAGCTCGGTATAGGGGAACATCGCGACCAGCTGCTCCCACCGAGTTGGTTCGAACGGATGCCAGGGTTTGTCGCCCCCCCAGGGCCACGTCGGCGCCCGGAGGCCCGAGCTGTGGGTCATCATGTGACGAATCGTCACCTGTCCGATATCGCCGAACGGGTTATGCACAGCTCGGAATTCGGGCACGAACTTGACGATCGGATCGTCGAGCGACAGCCGGCCGCGATCGCGCAGCTGCATGATGGCGATGCCCGTGAACGTTTTGGTGATAGAGGCCCAGTGGAAGATCGTGTCGCCATCGATTGGCCGCTTCGCGCTGAGATCCTGATAGCCATCGGTTGCGGTCGCTACGACGTTCCCGTCACGCACGACGAGAATGCTGCCGCCGACGATGCCGGCGACCTGGATCTGCTGATGAAAGATCTGCTCGACAGCCGGCCAGCCAGGCAATGACGTCCTTCTGCCTAAAGAGGCGCTTCCACTTGAAGATGGAAGCCACACCGTCGCAAGACTAACGACGCTCGCAACGACAAAGCGATTCATTTTTGTTTCGTCGGCGTCTTCGCCAGAATTTTCTCCATCTCGTCCATCACGCGGTTCATTTTCTGTAGCGTGAGATTCAAAGGCTCGTCGGTCGTCATGTCGACGCCGGCCTCCTTTAGCAGGTCGATTGGATACTTCGAGCCGCCAGCGCTCAGGAACGTCAGGTACCGTTTCGTCGCCGCTGGATCGCCAGCGAGGACTTTCTCTGAAAGCGCTGCCGACGCGGTGAAGGACGTCGCGTACTGGAACACGTAAAAGTTCCGATAGAAGTGCGGAATGAACGACCATTCGTGCTGGATGTAATCGTCGACGATGCAGACGCCTTTATCGTGGCCGTAGTACTTCCTGGTAATGTCTGCGTACAGTTTCGACAGCGCGTCGCCGGTCAGCGGCTGTCCTTTCTCAACCATCTCGTGCGCGCGCAACTCGAACTCGGCGAACTGCGTCTGACGGAAGACTGTTCCTTTGATCCCTTCGAGATAGTTTCCCAGCAGCGAGAGTTTGGTTGCATCGTCGGTGATCGTCTTGAGCATGTAGTCGATGAGGAGTGCCTCGTTGAAGGTGGACGCGACCTCGGCAACGAAGATTGGATAGTCGGCGAGGGGATAGGGCTGCGTCTTGTTCGACAAGTACGACTGCATCGTGTGACCAAGTTCATGCGCGATCGTGCTCACATCGTTGTACTTCCCGTTGTAGTTGATGAGCATGTATGGATGCACGTCGTAGGCGCCGCTATTTGAGTAGGCGCCGGATCGCTTGCCCGGATTGGGATAGAGATCGATCCATCGCTCGTTGAACGCGCGAGTGGCGGCGGCTGCGTAATCGGTGCCGAGCGGCTTGAGAGCGGCCATGACGTGCTTCTCCGCCTCTTCGGCCGTGTAAGTGAGATCGACGGAACCGACCAGCGGCGCGTAGAGATCGTAGTAGTGAAGCTCGGAGACTCCCATCATCCGCTTGCGGAGATTCAGATAGCGGTGGAAGGCCGGCAGGCCGCGATTCACGCCGTCAATCAGTCGCATGTAGACCGACGTCGGAATGTTCGCTGCGTCCAGTGAACGTTCGAGCGCACTCGCGTAGCTCCGTGTCCTGGCGTAAAACACGTCGGACTGAACCTGACCGTTCAGCGTCGATCCGAGAGTCCCGCGAAACGAACCAAGCGCGCCGAAATATGACGACATCACCTTCTCGCGATCGGCGCGATTCGGCACCTGGCGATACAAGTTGAACCCCGCACTATCGAGCTTGACGCTCTTGCCGTCGCTCAAGGTGACGGTTGGATACGGGAAGTCGGCGTTGGAAAGAATGCCGTACGTGTCTGACGGGGCGTTTGCGACGATTGAGGAGCTCGCGAGAATCTTCTCTTCAGAATCGCTCAGGGTATGCGCGCGCCGGCGAAGGATGTCGTGGAGATAAAAGCCGTAGACCTTCAAGCGCGGCTCGCTCGAAATGAATGAATCGATCTTTGCCGGCTCGATCTTCAGAATCTCCGGTTCGATGAAGGCCCCCTCGGCGCCGAGTGTCGCTCCAAGCTGCGCCATCTCCTTCTTCATGCCTTGATAGAGGCTGACCCGCGTGTCCTGATCCGACATCATGCTTGTGTAGACGTACAGGCGGCTGAACTCTTTGGACAGACCGCTCACAAGCTCCAATGCATCAGCGAGCTTCTGCGGGGAGCTCCCCAGGGTCCCCTTGAAGGCACGGATCGCAGACATTTCACTCCCGAATTTGTCCTTTGCGGCGCGCCACGCCTGGTCGGTCGGGTAAATCTGTGTCAGGTCCCACTTGTACCGATCGGGAACGCTGTTTCGTTCACGCTGCTGGGCGCCGGAAATCACCGGCGTCGCAAGAGCGAGGAAGGTTGCGATGACAAATACGGGGCGACTTCGTCGCGTTGTGGCGGACATGAACGGCTCCTTTGGAGCCCTAGTTTCTCACGGAGCGGTCCTTGCAGAGCTCGCGATATGCCGCTTTGCTTCGTCGTCGACGATCACGTCGACACACGCGAAGGTTTTGCGGAATACCTGCGCCAGTCGGGGTTTGACGTGGAAACGGCCGCCGATGCGGGTGAACTTCGGTCCCTGCTCGAGGAGATGACGCCGGCGGCGGTTCTGATGGACGTCCAAATGCCGCGGGTGGATGGCTGGACGCTGACCCGTGAAATCAAGGCAAATGAGCGCACCCGCGACGTGAGAGTGGTCGTCGTCTCGGCGGCGGTTGGGGAAGGTCTGCGGCGCGACGCCGACGCGGCTGGCGCCGATGCCCTGATCGGCAAGCCATGCGATCCGCAAAGAATCGTCGTCGAATTGACCCGTCTTCTGGACGGATCACTCCCTGCTACTAGGCAAAAAGTTCCGGCCGCTGACGCGATTTAAGACGCGTTCAGGTCGAGCCGGCCCCGTGTGAGGGTAGCGCTACCGCCGTCCCGCTGGCGTCTGGTTGATTGCCCGCTTTTGAACGCCGGCCACGATTAAGTCCACCAGCACTGATTCCGGCGTCACTTCCAAGTCGGCCCGCCGGCGATCGCTCAATCCATACGCCTCGATGATGTTCACGAGATGCCAGGCCGACAACGCTGACAGCTGGTTGCGCAGAAGCGATTCTCCCTTTCGGTAAACCGAAAAGGGATTCAGCACGCTCTCGCGGACTGGGTTGGGATCGGCTAACGCTGGTGCCGGCCCGTCAAACGACGGTCGTGGCGGGGCCGGTTGGTGTGTTCGGGCAAGGGGGTTGAGAGCGCGATCCAGCGCTCCCTCGAGATACACGGGCGTCAAGCCCGTCGCCCAGTACGCGGTGTCGGTGCGGTTCGGCTGCGTCGTTTCGCGACCCGACCGAATCGGTGGACTGCCGTCGGCTGGGACGAACTCGATCCATCCCTGCCAGCGCGAATCGTCCATCTCTGACCCGCAGGCGCGGGCGCTGAACATGCGGCCGTCCTTGGACATCACCGAGTCGGAATACTCGAGAAGTACCTCAGCCATGTAACGCTCCACCATTGGCTCTTGCAAAACGATCACCGTACAACGCGCGACAAGTCGAGGCGGCTTGTTTGCTCCCCGGACGTGCGCGATCATGGACACATGGCGAAGCCTCTCGATCCCCGCACTGAGATTGGACACGTACATCTGAAGGTGTCGGATCTCGAACGCGCGGTGGCTTTCTACACCAACGCACTCGGCTTCGAGGTCGTGCAGCGAATGGGAACGTCGGCGGCATTCTTAAGTGCCGGCGGATATCACCATCACATCGGCTTGAACACGTGGGAGAGTGAGCACGGATCCGCTGCCCCTCCAGGAACTACCGGCCTGTACCACTTCGCGATCAGATATCCCGATCGACCGGCTCTTGGTGAAGCCTTTCGTCGTCTGCGCGACGCGGACGTGGCGCTTGAAGGTGCCAGCGACCATGGCGTCAGTGAAGCGCTGTATCTTCGCGATCCTGATGGCAATGGGATCGAACTGTACTGGGATCGTCCGAGATCGGAGTGGCCTCGCGAATCTGACGGGACGCTTCGCATGGTGACCGAGCGACTCGATCTGAAGGAGCTACTTGCTGCCGCGAATGGCGTTGCACAAGAGCCGCAACGCGCACCCTCTCCGTACGCGTTGATGACCGAGCAGAACCGTGAACGGCTTCGCGAGCTCCGCGCCAAGCTGCTTCAGCTCCATAAGGTTCTCCTCGACGACGCGCGCGTCTCGTACGAGATGGATCGCGGACGGGTGCCATCGAACGCATCGCTGCTGCAACTGGTCATCAACGATCCGTGGTTCGCGTGGCTCCATTCGCTGTCTGAACTTGTCGTGCGAATCGACGAGACTATCGAGACGGATTCACCCGCGACCGATGCCGATGCGGCGGCATTGATCAATGAGGTGGAGAAGCTGCTGACCGCCTCAGAAAACGGCGAAGGCTTTCATCGTCGCTATTACGATGCGCTGCAGCGGCAGCCGGCAGTCGTGATGGCTCATGCCGACGTGCGCCGCGTGATCAAGTCGATGCGTTGACGCTGTTATCATTGGCGCCACAGAGTGAGCACCGAAATCCCCGCTGCCGTTGACGTCTCCGGGGACCGATCCGCCACCCAGCCTCCGTCGCCGGCGGCAAATGCCGCGCCGCTTTCAGGGAGAAAACGCCAGACCTTCGATCGTTCGATCATTGACGGGCCGATCGCGGCCGCGGTGTGGAAGATCGCGTGGCCGAGCGTTCTTCAAAACGCGATCGGTGGACTTCAGGGGATCGTCGATCACGCGCTCGTCGGTCACTATGTCGGTTTCACGGCCAACGCGGCGATCGGTGTCAGCTGGCAGATCTTCCTGGTTGTCATCGTATTCATCAGCTCGCTCTTCACCGGGATGGGTGTTCTGGTCTCCCGGGCCGCCGGTGCGAACGATCACGACAAGGTGAACCGCACCGTGTATCAGGCGTTCCTCACAGCGGTGGTTCTCTCAGTTGGCGTGCTGGCCCCGCTTGGGTATGTCCTCTCGCCGAAGCTGCTCGAGATCGTGAACGCCACGCCGGCCGTCCGCGCCGAGGCGCTTCCATTCCTCCGCACGATGTTCGTGTTCAGCATCGGGATGCTGATGTTCTTCATGCTCGGCGGCGCGCTCCGCGCTGCCGGCGATGCGCGGACGCCGCTTCGCCTCGGCATCGCGATGACCGTGTTGAACTTCGTCCTGAACGTCGTCTTGATCAGCGGCGCAGGCCCTGTGCCGGCGTTCGGCACAAAAGGGGCCGCGATGGGCACCGCAATCGCGAGCATCTCCGTGTCAGCCGTCGGACTCTGGTTACTGATGACGGGGCGGCTGGTCGTGCACTTCGAGCGAGGCATGTCGCTTCGGCCCGACTTCACGATTATTCGCGCGCTGTTTCGGTTTGGCCTGCCCGCCGGCATTCAGGGTGTGGCGATGAATGTCGCTGGTGTCTTGCTTCTTCGCTTCATCGGATCGTTGCCCGAAAGCGCCGAGGCGCAAGCGGCATACGCGGTTGGATACTCGGAACTGTTTTCCTTGATCACATGGACTTCAGTGGGTTTGATGGGAGCAGCTGCCGCAATCGCGGGACAGAATCTCGGTGCGGGCAAACCAGAGCGCAGCGCGCACGCCGTGCATATTGCGGCCCGCTTCGGACTTGGAGTGGCCGCAACCGTCGGAGCACTGTTTCTTTTGATCCCGGATCAGCTGCTTGGCATCTTCGGCCTCAGCGACCCGACTGTCGTCCGGCTCGGTCGACAGTTGCTTCAATTCCTGAGCGTGTCAGGCCTGTTCATCACGGTCGCATTGACCTACACGGGCGGCCTCCAGGGGACCGGCGATACGCGAAGTCCGCTCTACATCACGCTCATTTCGCAGGTGTTGCTTCCGCCCGGCATCTGTTTCTTTCTCTCACAAACGGGTCACCTCCAGGCCTCCGGTGTGTGGACCGCCATTCTCGTCGGCCACAGCACACGGTGCCTTCTTTCCCTACTGCGTTTCCGACAGGGTAAGTGGCGCCATATAGAGGTATAGGCATTCCTTCTCCAGAGCCTCTGCGACCTAGGTCCACCCGCCGCACTTCCGATTGCGTGACACTTCGCCATTGAATGGCCGGGCTTAGCGCTGGCCCCGGTTCTTGCACTCACCACGTCGAAGGGGAGGATGCGCCCATGAGGTGGACGCCTGGTGATCGCAGCAACATCGAAGACATGCGGGGGCGTTCCGGTATTGGCATGCGCGCCGGAGGATTAGGCATTGGCGGTGTGCTCGTGCTGCTGCTTCTCAGTTGGGCTACCGGAGTGGACTTTCTGTCACTTCTCGGCGGCGGCGGCGGTGGCGGAGCGCCCGTGGAAACAGTTGGCACGTCCGGGACCGTGGCGAGCACTCCCGAGGAAGAAAAGCTCGTCGACTTTGTCGACGCGGTGATGAAGGACTCGCAGATGACGTGGCGAGACCTGCTCGGTGACCGGTATGAGCCGACGAAAGTTCGTCTGTTTAGAGAACCGATTGAGTCGGCGTGCGGATTCGCTCAACCGGTCAGCGGTCCGTTTTACTGTCCCGCCGATCATTATGTGTATCTCGATCTCGGGTTCTTCGACGAACTGCGCAGCCGCTTCCGCGCTTCCGGCGACTTCGCCGAAGCGTACGTCGTCGCGCACGAACTTGGCCATCACGTCCAGTCGTTACTCGGCATCGAGTCTCGCATGCGTCAATTGCAGTCGCAGAATCCCTCGGAGACAAACGAGTTGTCCGTGCGCCTCGAGCTTCAGGCCGACTGTTTTGCCGGCGTCTGGGCTCACGCCACCAACAAAGCCGGCCGAGCGCAGCAAGGATTGGTGGAGTTGGAAGGCGGCGATCTCGAGGAAGGGCTGCGGGCGGCAGCAGCCATCGGCGACGATCGCATTCAGCGGATGCAAACGGGACACGTGTTTCCCGAGAAATTCACACACGGTTCGTCCGAGCAGCGTGTGACGTGGCTTCGCCGCGGGTTCGACAAGGGCACGCCAGACGGCTGTCAGACGTTCCAATAGCGCTAGTCGCGCAAGCGACCGTGCGTGTCGCGAAGGAGGAACCGATGCAGAAGGCAGGAACCATCACGGCCATCGTGTTCAGCGCCGTCATGCTGCCGGCACTCGCGCTTTCGCAAAACACGGGAAGCGGCAATAGCCGTGATAACGGACAAACCCGAGATTCGCGTGAACAGATGCGATTTCGCGCGATGGATACCGACAACGACGGCGTGATAACCCGCGACGAGTGGCAGGGGAACGCCCAGTCGTTCCGCGAGCACGATCTCAATCACGACGGCGTCCTCTCAGGCGAAGAGGTCCGTCCTCGCGTCGTCGACGATCGGGCGGACCGATCGAGGCGCGAGGAAATGGCCGCTCGCTTCGAGCGAGCGGATCGCAACGGCGACGGACGGATAGCGCGCAGCGAGTGGACGGGCACGACTGCGGCATTCAAGCGATTGGACGAAAACGGCGACGGCATAGTGACGCGCCCGGAATACTTCGATTTCGTTCAAGACGGCGCCGTCGGTACGGCGGGCACCGGCATTCCGCAAAACACCACGCGTGCCTACCGCGCTGGTTACGACCGAGGCGTGATCGAGGGGCGCGACGCTGGCAAGGCCGACAAGGGCGTGGATGGCGGTCATTGGGATCTCGAGGGTCAGCGGGAACTGGAGCAGGCCGATTCCGGTTACACGCAGGAGATGGGCGCCCGCGCGGACTACCAGCAGGGGTACCGCACCGGTTTCAGAAGCGGGTATCGTGAGGGATTTGGTCCACAAAACAACATCCGCCAAACCAATACCCGCGCGTACCGTACCGGTTACGACCGGGGATTGATAGAGGGACGGCAGGCGGGCAAGGAAGACAAAGGTGTGAACGGCGGACGTTGGGATCTCGAGGGCCAGCGGGAACTCGAACAGGCCGACTCCGGTTATACGCCGGAACTCGGCGCCCGCACTGAGTACCAGGACGGCTACCGCGCCGGCTTTAGAAACGGATATCGCGAGGGATTCGGACCACGACGCTGAGTCGGAACCGGACCCTCCTGCGCAATGCAGGCGGAAAAGGGGGGCAGCGACGCTGTCTCCCTCTTTTTTTGTCCTCCATCGTTCGCGTGCACCCTGCGCACTGATACAGTTTGAAACACTTGTTGTCGGGAGGATGTCTCATTTGAGCGTTATGTACGGGCGGCGTCTGCTGCGAGGCGCTGCCATTGTTGTCGGTCTTGCGATCTGCGCCCCGGTTTCAGGCCAACAGCGTTCGCCATCGGAGTCGAGTCTCCGCGACGCGCTCGCGAAAATTTCACCGAGCCTCGTTCGCATCCACGTTGTCACCTACAGCTATGAAGAGGGGCGCGAAGTCAAACGCGAGGCGTCGGGCAGTGGCACGATCATCTCCGTCGACGGGCACGTCCTCACCAACCATCACGTCGCGGGACGAACCCGATCGCTCCTGTGCACGCTTGCCGATCGAGAAGAGATTCCCGCCGATCTCGTCGGCACCGATCCTCTATCGGACATCGCGATCATCAAGCTTCGGCCCGAGAAACCGCGCACGTTTCCCGTGGCCCGTTTCGGCGATGCCGCGAAGCTGAAAGTTGGCGATCCGGTCATGGCTCTTGGCAGCCCGCTCGCGCTGTCACAGTCGGTGACGATGGGGATTGTGAGCAACACCGAGATGATCATGCCGGGCATGTTCTGGCCGTTCAATCGCATGACCCTCGAAGGCGAGGACGTTGGATCCATCGTGCGCTGGATTGGACACGATGCCGCGATCTTTGGCGGCAATTCGGGTGGACCGCTCGTGAACATGTCGGGGGAGATCGTTGGCGTCAACGAGATCAGCATGGGTCTCGCCGGAGCCATTCCGAGCGATCTCGCCCAGGAGGTCGCGACGGCGCTGATGCGCGACGGCAAAGTGCGACGGGCGTGGATCGGACTCGACGTGCAGCCAGTGCTGAAATCGTCCGCCGTGCAGCGCGGCGCGCTCGTCGGCGGGACGGTCGAAGGGTCTCCAGCGGCGGCCGCGGGCTTTGTGCCCGGCGACGTGCTCGTCAAGCTCGACGGCCGAGACGTCAACGTCAGGTTCGCCGAGGAAGTGCCGCTCTTCAATCAGCTGCTGATGCGCCTTCCTCTCGGGAAGCCCGTCACCGCCATCGTCATGCGCGGTGGTGTCGAACGGACGCTCACCGTTGCTGCTCAGGAGCGCGAGAGTGTGGAAGCGCCGATTGAAGAATTGCCTGGCTTGGGGATCACTGCCTCGAATCTGACGACGTGGGCCGCCAAGGAGCTGCGGCGCGCGGATCGCAAGGGCGTCCGGGTGAACGGCGTCAGGCCCGGCGGACCGTCAGACGATGCAAAACCGTCGCTCCTGGAAGACGACGTGATTGTCTCAATCGAGGGGACGACGGTCGATGATGTCCGCGGCCTCGCACAACAACTCGATCGGCTGACCGGCGGCACCAAGGGAGCGGTCAAGACGCTGGTCACATTCGAGCGCAAGGGGGAACGTCTGCTCACCGTCATCGAAGTCGGTCGCGCGGTTCTCGAGGATCCCGGCCTCGAAGCACGAAAGGCATGGGTGCCGGTCAGCGTGCAGGTGCTGACGCGCGAGCTGGCCGAGAAGGTTGGTGTTCCGGACGTGCCGGGCGTGCGGGTTACGCGCGTGTTCGCCGATGGTGCAGGCTCGGGGCTGAAAATCGGCGACATCATCACGGCGATCGATGGAACGCCGGTGGAGGCGTCACAGCCGTCGGACGTCGATCTCTTCGCCACGATGATCCGCCAGTATCGCATCGGCTCGACCGTCGAGTTGTCGATACGCCGCGGTACGCAGGAACAGAAACTGGCGATCAAGCTTGCGGCATCACCGCGGCTGCCGCGCGAAATGAAGAAGTACGAGGATCGCGATTTCGAGTTCCGCGTCCGCGACCTCGCCGCGGCCGATCGCGCCGCGTCCGCGATGCCGGAAGGGCAGCAGGGAGTTCTCGTCGAGACCGTGCGGGAAGGAGGGTGGGCCGCACTCAGCCACCTTGCCGACGGTGACATCATCCTGGCAATCGACGGCGATATGGTTGCCGATGTCGCGGCGGTTCAGCAGAAGATGGAGCGGGTCGCTCGCGACAAACCGGCATCTGTCGTGATGAAAGTGCGCCGCGGAATCAGAACGTTTTTCGTCGAACTCCAGACTGGGTGGAAACGCAATTGAGATCCAGACTTGCCGTGTCGGTAGTCACATCCGTACTGCTCGTGTCGACGAGTGCCGGCGCGCAGGAGAGCCGCGCCGCCGCCCGCGATCTTGTGAAGAAATGGCAAGACGCCATCGTCAACGTGCGCGTCGTCGTCAAGATGCGGATGTCGATGGGCGGTCGCGAGGTGCAGTCGAACGACGACACGATCGAGACAGTTGGTACCGTCGTCGATCCCGGCGGTTTGACCGTCGTCTCACTCAGCTCGATCAATCCGGGGGCGATGATGACCAAGTTGATGTCGGGCAGCGGCAGCGGTGGTCAGGCCGTCGACATTGCGAGCGAGCCAACCGACCTCAAGATCCGTCTTGCCGATGGCCGTGAGCTCCAGTCCACGATCGCGCTGCGGGACGAGGACTTGAATCTCGCCTTCATCCGGCCGATCAATCCGCCGGCGAAGCCGCTGGTTGCGGTGAATCTTTCCGACGCCGGACAACCGGCGCTCCTCGATCAAGTAGTCGTTTTCGGGCGGTTCGGTCGTGTCGGCGGCTGGGCGCCGTCGGCCGCGCTGCGCGACATCGGGGGAATAGTCCTCAAGCCTCGAACGTTTTATGTATTGGCGGGGGAGTCTGCCGGAATTGGAACGCCGGCGTTTCTTCCGAACGGAAAGATTGTGGGTATCCTGACAGTCAGGCAGGTCGCCACCGATCGCCCGAGCGCGTTTGCCACGATGAGCGGCGCCGAAGGCCTCGGTCTCCTCCCAGTGATCTTGCCCGCTGACGATGTGCTCGATATTGCGAAGCAGGCGACGGAGAAACGATAATGCGCACCGGTGAAACGTTCGAAGTTACGAAAACCGAAGACGAGTGGCGGAAGCAGTTGACGCCCGAGCAGTATCACATCCTTCGAGAACATGGCACCGAACGTCCGGGCACGTGTGCCCTTCTCCACGAAAAGCGCCGCGGTACGTTCACCTGTGTCGGATGTGGCCAGGCGCTATTCCAGTCCGGACCCAAGTTCGAGAGCGGCACCGGCTGGCCGAGCTTCTTCGCGCCGATTCCCGGCTCGGTCGGCACGTCGACCGATGGCAGCTACTTCATGACTCGCACTGAGGTGCACTGCAGCCGCTGTGGCGGACATCTGGGGCACGTCTTCGAAGACGGTCCACCACCGACCGGTTTGCGTTATTGCATCAATGGCGTGGTGCTGAATTTCGCTGCCGAATAAGGTCGCTATTCATCCTTCAGCAGCCGGCGCAGGTCGAGCACTCCGCGCGCGAACGCAGAACCGGGTTCGGCGTCGGCGATGTGGCGTCGTGACTCGATCGTGCGAAGCATCTCCAGGCGCCGCCGTTCGTCCTCGAGATCGTCTTTCTCGCGCTGTCGCGCGCGATCGAGTCCGCCTTCCATGATGAAGGTGGCGATCGCATGGAGTTCCCCGCTGTCGAGAAATGCTCCGTGCCCGCGGCACACATCGATGACCGTGCCAGAAACGCGCCCAAAATTCACGCGGTTCATCATTTTGCCGCACACGACACACGGCCGATAACGCACGGGAGGTCCTTGCTGGGGATTCAACGACGCAGCCCTTGGCCTCGCCAGGACCGCGGCGCGGGCTTCGCGATCGGCGCAAATGCGCTCAAAGTCGTTGGATCCGATCCACACACCGTCGCAACTGCGGCACTCGAGGAGCGAAATGCCGCCGAGCGTGATCTGTTCCAGGGCGGCCCGGCACGCCGGGCACGCGGTCGTCGAGGGTTCAGGCGACCTTTTCGCGATTCGACTGCCGCATTTCGGGCAGAACGCAGAGCCGGCGAACATGAGCGCAAAGCAGTCGGGACAGCTGATCGCCGCCAAACGTGCGCGGCAGTAGGGACAGCGAGCCGCCTGCGGGTCGGCCGCCGCACCGCAGTTCGGACAGTGAAGCGATTGAACGTCCGTCATTCGACCCATAGAATAATGGAAAGAGAACAGGCAGAAGGAGTGTGCGATGGGTCTGATGGATTTCATCAAGGGCGAGCTGATCGATGTCATCGAATGGACCGACGACTCGCGCGATACGCTGTCGTACCGCTTTCCGGATGACGACAAAGCGATCAAAAACGGCGCGCAGCTGATCGTTCGGGAATCGCAAGTCGTTCAGTTCGTCTACCTCGGGGAGTTCGGGGACACGTTCGGTCCGGGAAAGCATACGCTTACCACCGACAACATTCCGGTGCTGACCAAGCTGAAGTCGTGGAAGTACGGCTTCAATTCGCCGTTCAAAGCGGACGTCTACTATGTGACGACGCGTTTGTTCACGGGAAACAAATGGGGAACAGCTAACCCGATCATGATGCGTGACGACGACCTCGGCATCGTCCGCGCCCGTGCGTTCGGGACTTATGACTTCAAAATCACGGAGCCCAAGCTATTCCTCAAGGAGGTGGCCGGCTCGGATCAGAATTTCAGGCTCGACGAGTTTGCCGACACGATGCGTTCGCGTATCGTGAGCATCTTTGCCGATGCGCTCGCGTCCGCCAAAGTTCCCGTCTTTGATGTCGCCAGTCGCTACGGCGAGCTTGGCGAGGCGCTGCTTCCGCTGATCAATCCGGTGGTTGCGGCGAAATACGGTCTGCAGATCACGAGCTTCATCATCGAAAACGTCTCGGTGCCGCCTGAAGTCGAGCAGGCGATCGACAAGCGCTCGAGCATGGCCGCCGTCGGCAATCTGAACGACTACGTGAAATTCCAGATGGCGCAAGGCATGGAGAAGGGGGGCAGCTCCGGCGGGATGGCGACGGAGCTGGCGGTCGGCCTGTCGATTGCGCAGCAGATCATGCAGCAGCAGGGAATGCCCGCTGCTGCTGGAGCGGCCGCGCCGCGAGCCGCCGCCGCGCCCGCGAATGCGCTGGCGGATCTTCTGGCGCCGGCCGACGTCGCGCAGGCGCTTGGCGTGCCGGAATCCGATGTGATGACGATCATCGAGTCCGGTGAGCTGACGGCGAAAAAGATCGGCACGTCGTACCGAATCAAGCGCAGCGCGCTCGACGAGTATCTCGCCCGATAACGTCGCGCGCGTCCGCCGATGCCAGATATTGCCGCACTCGAAAAGCATGCATGCGCCAATTGCGGCGCGCAGGCTGAGTGGAACCCGTCGAAGCAGCTGCTGGTCTGTCCCTTCTGCGGCGCGGCGACGCCGTTTACCGTCGATCCAGAGTCCGGCGCGCTGGTTGAAAACGATCTTGCCAAAGCGCTGCGTGAGCTTCCGGATGAGGCGCGCGGCTGGCTGACCGAGAAGCGGACCGTGCAGTGTCAGAGCTGCAAGGCCGTCTCGGTGTTCGATCCGGAGCGCGTGGGCCAGAACTGCCAGTTCTGCGGATCGCCGTCACTGGTTGCGTACAACGAGATCAAAGCTCCGATTCGGCCGCAGAGTCTGCTGCCGTTCAAGATCAGTGAGAGCCAGGTTCGTGAGCAGATTCGTCACTGGTACGCGAGCAAGTGGCTCGCGCCGGGCAAGCTGAAGAATCGAGCGCTTGTCGACCGCGTGCGCGGTGTCTACATCCCGTACTGGACGTTTGACGCGCAGGCGGTTTGTCCGTGGCAGGCCGAAGCCGGGCACTACTACTACACGACCGAGAGCTACCGTGATAACCAGGGGCGAACCCAAACGCGCCAGGTTCGGCACGTCCGATGGGAGCCGGCATCGGGCGTCGTCGAGCATTTCTTCGACGACGAACCGGTGTCCGGAACTCACGGGGTGTCGCACGCGCTATTGCGACAGATCGAGCCGTTCGCGACGAAGGAACTCGTCGCATATGACACCGCCTTTCTCTCGGGCTTCATCGTCGAGCATTACCAGGTTGTTCTCGTCGAGGCGGCGCAAACGTCGCAAGACTCGATGGTGACCCAGTTGCGAGAGATGTGTGTGCAGCAGATCCCGGGAGACACATATCGAAATCTCGAAATGAGTCCGACATTTTCTGCGCAGACGTTCAAGCACGTTCTCGTGCCGATCTGGCTGCTGTCGTATCTCTACGGAACCCGAACATTCCAGGTCGTCGTCAACGGATACGACGGTCGAATGGCGGGGCAATATCCGATGAGCCCGTGGAAGATTGCCCTGCTCGTGCTGCTGGCGATCATCGCGTTCATGATTTTTGTCATGTTGAGTCAGAATAACTAGGGCAGAAGGCGTGTTCGTTTACGAGCCCGAAACCAAAAACCGACAGGAATTCGGAGTACCCAGTGTTTGCCAACAAACTCAAGCTCCCCACCAAAGAATCGGCATTGCCAGGGCGGTCCGAGAAGATGGCGGTTCCCGCGACACACCATGTGAATGGCGCGCCTCTCGAGCCGCCGTTTCCTGACGGACTCGAGCGTGCGATCTTCGGGCTTGGATGTTTCTGGGGAGCCGAGCGAAAGTTCTGGCAGGCCGCTGGCGTGTACACGACCGCGGTCGGCTATGCCGGTGGCTACACGCCGAACCCAACCTACCGAGAGGTGTGCAGCGGCGCAACCGGGCATGCCGAAGTCGTCCTTGTGGTGTTTGATCCACGCAAGGTTTCGTACGCGGATCTCGTCAAGATGTTCTGGGAGAACCACGATCCGACACAAGGCATGCGTCAGGGCAACGACGTTGGCACGCAGTACCGATCGGCAATCTATTACTTCGACGATGCACAACGGGACATTGCCGAGCGTTCGCGTGATGCATATCAGCAGGAACTCGCTCGCGCAGGTTATGGCGCAATCACGACTGAAATCGCGCCGGCCCCAGAGTTCTACTACGCCGAGGACTATCATCAGCAATATCTGTCGAAGAATCCTGGCGGGTACTGCGGCATTGGTGGTACCGGCGTGTCGTGTCCGGTCGGACTCGTCACCAAGTAACGGCGACCGATGAAGGTTGCCGCCGGAATTGTGGTCCTTGCCGCATGCATCGTCGCGGCACACCCCTCGGCGGAATCACAGAGGCTTCCGACACCGGAAGCCTCGTTCGGTTTTCAGCCCGGCGCCGACTACAAGCTCGCCACCTACGACCAATCAATCGAGTACTTCAGGAAGCTTGATGCCGCCAGCAAGTATCTGACGCTGATCGAAGCCGGCCGCACTTCCCAGGGGCGGCCGATGTACTTTGCGCTCATCTCGACTCCGGCCAATCTCGCTCACATCGATCGTTATCGTGAGATCGCTCTTCGGCTGGCGCATCCTTCCGGCTTGTCGGAAGCGGAAGCGCGCCGGCTTGCGGCGGAAGGAAAGGCGTTGGTCCACATCGACGGCGGGCTCCATGCGACGGAGGTCGCCGGTCCTCAGCACACACCGCTGCTGGCCTACAATCTTCTCGCGCGAGCATCGGAGCGCGACTGGAAGTCGATCCTCGAGAACGTGGTGCTGATGCTCTGGCCCACCATCAATCCCGACGGCCAACAGATGGTGGCTGAGTGGTACATGAAGAATGTCGGAACGCCGTACGAGCAGTCTGCTCCTCCGTTGCTCTATCAGGAGTACGTCGGGCACGACAACAACCGCGACGCCTACATGCTGAACATGATCGAGTCGCGTGTGATGGAGCACGCGTGGCGGCAGTGGGAACCGCAGATCATCTACGTGCACCACCAATCGGGACCATTTCCGACACGGATCTGGCTGCCGCCATTCTCCGAACCTGTTGGCAAGGACGCGCCGCCGCTCATCGCGCGTGAAGTGAACATGATTGGCATGGCGATCGCCAAAGGACTCGAAGAGCGCGGGCAGGTTGGCGCCACGCACATGGGTACTGCATTCGATGCGTGGTATCCCGGGTATATCGACTACGCGCCGAACTTCAAGAACATTGCCGCCTTCTGGACTGAGACCGCGCTGTATCAATACGCGACCCCGCACGAATACACGATTCAGGATTTCCCTCAAAACATGCGCGACCTGCGTCCGCGCAGTCTTTACTCGAGTCCCTGGCCCCCCGGCTGGTGGCGGCTGCGCGATGCGGTCAGTTACATGGAGACGGCGTCCTTGTCGGTACTCGAGTACGCGGCGAAATACAAAGACTCGTTACTGCTCAACCGGTATCGCGCCGGACGAGAACAAATCGCGCGCGGCCGTACGCAGTCACCCTACGCGTACGTCATTCCGCAGGATCAACGCGACGTCATTGCCGCCGTCGAGCTGTTGCGGCGTCTCGCGTTCGGTGGCGTGCGGATTTCACAATTGACCGCGGCGGCGAGATTCGACGACACGATGTATCCCGGGGGCACCTGGATTATCCGAACCGACCAGGAGTACGCGGCGCTGGCGCGCGAGGTGCTCGACATTCAGAAGTATCCGGATTTGCGGCAGTCCCCCGGCGGACCACCGGAACGTCCCTACGATGCCGCAGGGTGGACTTTACCGCTCCAGATGGACGTTCGCGTGATCCCGGTCGCACAACCGCTTTCCGACGATACGGTCGGAAGGTTGGTTGCCATTGGACCAGGTGTGTCTTTCAAGTCGCCCCCGACGCGCTACGTCAACAGCGAAACAGATGCAGCTGCGTTCGACAGCGTGCCGGGTGCCGGTTTCAATTCGGATCCGGCAGCATCGGCGATCGTGCCGCCGCCCGGCAGGATCGCTGGCACAGGTTCGGCACTTGCCGTCGATCCTGCCGCCAACAATGCTTTCAGAGCGATCAATCGCGCGTGGAAAGAAGGCGCCGGCGTGCAGTTCCGAGCGGCGAACGGATCGCGGCAGCCGCGCTACATTGTCACCGGCTTACCGGCCGATCGTCAGACCGATCTCGTGCGCGCGCTTGCGCTCGTCGCGGAACGAACCGACGAGACCGGCGTGACGGTCCGGAAGCCCCGGATCGGAGTGTTCGAACCCTGGGGCGGCAGCATGGCCGCCGGATGGACGCGGTGGCTGCTCGATCAATATGGCTTCGAGTACATCACGTTGCGGCCGGCGGACTTTCATTCACCGCTCTTGTCCCGAATCGACGTGCTGGTGATGCCGGACGGAACACGCCTGCGAGGAGGTGCGGCCACCGGCGGCCGCGGCGCGAGCACCGTCAGGCCGGAGTACGGCGACGATACGACGCCGGAAGATCTCGCCGGGATCGAAGCATTTGTACGGAACGGTGGAACGTTCGTCTGTGTCAGTACCTCCTGCGGATTCCCGATTCAGCAGTTCAAGCTGCCCGTCACCAACAGCGTCACTGGAGTACGACCGGAGGAATTCTTCCTCCGCGGCTCGATCGTCGAAGCCGCGATCGACACGGCACATCCGATCATGGCCGGAATGCCGGCGACGGCGGCGTTGTTCGTCGACGGGGGGCCAGTCTTCGAGACACAAGCAGGCTTTGCGGGGTCGATACTCGCCAGATATACGACCCAAGGCTCCCCGCTGCTGTCTGGCTACTTGATCGGCGACAAATATCTTTCCGGGAAGAGCGCGGCACTGGACGTGCCGCTCGAATCCGGACACGTCGTCCTGCTGGGGTTTCGCCCGGAGTGGCGCGGCCAGCCATTCGGGACGTTTCGAGTATTGTTTAATGCTCTTCTGAATGTGCATTGAGGCCGGATGAAACGCGACTCGTGGGGGGATCGTTAAGCTGGAGGGTTTCGCATGACCGAGCTGTCGTTGCTGGTGCTCCCGATCGTGCTGTCGGCTGTCTTTGTGTTCATCGCGAGCTCGATCATTCACATGGCGTCACCGTGGCACCGGAGCGATTACCCGAAAGTGCCCAACGAGGATCGGGTGCGTGAGGCCCTTCGCGCACTGGCGATACCTCCGGGCGATTACATGATTCCGCGGCCATCGAGCCGCGCCGATCTTCGCTCACCGGAGTTTGCCGCAAAGATTAATACCGGCCCGGTGATGATCTTGACGGTTATGCCAAACGGTCCGATGCCAATGCTGCGCAATATGGGCCTGTGGTTTCTCTATTGCGTTGCGGTCAGCCTGTTCGCCGGCTACATTGCTGGGCGAGCGCTGTCCTCGAACGCGGAGTATCTCGAAGTATTCCGATTTGCCGGCGCCACGGCATTCATCGGCTACGCAGTGGCGTTGTGGCAGATGTCGATCTGGTATCGGCGATCCTGGACAACGACGTTGAAGGCGACCGTTGACGGCCTGATCTACGCGTGCCTGACCGCGGGGACGATGGGGTGGTTGTGGCCACGGTAGCGAACAGCGAACTTATTCGTAACGCAACGCCTGCATCGGGTGAACTCGCGAGGCACGATACGCCGGAATAAATCCCGCCCCGAGCGCGACCAGCGTCAGCAGCACCACGGAACTCACGATCACCAGTGGATCGTACGGCTGCAGCTGGAACAGGAGACTGGCAGCCGCTTTACCGAGATAGTACGCGCCGGCTACCCCGGCAACCGCACCGATCAGCGTCATCCAACCAACCTGCTTCAGGATCAAACGGCGAATCCGCGCGCTGTCGGCGCCGAGCGCCATGCGCAGGCCGATCTCGCGCGTTCGCTGCGAGACGGTGTAGGCGAGTACACCGTATAAACCAACGGCGGCAAGCAGGGTCGCCAGAAATGCGAAAGCGCCGGAGAGCGTGCTAATCATTCGATCGAGAAACACGTTCTCGCGAACCTGCTGTGGCAGGGTTTTGAGATCCTCGATCGGAAGGTTGGGATCCAGCCGCGCGACGACTGCTGGCACGCTGCGAAGCATTGGCGCCGGATCACCCGCGCCGCGTACGTAGATGTTAATCGAGCCGACGCGGGTCGACTGTCGATAAGGACTGAAGAAAAGCGCCGGCACCTCCTGCTTGACCTCGCTGTATTTCGCGTTCTGCACCAGGCCGACGATTTCGATGTCGAGTTTTCCCTTTCCTCGCGCCATGTGCTTGCCGACGGCGTCACGTCCGAGGTTGAACTTTTTCGCGAACGCTTCGTTGACGATCGCCACTTTCGGTGCCGTCTCGGAGTCGGCCGGAGTGAACTCACGACCGGCAATGAGTGGCACACCCAGCGTCCGGAAATATCCCGTCCCGATTTCGTTGTAATTCGCATCGGTATCGGTATCCGGGCCGCTCGTAAACCCTTCGACTGATACGTTCGTCCCGGAGTTGTTGCCGGCGAGCAGGGCGATGCGCGCCATGGTTACTCCGGTCGCTCCGGGAATGGTGCCGAGTTCCTGCTCGAGCCGTTGGTAAAAGGCTTTCGAACGCTCGGGAGTGTAGCCGTTCAGGCCGGGCGACACGCCAAACACGATGACGTTGTCTGTCTTGATTCCAAGATCGACGCGGCTCACATTGCTCAGGCTCTTGACGAACAGTCCGGCGCACATGAGCAGCGCCGTCGACAGGGCGATTTGTGCCGTGACCAGCGACGTGCGAAAGCGCGCTGCACCCCGGGCACCCGAAGGTTGCCCCGCTTGCGCCTTGATTGCAGACACGAGATCCGGCCTCGTGCTATGCCACGCGGGAAACATCCCGAAGATGATGCCGGTGGCAACCGACAACAGCGCAGCGAACAGCACGATGCGGCCCTGCAGCTCGAACTGCAGCGTGGTCGTAGCTTCCGGCGGCAGCAACGATGCGACGAGGCTCATCGTCCAGCGCGCGACGACCAGTCCTGCAGCGCCGCCGAGCACAGCCAGCACGCACGATTCCGTGAGCAGTTGACCGAGCAGCTGCCGCCGCTTCGCGCCAAGAGAGAGGCGAATCGCCATTTCAGTGGCTCGTCCCGCGCCGCGCGCGAGCAGCAGGTTCGCGATATTGGCGCAGGCGATGAGCAGCACGATTCCCGTGACGGTCAAGAGAAACAACAGCGGCGTCTTCGCTTCGCGGTGCACCGAGCTTTGGCCGCGGGAGCCACGCTCAACCTCGATGACCTTGGCCTTGAACTTCGCCAGCGTTTGATCGCTCAGTCCCTTCTGAAGCGGTGCTTCCACATCGGTAATAATGGGGCGGTAGAGACCGTTCAACGACGCTCGCGCCTGTTCGAGCGTGACGCCGGGCTTCAATCGCGCAAAGAGGTAGGCCCAGTAGGTCTGTCGATCCTCGAACCCCTTCCAGCCCGGCAGCATCAATCCCCTCATGGTCAGCGGCACGAATACCTTCGGCTCGCTGCCGAGCGTGGTCCCGGAGAACCCACGCGGCGCCACGCCAACGACGGTGAGCGCCTGACCGTTGACGATGATCGTGTCGTTCAGCACCGCGGGATTCGAGCCGAGTGTCCCGGTCCAGTAGTGATAGCTAAGGACGGTCACGAAGTGATTGGCGACGTTGCGATCATCGTCGGCAGTCAAGAGCCGTCCCAGTGCCGGTTGAAGTCCGAGGACCGGGAAGTACGATCCGGACACCAGCATGCCCTGGCCATTCAGTGTCTGGCCGCGGTAGGCAAGGTTGGCGCCGAAACCGACATGTGCCGCGACGCCTGTGAACACGGTCTGCAGCCGCTCGATATCGCGGAACATGGGATAGCTGAAGATTTCCTGGCAGCTCCCGGCCTGTCCGCAGGAGTTCGAACCGGGTTTCGGTCCGGGCGCGGCGAGGTTGACGAGTTCAGACGGCCGGACGACCGCCAGCGGTCGCAGGAGTATCTGATCGAAAAGGGAGAAGATCGCCGCGTTGGCGCCAATTCCCAGCGCCAGCGACACGATGGCGACGAGACTGACAAAGGGTGTTTTCACGAGCCGGCGGATAGCGAGTCTCAGATTCATGCCTCGTTCTGAGACGGAAGGAGGGCCAAGATAGTTTAGTTTTTTCTACTAGGTCGGTCTAAAGACCGCGCCCGGCATGAGCCAGCTCTGGTTCCCTATTTGCCGCGCCCGGCATTCCACTCTGTGCGCACGGTCGGACCCACGGCCCACAGGATGCCGTTTCTCACGAGGCGATGGAACATCGGGTGGCCCCACACCCGTTCGTCGTGGCCATACGCAGTGTAGAAGACGCGACCTTTCCCCTGTTCGCGAACCCACGTCCACGGTTCGCGTCCTGAGTCATCGACGCGCTCCATAAGGACTGTCTTCTCAGGATTGATCTTGGTGTGGACGTAGGTCTCGTCCCACACCTGGAACGGCTGAATGCCATCGAGAACGGGATGATTGGGTTGAACAATCGTCGCTGTGAACTCGCCAGTGCCGTGCTTCAGGAACTGCGCGCCAACAAGTGCGATGTAAGCAGGGGAATTCTGGAAACAGAACGACGCACAATGGAGAGGCAGAAATCCCCTGCCGGAGTTGACGAAGTCAAGGAGCGCCTTTTCCTGATCTGGCGTGATGGTCGTGTGGTTCGCGTAGATGACGAGCGCGTCGTACTTCGCCAGGTTTGCCGCATTCAGTTCGTTCGGATCCGGCGTGTAGGTGAAATGAAATCCCTCAGCCTCGATCGCGCTCGCAAGCATCGGCTCAAATCGCGCCGAGTCATGGTGCTTGCTGTTGTGCCCCAGGAAAAGCACTTCGATCGTGCGTCCCTTCTTTGCTGTTGACGGCGATGTGCTCTGCGCGGTCAGCGCCGCAGCCGCCGTGATCGCGACGCCAAGAACGACCGCGAGTGTGGGCACGAATTTGCGATGCATAATGAACTTCCTTTTAGAAGCGTGGAATCGCGATCTTCTCCCCGCCCTCGAGTGCCGACTGATGGGCGCAGATGCCGACCAGGGTCCAGTTGACCGACGTCTCGGCGTCCGGCATGGGCGGCTTCTCGCCGACGCACGCCATCAGAAAATTGTGCACGAGGTGGGGATGCGATCCGCCATGTCCCCCACCCTGCAGAAACGACAGGTGATCGGCATCCTGGATAGCGGCCGGTTGCGTGAATCGGCGAATCGGTTCAGGCAACAGCTGGGCGTAATCCGGAACTTTCGCCCGCTTTGGAATCTCCGCCTCGGATAGTGGATGTGTTTTCGTGCTCCTGGTGTGGATGACGGGATCTTCGTTTTCGACCTGTTGCCACTCGAACGACTTCTTTGAACCGTACGCGTCGAAACTTTCGCGGTATTGCCGTGCCGTTGCGAACAGGCTCCGCGTCACTTCAGCGCAGACATCAGAATCACGCAGCTTGAACGTGGCCGTTTCGATCGCGAACGGGCTTCCGTACTTGGGGATCAACGCCTCGTCGATGCGGCCGGAACCATGACAGACCACGTGTTCGGCGTGTTTGCCGACGAGGGCAAGACACGGACTGACGCAATGGGTCGCGTAATGCATCGGTGGGAAGCCCTCCCAGTAGCCAGGCCATCCCTCCATGTCCTGCTGATGGCTTCCGCGGAGAAACTGAATGCGGCCGAGTTCTCCTGAGTCGTACAGCTGCTTCACAAACAAATATTCACGGCTGTAGACGACGGTCTCCATCATCATGTAGACCTTGCCGCTCTTTCGCTGCAGTTCCACGATCTGGCGACATTCGTCGATCGTCGTCGCCGCCGGAACGGTGCTGGCGACATGTTTGCCCGCCTTCAGTGCCGCGATCGACTGCGGCGCGTGATCGGCGATCGGTGAGTTGATGTGAACTGCGTCGACGTTCGGGTCCGCCAAGAGGGCGCTGTAGTCGGTGTAGCGGGCGTTGATACCGAACCGATCGCCGCACGCATCCAGTTCCTTTCGATCCCGCCGGCAGATCGCATACATTTCTGCGTTTGGATGTCGCTGGTAGATCGGGATGAACTCTGCACCGAAGCCGAGTCCGACAATTGCCACACGGATTTTCTTGTCAGTTGTCATTCAGAATCCTAAAAACGCGACCGGTCGCGCTTTGTAACACGTTCCAGACGGAGCGTCAACGAAGCGCGACCACGGAAGGACACGGGCCACGGAAGAACACGGATTAACACGGACTATGGAAGGACACGGGCCACGGAAGAACACGGATTAACACGGACTATGGAAGACACGGGCCACGGAAGAACACGGATTAACACGGACCATGGAAGACACGGGCCACCGAAGAACACGGATTAACACGGACCATGGAAGAGACGGACCACGGAAGAACACGGATTAACACAGACGATGGAAGACACCGACCACGGACGAACGCGGATTAACGCGGACAACGGATCCCGACCATGACCACTCCGGAGTAATATCTGTTGCTCGAAAGGTGTGCCCATGAGATTGCATGGTTCCCGGCGGACGTTTGCGTGGTCCTCAATGGTCGGCGCGGCCGTCCTGGTGCTTGGCTGCCTGTCACTTGTCGCGCAGTCGCCGCAGCCATCCAGCACAGCAAAACCTCGTCCGCCGCAAGCGGCCCCGCGGCCCGCCGCTGCACCAGCAGCTCGGCCAATCCGTGTGCTGTTTGTCGGTGCCGACGAAGAGTCCCCGCACAACCCCGCGAAAATGTTTCCGTTGCTTGCCGCACCGCTCGCGCGCCGAGGGATCCAGTTGACGTACGGCCGCACGGCCCTCGAGCCGCTCGATCCGGCCAAGCTCGAGTACTACGACGCGGTGATGATCTACGGCGATCAGCTGTCGTTGACACCGGCGCAGCAGAAGGCCCTGACGGCTTTTGTCGACGGTGGCCGCGGCCTTGTTGCCCTGCATGCGGTCGGAGATCTGTCGCTTGTTGGTGCCAGGCTGATGTCGCAGGAGGGTGCTGACTTCACGGCCGAGATCGTTCAGCCGGCCAACCCGGTCGTCCAGGGATTACAGCCATTCGCGGCGTGGGAAGAACCTTTGGCGCCCGTGCCGGGCGGTCAGCGGACCGTCGTCATGGAGCGTGTAAATGGACAGACGCGTCAAGCGTGGACGTGGCTCCAAACGCAGGGGAAGGGGCGCGTCTTCTACACTGGCTATGGCCATGACGAGCGTACCTGGAGTCAAGCTGGCTTCCAGAGTCTGATTGAACGCGGCATCGTCTGGTCGGTGGATGAAGCGCGCAGGCGGAACTGGCAGCAGCTCGAGATGCCAGGGGTCACCTACGTCGACGGCTTCAACGTTCCCAACTACGAGAATCGTCCCGACCCTCCGAAATACCAATTACCGTTCACGCCCGAGGACGCGCAAAAGTTCATGCAGACGCCGGCCGAGTTCCGCGTCGAACTCTTTGCCAGCGAGCCGCAAATCATCAAGCCGATTACGTTCACGTTCGACGAGCGCGGCCGTCTGTGGGTGGTTGAAGCCATGGACTATCCGAACGAGATGCTCAATGGCAACCCCGGTGACGATCGCATCAAAATTCTCGAAGATACCAACGGTGATGGGCGCGCGGATAAGGTCACGGTGTTCGCGGAGCACTTGAACATCCCGACGAGCCTGACCTTCGCAAATGGAGGCGTCGTCGTTGCTCAGGCTCCGCATTTTCTGTTTTTGAAGGACACCAACGGCGACGATAAGGCCGACGTTCAGCAAGTGTTGAATACCGGGTGGGGCATTCGCGACACACACGCCGGTCCGTCGAACTTGCAATACGGGCCCGACAATCACATCTGGGGCACGGTCGGGTACTCCGGCTACAACGGCCAGATGAACGGCAAGCCGCTGCAGTTCACACAAGGCGCATATCGCTTCAAACCGGATGGCAGTGACTTCGAATACATGACGCAGTCGACCAACAACACGTGGGGACTCGGTTTCTCGGAGACGTTCGACGTGTTCGGTTCGACGGCGAACAACGATCAGAGTTGGTACATGGCGATCCCCAACCGGTATTTTGCGGATGTGCCGGGGTTGCCGGGAACTGGGGGGCGCGGCGTCCCCTCGGGCGCCGGTTATCAGAGTTCAGCGGCGTTCTACTCGGTACATCCGACGACCCCGTACATCCGCCAGGTGGATGTGTGGGGCGGCTATACCGCTGCGGCTGGTCATTACCTCTATACCGCTCGCTCGTTCCCGAAGGAGTATTGGAACCGGGTCGCGCTGATAACCGAACCGACCGCGCATTTGATCGGCCAGGCGATCCTGGAGAAACAGGGTGCCGGCTTCGTGGCGCGCGACGGATGGAACCTGATTTCCAGTGCGGAGGAGTGGTTTGCGCCGGTAGCCGCGATGGTCGGGCCCGATGGCGCCATCTGGTTTGCCGACTGGTATAACTTCATTGCGCAGCACAATCCCACGCCGCAGGGATATAGCACTGGCAAAGGGGCCGCATACGAAACGTCGATGCGCGATCATTTGCGCGGCCGCATCTATCGAATCGTTTATCGCGGCGCCCCGGCAGCCAAGAAGCGTTCGCTCTCGAAGAGCGATCCTCCAGGACTGGTGAGCGCGCTTGCCTCCGACAACATGTTCTGGCGCTTGCACGCGCAGCGTCTGCTTGTCGAACGCGGACAGAAGGACGTCGTTCCGCAAATCGTCGCACTCGTCCGGAACCAATCGCTCGATGAGATTGGCACCAATGGCGGCGCATTCCACGCGCTCTGGACTCTGCACGGCCTGGGCGAACTCAATTCGACGTCGAGTGAGGCGTATCGCGCGGCGGTAGATGCCCTCAAACACCCCGCAGCCGGAGTTCGGAAGGCCGCGGCGATGGTCCTGCCGCATACAGCGGAAGCGAGCCGCGCGATCGTTTCGGCGGGACTGCTGCACGATCCGGATCTGCACACGCGCCTGGCAGCTGTGCTTGCCTTCGCCGACATGCCGACATCGAACGAAGCCGGGCAGGCGTTATACACCGAGAGTCAACGGACGGAGAACTACACCGACAAGTGGCTGAGCCGTGCGTTCTACATCGCTGCGAGCCGGCATCAGAAGAGCTTTACCGTGGCTTACCATGCCGACCGTAATGCGGTCCCGTATACGGCGCTGCCCGTTGCCGTACGGCTCGGTGATACGAAACCCGATTGGCGAACGCCGGCCACGCAGGATCTCTCGACTGATTGGTCGGACATGCAGGTGCCGGGCAACTGGGAGTCTCGCGGGCTTCCGGACTTTGACGGCGTTGTCTGGTTTACGCGCTCCTTCGATTGGAACGGTGCAGCGCCGTCAACGCTGTCGCTCGGTGCTCTTCGCAACACCGGTGAGGTGTGGGTGAATGGTCAGTCGCTCACACCGGCACCGCTTGCCCAGGGAGCGGCGCGCGGTACGGCACCTGCGGGTGGTGGACGTGGCAATGCCGTTCCGACCTATGCGATTCCCGAGGGCGTCGTCCGCGCCGGCAAGAACACGATCACGGTTCGCATCCAAAACGGCCGTAACGAAGGAGGATTCCTCGGAACGCCAGACGTCATGTACGTCGAAGGCGCGGCGAACAGTCGCGTGCCGCTTGCCGGCACCTGGAAGTACCGAGTCGAACGGCAAACAAATGCCGGCGCGCTCTATACGAAACCGGGTCAGCTTGCCGCCCACGTCGCCTTCACAGCTGAAGGCGGCGCTGCGGGCGCGGCCGGTTCTGCGCTTCCCGCGGTTGCGCCGCAGGCGCCTGACGTCGCGATCCGCCTTAGCGTCATTCCCGGGCAGTTGAAATTCGACAAAGCCGAGTTGAATGTTGCGCCGGGTCAGCTCGTTGAAGTCGTCTTTACGAATCCGGACGTGATGCAGCACAACTTCGTGCTTGGTGCACCGGGATCGTTGAACGCGATCGGTGAAGCCGGCGATCGGCTCGCGACGTCTCCGAGCGGTCTCGCCCAGGCTTATGTTCCCGACCTCGCGCAGGTCCTGTACTCGACCAAGTTGCTCGAGCCAGGACAAACCGTCACGTTTCAGTTCAGAGCCCCCTCCGCGGCCGGCCAGTACCCATACGTGTGTACCTTCCCGGCGCACTGGCGCACGATGAATGGTGTGTTGAACGTCATCACGCCAGCAGGACGCGGTGGACGGGGCGGGATATGAATTAGTGAATTCGCGAACTGACGCAATTCACGAATTCACCAACTCACAAATTCACCAATTTGTCATATCGCTGAGTTAATCGCACCGAAACGACACCGCATCGGTCGCAAAGGGAACTGTCTTGTTGTTGCTCGACGGTTCTCCCATTCGCATGCTGATCGTATCTACGCTGCAGATGCCAGCGCAGCAAGGAAGGTCAATATGCGAAGACTCGTGGAACACAGTGGTGCAGCAATCGCGTTAGCGGCGCTCCTCGCATTCCTCATCCCAGCATCTGTCGTCCCGTCAAACGGCAACGTCGTCGCCAGTGCGTTCACTGGTGCGGTTGCCGTCACGCCCACATCCGCTGTGGCGGAAGGACGATGGAAGCTTGGCGGTGACGGAGCGTGCTACTGGGATCCAGATGATTCCGGTCCCGATCAATGTTCACAGAGCTCGGGACGATGGAAGCTGGGCGGTGATGGGAGCTGCTATTGGGACGCCAACGATTCGGGTCCTAATCAGTGCGCACCGCCAGCAGAAGCTCCTGCGGCTGAAGCTCGCGCCACTTCACCAGAGACCGTGTTTCATCACGGCGTCTGATTCCACTGAGGTAGGGTCACATTGAAGTATGGTTCAGAGTAGCGCCAGCGAACCGCGCTTGCCGCCTCACACGGTTACTGACTCATTCGGATGAAGTCAACCGCTTGATCGCGGCGAGCGCGGTGGTCGGCGCGTCCTGGTGTGGTCGCCAGGTCGGCCTCCTCGCCTGGCGCGGATTGCCGCGCGGGCGTTCCCGTCCAGCATTCGCGATACCGCGCCGGAGTCGTCCCAACGCGGGTTTTGAACTGACGGAAAAAATTCTTCCGGCCGCGCCAACCCACGGCCGCAACCACCGATTCGACCTTATCTCCCTCGCGCAATCGGGCCGCTGCGTGATCGATTCGTGTCTTCTGCAGGTACTGACGAATCGACATATGCATGGTGGTTCGGAACACCCGGGACAGTTGACGGGTACACCAGCCGGTCATGCGCGCCAGGCGCATCACCGTGATGTGTTCCGCGAAATGTTGTTCGATGTAAGTTGCGACCCGGAGGGCCTGAACCTCGGGAACCAATGAACCTGGCTCAATCCGTTCGCACCAATGGTGAACTGCCACTTCGAATTGATGACAGATCACTTCGGTAGGCAGCGGTGCCGCGGCGCTCGCCTCGAGCGCTTCCAGCAGACGTGCCCTCCTTGGATTGCCCGGCCTGCCGGGCGCGAGGCGATCGAGTTCGCGTCCGAGATCGGCGAGGAGCAGGAGGACGACACCTGACGGTAACGGCTGCTCGACGCCTCTCACTTCGTTCAGAAAGCGCCCGATTGCTACCGGCCACGCCGCTGGGACATCGTGACGCAATTCCGCGATGAGGCGGTCGCGCGTCTCCAGCAATGCCACCCATGAGGTGGTTTTTGCCTCGTGGACCATCGATACCTTTTTTCCCCGGCCTGATGAGGCGAGCGGCGCTGCAAGACTCACTCCCGGCGCGATTGGGGAGTGCCGCATCACCCGTACTGCTTTAGACAGTAATGCGTGGATTTAGTTGCCAAAGGATCGCGGGCACGCGTTACCCGATGGAAGGATGTCCTCAATCGTCGAATCGTTGAGCGAGGAACAGGACGGAGGGGTGCCATGGGTGCCAAGAGTGCCATGGGTGCCAAGAGTGCCATGGGTGCCAAGAGTGCCAAGAGTGCCAAGAGTGCCAAGAGTGCCAAGAGTGCCAAGAGTGCCAAGAGTGCGCGGTCGTTACGTTGCCGTTACACAACCGCGTCATTCAGTGCGAAGCGCGATGACGGGATCGATGGATTTCAGACGCCACGCTCCGATGAGTGCCGCGAGGACACCGACCGAAAGAAGCAGCGCGCTGACCAACGCGATCGTTAACGGCGCGACGGGGTTCACTGCGAACAAAAAAGTACGCAGTGCCGGAGCGGCAGCGAGGGAGAGAAGAACACCTGCAGCCAATCCGGCAAGCATGGGCTTTGAGACATCGGCGATGACGATGGTGAAATTCTGTAAAGGGCGCGCGCCGAGGATGGCGCGAATGCCGATCTCGCGGGTGCGAATCGACACGGAGAAGGCTGTCACTGCATAGATGCCTGCCGCCGCAAGTGTCAACGCGGCAATCCCGAAGACGCGAACGAGCCACAGGTTGAGCCGTCTCGGCGCTACCGCCACCTCCATCATGTCGTCCATCGTTCGCATCGACGCCGGCACATCGGTGTCGACTGCCTTGATCTCCCTTCGCACTGATTCCCGCACCGCCGCCGGCTCGCCGGTCGTTCGAACACCCCAGTACATGTTGTTCGCCAGCCACTGAATCGATGGTTCGGGAACCTGCGGAATCGCGATGTAGAGGTCGGCCGTTGATTCGGTGTCGAGGCCGAAGTGCTTGACGTCTCCGACAACCCCGACGATTCGTGGTCGGCGCACGGTATTGTCGCCAGTGTCTCGGACGACGAGATATTCGCCGACCGGCGAACGTCCCCTCCAATAGCGGTGAGCAATCGTCTGGTTGATGACGATCACCGGTTCGCTGATCGAGGTGTCGTGTTCGTCCAGAGCGCGCCCCTGAATGAGAGGTACGCCGAACGTCGAAAGATACGACGGTCCCACCATGCGATAGTGGGCCTCAGGTCGTTCGGCCGCGGGCGGCTCGGGTCGATCGGCGGGCCAGAAGTCGACCGTCGCGCGGTACCCGTTGAGTGGAACGACATTGACTGCTGCAGCGTCGTCGACGCCGCGGATGCCAAGAAGTTTCGACCGAAGCTCTTCGGTGAATCGCACGACGTCCGCTCGCGTGCGATAGCGGCCGCGCGGCAGCGACATGCGGACCGTCAGGAGGTGATCGGCGCGAAAGCCAGGATCGACAGACTGCAGGCGCGCGAAACTCTGCGACAGCAGCACAGTCATTGTGATGAGCGCTGCTGCCAGCGCGATCTCGATACCCACCAACCAGCGCCTGGCTGTCCGTCCGATCGAACCGGTCGTACGGGTGCCGTCGCGAAGATGAGCGCCCAACGTTCCCGTCGCCAGACGCCAGGCCGGAATGGCTGCGAAGGAGATCGTCGCTATCGTCGCAGCGGTCAATGCAAATGCGATGACATGCCGGTCGAGGGCGGCATCATTTGAGATGGTCAGTAAGTCGCCCGGCGCAAGCGCCAGCAACATGCGTCGCGCGACTGATCCAAGCAGCACCCCACCAAGGCATCCGGCAATGGCGATCAATCCACTCTCCGCGAACACTTCACGAACCAGGCGCGCGCGCGATGCACCGAGGGCGCTCCGGACCGCGAACTCGCGTTCGCGGCGGATTGCGGCGACGAGGAACAGGTTGGCCAGATTTGCGCACGCGACCGCGAGCACCAGCGCAACCGCCGCCTGCAGCAGCAGCAAGAGTGGCCTCACCCGTGCGACCAGCACGCTGTGCCATTCGGCAACCGTTGTTCCGGCGTGCGTGGCATTCGTGATCGGGTATTCAGCACGCAGGCGCGCCACGATTCCGTCCAGATCCTGCCTCGCCTGTTCGATCGTCACGCCGGCGCGAAGCCGGCCAATCACCCGGAGAAAACCGAGATCGCGCGATGTGCGTCTGGGATCTGTTGACGTTGGGAATGGTGCGACCAGGTCTGCGTCACGCACCGGGTAGACGAACGCGCTCGGCAGCACGCCGACCACTGAGTAGGCATCTCCGTTCAGAACGATCGACAACCCGAGCACGTTCGGGTCTGCGCCAAACCGGCGTTTCCACAAACCATGGCTCAACACGACCACCCGTCTTGCCGCGCCGCTTTCGTCATCGGGAACAAGTGTCCGGCCGAGCGCAGCCTGTGTGCCGAGTGCGGTGAACAGATTGGAGGTCGCGCGCATGCCTTGCAGCCGCTCCGCCTCGCCGCCGGTCACGTTCGCGCTCCACTGGAACGCGGCAGCGAGGACCGCGAAACTCCGATTGCCGTCGCGAAGATCGAGATAGTCAGGGAGGGAGATTGGATCGCGCTCGACGTCGAGCCGGCGGCCAGTCACCTCGACGAGTTGCGATGCATGCGGAAACGGCAGCGGGCTCACAAGCACCGCGTTGACGAGGCTGAACACGGCGGTGTTGGCGCCGATGGCGAGCGCGGTGATGAGAACAGCGGTTGCCGCGAAGGGAAGATGCGCGCCAAGGGCGCGCCATGCCTGGCGAAGTTCGTCGCGAGCCACGGGTTACCTGCCTTGGACTGGGGAAAACTTCCGACCGTCAGGGTAACGGCGCAGCCTTACTTGTCACAAACTCATTCTTTTCATGAAATCAATGAGAACCGTTCATGCTGTCCGCCGGCCGCTATCGGCAGATTGCGCCGGCAGAGCCCGCTCGGCCACGAGCGTGATGAAGTCGTCGAGCCACGGCGACATCGTTTGCGCCTTGAGTGTCGCGGCGGTCCAGTGACGGCGAATGCCGCGGCGCGTCAGCGACAGCGGCACGACCGTGCGTGTGGCGATCGCCGGCTGTGCCGACCAGCGCGGCAGAACGGCGACGCCCAGACCTGCCCGCGCCATTTCGATCATCGCTTCCGTCAGCATGATGAACGAGAGACGGTTCGGTACGAGGCCGGCTGGTCCCAGTACGCGCTTCAAAACAAAACTATCGTCGGGCGAGCTGGAGTACAGGAGCAGGTGCTCGGCGGCGAGCTCGCGCGGCGAGATCCACGTCCGGGTGGCGAACCGATGTTCGCGCGTGACCAGCGCGATCATTTCGTCAGCGAATAATCGCCGCAGTCGAAGACGGCGATCGGACGGTTCGTCGGTCAGAATTGCCAGGTCGATCTCTCCCTCGAGCAATGCCTGGACCGGCCGATCCGTATTGTCCGGCCTGATGCTGATATTCACACGAGGATGTTTGCGGTTGAACGCGGCAAGAAGCGGTGGCAACCAGTGATAGCCGGTGTTGCACTGGGTCGCGACGCGGATGATGCCCTCACCGTCGCCGGCGATTCGACGGACGTCTTCTTCCACCCGGGCCAGCTCGTCGAGAATGCGCGTGGCGCTTTCCAGCACCCGCCGGCCGGCCGCGGTCAAAACCATGCGTTTCCCGACTCTGAGAAAGAACGGCGTCTTGAACCGTGCCTCGATGTCGCGGAGCTGGTGGCTGAGCGCCGATTGCGTGAGGTGAAGGCTGTTCGCGGTTCTGGTCATGCTGCCGTCGCGCGCGATCCCGGCGACCAGTTGCAGGTGTCGGATTTCCAGATCCATTGATGAACTCCACATATGAGAATAGCTCATCTTTTTTTCTGACATGATGAACGGCGTAAGCCGCGGCCAATTCCGCAGTTCGCCAATTCACCAATTGCGGAGTCGCTGAGCTACACTGGCTCATGGTTCGGATTCGACCGTGGCGGCGATGGCTTGGAGCGCTGCTGTCGGTCGCGCTGATGACGTCAGGCGGCGCCGGCCTGGCGCAGCAGCCACAGCCAGCGCCAGCCGACGACCCGCCATCGATTCGAATAGACGCGGTGGTGACCGACTCGCAGGGTCGGCCGATCCTCGATCTCCGGCCGTCGGATTTCGAGTTGCTCGATAACGGTGTCACGCGGCCGATCGAGTCGGTTCAACTCAGGACGCTTCCGAAGGACGCCGGTCCAGCGGCGGACATTCGAACCCAGGCTGACGAGGAACGGGCCGCGCGCCAGCCCGGTACCCGCGTCTTCGGGTTCGTCCTCGACGAATTCCATGTCAACGCCGGACCATCCAGCGATCGCGCCCGGACAGCGATCAACGAATTCATCGATCAGCATCTGCGGCCCGACGATCTCGCGATCGTCATCAAGCCGCTCGACAGTGTTGCGGTCATCAAATTCACTCGCGACCGGGCCCTGCTCCACGGCGCTGTGGACGCGTTCGCCGGACGGCGAGGGGACTACACGCCTCGCACGCACTTCGAAGAGCTGTACATCGGCCGAGCACCGGGAGCCGTCGCTGCCGCCCGGCGGCAGATCGTGGGCGCCGTGTTGCGCGAGTTGACGATGCGGCTGGGGGAGTTGAAAGCGGACCGCGGCGTCATCGTGCTGGTGAGTGAAGGCTTCCAGCGTGATCCGACCCCCTCGGGTCGCGGTGCGCGCATCCCGGAGCTGGATGGCGTGGTTCGCGCCGCGAATCGATACCATCTACCGATCTACACGCTGAATCCATCAATTGCCACCGAGGACGATAGAGACAGTGGCGAGCGCGATCGATCGGTGGCGATGCTGCAATGGCTGTCGACCGAAACCGGCGGTCGCGGCATCGACGGCAGCGCGATGGTCGCGGGCATGGCGCGTTTGAAACACGATCTCGAGGCGTACTACGCGGTGTCGTATCGGCCGTCGCAGTCCGACGGCCGATTTCACCCGATCGCGTTGAAAGCGAAACGCCGGGATGTGGTCGTGCACACGGCGCCAGGATACTGGGCGCCGCTTCCGGGCGAGTGGCGCGCGGCCCTTGCGTCCACGGCAAGCACACTCTCCGTCTCGCGCCGGGCGCTGCGCCGGAGCCCGCTGATCGACGCCTGGGTCGGGGTCGTCCCCGACCCGGGCGGCCGCACCGAGATGGTGATTACCTGGGAGCCTCGGGTCAGGGGCGTCACTGCACCGCAGGTGGTCGCGGTGAAGGCGCGAACACAGAGCGGCACCACACTCTTCGATGGACGCCTGGGACAGGTCGGCTCCGCATCGTCGGCGCCATCGGACAAGGCCCGCTTCGAGGTGAAGACGGGACGTGTCGAGATCGACATGACCATCTACGATGTCGGAGGACGGACGCTCGACACGGATATCCGCGATTTCGATGTCCTCGACCTGAGCCGGCAAAAGGCAGGCCCGGTGCTGTTCGCGCCGGAAGTCGTCCGCGCCCGGACGCTTCGAGACTTTCAAACCGCCGTCGACAATCCGGATGTGGCGCCGTCGTCAGTGCGCACGTTCGCGCGTGGCGATCGACTCCTGATTCGCGTTCCCGCATTCGATGCAAGTGGCACGGCAGTACAGGTGACGGCAAAGATCCTGAACGGGTGGGGGCAGCCGATGCGCGACATCGATTCGCTTGCCGGCACGCGGACCGGTATGTCGCAGTTCGCGTTGCCGCTTTCCTGGCTCGTGCCCGGCGAATACCAGATCGAGCTCCAGTGCTCGAACGCAAACGGCGCTGTCCGGCAGCGCATCACGATTCGCGTGACGGGTTAGAATCCGTTCGCCGGCCGCCAGCCGCGAAGGCGGACCGGAACTGGTCAACGCGCCAGCGGAACCACGAGAAACGATTGCGGCTGACCGATCGGCGTGACGGTATCGCCGCTCAGTTTGCCAAGAGTCGCGCGATATCTGCCGGTTGGAGCCGGCGGACCGCTTTGTCTCCCGCGGCCGCCGAATCCCTGCGGTGTTTCTTGTGGCGTATCCGCGCCGCGTCCACCGCGTCCAGCAGCTGGCGCTGGTGGTTCGCCGCGCAGGTCCCACGCGATGCGATGCATCCCGGGATCCTTTGAGAGATCGAGCCGTCGCACCTGCTTGCCGGCGTCGTCGGCGATCGTCAACACCAGCCGGGAGTCCCCGGCCGGCTGGCCGACGCTGTACGTAAACAGCGCCCCGTACGGCGGGTTCGGCGTCGTCGGATCGCCCCACGTCGCTGAGGTCTGATCGAGGATGTCGAACATATAGGCGTCGCGAAGTGGATAGAGGTGCGCTTCTTCCGACACTGTCGCCGCCGCAACCTCGCGAAGTCCTGTGTAGTCGTCGAGAATGAATGCCCCGCGTCCGAACGTTCCGACGACGAGATCGTTTTCTCGACGTTGAATCGAAAGATCGCGCGCCTGTGCGGTCGGTATGCCCGCCGCCAGCTGCACCCAGTGCGTGCCGCCATCCGTCGTGAAATACACGCCGAACTCCATCCCCGCAAACAGCAGGTTTGGATTCACATCGTCCTGCACGATCGACCAGGCGCCCGATCGGGCAGGAAGGTCGCCGGCGATGGACGCCCAGGTCCGGCCGCGATCGTTGCTGCGCATGACGTACGGTTTGAAGTCCCCGCGCAGGTAGTTGTTGGCGGTTACGAACACAACGTTCGAATCGCGTGGCGAGGGATAAACATCGGTGACGTAGGTATGTTCGGGCACGCCAGGAAACGCCTCGACCTTGCGCCACGTCTTGCCACCGTCTTCGGTAATCTGGACCAGTCCGTCGTCGGTGCCAACGATCACGAGGCCGTCGAGCAGTGGCGATTCGTCGAGCGCGGTGATCGTGCTCAGCGTGGTCGTCGCCTGATTGAACGCGACTGAATCGGCTGGCCACACCTTGCCCATGATGGGGATCTTCGTCGCGTCGAGCTGGCGTGTGAGATCTCCACTGATCGCCGTCCATGAATCTCCGCGATCGTCGCTGCGATACACGCGCTCACCGGCGAAATAGAGGCGACGGGAGGAATGCGGACTGACGATGAGAGGCGAATCCCACTGCCATCGGCCGAACCGGCCGCCACCGCGGCCGCCGCCTGCCTGACCGCCTCCGCCGCGTCCCGCTTGTGCACCGGACGGCGTTGCCTCCGCCGTCTGCTGTGGAACTGGTCCGCCAACGGTGTTTCGCGCGTTCGGCCGGATCGGTGTGCTCTGGCCGGTTCTCAGATCGAGCCGTTGTAGGGCTCCTTCCTGCGACTGCGCGTAGACGATGTTCGAATCCTCGGTGTCGACGCGCGGCTGGAAACCGTCCCCTCCGCCGACCCGGATCCAGTCGCTGGTCCGAATGCCCACCCGATTGAGCGTGCGTGACGGGCCACAGATGGAGCCGTTGTCCTGCGCGCCGCCACACACGTGATAGAACGGCCTGGCATTGTCGGTCGCTACCCGATAAAACTGCGAGAGCGGCAGGTTCGTGAAGTGACGGAACGTCTTCAATCCGTCCCACGACTCGTAGAGACCTCCATCGTTCGCAATGATGTAGTGCTTCGGGTCGGCTGGATCGAAGACGATCTCGTGGTGATCGACGTGAACACCCGGCAGCGGCACCTGCTGCCACGTCTTGCCGCCGTCTTTGCTGCGATCGATGTTCGTCTGAGTCGACCAGATTGTTTCCGGGTCGTGAGCATCGACGAAGATTTCATTGTAGTAACCGGGATCGCCGCCGCGATACCAGTCGTCGGATGAACCGCGTCCCTCCGGCGTTTCTCCTCCGGGGGCTTGACCACCGCGTCCGGTCTGCACCTGTTTACCGATTCGCGTCCAGCTTGCCCCTGCATCCTCGGAACGGAAGAATCCGCCCTCGCCCTTTTGCGCCGTGACCAGTGCGTAGACGATCCGCGAATCGCGCCAATTGATTCCAAGACCGATTCGTCCGATTTCAACGGTGGGCAATCCTTTCGTGAGCCTGGTCCACGTCGCGCCGCCATTGGTGGTCTTGAACAACCCGCTCTCGGGTCCACCGCCAATCAATTGCCCGACAGCCCGACGGCGCTGCAACGCAGCGGCGTAAATCGTGTCTGGCTTTTTGGGATCCATGACCATGTCAGTGACCCCGGTGTCGGGACTGATCGTCAGCAGCGCCTTCCAGGTCTGACCGCCATCGGTCGTCTTGTAGAGGCCGCGATCGCCGCCCGCCGCCCACAGCGGGCCGATCGCGGTGACGTAGACGACGCTGGAGTTCCTGGGATCGACGACGATGTTCTGGATGTGCTCCGAGTTCTCCAGTCCCATGCGCTTCCAGGTCGCACCAGCATCGGTCGACTTGTAGATGCCGTCACCAAAGCTCACGCTTCGCTGATTGTTGTTTTCGCCGGTGCCAAGCCAGATGACGTTCGAATCACGAGGATCGATGGTGACGGCGCCAAGCGAGTACGAGCCGTAGGTGTCGAACACAGGTGTAAACGTGTTGCCGCGATTGTCGGTTTTCCAGAGACCGCCGATGGACGCGGCGACATACCAGACGCTCGGATTCTTCGGATCGACAGCGACATCGGAAATGCGTCCTGACGTCAGGCCCGGGCCGATTGAACGGAACGCGTAGTCCTTGAACGTGTCGGCCGTCAGCCGGCTGGCCTGTCCCTGACCCGCGGCGGCAACGCCGCAGACCAACAGCACGAGCAGGCTGCGCCACACTCTGTACATCCGTTTCATTCTTGGTGCTCCGTTCAACGAAAGAATCGAGAGGCGGGATTATACATTTCGCAGGCGCTCGGCGGCGCGCTCGAGTGTTTCATCTTTCTTCGCGAAACAGAATCGGAGGACCGGGGGCGCCGGCGATCGAGAGAGGAATGGCGAGGTCGGAATCGACGCGACGCCGCGCTCTTTTGTCAGGCGAACGGCAAAGTCGGCATCGTGCTCCGTCGTAATCGCCGAGTAGTCCATCAACTGGAAGTAACTGCCGCGGCTTTTCAGCGGACGGAACCGCGATCCTTCCATCAGTTTGAGAAACAGATCGCGCTTTCGCTGGAAGAACGGCGAGAGCTCCTTGAGTCCACGTCGCGCCGACAAGAAATCGGCGAGCGCGTATTGCACGGGAGTGATGGTCGAAAACGTGACGAACTGGTGCACTTTTCGAAACTCGACGGTCAGGTCAGCGGGTGCGACCGCGTATCCCATCTTCCAACCTGTGGTGTGGTAGGTCTTGCCGAACGATCCGACGACGAAACTGCGCTGCGCCAGTTCGGGATGGCGCGCCATGCTTTCATGCTGCACGCCGTCGAAGATGATGTGCTCGTACACCTCGTCGCTGACGATCACGAGATCGGTGCCCTTCACGATCGCGATCAGTTCCTCGATGTCAGTGGCTGTCAACACCGCCCCCGCGGGATTGTGTGGTGTGTTGATGATGAGAAGACGTGTTTTTGTTGTGATCGCCGCGCGGACGGCCGGCCAGTCCACGCTGTAGTCGGGATACCGAAGCGGCACCACGACGGCGACGCCGCCACTCATTTCGATCGCTGGAATGTAGGAGTCGTAACACGGTTCGAGGACGATCGCCTCTTCACCGGGATGCAGCACAGCTGTGACGGCATCGAAGATCGCTTCGGTGCCGCCCGACGTGACCGTCACTTCCGTTTCCGGATCGTATCGGCGGCCGTGAAACTCTTCGTACTTGCCCGCGATCGCTTCCCGCAACACCGGTACGCCCTGCATCGGTGCGTATTGATTTCGCGCTGCGCGCATGTGGCGCGCCACTGCCTCCACCAACTCGGGATCGCAATCGAAATCGGGGAAACCCTGCGACAGATTGATCGCGCCCAGGTCGGATGCGAGCCGCGACATGACCGTGAAGATCGTCGTCCCGACCGATGGCAGTTTCGAGCGCAGCCTGACGTCGACGCTCATTGTGTATTCACCAGTTCGAAGCAGCCGGTTTCGGTGTTCTTGCGGACACCGTCCCACGGAAAGTGCTGGCCGTTCATGGCAATGTAGACGCCGGCCGGCAGCGCCTGCACAAAGGACAATGCCGAGCCGAGATTGAACAATCCGTCGGAGCTTCCAAACGCGTACGGCACCATCGCACCGGTCAAGACCACGGTCTTGTTCGGGAGCGACGCATTGGCGATCGCGCGGGCTGTCTGCACCATCGTGTCCGTGCCGTGGGTGACGACCACCGCCGTTTCGTTGCTGGCGCGCACGCGATCGACGATACGTGCGCGTCCATCATCGTCCAATTCGAGGCTGTCGACCATCATCACGGTCTCGATCGTGACGTCCAGGCGGCAGCGTCCCAGCCGGAGCATTTCGGGGATATGTGTCTCGCGAAAGAACAGGCGCCCGGTCAGTTCATCGTATTTCTTGTCGAACGTGCCGCCGGTCACCAGGATACGAATGGTCTTCATAACAGAAATGAAACTGTCGCTTACCGATTCGCGGGTCGCTCCGGTCCCATTGTAGTCGCGGCGGGGTGCCTGCCGGGTATCCAGCACCTGCCAAGTCACTCCAGGAGTGGCGGTTAGCGCGTCTGTGCCAAGCTGTAAACCGAATCGGCACCCTGCTTGCCTGACTCGACGGAACCGAGGAGGTAACCATGTTCGCTCTTTCAGCGATTCTTATCGGAGTCGTCGGCGTGTTCTACATTCGCCGCCGCAGCGCCCGAAAAAAGCAGCAGGCTTAACGCGCCGCGCGAAACAGATCGTCCGCCGACGAGAGGACGATTCGTCGAAGCCTGTCCGGGTAGTCTGGCGGACGTTCGGCAAGGAAGGTTCTCACCATGCGCGCGGCGCTCGAGGAGCTATGGCCCGAGAGCGTCGCGTCCATCCAGCGCTTGGGAAAGAAAATGTCACCCGTTCGCTGGATCTCTTCGAGCATTGCCAGGCTCGGCGGGATATGGTGCAGTGAACTCTGCGCCCGGAGCGGATGGTGCAGATACGTCAACGCTTCGAGTACCCACGGCTCGCGGCGTCGATTGGCGACGTCACGCAAACTGGCAAAAAACGCGTCTCGCGTCGCCTCGTCTGAGGACAGTGCCGGCTGCACGAACGCGAACCGCGCTTTTCGATCCGGATTCTCAATTCTCGTGAGCTGTTCGGCGAGAATCTCCCGCCACGCTGTCACGCCACGGACCGCCAGTTCTTCAGCGAGTTGGATGTAGTCCGGCTCGGCGAGCGGCAACCCCGGCACCGTTTCACTCTTGCGCCAGACCTTCTCTAACCACGACAGTGTGGCCGGAGTGCGGGCCGTGTCCCGCAAGGCGGAGAACCATGAGGACTTGACCGTTGGTGTGGCGGCAGCGTCGAGCCCCTCGCGAAGCGTGCGTTCCAGCCGCGGCGTGAGCGCGTCGCGCTCGGCGGTCGAAACAAATCGCCAGAATCCCTGTTGGATGTACGACAACATTCGCTGAAGGTTCAGTTCGTCCGATTCCCGCCGAACTGATGCGATCAGCTGTTCGACCACGTCGATGGGTCGCGCACGGTGATCCAGCATGTCTTCCCACAGCGTGACCATGGCGCTGCCGCGTGTGAGCGCGTCGGGTATGTCGCCAAGGTGATGCAGAAAATACTCGCGCGTCGTGCGATCGATGTCGAAGCCGCCGTACGCGATCCCTCCGCCGGTCGGCAGAACGAAACGAGGAGCGGACAAACCCCTGGCAGTCGTACTCTCGACGCGCGGAGCGTTGAGCGCAATCGGAATACGTCGCGACGTATCGTCGTATCCGAGCACGACTTCCATCCGCTCGGCCCAGATCAGGGCGCGCTGAGGCGCAGGATCCTTTTGTTCGAAGGCGAGTCGCGCAATTCGGCCGTTCTCGATTTCCAGATGCGTCGTGATGTTTGGCCGTCCAGCTTCATCGACCCACGCGTGACTCCACGCGGCGAGATCGTCGGGTGCCCTGGCATCGAGCACTTTGATCAAATCGGGCCAGGACGCGTTCCCGAACGGACGGGCATTGAGATACTCGCGCAAACCATCGCGAAATCCATCCGCGCCAAGAATCATCTCGAGCTGCCGCATCACAATCGGTGCCTTCTGATAAATGATCGCGCCGTAAAGCGTGCCGGCGTCGCTCAGATTGTCGAGTCGCTGGCGGATCGCATTCGTGCCAGGCGTGCGGTCGACGTCATAGGCGGCAGGGTAGTACGACAGGAGAAACCGCAATTCGTGATTGATGCCGGGGAAGGACGGATTGACGATCTTCGCCGCCATGAAGTTGGCAAAGACTTCCTTCATCCAGACGTCATTGAACCAGCGCATCGTCACGAAGTCGCCGAACCACATGTGCGCGGTCTCGTGTGCGATCACGCTCGCCCGGCCGAGTTTCTGATTCTGGGTGGCGCTTTCGTCGAGGAACAGCCCTGACGCGTTGTAGAAGATCGCGCCGGCGTGCTCCATACCGCCGAACTGAAACGACGGGACGAGAAGGAAATCGAATTTTCCGAACGGATATTTGATGGCGGTGTACTGCTCGAGCCAGTCGAGCGCGACGGCATGCAGGTCGAAGATGGTGTCGCGGTTCCGCGCCACTTTCGCCGCATCGGTTTCCCGGTGGAACATCCGAAACCGGCGGCCCTTCCGTTCCGCGGTCTCTATCTGATACCGGCCGGCCGCAAACGCGAACAGGTAGGTGGGAAGCGGGTCGGTTTCGGCGAACTGGATTCCAAGGCGGTTGTCATTCGTGGTTCGCTTGATTTCCGGCCCGTTCGCGAGGGCGTTCCAATCGGCGGGAATGTCGAGCGACAGCGTGAACTTCGCCTTGAGGTCCGGCTGATCGAAACACGGGAACGCCAGGCGGGCGCGCGCCGGCACGAACAGCGTATACATGAACTCCGGATTGCGATTTAGCGGCGCACTGCCGGCTTCGAACCGGAGCGTGATCTCATTCTCGCCTTCGACCAGATCGGCAGGCTGAATCAGGACATGCTCGTTTGCCGCAACGACGGCGATTGGCCGGCCGCGGCTTTCGCCATGAACGGCTCCAGCTGCGGCAAAGTCCAGTACGAGCGGACGATTTGGATCGGCCAGGGCGAACCGCAGCGTTGCCGTTGCCTCAATGCGCGCCAGAGGGTCTGCAGGGATTGTGAAGTGCAGATCGTAGCGGAGATTACTGACGCGGCGCGCCCGGTCCTCGGCGACGCTCAGTGGTACGCCCGGGCCGGGCGGCTCCTGTGCCGGATGCGACACGAATTTTCCCATCAGGATGATCGCGGTACTCACCGCGACCAGTCGAAGCATGGCGGCATGATATCAGGCGATGGCGCGTGTCCTCAGGGCATAAAGCGCGCCAACGACGACAAGAAAACACAGGGTAATGATCGAGAGCGACATGAAGACGCGATAAGCCGACCGGCCCATCACGTCGTACAGGCTCAGGGCAATTGTTGCCAGCGCGATAGAGGTGAGGATCCGGGCTGGCCGCGGGAGTCGATCGGCATAATTGACCAGCAACATGATTCCAGCCGTTGAAACCAGGAACACATAATCCCACCCTTGCGGCGACAGCAGCGGAATCAGCGTCAACAACAGTGCGGACTCGAGCGCTTCCGGCGCGCGCAGATGGTTTCGGCGTGTGAGCACGACCGCCGCGAGTACCACGGCACTCAGCGACGTGATTGCAGCAAGAATGGTTGCGAGCCGGCCGATGCCAATCCATTTTGCCCACATCGCCGCGATCGAGACGTTATCGGCGTTGGTGAGATTGGGTGTTGTTGACGAGGTTACGGTGGCCCACCAATCCTGATGAAGCCGAATCGTTTGGGGGACTCCGTAGATAACACACGGGAGCGCGAAAACGATTGCACAACCGAGAACAGCGATGGCAATCGACTCGAGCCGTCGACGTGCGATGAGCCAGGGCAGGAAGATCACCGCATAAGGCTTGACGACGATAGCAAGCGCGGTGAGCGCGCCAGTGGTCACTTCTCGTTTGTTGATGGCGGCGAGCGCTCCGGCCCCGGCGATAACGGCAAACAGCAGGTTCATCTGACCGAGCACCAGTTCGTGGCCGTAGAACTTCGCCATCACGGCGAGAGTCAATGCCACGAGAACCCACGTTGGTCTTCGTCTTTCCGGAAGCAGCCGGACACTCAAGACGAGAAGCCCTACCAACAGGGCCACGGACGTCATGAACCAGACGGCTTTCGCTGTCTCGAGAGAGACGGCGCCAAGCGGGATCATCAGGACGGCAAAAGCGGGAAGGTACTTGAACTGGTAATGCCCGTCGTCAGCGCGGTAGAGCGGTTCGGCATGGCTCGCGCGATTGGCGGCAGTCCAATACACCGCGAGGTCGGGCATCTTGCCCGACACCTTGTGCACAAATAGAACTGCGAGTCCCATCGCGACCACGGCGATGAGGAGAGTCGCAGTCCAGCGGGAAGGCGCCGTCACGCAACGCTAATAATGAATCAGGAATGGCTGCGAATGGCGACGAACAATCGTCCGCCGGCCGCGAGCCCCCAGGATCGCGTTTTACTCGATCCGCAGCGCCGCCAACGGATCAAGCCGTGTGGCGCGCCGAGCGGGAATCAGACAGGCACACACAGTGACGAGTGTGAAGAGCAGTCCGATGCCAGCCAGCGTGATTGGATCGGTCGGCTTAATCTGGACCAGGAGCGTCTGAAGCACGGGTGCGGCGAGCAGCGCGCCCGCAGTGCCGAGGACGAGCCCGATCGCCAGCTGCAGCAGGCCCTGACGGAGAATCAGCCACGACACTTCCCGCGGCCGCGCGCCGAGTGCCATCCGCACTCCGATCTCCTGGGTCCGCTGGGTAACGGAGTACGCGGTCACGGCGTAGATCCCGACCGATGACAGTACGAGCGCGATGGCCGCGAAGATCGTGAACATCGTGCCGAAGACGCGATACGGCCATCGCTGCTCGGCCAGCGTCTGCTCCATCGTCCGCACGCCGAACACCGGTTGATCTGGATCGGTTGCCTGGACCGCGTTTCGAACCGCCGAGGTCAGTGCACCGGGCTCACCACCGCCGCGAATCAGGATGGCCGTCCCGGTTGGTGGTTCGAGCCGATAGGACATGTAGATCACTGAATCCGGCTCGATATCCTGGACGTTCCGCTGGCGTATCGAGGGAGTGACGCCAACGATGGTCATCCACGGCTTTATCTTGTTGGCGTCGGCGCCGGTGGTCAGCGCCTGAAGACGAATGCGTTTGCCGACGACGTTTTCACCGGGATAGTGCTGCGCGGCAAATCGTGCGTTGACGACGACCGCTTCCGAACCGGCCTCCCCGTCCGTCTGGGCGAGGACCCGTCCCTGTCGAGCCGTCACAGCGAGCGTGTCGAAATATCCTTCGCTGACGTAGAAGGTGGTCACCGACGGCACTTTTTTGGGATCTGGTTCAGGGCGTCCCTCGAATTCGATGCCGCGCGCGCTCGAGCCGTTTCCCGGCGGCGCGCTTGCGATCGACGCCGAGGCGACGCCCGGAATTGCGGCGAGACGCGGCAGCAGAGATTCATAGAACAACCGCCGCTTTTCAGGTGTCGGGTATTTCTTGTCCGGCAGTGTCAGTCGCATGGTCAACATGCGGGTGGTATCGACGCCGATATCCATCGAGTACAGCTTCATGAAGCTGCGGATCATCAGGCCGGCGCCCGCGAGCAGCACGATCGTCAACGCCAGTTCGACGACGACCATGCTCGACGCCATCCAGCGCGCGCGACGGCCGCCGGCGTTGCCGCGTCCACTCTCCTTCAGGATTTCATTGAGGTTTGTTTTCGAGACCTGCAGCGCCGGGACGATGCCGAAGATGATCCCGGTCGCGAAGCAGACGCCGACAAGAAACGCGAACACCGTCAGGTCCATGGTGAACTTGATCCAGTACGGCTTGCCGACATCCTGCACCGCCATGTCGAAGAGCCGGACGCCAGCCAGCGACATGATCCAGCCGAGCACGCCACCGAGGAATGCCAGCAGCGTGCTTTCGAGCAGCAGTTGACGAATGACGCGTCCCCGGCTTGCGCCGAGCGCGATTCGAACTGCGATCTCCCTCGATCGCCGGGCCGATCGGGAAAGGAGCAAGTTGGCGACGTTGGCGCACGCGATGAGCAGGACGAAACCCACGGCTCCCATCAACGCAAGGAACACGATTCGTATGGGGCCGCCGTTGAATCGCTGATTGAACGTCATGATCTCGGCATTGATGGATTTGTTCGTGTCGGGATACTGGCGTTCGAGGTTCTTGCAAATGCCGGTCAATTCCGTTTGTGCTTGTTTGATCGTGACCCCGTCCGCGAGCCGGCCAAAGAGGTTGACGGCTCGTGCGTCGCGCCGCTCCAGGTCGCTGTCAGGGACGAGCGGTATCCACACGTCCGTGTTGGTCGGGAACCGCATGCCTTCGGCCATCACACCGATCACCGTCGTCGGGACATCGTTGATCTTGATCGACTTGCCGAGGATGCTCGGGTCGCTGCCGTAGCGCGTCTTCCACAACCCATATCCGATGATGGCGACCGGTTCGGCACCCTTTCGATCCTCGTCGTCTCTGAAGTCGCGTCCCTGGATCGGCCGCTCGCCGATGATGCTGAACGCGTTCGCCGTCACCCTGACGCCTGAGGCGCGCTCGGGCGGATGGCCGCTGTCGCTGATGTTCATCGGCGTTTGCCGATACGCCGCAAGCGACGCCAATGTCCGCGAATTCGCGCGCCAGTCGCGGAAGTCGGGATACGAGACTGCGTCCGAATCTCCCTCGGTCGTGTTGCGCGAGTTCAGGTGGACGATCTGATCGGCGTTCGGAAAGGGCAGGCCGCGGAGAAGCACCGCATTGACAAAGGTGAAGACGGTGCTATTGACACCGATGCCGAGAGCCAGGGCGACAACGGCAACGATCGTAAACCAGGGGTCTTTGACCAGCATCCGGAAGGCGTACTTCAAAGCCATACCGGTGCCATACGAAGATCTTCGTCACTCCGTTCGCCCGGACCGGCGATAATTGTGGCAATGTCTACGGCCACGCCTGATGAACCCCAGGCGCCGCGCATGCGGCGCAGCCTCCTGCCTCCGTCGTACGAGCGCACCCTCGGTCATGCCGAACGAATTGAGTTGGCCAGCGATCGGCTGATTCGGGAGCGCAACAAGATCAGCTACCGAATCGCGCATTGGCCGATCTGGATTTTTGTGTTTTTCATTGCGCCCGGGCCGTTGACCTTCGACTTGTTCGCGCAGGGATTCGATCCGCGGATGGCACTGTGGCTCGGCGCTGTCCTGATCGGCACCGGCATCGCAGGGCTGTACGGCAGGCTGCCCGGGGTCGAGCCCCGTCCCTACATCATTCGGTTCACCGAGGATCGTCCGAATCCCTTATATCGCCGCATCTGCTATACGCTCGCGTGGAGCGAGGTCATTGCGTTTGCGGTGTTGAATACCGCCGGGCTGGTGATGGCGATTACGAGCGGCACCTGGCGACTTCGTCAGTTATACGATGCCGCATATTTTCCGATCGTGATCACGTTGTGGATTCTGGGAGCGCTCGGGCAATTGCCGCGTGTGAAAGCCTCGACTCAGAATGAAGGTCACGAGCGCCGCTACTTCTACGGTTCAGTCTGGGCCGTCTGTATGGCGCAGCCGATACTGTGGGTTCTTTGGAAATTGCTCCCACGATCGACGAGTGCTGATGTGCTGAAGCTGGTCGCGTTTGTCGCCATCCTGGCGTATGTCGGCAACATGGCGCGACGCGGACTTCTTCCGCGAACGCGTCCGATTGTGCCGGGAGAGCTCGCCGTCTCAGACTAGCCGCGGCCGTGAAGAATGTCGACGGGGACGCGTTACAATCGATCGAGTGATCGAGGAGTGCCCATGAGCAGTATTCAGCTCGACGATCGCGGCTTCATCATTGCGTGCCATTCGTGCGGGCAGAAAAATCGCGTCCCTTATTCGAGTCCCGAAACGCGATGCGGCAAATGCAAGACGACGCTGCGGCCGCCGGCCGAGCCGATTGAGATTGCCGGCGTCGAAACCTTTGATGCACTGATCGGCAGCGCCGGTCACCCAGTTGTCGTCGATTTCTGGGCGCCGTGGTGCGGACCGTGTCGAATGGTCGCTCCGGAAATCGCGAAAGTCGCCGCGTCGGGCGCTGGTCGACTCATCGTCGTCAAGGTCAATACGGATGCGCTGCCGGAACTCGGCGAGCGATACCGCATTCGATCGATTCCAACGATGGCCATCTTCGAAGACGGTCGCGAGGCGGCGCGCACGACCGGTGCGATGCCGGCTGCTCAGATCGAGAGTTTCGTCAACGGAGCGGTCAAGGTTTCCTGACTGCGGTAGGATGAGAGCGGCATGCACGGGCCGCAGCCGATTGCCGAGACCTTCAGGCGGGAATTCGGGGCGTTCATCCTTGAACGGTATCCGTTTGCCGCGACTTCGGCTCGTGAAGCCCTGGCCGCCGTGACCGGCGCCGCACCCGTCCTCGAGACCGGTATCGATCGACTTCGGGATCCCTTCGCGCGCGAATTGCGCGCACGCCTTCAACGTTTGGCTCCGCTCGACGTCGCCGACCCCAGCCCCGGCGTGACCGCCGACCGGCGGTTCGAACAAGCGCTTGATGACATCGTCAATGCGTGCGACGGATTTTTCCGTCGGTCCGCAATCCGCGCGTCGCTGACCGCCGAGGAACGCCTCGAGATTCTTCGCGGCATGATCCTGACGCGCGCGACGGACAATCGCCTGAAAGCCTTCTTCACAAATGGCGAAGTGCGATACGGCGACACCGTGTTCCAGGGCAAGGGATTTCGATCGCTTGGTCAGGAAGCCATCTACGCCGCGGCGATCCGCTTGCGCCGCGGCGATCAGTATTGCCAGGAAGGTGAGTGGAGCGGCGACGTTGTCGCGCCGTTGATTCGCGATCTTGGCGTCACGATCGCCATGCGGTCCGAGCCCGAGACGATTCGCCGCGTCTTGTCAGCGCAAATGGGGAAGGCCGGTCCGCCCATGAACGGCAAGGATCTGCACATCGGCGATATGCAGCACGGTATCTGGCCGGCGGTGGCGCCGCTCGGAACCGGACCGGTCACCATTGCCGGTCTCGCCTTCGCCTTCGCGCGCCAACAGTCCGGCCGGGTCGCGCTGTCGTTCATCGGAGAGGGCGGTTCGTCGCTCGGCGAATGGCACGAAGCGATCAATCTTTGCGCGGTCCGAAAGCTACCCGCGGTCTTCGCGCTGCAAAACAATCAGACGGCGTTATCGACGCCGGTGCAGGATCAATCCGCGGTCCGCGTGTTCGCCGACAAGGCCCTGGGTTATGGGATCCCCGGCGTCACCATCGACGGAACCGATCCTGACGCGATCGCTGCCGCCTTCGACTGGGCGGTGCAGCGGGCGCGCGAAGGCCTCGGTCCAACGCTCATCGAACTCGTCTCGATGCGCATGTGCGGCCACGCGCATCATGACGACATGCTGTATCTCGGCAAAGATCCGCCCCTCGGCTGGGAGTATCCGCCGTTGACGGGGGACGGTTACGTGAACCGGGAGCGCTACGAATTCTGGGCGGCGCGCGATCCGATTCCAGCGTATGCCGCCCGGCTCCTGGCCGCGGGAATCATCGACCCGGATACCGTCGATGAACTGAAGCGCGAAGCCATAGAGATCGTTGAATCACAGGCGAAGCTGGTGATCGACGCCGACTGGCCGCGTGCTGAAGACGCCGGCGTCGGTGTGCTGGATGGCGAGCCTGCCCGGGTGCGTGTTGACGTGCTCGATCCGGATCTGCGCAAACGGCGCGAGCCGCGCAAGATCCCGGCGCTCGAACCGGCCGGGCCGTTTCAGAAAAAAGGTCACACGTTTCTCGATGGCGTGATGCTCGGAGTCGGCGACGCGCTGAGAGCCGACTCGAGAGCATTCGTTTTTGGCGAAGATGTCGGTGGAAAGTATGGGAACGCGTTCCTGCTGCTCCGGCCGCTGCTCGATGAATTTGGTGACCGGATCATCAACGCGCCGATCTCCGAGAGCGCCATCATGGGAGTGGCGATCGGTTGCGGTATTACTGGCCAGCGGCCGATCATCGAGATGCAGTTCAACGACTTCGTGGCCACCGGTTTCAATCAGCTGGTGAACAATGCCGCGAAGATACGGTATCGATGGGGTGGCAGTGTGCCCATGGTGGTGCGAATGCCATGGGGCGGGCTTCGCCACGCGGGGCCGTATCACAGCCAGAATACGGAAGGTTGGTTCTATCGAACTCCCGGCTTGAAGATCGTTGCGCCCGCGACCCCCGCCGACGCGCGCGCGTTGATGGCGTCAGCGGTAGCCGATCGCGACCCTGTCTTGTACTACGAGCACATTGCGCTCTACCGCGATCCGCGGATCAAGCAGGCGCTTCCCCAGGATGCTCCGACGCCGATTCCCATTGGCCGCGCGGCGCTTCGACGCGAAGGGCACGATCTTGCGATTATCTCCTACGGCGCCTACGTGCATATCGCGCTGCGGGTCGCCGAACGTCTCGCGTCGGATGGTCTTCACGCGGCGGTGCTGGATTTGCGTTCTCTGATGCCGCTCGATCGCGAGGCGATCCTGGCCGTCGCCGAAGACTGCAGCCGCGTGCTGATCGTGCACGAAGACACCCGCACCGGAAGCATCGGTGAAAGCGTCGCCGCGATCATCCAGGAGCAAGCCTTCGAGTTCCTCGACGCGCCGATTCGCATCATCGGCGCGCTCGATACACCGGTTCCTTATTCGCCGCCGCTCGAGGCCGCATTTCTTCCCTCCGAAGACGAGATCGAACGAGCGGCGCGACGGTTGCTCGCGTATTGACCGATCACGCGCCTCGGCTCAGCATCGTCATTCCGTGCTTCAACAGCGAAGCGACCATTGGCGCGCAATTGTCGGCGCTGGCGGATCAGACAACGCAGTATTGGTGGGAAGTTCTTGTCTCCGACAACGGATCGTGCGACAACACGCTGGCGATCGCGACCCGCTTTCGCGATCGCATCGAGCGACTTCAGCTCGTTGACGCATCAGCGCGGCGAGGCGCAGCCTATGCAAGGAATACGGGCGCCAAAGCCGCCGCCGGCGACACGCTCCTCTTTTGCGATGCCGACGATGTGATGGGGGAGGATTACATCGAAGCGATGGGCCGCGCGCTCGAACGGGACGATTTCGTTGCGTGCCGGTACGATTTCCGAAAACTCAATACGTCGTGGCTTGCCGCTGCGCGCGGAAGCTCGGCCGAGGGGCAGGGGCAGGGGCTCGCCGGTGGCTATTGTCATCCGACCCTGCCCTATGCTGGTGCCGGAGGTCTGGGCATCAAGAAGTCTATCCACGACGCGGTCAACGGCTTCGACATGACGCTCGGGGCCATGGCCGGACAGGAAGACACTGATTACTGTATTCGCGTGCAGCTTGCCGGTACGCCGCTGGTGTTCGTTCACGACGCCGTCATGCACGTTCGCTTTCGTCAAACGGTGCCCGGCGTTTTTCGACAGGCATGGGCGTGGGCGGAGAGCGGCGCTCACGTCAAGCGTCGCTACCTACCCGACGACGCGAGTCAATCATTCCGGGCAATGGCCTACGATCTCGCGCGGCATCTCGGCTGGAAGTTGATACGCGTTCGGAGACGCGCGGATCTGGCGCAATGGATCTGGCTCGCTGGCTGGTGCGGTGGGTTGCTGAGTGCTCGACGAACGGTGGAGCGTACGCGTGGATGAAGATCGGCTACGACTGGCAGTAGTCATCCAGACACCAAAAGACCCGCAGTCGGCGGTTTACATCGGGTATCAAACCCTCGCCCAGACATTGGCGGACCGGCAACACTCGGTCAGGATTGTTGCCCCCTCGGATTTCCCGCGCGTTGCCAGATTCAGCGGGCGCTGGACGCCGCTGGTGTACCCCATTGCCATCGCGTTATGGCTCTACAGGCGCCGCCGTGAATTTGGTCTCGTGTTGTTCCACAGTTATTCAGGGTGGCTCGCGACGCTGCTCACGCGCGGCCGACCGCCGGCGCTCGTGATGTTTCACGGCGTCGAGCCGTTGTATCACCGCGAGCTGAGAGCCGAGATGGAAAGGAGCGGCGGCCGACTGTCGTGGCGATACCGGATGCTCCAGGAAGTGTTGATGCCTGTGTTCCTCAGGATTGCGTGCCGGAGGGCTGCGGGTGTCGCGTGTCTGAATCGCACTGAGGCGGAGTACCTGAAGTCAAAACGCTGGGCGACCAACGGCAACGAGTACGTGCTCGCGCACGGCGTGCCGCCCGAATTCTTCGTCGCGACGCGACGTCACCGCCCTATTCAAACGCTGCTGTTCGTCGGCCAGTGGCTTCCGATGAAAGGCGTCCGCTATCTCAAGGAAGCCGCGACGGCTCTCCTGGCTGCAGACGCACGCCTGCGATTAGTGTGTGCCGGAACGCTGGTTGGCGAACGCCAGGTGCAATCGGAATTTGCTCTCGAGCTGCGACAGCAGGTTCGCGTGCTCCCGCGCGTCGATCAGGCGACGCTTGCCGAGTTGTATCGAGACGCAGACGTCTTCATCTTTCCCAGCTTGTACGAGGGATTCAGTCGAGCAATCGTCGAAGCGATGGCGTCGCGCCTGCCGATCGTCTGCACTCAGGTCGGCGTCGCCGGTGATGTACTCCGGCACGAGGAAAACGCCTTGATCGTGCCAAAACATGACGCCGGCGCGCTCGTCGCCGCGGTCACACGGCTGCGATCCAATCCCGAACTGTCCCAGCGGCTGGCTGATGCCGCTGCGGTGGTCGCTCGTGACTACACCCTCGCCATCGTGTCGCAGCAGACGATGACGGTCATTAGCGACGCGGCACGTCGACCGCAATGAGCGACGCTCTTCGGGCGCGTTGGCGGCGAGTCTCGATGTCACCAGCCCTGATCGGCTTCACGCGTCGCCGCGTCGCCCTTCAATGGCGGCTGCGTGGCCGGCCGTTGCCGCCACCGCATGTCGTCAAGCAACTGGCAATCCTCCGATATCAACGATCAGGAAAGTTCACCACCTTCATTGAAACGGGGACGTTTACCGGCGAGATGGTTGAAGCGATGCGTCCGCACTTCGGCCGTGTGATTTCGATCGAGATGTCGCCGGAGTTCCACGAGGGTGCAGCTCGGCGTTTTGCCGGTGATCCGCGTATCGAATTGCTTCTCGGAGATAGTGGTGTCGTATTACCTCGAGTCTTGGATCAAATCCGCGATCGCGCCCTCTTTTGGCTCGACGGCCACTTCATGGGTGGCAACACCGCCCGGAGCCATGACGACACTCCTGTGAGGCACGAACTCTCGTCTCTGTTGGCGCATCCGGTCCGCGGCCATGTCGTCTTGATCGACGATGCGCGGCTGTTCGACGGCACGGCTGGATATCCCGCTCTCTCGGAGTTGCGATCCTGGATTCAGCGGGAGCGGCCCGGATCGGATGTGCAGATCGAGGACGACATCATCCGATGCACGCTCGACGCGCGAATGCCGTATCCTAACGGTGGTTGAACCTCCACCATTTCAGCGAATTCGCGCTGGTCGTCCGGAGGCTGCGTCCATATCTCGAGGCGGAACGCAGTCGGCTGGCCGCAGTCCTGGCGAGCTCGCTCTTCGTGATGGTGTTCGAAGGGGCCGGCGTCGGCTTGCTGGTTCCTTTGTTGTCGCTGCTGCTCGGCGGCGAGAACGCGACACCGATGCGGCCGCTCCAGTGGCTCGCAGACGAGCTACCCGGTCATTCGGCAGCTTTTTACGTCGCCATCATTTGTGCTGCGATCGTGGTCGCGATTGCGGCGAAGAATGTCGCGGCCTACGTCTCACAGGTACTCGCTGCGGATTTGAAGAAACGCATCTCGATTACGCTGCGAGATGCGCTCTTCCGTCGTCTGCATACTGCCGACCTCGATGTCTTCGATCGGTCTCCCGGCGGAGAGATCGCCAACGTCTTCCTGGTTGAAACCTATCGCGTCACGCTCGCCATTGATGTGCTCGTCGCGACGCTCCAGCGTTCGGCAATCGGTCTCTTTTACCTGGGCGCCCTGTGCTACATTTCCTGGCAGTTGACGCTGCTCGTGATGGCCCTCGCTGGCGCGATTGGCAGCGTCCTGGCGTTCGTCTATCGGCGGATTACGATGGCCGGCGTCGAGCTGACCGACCTCAATCATCGCATCGCGTCGCTCTTGACGCAGTCGTTTGCCGGCGTGCGCATTGTTCGCGCGACCAATTCACAGGCCCAGGTCATCACCGCCTTCCAGGCGCTCAGTACCGCGCAGGCGCGTGCAGAGGAGCGAAGCACCCACGCGTCGTCGCTGCTCTTCCCACTCACGGAGACCCTCGCCGTGGTCGGAGCGATGCTCATTGTCTGCTGCGCCTACATCTTCTTCGTTCGTACCGGCCACATGTTGAGCAGCTATCTGCTCGCCTACGGATTCATGCTGCTGCGGCTGCTTCCGCTCCTGAACCAGCTGTATGGGCTGCAAGGGCATCTGCTGTATCTCGCCGGCGGAGTGCGAGAAGTGCAGGTCTGGCTCGACACGCCGGTGTATCCCGAACGCCCGTTCGGCACGCGCGTGTATACGCCGGTACGCGATGCCGTGCGCTTCGAACGCGTCAGTTACACCTATCCGAACGGCGCGACGGCGCTGCAGGACGTCGAGTTTTCCGTCGCAGCCGGGCAGACCGTTGCCATCGTTGGCGCCAGCGGCTCGGGAAAATCGACGCTCGCCGCGCTCCTTCTTCGGTTCCGCGCGCCGACACGCGGCAGCATCACCGTTGATGGCGTCGACTACTGGGAGTACTCACCGGACAGCTGGCATCGCGCGACCGCTCTTGTCGAGCAGGACGCGTTTCTCTTTCACGGTACGCTCCGCGAGAACATCGTCTACGGCTTTGACCGGGCAACGCCAGCCGCGCTTCAGCGCGCAATTGACGTCGCGAACCTGTCCGACGTGGTGGCGCAACTGCCGCAAGGGTTGGATACGCTCGTCGGAGAGCGCGGAGCGATGGTCTCGGGAGGGCAACGACAGCGGATCGCCATCGCCCGCGCGGTCATTCGCGATCCGTCGATTCTGATTCTCGACGAGGCGACGTCGCATCTCGACTCGGTTTCCGAACAGCTCGTCCAACAGGCGCTCTTGAATGCCTCGCGAGGCCGCACCACGATCGTGATCGCGCATCGGCTGTCGACGATTCGGGAAGCCGACAAGCTCATCGTGCTGGAGCATGGCCGCCTGGTCGAGGAAGGATCGTGGGAGGCGCTCGAAGCCGCCGGCGGCGCGTTTCAACGGCTGCTTCGCGCCGTATGACCCCGGATCGTCCACGCTCAATCCTCTTCGTCTGCGATTTTGATCCGGGGTTCTCGGGCACGACGCACCATACCGCCGGCGTCGGCGGCACTGAAGCGATGGTGGTTGTGCTGTCGGAGGCGCTGACCGCGCGTGGTATCGATGTAACGGTTGCAACACGAAGCGGCGCAGAGGATTGCAATCGCGTTCGCTATCAGTCGATCCATGCGGCGCGGCCGCGCCAGGCCGATGTCACCGTGCTCGTCAAGCAGTGGAGCGATGTGGTGACCGACGCCGCCTTGGAGCGAGTGTTTCTTGCGACCGATGTTCATGTGCCCGATCGACAAATGATCGCGCGGTGCATCGGATGGTGCACGAAAAGCTTTGCGCTGTCGCCGTTCATGCGCAGGAGCCTGCAAGCGGTCGTGTCAGCCCCCGGAATGGGAATCCTGCCTCCGCCCATTGCGATCGAAGACTACGTGTCGCTGGTGGAAACGCGCGCACCGGTGATGTTGTATTGCTCCGTTCCCGATCGCGGTCTCTACTACCTGAAGGATCTCTTTCCGGCGATTCGAGCCCGCGTCAGCGAGGCGGCGCTGGTCATTACCTCCGACTTCACGCTGTGGGGTCGGGCGCCGGCGAAAGAGGCATTCATGCGGTTCTTCGAACGCACGCCTGGCGTCGAGTATCTGGGCCACGTCGATCGATCGCGGTTGATCTCCGAACAGCGCCGCGCACGGGTGCTTGCCTATCCCTGCATCTTCGCAGAGGGATTCTGCATTGCGGCGGCCGAATGCATGGCAGCGGGAACCGTGCCGGTGACGACGAATGCGTTTGCGTTGACCACGACGGTCGGAGACGCCGGGGTCTTGATCGACGGCCGCCCACGAAGCTGGTTTTACCGGCGGCGTTTCGTCAAGGCCGTTACAGAGCTATTGTCGGACGATGAGAAGTGGCGAGCGAGATCGGCGGCGTGCCGGGCGCGTGCGCAAGACTACGGGACCCGGGTGGTCGCTGACGCCTTTCTGTCGGCCATCGCCGGTGGCGGGACGGTCGCGTGAGTTTCGATCTGCCCGTGCTTCTCGTCATTCATCGTCGAGCGTCGTCGACACGTCGTGTCTTCGAGGTAATCGCGGCGGTGCAGCCACGTCGGTTGTTCATCGCCGCAGACGGTCCAGCATCGGCGAGCGATCGGAAGGCGTGTGATGAGACGCGTGCCGTGGTGCGCGCCATCGATTGGGAATGCGAGGTGGCTCACGATTTCAGCGACAGCAACCTCGGGCTGAATCGCCGCATGACTTCCGCCATCGATTGGGTCTTCACACGGTCCGAGGCGGCAATCATCCTCGAGGACGATTGCTTACCGCATGCGGATTTCTTCAGCTTCTGCTCGTCGATGATGACCCGATATCGCGATGACGGGCGGGTTGTCCACGTGAGCGGTGAGTCCTATCGGCAGCGCCGTGGCGAAGACTCGTACTTCTTCTCGAAGTACCCTCTGGCATGGGGATGGGCAACCTGGCGTCGAGCCTGGTCGCTGTTCGATGAGGATATGACGTCGTGGCCGCATTTTCGGACTCAGCCAGAGGCCCGTGCGCTCTTCGACAGCAAAGACGAGCGTGACTACTGGATGTCGACGTTCGATATGCTTCACCGGGAACAGTCGGCCGGCAGGATGGGTTCCTGGGACTATGCCTGGTATTACGCCTGCATGCGGCACGGTCTTTCCATTCATCCTGCGGTCAACCTCGTCGCGAATATTGGTTCAGGCCCGCTTGCGTCGAATACGCGCGATCTGGGTGATTTGTCGAACCGGCCGACGGAACCATTGAAGGAACCACTTCACCATCCGGCTTCGATGGTTCGCGACCGCCAGGCCGATCTCGACACGTTCGATCGCCGGTTTCCGGGTGCGCTGCTGAAAAGTCAGCGCTCGCTTCGACACCAGATTGCCCGGCCGGGCCGATGGGCATGGCGGCTCGTTCGCGGCCTCCGCGGGAGCACGCGCTGAGCACGGTCGCGCGTACCTCAACCGCCACACATCGCGTTGCGGCCGACCAGCTTGTGCTGCTGGTTCTCGCTGCACTTTTGATTGTCGCCGGTGCGACGCGGCGGGAGTTTTTCGGCGACGGCGTTCGACACCTTCCCGCCATCCTGTCGGAACGTATTCAGCCGGGGGAGCCGCGTTGGCTTTTGTTTCCGCCGCTGGCGAACCTGTGGATTCGTCTGTTGTCGGGACTCGGCGTGGTCGCGCACGGCGAGTCAGCGCTACGGGCTCTCGTTGTGCTGTCGGTCGCATCGGGGATCCTCTTGCTTGTCGCCCTTCGAGTCTGGCTACGTTCCGAATGTGGTGATGATTCACGTCGGGCTGCCGCCTTGCTCCTCGCGGGCAGCTGCGGACCATTTCTGATTCTGTTCTCCGATGTCGCGGAACCGCAGCTCGCAGCGGCGATTGCCGTTGCAGGTCTCGCCTACGCGCGGTGCTGGCGCGATGACCCTGACCGAGGCGCAAGAGCAGCATTCTGCGCCGTCGTCGCCATCGCGCTCGCCTCGCTCATCTATCAGGGAGTCATTCTTGCGTTGGGCATGCTGCCGCTCGTCGTGCCGACGACGACGATCACTCGCAGGCGTCTCGCCCTGGCCAGTGGTGTCGCGATTCTGGTCGTGATGGCGACGATGATGGCGAGCGAGCTCTGGAAAGGCGCGCCCGTGAGCGCGGCTGCGACCGCTGTCGTTCGAGGCGAGCGAAATCCTTTGATGCGTTCGATGATGGCGACCACGTCGCCGTTGAAGTATGTCGCGGCGTTAGTGGCGGGACCACCTCAAGGAATCATCCCCCTCAATAACTACGCCGGATTGAGGGCGCTGACGTCGTCTCTCGACATCAACGCAGTGCTGCTGCTTCTTGGGGGGATCGTGATGGCGGCGCTCGTCGTCAGAGGCGTGCGCGATCGTCAGTGGTCGGTGCTCACCGCCGTTGCCATTCTCCTTGCGCTTCCCGTCATTCGCAATCAGCAATACGCGTACGTGAAGTTCTACGTGCTTTGGCCGATTCCAGTCGCGCTTCTTGCATTAGGCTGGCGCAGCCGCACCATTTTCGCCGCCGCCGCGGTCGTGCTCGCGGCCAACAGCTGGGTACTCACCGAGCAGGTACGCCATGGTCGGGAGAACTACGCCCACGCGCGTTCGACCTATGCGAGCGCCACATCGTCGACGTGCTGGTTCACCAGTGGGTGGACGCCACCGTTCGCGTACCTATGGCCAGGCACGGCAGCACCGGTTCTTGGCACCCTCGCGACAGGCTCCGAACCAGATCTTCAAAGGCAGGCGTTGACCGGATCCCTTCGGCGTTGCTTTTGTGACTCGGATGCCGTGTGGACCGATACGACCACGCGAGATGCTGACGTCCTGACGGCGATTGCTGTTCATTTCGACTACCGCGGCATCGATTGGGCGTCAATGCTGATCGAGCCACAGAAGGCGAATGGAACGACTGCGCCCGATGTGTGGGTGTACTCCGCCATTTCCCGCGGCCGCGCCTGCCTTGCCACTCAAGGGAGGTCAGACCGGGGTCAGACCGGGGTCAGACGTGGGTCAGACTGGGGTCAGACGGGGGTCAGACCCCGACCGAGTCAGTTTTGATTCACTAGAACCGATCCAGGTCGGCCCGTCGCACCGTCTGACCCTGGTCTGACCCTGGTCTGACCCCGGTCTGACCCCCTGGTGTCCTTCACAACACACAACGTGTGTCCCTATTGACACAGCTCAGGAGTACTGGCAGGATAGCGTCGCCCCCCCACTTAACACCTGTTTCCGCGCACGGCCCGCCACCCGGGTGATGCAAAGCCCCCGTGTGACTGACGGGGCGAAGCTGCGCCGGACCACTCCCATGCACGATCAGTCAAGCGTTCGTTTTCGCGGGACGGTGCCGCTGCCGGCCGACTTAATTGGCGCCGCGCCATCGGTCCAGCGAGCCGCCGACGTCGCGCGTCGCGCCGCCGACTCCGACGATTCCGTCCTCATCGTTGCCGAAGCGGGGTTCTGTCCTGACGGAATTGCGCGCTCGATCCATCAGGCCAGTCCGCGGGCCGCCGAACCGTTCATCACGATCGACTGCGCCGACGATCATGGCGCCGTGCTGCAGCGTCTGTTTGGCACCGAGCGGCCGGCGCGTGTCGATTACGAAGTCGCGCTGGGTGGAAGCGCCCTCGCAGAAGTGGGTCGAGGCACCATCCTGCTGAGCGACGTGAGCGAGATGCCTGCCGGAGCGCAGCTGCGGATGTCGCGCCTGCTGCGCGACGGCGAGTTGCGTGTCCGGCGGACCATGGCTGCGGTCCAATTTCGGGTCATGGCTTCGGCCGCCCCTTCACTCGAGGCAGACGTTCATCACCGCCGCTTCCGGCCCGAGCTCTATCGCCGGCTTCAGCGGCTGCGCGTCGACGTTCCGCCACTCCGCGATCGGGCAGTCGATCTTCCGGCTGTGATTGACGCCGCGCTGGGGGAAATCTGTCGCGTGCGCCAGATCCCTTGCACGCTGGCTCCGGCGGCGCGAACCGCTCTCGCCGCGCTCCGCTGGGCCGGCAATCTCGACGAACTTCGCGGAGCGCTTGGCCGGCTCGTCGATCGATGTGTCGGAGGAATCATTCGTCAGGAGGACGTGCTGGCAGATCTGCAGCAACGCGAGACACATCCGCGCGGGGGCGGTCCCGCATTTACCAGTCTCCGCGAGGCGCGTCAGACATTTGAGCGGGATTACATCGCGAGTGTTCTGGAATCGTCGGGCTGGCGGATGACCGATGCGGCGCGCATCCTCGGCATCGAACGCGCGAACTTGTATCGAAAGACGCGTCAACTCGGCATCACGCGGTTGAAGCCTCGCCAATGACGATCATCAATCGGCCTGGCGGCCGCGTTGCCGTGCCGCTCACGGTATGCCTGTTCCTGCTTGCCGCCGAAGTCCGGGCGCAGACGCAGCCGCAGCCGCCGGAAGCGATCGAGTCGATGCCGATTCACGCCGGCCCGGTCGGTCTTCGCCCATCGGTGTCTATCACCAACCTTGGAACCGACTCCAATGTGTTCAACTCAGCCGACCATCCCCAGGACGATTTCACCGCCACGATCGTGCCTCGCATTGTTGCGCGCGTGCGTGCCGGACGTCTCCTGTTCTCCTACGGCGCCAATACCGACTTCGTCTATTTCAAAGACTTCAAGGATGAAGAATCGGTAAATTTCGGATCCGAAGGGAGGCTCGACGCGAACCTCGGTCACCTTCAGCCGTACGTCTCGACGGGTTGGGTTTCGACCAAGGATCGCCTGAACGCAGAACTCGACGCGAGAGTGCCGCGCACGCAGCGAACGATTATGGGCGGCACTCGCATCGCCGTCGCATCACGAACGTCGCTGGTCATCAACGCGCGCCGATTCGATCTCGATTTCGACGACGGGACGCAGTTCGACGGCGCCGACCTGGCGCACAATCTCAACTCGCGTGCCGACAGCGTCGAAGCTGGCGTCCAGCTCGCGCTGACGCCATTGACGACGTTGAATATGACGGCATCGCTGCAGCGCGATCGATTCGATTCGGGGCCGGAACGCGACGCCGACACATTTCGTCTCACCCCCAGCCTCCAGTTCGATCCGACCTCGCTCATTCGCGGCACTGTGATGGTGGGATACCGGCATTTCGAGACCATCGATCCTGCGCTGCCCGATTACAGCGGCGTCATCGCTCAAGTCCTGGCGGGCTACACCCTGCTGGAACGGACGAAGTTCGATCTGGACCTTATGCGGGACGTGCAGTATTCATACGAAGATCTCGAACCGTACTACCTTTCAACGGGAGGGCGGTTGACCGTCACACACCAACTGGTCGGCCCCTTTGAAGTCCAGGTGTTTGGCGGCCGACAGTCGCTCGGATACCGCACGAGTGGAGTGTCCGAAGAGAGTCGAACGGATCGCGTCGAAACCTTTGGCGGTGGCGCGGCCTATCGCTTCCATTCGCAGTTCCGCGTCGGATTCACCTGGGAACGCAACCAGCGCCGCAGCGATCTCCCCGATCGTCGCTATGAGAGAGATCGGTTGTTTGCGTCACTCACTTACGGGACCTGATGTATGTCGACGCTTCTAATCCTTTCGTTGTTGCTCCAGGCGCCAAACCCGGCACTCGCGGCTGAATACGTCGTCGGACCGCAGGACCGTTTGGCGATCACCGTATTCGACGAACCGACTCTGACCAGGACCGTGACCGTCGACAGCGACGGAACGTTCGATTTTCCGCTCGTCGGCCGTGTCAAGGCCGGCGGTCTCTCCGTGCGTCAGATCACCGGAGACCTGAAGAAGCGCCTCGGACCGCCCGACGGGTTCCTCGTGAACCCGCAGGTGAACATCGAAGTCGAGACGTATCGAAGTCAGGTCGTCTATGTGAATGGGCAGGTCCGCGCGCCAGGGGCGGTGCCACTGAAGGGCGCGATGACCATCATGGATGTGCTCGCGCAGGCTGGATCGCCCACGCCTGAGGCCGGACCCTACATCGAAGTCTATCGAAAACCCGCCGGTCAGGCCGCTGATGGTCCGCTCGATCCGGCGAAAGCGCCGGCGCCAGAACGCGTCACGATGGATGATCTTCGGAACGGCCGCGCGCAACAGATTCTCTTGCGTGATGGCGACACGGTGAATGTGCCAAAGGCGCAAACATTCATCGTCAATGGCTTCGTCCGGACTCCGAACACCTATGTCCTCGAGGGAGAGATCACGGTACAGAAAGCGATTGCGATGGCTGGCGGCGTTACCGAACGGGGCGCCGTGAGCCGCACCAAAATCCAGCGCATGGTCGACGGCAGGCTGGTCGAGATCAAAGCGAAGTTGACCGATATCGTCCAGCCGAATGACACGATCGTCGTTCCCCAGCGGTTCTTTTAGCAGCAGTGCCCATTCTCCACGTCGCGAACGGCCGCCTGTTTGGCGGCATCGAGCGGATGCTCACGACGTTCGCCGACTGTGAGGAACCCGGATGTGAATTCGTGGTTGCGACGGAGGGGCGCCTGCTCTCCGAACTTCGCGACCGTCGCGCCGCCGTACATTTCTTCGGTGACGTGCGGCTGAGTCATCCATCATCGATTGTTCGCGCGCGGTATCACCTTCGCAACTTGCTCCGCCACCGTTCCTGCACCGCTGTCGTCTGTCATGCTCCGTGGTCCCACGCGATCTTTGCCGGCGTCGCGCGTGGCTGCGGTGTTCCCGTCATCCTCTGGCAGCACGACCGCGCAACCGGGACGCCGCTCGTCGAGCGCGCCTGCCGGGCCGCCGGTGCTGATCTCGTGATCTGCAACAGCAAATGGACAGCCGCGACGGCGCACTTGCTCCAACCGCACGCACCTCGTCGCGTCATCTACTGCCCGGTCAGGATCACAGAGCCAACCCCGGAGGGACGCACCGAAATCCGCCGCCAACTCGGTGCCGGCGACGAGACCGTCGTGGTTCTCGCGGCCAGCCGGATGGAGGCATGGAAAGGACATCTCCAGCTGGTGCGCGCGCTCAGCAGCTTGCACGCCCTTCCGTGGGTGCTGTGGATTGCGGGTGGTGCACAACGCGCGCGTGAGCGTGCCCACGCCGCGGCAGTGGTCGATGAAGTTCGCAAGCTCGGTCTCGAGTCGCGAGTGACATTTCTTGGTGAACGGCGCGATGTCGACCGACTGCTGTCGGGCGCGGATGTGCTCGCGCAGCCGAACATCGAACCGGAGCCGTTCGGGATCATCTTTGCCGAAGCGCTCCGATGCGGCGTGCCAGTCGTCACGACCAACATGGGGGGCGCCCCCGAGATTGTCGATGACACCTGCGGTCGTCTCGTCGCGCCACGCGATCACGGCGGGTTGGTAAACGCACTTCATTCTCTCGTGGCCGACCGCGCGCTGCGAGACTCGCTGGGCAGTGCTGGTCCGGAACGCGCGTCGGCGATGTGCGATCCAACTCGCGTCCTGGCACAACTGTCGAACGCGATTTCATCGATCGGGATGCCTACGGCCGCATGACGAGTGCGACAGACCTTGCGCTCGAGCATCGGGCCCGACAAAGCCTGGGCGCGAGCGACGACGTGATCTATGCCGCGGCAACGAGCGCACTGCGTCACCGCAGTGCCGGCGGACGCATTGTCGACGTTGGTTGTGGCGCCGGACGGCTGCGCCCGTTCCTCGGCGACATGCTCGAGTCGTACGTTGGAATCGACGCGATTCAGTACGACGGACTTCCCGACGGAATCGCGTTCATGCGCGCCGACTTGAACCGTGATCCGATCCCGGTGCCGGACGGGTCGGCGGACGTGGCCATTTCGATCGAAACCATTGAGCACCTGGAGAATCCTCGGGCGTTCATTCGTGAACTGATCCGGATTTCCAAGCCCGGCGGCTGGATTGTCGTGACCACACCGAACCAACGAAGCCTGGTCAGCCTCGGCGCGCTCGTACTGAAGGGACACTTCTCTGCGTTCGGTGCGCGCAACTATCCGGCGCATCAGACGGCGCTGCTTGACACCGATCTGACGCGGATTGCGGCCGACAACGGTCTGTGTGACGTGGCCATCGAGTTCACCGGTGTTGGACGAATGCCGCTCTCGGGCGCGCACTATCCGCGACTGCTGTCGCGATTCTTTCGCAGGGCGATGTCTGACAACGTGCTGCTCATTGCGCGGAAGCGCGGCTGAACAATGCGGATCACGTGCCTCAGCGTGTCGGATCAACTCGGCGGATCGGAAGTTGCGCTGCTCAGGATGGTCACGGCGCTTGAACGGTTACACCCGGACTGGCAGTTTCAGATCGTCCTCCCAGGTAACGGTCCGCTTCGCGACTCGCTGAAGGGCATGCGCGCGATCTGTTCTGTCGTCCCGATGCCCTCCGCGTTGTCGCGGCTCGGTGAGTGGCCGGCAGTGCAAGACGGGTGGCGCACGGGATCTCGGGTCGCACTCGGCATCAGGCTGTGCGGAGCTGCGGCGGTTCTGCCCGCGTACGAGTCGCGTCTTCGTCGCGTGATCGCTGACTTTCAGCCGCATGCCATTCATACCAACGGATTGAAGGCGCACGTCCTTGGTGCCCGACTTCGAACGCGTGATGCCGGTCTCGTCTGGCACCTTCATGAGTACATATCCCGACGAAAACTCACACGCTGGCTGCTCCGGCAGTACGCAGGACGCTGTTCCGCCATCGTCGCGAACTCCGCGAGCGTAGCCAGCGACGTCGCATCCAGCATCCGTCCGACACCTGACCTTCACGTCGTCGCCAACCCTGTTGATTTGGATGTCTTTGCTCCGACCGGGGTACGCCTCGATGTGGATCGACTGGCCGGACTGCCGGCTGCATCCTCCGACGTGACGCGGGTCGGGTTGATTGCCACCTACGCACGGTGGAAAGGGCACGAGGTGTTTCTGGATGCGATGAAGCAGCTCGCATCGCGAAGGTCGATTCGCGGCTACATCATTGGTGGACCGATTTACGACACTGTGAACAGCCAGTTCACGCGATCTGACCTGCAGACAATGATTGACGCCCGCGAACTCGATGGCTGCGTCGGGTTGACCGGTTTCGTCGAGCCGGCGCCAGCCATGCGTGCGCTCGACATCATCGTACACGCCAGCACGGAGCCGGAGCCGTTTGGGCTGGTGATCGCTGAAGCGATGGCGTGCGGAAGAGCAGTGGTCACCACCGGCAGTGGCGGCGCCGCCGAGCTGATTGCGGGTGGCCACGATGCGATTGTTGCACCGGCCGGAGAGGCGGGCGCTCTTGCCGACGCGATCGGGACGCTGGTAAACAATCCGGCGCTCCGTTGTGCAATCGGGGAACGCGCCCGGGAGACCGCCCGTGCGCGATTTGCGCCAGCGACGGTGGCGTCACAGCTCGGAGAGGTGTTCGAAGCCATCTCCTTTTCTTCCGCAATCGCGCAACCAGCATGATGCCCTCGGTGGCTCTCGCTCATGGCGTCGCGACCCCTTCAACGGCGGCGTCCGTTCAGTTCAGGGAGCGCTGGGGGTTTCCGGAATTCTTCGTCATCAGCCAGACAGTCATTCCCGCGTTGCTCTACTTTCCGGGCACGCAACCGTTTCGGCTGTACATCCGCATCGCATCGTTCGTCATTTCCTTTGCGACGCTACTGTGGTGGGCAGTCGCGGTGGCGAAGACCTCGCGTTCACATCCGGCGCAGCCCTGGATTTTTGCGGCCATGGCCTACGTGGTCGTCATGTTCTTGCACCCGCTGACGTCGTCAACCTTCGCAGGGCTGGCGCAATTGGTCCTGTATCTCTCAGTCATCGCGCCAATCTTCTGGGCCGGCACGTTCGTCCGCACGCCGGAGCGGCTTGCGCGATTGATGGCGCTGCTGTTGATCTGCAACGGTCTGAACGCGGTCATCGGTGTGCTGCAGGTTTATGACCCCGGCCGCTGGATGCCGCCGGAGATGTCGCGCGTAATGACCGGTTCGGTCTATGGCCTAGGCACGGTTACCTACCGCGGACCCGATGGCCGAATGATCGTTCGTCCGCCGGGCCTCTTTGATACACCCGGCGCAGTCGCGGGTCCTGGCATGTACGCGGCGCTGCTTGGACTCGTGTTTGCGACGAGCGCGATGGCGTTGTGGAAACGGGTCGCAGCCCTGGCCGGCTCATTTGCCGGAATTGCGGCGATCTACCTGAGTCAGGTTCGTGTCTCGCTCGTCGTGTCGGTCTTGATGCTGACTTCGTACTTTTCTCTTCTGCTGATGCAGGAACGACGAGCGCGCGCGATGGTGTTCGGCGGCACCGCGGTCGCGATTGTCATTGCGACGTTTTCTTTCGCGCTCGTCCTGGGCGGCGAGAGCATCGCGGAGCGGACGTTTACGCTCTTTGCGCAGGATCCGCTGGCGCTCTACGCGGGATCACGTGGCGGACAACTGTCGTACACGTTCGGCGAGCTGCTGCAGAAGTATCCAATGGGCGCCGGTCTCGGACGGTGGGGAATGATTGCGGTGTACTTCGGCAGCAGTGTGAAACCTGGTGCCGAGCCTCTGTGGGTTGAGATTCAGGTTGCCGGGTGGGCCATTGACGGCGGCTTTGCACTCCTGTTGCTCTACATTGGTGCGCTGGTCGTCACATTGTTGAGCGACGCTCGCGTGGCGCGCGCTCATCCGGATGCGCGAGTCCGCGCGTGCGCCTCCGTGGTGCTCGCAGCAAATCTCGGAACCGCCGCGCTCATTTTTACCTTCACACCTTTCGTGACGCAGATTGGCCTGCAGTTCTGGTTTCTCGCCGGCGCGCTGCACGGGCTCGTCAACACCGCGCCCGCGCGCGCAGCACGGGGTTCATGACCGCCTGGCTGTTAGCCTCCGGCGACTTCGTCCCTCTTGGTGGGATGGACACGGCCAACCATGCCCTTGCATCGTTTCTCGCGCGACGCGTGAACGGCCCGGTTCATCTCGTTGCGCATCGCGTCTCACCCGAGCTCGCCGGGCTTCCGCAGATTCGCGTGCATCGCGTGCCGCGACCGTTTGGTCTGCACAGCCTCGGTGAACCATTGCTGACGACCGTTGCGAGTCGGCACGCACGGGCGGTTCGCGATTCCGGCGGTCGTGTCATCGCGAACGGCGGCAACCTTGACGGCCGAGACGTGACGTGGGTCCACTATGTGCACGCCGCGTACCAACCGTCAGCAGTGGGTCCGCTCAATGCGGCGCTCGTGGCTGCGCGTCATCGACGTTATCTGGCCGCGGAACGCCGCGCATTGACTCAGGCCCAGCTTGTCGTGTGCAACAGCGATCGCACGGTGCAAGACGTCGTGACCCGCATCGGTGTCGATCCGCAACGAGTACGACGCGTCTATTACGGCATCGATGCCACTCGCTTTCACGATCGAAACGAGCCCGGCAGCGCAAAGGTCGCGATCGGCCGCGATCCATCCGTGCCACTTGTCCTGTTCGTTGGCGCGCTGGGCGATCGACGAAAGGGCTTCGACACCGTCTATGCGGCATGGAACGCGATGTGTCGTCGCTCACAGTGGGATGCGCATTTGCTCGTCGCGGGGGCCGGTGCGGAACTCGACCGCTGGCGCGTGCTCGCGGATCTCGACGGGATGTCGGCCCGTATGACGTTCCTCGGGTATCGCACGGATATTCCGAGTCTCATGGCCGCTGCTGATCTGATGGTGCATCCGGCGCGCTATGAAGCGTACGGTCTCGCCGCGCATGAAGCCATCTGCTGCGGCGTTCCGACAATTGTCTCCGCCGCAGCGGGGGTTGCCGAGCGATTCCCGGCCGACCTCGCGGATCTACTTCTCGACGATTGCGAGAGTGCAGCGGAACTGTGCACCAGGTTCCGACGATGGCGCGCGGCGCCGGAAGAGCTCCGTGTCCGCACGCGAGCATTTGGCGCGCAGTTGCGCACGAGAAGCTGGGACGACATGTCCCGCGAGATTGTTGATATGTCGGCATCATGATGCACGCCGGGTTCATCGACATCCCGTCATGCTGGGTGTGCGGCTCGAGGACCTTCGCACGTGAGCACGATGCGATTCTCGATCTCGACGTCTACCGCGATCAGCATCCAGAACTGGCGGAGTATTCCGGCGAGGCCGTGTGGTTCCGCCGCTGTTCGCGGTGCGGCTTCACGCAGCCGGAACGCCTGCCCGCCCTCCCCGGATTCTTCGACCTGCTGTACGACCAGCTCTGGTCGCCAGAGTGGGTTCAACAGGAGTTCGAAAGCGATTACAAGGACTTCATTTTTCGGACGATTCTCAACGGTCTCTCGAAGCGAACTGTCGTGGGACGCCGCCTGCTCGACATCGGTGCGCATGCGGGACGATTCATGCACCTCGCCAGGAGTGCAGGATGGCAACCGGAGGGAATCGAGCTTAATCCGCGCACCGCGGCGTTTGCCGCACGACGGACGGGCCTGCCGGTCCATGCCGTCAACGTCGATCGACTGCCCCTATCAGAAGGTCGTTATGGCGCGATCACGCTGATCGACGTGCTCGAACACGTCCCTGAACCGTTGACGCTGTTGTCGCGCGTGGATGATGCGCTCGAGGCCGGAGGCTGGCTCGCGGTAAAAGTGCCGTCGGGTCCGGCGCAGCGCCTGAAGGAACGGGTCCGTGCGCGCGTCCATCGAGGATATCGCCCACGCCTCGCGGACAATCTCGTGCACGTGAACCATTTCTCTCCTTCCGCGCTGCAGGCAGCGCTGGAGCGCGTCGGGCTGCGGTCGATCACGGTCGATATCGCGCCGCCCGAGCTTCCGTCGGCTGGCGGTTACCGCGGTGTCGTCTCAAATCTGTTTCGTCGATCGCTCTATCATGGCGGACGCCTCGTGCCACGCGGCGTCGACACGCCGCTCGCGCTCAATCTCCTCGCGTTTGGACAGAAGCCGGCGTGAACAATCAGGACGCGCCTGCACCGGTCGTGTTGTCCGTTGTCATTCCAACCTTCAACAACGAGACGATTCTGCGCCGCGCGATTGAAAGTTGGCAGACCTTCGCTGGAAGCGAGCCAATCGAGGTCGTCGTCGTCGAGGACGGCTGCCGCGATGGAACGCAGTCGTTTCTCACGGAGGTCGGCGAGACCGAATGGGGCCGGGCCCATTTTCGATGGATCCACATGGACGATGCGCATGAGCTGCGGTGTACGAATGCGGGATTTCGCGTCGCCCGCGGAGCGCTGCTGATGGCATGGCAGGACGACATGTTTCTGAAGGCGCGCTGGCTTGTCACCGAGCTGACCGAAATCTTCAATCGGCATCGCGATGTCGGACTTCTGGGATTGAGCCGCGGGCTCGATATGTTTCCGGTGCAAGAGCCCATCGAACGGTGGGAGGACCTGCAGGACTGGCGGCGGTTGCGGAGCACTATCGGTCCATTCCCGTGGAACTGGTTGAGGATTCAGGAAGTCGACAGCACGATCAGGCCCTGGGTCGTCCGGCGCGAATGCCTTCAGCGGGTAGGCCTGCTTGACGAAGCGTTCGTCCCCACGGAGTGGGATGAAGCCGATCTGGCGTTTCGCGTGCGCTCGGCCGGGTGGAAGGTCGCGACATGCGGATACGAGCGCCTCGGCGCGTATCGTCACGTTGGAAGCAGCACGCTGGGAACCTTATCGGATGCATACAAGGCGAGAGTGCTGCGCAACGGCCGGCTCTTTCACGATCGATGGGAATCGGAAATTGTTCGGAATCACGCACGGAGGCGCGCCACGTGGGCGCGGCCGATGTCATTGGAGCGCTGGGCGGTGACCGGGATGCAGGCGCTGCGGGCGCTGCCGCGACGTCTTGCGGAACGCCGCGGGTGAGCAACGGATGAGAAATCCCGCCTATGCCGCCGCGCAGCGTGTCTACGGCGTGGGCCTTCGCACTCTGTACGCGCGCACCGGGATGCCCTGGCGCGTTCATGACGAAATCATCCGCATCGATCCCCGCGTGCGCCACCTTGTTCCGCACGATTCTGAAACCAGGCTCTTCGCATTCCTCAAACACCACATCAACGCAGGAGACGTGGTGTTCGATGTCGGATCATTTCTTGGCGTCTACGCCATCCTCGCGTCGCGCCTTGCCGGCCCGCGCGGACGCGTCGTCGCGATCGAACCAACGGCCTCGAGCGCAGCCGTCGCTCGGCGCCATGTCGCCTTCAATGCCGAGGTGACCGCGGCACCGGTGATTCTGGTCGAAGCTGCAGCCGGCGAGCGTCGCGGCGATGCGGTGTTCTACGAGTACGACCAGCCTTACGTGAATGCTCTGACTCCGGCGGTTGACGTCAATGGCCGTGCTCGCAATCGAGTCGTCGATGTCATGACTATCGACGAGCTGTGCGATCAAATGAAGATTCGGCCGACGTTCATCCGCATGGACGTGCAGGGAGCCGAGTTTCAAGCCCTTCGAGGCGCCCGCCGCACGATCGCGGCAATGGGTTCGCAGTTGACGATCGTCGCTGAAATGCACCCTCAATGCTGGCCGTCATTGGCAATTGACGAGGCACATGCCCGCGAGACGATCGACGCGCTGGGATTGTGCGCGTCGTCGCTCGAACCAGGGTCGGATCTCTTTGCCCGCGACGGGCACATCGTGCTCAGGCAGCGGCCGGCATGAAGATCCTCATCGCTCAGGACGCGCTGCACTCGGAAGGGGGCGTCGAATCGTATCTGGCCGCGATTGTCCCGGCGCTTCGGTTGCGCGGACATTCGATTGCGATGCTGTTTGTGCGGCGGGGCGCCAGGACGCCGCTGAGCGAACAGGTCGATGGTCCGTGTGTTGGGATCGACCCGCAGGATAACCACTCGGCATTCGCCCGGTTGGACGCCTGGAAACCCGACGTCTGTTTTTCCAACAACATGGCGCCGCTCGAGGTCGAACGGCTTCTTCTCGACCGATGGCCCGTCGTCAAGTTCATGCACGCCTACTTCGGCACGTGTATCAGTGCTTTGAAGATGCATGAGTTCCCGTCCGGCGTCGCCTGCGCGCGCACGCTCGGACCTGCCTGCCTCGCGCTGTACGGCCCGCGCCACTGTGGCGCACTGAATCCGTCGGCGCTCGTGAATGGTTACCGATGGGCGCGATCGCAGCAGCAACTGCTTCCACGCTATCGAACGATCGTCGTGGCGAGCGAGCACATGGTGGACGAGTACGTGCGTCATGGAGCACCTCGTGACCGCCTTGCCATGTTGCCCCTGTTTCCGTCACTCCCGGTTGGCGCCAACGGCTCCGAACCTCGCGACAGCGTTCTCTTTCTGGGCCGCATGACGACGTTGAAAGGGGGGGACATTCTGGTGCGGGCGGTCGGTCGCGCGACAGCAGAATTGGGCCGTCCAATTCGGCTCATCATGGCTGGCGACGGTCCCCAACGAGCGGAATGGCAGCGACTCGCGGAGCGGCAGTACCTCGCTGCGGAGTTTCCCGGGTGGCTGGATTCGACACGTCGACTGACAACGTTGGCGCGCGCGTCTGTCCTTGCGGTCCCGAGCGTTTGGCCGGAGCCGTTCGGACTGGTCGGGCTCGAGGCGGCTGCCAGGGGTGTTCCCTCTGTGGCATTCGACACAGGGGGCATTCGTCAATGGCTTCGGCACGACGTCAGTGGTCTGCTCGTGCCGCCAGCAGGTGGATTTCGCGCCATGGCTACAGCCCTGGCCACGGTTCTCGGCGATCGCGAACTTCGCGATCGTTTGAGTCGCGGCGCAATTGCCGCCGCATCGGCGATGTCGCTCGACACGCATGTTGACGCGCTCGATCGCGTCCTCGCGAATGCCTCTCAACCCGTCGGCTCGGTCGAGCTGGTAGCTCGCTCGTGAACACGCACTGGCACATCGTCACACCAGAGCTGCCACCGGATTGCGGCGGTGTCGGTGATTACACGTATCAGATCGCCGAAGCGCTTCGGCAGAGCGGCGATCTTGTGTCGCTGTATGTGCCGCCCGCGCCCAGCGCGCGTCGCGGTCCCGCCGGTGTGGAGACGATTACGCTGACCGATCGCTTTGGCGCCCGCTCGCGACGTCAATTGTCGGCGCGCCTCTCCGCCGATCGGACCGGGCGTCTGCTCGTCCAGTACGTCCCCGCTGCGTTTGGCCGCCGCGGCACAAACGTCCCTTTTTGCCGGTGGCTGTTAGCGCAGCGTAAAGCCGGCGCGGACGTCCGCGTCATGTTTCACGAGCCATACCTGTATCTGCGCTGGCGGCCCGATCACATCGTCACGGCTTTCACACAGCGCGCGATGGCCGCCATCCTGCTCGACGCCGCGACGCATCTGTATCTGTCGACCGATACGTGGCGGCGATACCTCAGGCGTTTTCGCCCCGACGCGATTCGGAGCGCGGTGACGATCCCGATTCCATCCGCGATTCCACACGTGGATGCTGCGCAGGCCGTGCGGACAACGCGCACGGCGTCGCTCGGCCGCGCGAGCTCCCTGATCGGTCACTTTGGATCGTACGGAAACCATGTGGCGCCACTGCTACGGCGAGTTTTGATCGACGTGCTTTCCTCCGACCCGCGTGTCGCCGCCTTGTGCACTGGCGCCGGAAGCGATCGGTTCGTCAAGAACCTGGTCTCCAGTCATCCAGACCTCGGCGGCCGGCTCGTGGCATCCGGACGGGCGTCAGCCGACGACATCTCGGTGCAACTTCAGGCCTGCGATGTCCTGATCCAGCCGTACCCGGACGGCGTGACCACCCGACGGACATCGGTCATGGCCGGCCTGGCGAATGGATGCGCAGTCGTGACGAATGATGGCAAGTTGACCGAGGACATCTGGGGGAGGATGGACTGTGTTGCGATGACGGCAGCTGCCGACAGCGCCGCACTGGTGCAGCAAATACGCGAGCTGCTCACAGACGCGGCTGCACGCGAGGCGCTGCAGGCACGCGCCATCGCGGCATACGAGACGTACTTCGCGCTGCCGCATACGATCGATGCACTCAGAGCTGATTGTTCGCGGCGGGCGGCGTTCGAAATGGCGAGTCGATGAACGAGTCGACCCCTCAACTCACCATCGGCATCACGACGCGAAACCGTTCCGAGTCGCTTCGTCGGTGTGTCGAGTCGCTCGTTCACATCCAGCACCTCGAACCTGAAATCCTGGTCTTCGACGACGCCTCGGAGGTTCCCGCTGCCGAGACTCTGAAGTCGCACGCGCGCGTTCGAATCATCCGCGACGATCGAGGGCCCGGGAACATTGTCGGGCGGAACGTGCTGATGAAGGCAGCCCGCGCGCAAGCGGTGTTGTTGCTCGATGATGATGCGGCGTTGCTGAGTGGGGAGAGCATTGAACGCGCACTGCGCATCATTCAGTCCGATCGTCAGGTTGGCGCCGTCGCCTTTGCTCAGGCGAACACTGATGGCACGCCATGGCCGGAAGACATGCAGCCGGGTCGCGGCACGGCTCCGCGGTACGTTCCCGCCTTCATCGGATTCGCGCATCTCTTGAATCGCGCGCTCTTCATCGATCTTGGCGGCTACCGCGAAAGCTTCGTCTTCTACGGAGAAGAGAAAGAGTACTGCCTCAGGTTGCTCGATCGCGGATACCGCGTCGTGTATTTGCCGGAGGCGCTGGTCGTGCATGCGCAGGATGCCGCGGGTAGAACGCCGCAGCGATACCTGCGATACGTCACTCGCAATGATTGCCTGCACGCGCTCTACAACGAACCGGTGTGGCGTGCGATGTGGCTCGTGCCGGCGAGACTCGCCTTGTATTTTCGAATGCGTTCGCGATGGGGCATTGATGATCCGTCAGGACCGCGATGGATCATGACCGAGCTGGTCGCAAACGCCGGCGCTGCGCTGCGGTCACGACGGCCCGTCTCGCGTCAGACGCGCGCGTCCTGGCGACGCCTGCGAGACGGCAGCGCACCGTATCCGGCAGGTCAGCTCGCGCCGGTTGGCACAGGGAACGCCGACTGAAACACCTTCTGACGATCGGTCATTCATACGTCGTCGCCGAGAACCGTCGCCTGGCTCACGAGATGGCAGTGCAGGGCTCTGGTGAGTGGCAGGTGACGGCAGTGGCCCCCGCGCGGCTGCAGGGCGACCTTCGCTACGTCGAACTCGAACCGATCGCGAACGAGGCGGACCAGTTGGTGCCAATCAGCCTGCGCTTTGGTTCGCATCCGCACTTGAGGATGTACGGGAGGAAGTTGCGCTCGCTCCTGCAGCGGCCGTGGGATGTTGTCCATGGATGGGAGGAGCCGTACGTTGTCGCCTGCATGCAGATCGCGCGACGTGTCCAGCCAGATGCGAGGTTTGTTCCGGCGACGTTTCAAAACATCAACAAGCGCTACCCGCCGCCGATCGACAGCGTCGAACGCCACGTGATGGATCGCGCGGACGCATGGATCGCTTTCGGCCAGACCGTTTACGACACCCTTCGCGATCGGCGAGGCTACGCCGGAAAACCGTCCCGAGTGCTCAGTCCGGGCGTGGACACGGACGCCTTCCGCCCCGATCCCGTTGCACGAACGAGGATGCGAAGAGTTCTCGGCTGGACCAGCGACGAACCGGTTGTGGGCTTTGCTGGCCGACTGGTTGAGGAAAAAGGCGTCGACACCGTCCTCCAGGCATTTCATGGTTCGAAACAACGCTGGAACGTGCTTTTCGTCGGTGGTGGTGCGCTCGCGCCTCGCATCGAGTCGCTTCGCCTGCAACATCGGTCGCGCGTGCGGCTCGTGCGTCACGTCGGCCACAGCGATATGCCGGACTATCTGCGCGCCATGGACGTCCTGTGCGCGCCGAGCCGGACGACCGCACGATGGAAGGAGCAGTTTGGCCGGATGCTGATCGAAGCGATGGCCTGCGGCGTCCCGGTGGTCGCGAGCGACAGCGGTGAGATCCCCTACGTCGTGCAGGATGCCGGCATTCTCATTCCCGAAACGGATCTGGCCCAGTGGACCGAGCGTCTCGATCGATTGATCGCCGACGCCGCGATGCGAACGCAGCTGGCCGTGCGCGGCCTCGCGAGAGTGCGCGCGGAATTCTCCTGGCCGATTGTCGCGCGGCGTCATCTGGATTTCTTCGAGGAGGTGTTGGCGCGATGAAACGCTTGCGCGTCGCGCTGCTGGCCGATTACCTCGAAGAAGGATGGCCGAGCATGGATCTGGTGGCGGAAATGCTGTTGGATCGCCTCAGCCGCGAGCATGCGGCCACCGTCGAAGTGACGCTGATCCGTCCTTCGCTTCCGAGGCGGCTGTCGCGCGTCTCGAGCCAAAAGCTGGCGTTTGGTGTCGATCGAATGGCCGGCCGCCTGTGGGACTACCCACGTTTCGCGTCGCGCCTCCACCAGCGGTTCGATCTGTTTCATGTCGTCGACCACAGCTACGCGCAGCTGGTGCACCGCCTGCCGGCGAATCGAACGCTCGTCACGTGTCACGATCTCGATACGTTCCGGAGCGTGCTCGAACCTGAGCGCGAGCATCGGAGCGCGGCCTTTCGAGCGATGACGCGCCGGATTCTGGACGGCCTGCGCAAGGCCGGTCACGTCGCTTGCGACACCGAGGCGACCCGCAGCCTTCTGATCGAGCGCGCACGTTTTTCAGAAGACAAGACCACTGTCGTCCACAATGGCTTGCACCCGAGTTTTACCACGCATCGTGAGGCGGCCGCCGATCGCGAAGCCGCGCAACTCCTCGGGCCGCGCCGATCGTCAGTCGATATTCTTCACGTCGGCAGCGCCATCCCGCGAAAGCGGCTCGACGTGCTGGTTCGGATCATTTCGGAACTGGGCGGACGAGTCCGGCTGGTTCGCGTCGGCGGCCCGTTCACGGCCGAGCAGGCGGCACTCGCACGGGATCTCGACGTGCCCGTCCTGGTCTTGCCGTTCCTCGATCGCGCGACGCTGGCTGCCATTTACCGGCGCAGCGCCCTGCTGGTCATGCCTTCCGAACGCGAAGGATTCGGCCTGCCGCTTTTGGAATCGCTCGCGTGCGGTACGCCGGTCGTCGCGAGCGACATCGCCGCCCTTCGCGAGGTTGGTGCTGACGCCGCTACCTACTGCGCTGTCGGTGATGTTGAGGCATGGACTGATGCGATTCACATGCTGCTCGACGAACGTCAGGAGCAGCCGGCGGAATGGGCGGCGCGCCAGCAACGCGGTGTCCGCCGCGCCGAGGCGTTCAGCTGGTCGAAATACGCACGCGAGATTGCGTCACTGTACGAACGTATGGTCGACGGAAGCGCGGTGGCGAACGAGCGGGCGAGTGAGCCCACGCGAGAGGAGTGGGGCTCGCGGGGCCCGACGAGCGCGCGTGCAGCGGAGTCCGAGGGGCGAAGCCCCTCGGAGTGATGAAGTGTTGAGGGTGTTGCACGTCGGCAAGTACTATCCGCCGGTCCCTGGCGGCATGGAGCGAGTGGTTGAAACGCTCTGCCGAGTCTCGCGCGGACGCCTGGAGAGCCGCGTCCTCGCGTTCGATCGCGGTCGAACGACCAGGGAAGATGTCGTCGATGGTGTCCCGGTCACCAGGGTTGGCACGCTCGGGCAGGCCGGCTCGGTTCCGATCGCTCCGAGATTTGCGTCGCACCTGAGCCGAGCGGATGCCGACCTGATGATCGTCCACGAACCAAATCCCTGGGCTCTGCTCTCGCTGATCATCAGCCCGGCGCGTATTCCGTTCGCGATCTGGTTTCATAGCGACGTCGTCCGTCCAGAGCTGCAATATCGCCTGTTCTATGCCCCACTCGCCAGGCCCGCCTACAACAAGGCTCGTAGATTTGTCGCATCCTCACCGGCGTTAGCATCCCTGTCGCCGGCGCTCACACGTTATTCCGACAAGACCGCCATCATTCCTTTTGGTATTGATCCAACCGCATGGACCATCGACGCCGAGACGAACTGCCGTGCCGCTGCCATTCGAGCAAGGGTCGGCAAACCCATTGTTCTGTTTCTCGGCCGTCTCGTTGCCTACAAGGGCGTCGAGGTTCTGATCAAGGCGGCGTCACCCTTATCGGTGCACGTCGTGGTTGCCGGTGATGGGCCGATGCGCAGCACCTGGATGGCGCGCGCTGCGGCGAGCGCGGGAGCCGCGACCTTCGAGTTTCCAGGTGCGCTGTCCGATCCCGATGCGAAGGCGTGGATGCACGCGGCCGATCTCCTGGTCCTGCCATCGCTGACTCGAGCGGAAGCGTTTGGCGTCGTGCAGCTCGAAGCGATGGCGAGCGGGACTCCCGTGATTAGCACCAGTGTCGAGTCGGGTGTGCCGTGGGTGAATCGGCATGGTGAGACAGGACTGGTCGTCGCGCCCGGCGACGCCGCCGCGCTGCGCAACGCAATCGAGACGCTCCTCGCGGATAGCCCATTGAGATCGAGGCTCGGAGCTGCGGGAATCGAGCGCGTGCGAACGGATTTCACGCTGGATTTGATGGCCAATCGTTTTGTCGCCCTGTGCGAAGAGATTGCGAGCCATTCGTGAAGCGCGCCTTTGATGTCGCGCTTGCCTCGATCGGCCTGGCGATTTCCGCTCCTCTCTGGTGCGTGCTCGCGATCGCGATCAAGCTCGAGGATGGCGGCCCCGTCTTTTATGCCCAGGACCGAGTCGGGCGCGACGGACGTCTCTTTCGCGCGCTGAAGTTTCGATCGATGCAGTGTGACGCCGAGCGCACGACCGGACCTCTGCAGGCGCGGCATGGGGATGCGCGTATTACGCGCGCCGGGCGGGTGATGCGCGCGACCGCCATGGATGAATTGCCGCAGCTCTGGAACATCCTTCGCGGCGACATGAGTTTTGTCGGGCCGCGGGCGTTGCGGCCCGGCGAGATCGAATTCGAAGGGGAGACGCCGGTTCCGCTCGAGGCGGTTCCAGGCTACACCGATCGAATTGTCGTCCGTCCGGGACTGACCGGAGTGGCGCAGGTGTATGCGTCGCGCGACATCTCGCGTCGCAGCAAGTTCCGTTACGACCGACTGTACATCCGTCGTCGATCGTTCACCCTCGATATGCGTTTGATTCTCCTCTCGTTTTGGATAAGCTTCCGAGGCACATGGGAGTCGAGGGACCGCAAGTACTGACGCCGGGGCGGCGCGACGTCATCATTGTCGGCGCCGGTCCCGCTGGTCTTCTTGCGGCGCGCGATCTCGCGGCCTTCGGCTACAGCGCCCTCGTCGTCGAAGAGCATGAGACGATTGGCGTGCCCGTCCATTGCACCGGCGTCCTCGGGATGGACGCATTCGACGAGCTCGACCTTCCTCGTCACACCATTCTGCAGACGGCGCATGCCGCACGTTTCGTGTCAGCCGACGGCTCGTCGATCCTGATCGACGACGAGCGCGTGCGGGCGGCGATCATCGATCGCGGCGAGTTCGATGGCGCGCTCGCGACGAGCGCCGTGGCAGCCGGCGCAGAAATCCAGGCGGCCTGCCGGGTTCGTCAGATCGACGTCGAACACGGCGGCGTCACGGTGTCGACCTCGGGCGGCGAGGTTCAGGGTCGCGCCTGCATCATCGCGTGCGGAGCGAACTATCGATTCAATCGCCGGCTCGGTCTCGGGTTGCCGCGCGTCTTCGTGCACAGCGCTCAACGCGAGGTCGCGTTTCCGGCGGCGGATCACGTCGAGGTGTATCTCGGTCGCAGGATTGCTGCCGGCGGATTCGGGTGGCTGGTGCCGTTTCGCCGCGGCGCAACATCGTACGCACGCGTCGGTGTGATGTGTGAGGGACGTCCTCGGGCCGCATTCGAGGAGCTTGCCGCGTGCATCGATCGACGCTTTGGTGTGGCGACGATCTGGCAGCAGCCTCGGGTCAAGGTACTGCCGCTGGCACCGGTCACGCGGACGTGGTCGCGCCGCGTGCTCGCCGTCGGTGATGCGGCGGGGCTCGTCAAGGCGACAACGGGTGGCGGAATCTACTTCGGACTTCTCAGCGGCCGCCTTGCTGCAGAAGTGCTCGCCGATCGTCTTCGGGACGATCGTCTCGCCGGCACACACCTTCGCGAATACGAGCGAAGGTGGCGGGCCAGGCTATGGCCGGAAATTCGCGCGGGCCTCGCCTTCCGGGCACTGGCCAGCCGTTTGAGCGACCGAACGATCGACAAGGTGGTCGAGCTGGCGCGGGTTGATGGCATCGTTCCGCTGCTCAAGCAGACAGCGGATTTCAATTGGCACGGCGCGGCGGCCCGTTCGCTTTTGAAGCACCCGTCATTCAGGCGCGTTGTGTTCGGCTCTATTTGGAGCTGACTTCCACCGAGTGGTGCCACACTACACCACCCACAGATGCACCCGCCATCGGCCGATAGATCAAGTGTGACCAGCACCTCTCAGCTGCTCGAGCAGGGGCACTACGCCCGGAAGCAGCTCTTCAGCAAGAACGCGCTCGTCAAGTGGAGTCATCGCCGCAGGTTCGAACTCGCGCGTGAACTCGCGGCGGCCGGTGCCGGCGGCGCGCTGCTCGACTACGGTTGTGGCGACGGCACATTTATCACGCTCGCACGCGCTCTCTTCCGCGAAACAACCGGCACGGATATCGACGTCGAACAACTGGCCGATTGTGGCAGGCGGCTCGGTGCAGCACCGGATGTGCGCTTCGCGTCGGTTGCTGAGCTGCGCGCGACCCGTTACACCGGTTACTACGATGCCGTGGTTTGCATGGAAGTGCTCGAGCATTGCCCCTCCGATGTTCAGCCCGATGTGCTCGCCGATCTTGCCAGGCTCGTCCGGCCTCACGGCATCGTCGTCATCAGCGTGCCGATTGAGATCGGTCCCACGCTTGCGGTGAAGCAGGCAGTCAGAGCGGTCGCGGCAGCGACCGGCCTTGCCGAGTACGCGAGCCGCGAACGCTATCGACTTGCGGAGTTCATGCGCATGCTCCTCGCGCGCGAGACGTCACAAATCGAGCGCCGCGCCACCATCACCATCAACGCCGACGGCGACACGATGAGGTATCACGGACACAAGGGTTTCAACTGGCGGGTCCTCACGCGGGTCATCGAACAGACGTTGGTCATCGAGCGCAGGCTGTATTCCCCCGTCCCCTTGACAGGATCATGGCTCAATAGTCAGGTGTGGTTCGTCTGCCGAAAGCGCTAAGGCCGGGTGCGGGCTCCGGTCGGTCTCAGACTGCAGGTTTTGCTGGTTCAGGCTCGTCAGGAATGGGCCGCGTAGATCTCGGGTTGGACGGCAGCGTTTCGGTGCTCTTCGGACGAAACCATTCCGACAGCCGAATCATTTTCCCGCGTTGAGTGTGCAGCAGCTCGTGGAGTTGCAGAAGAACGGGCAGCGTCTCGGCGAGCGTCGCGACGACGCCGACGCCGCGATCGATCGCGTGCTGCTGCATCGAGGGATTCGCATCGCGAAGCATGAGCAGCGCCTTGGTCGGCCCGGCGGCGATGATCTCGGCGCAGTTGACGAACTGATCGTCGATCGCCAGGTCAAGACGGAGCGAGTTCGCGAGATCGCCGCGCGAACCGGGCACCGTGATCACGGCCGGCAAGTAGAACCCCTGTTGTTCGAGCCACCACTGTGTCTGGAATTGGACCGAGTCCCCGGCGCTCGCGGGACGCTTCGTCAGGAAACAGACTTCCCATTTATGCGAACGTGCCAGGGTATAGAGATTGCCGATCGCGCCCGGCTCGTAAGCGCGCAACGTCATCCACCAGTTCGGACGTCGCGCGATGTGGTTCCAGACGCGATCGATGTCCACGTGGGTGAGACTGTTATCGGTCTGCGAGTCTGAGCCGACCTCGCGCCGGAGACACTCGCGTGCGGTATCCCGAAATGCATTGCGAAAGTCCGCGAGGACCCCGTCGATATCTATTCCCAGCCTGAGTGCCATCGGCCAATAAAAATACTCTTTTCGCGCGGTTATCGCTCGGAAGAGGCCATTGCGGCGAGAACCGCTGCCAGAGCGGCATTCGCTGGCATGACCAGGCCCGTCTCCCACAGGCTCTGCAGCGCTACAGCAAGCAGACCGCAAGCGGCCCCGGTCCGTATCCAGTAAGCTCCTGAAGTGTCCGCTGCCAGGTGCGTGCTCGTTCCCCTCACGAGCGCGACAAGCATCGCCACGAGCAGGCTGACCAGCACGATCCCTCCTTCGGCCGCCGCCTGGAGATAGTGGTTATGCGCCTGATTGAACTGAACGTTTCGATCGGTGCGCTGATACACGAGCATCGCCGCTCGATACGTTCCTGCCCCGGTGCCGGTCAACCAGAAATCCCTCACGATCGGCACGGTGTCCTTCCAAATCTTCACCCGATCGCGAACGCCCGTTGCTGATTGACTGAATCGCTCCCCGAGCGCCGGAATGTCAACGCGCGCGAGAGCGAATCCGGCGACCAGCACGACCATGGCGACAATCCCTACGACGCGCCGCACGGTGGAACGCCTGCGCTGCGCGACCGCAAACCACCCGACCGCCCCGGCGAGCGCAAGAATTCCAGATCGCGACATCGAGGCCAGCAGCGCCGCCACCATCATTGCGCCGGCGGTGGCAAGCCATGCGGTGCGTCCGTCGGCCATTCTCGCGAGTCGCGTTCGCCTGCTGACGTGGTCGTTCGACTCATCCGGTCCACTCGAGCGGGCGATGAAATATCCAAAGCACACCGGAGCCGCCATAATGACCCACGTCGCAAAGTGATTCCGGTTGACGAAGGGTCCGAACGGGAGCGGCCCTTCGTACTCGGTGGGGAAGCGCCAGTAGATCATCCGTCCCGCGGTCGCCGCCTGCGCCAGTGCAAGCGCTGAAAACACGAAGCCGAGCGCACTGATGCCGCGCACCGTCTGCCGCAATCCGCCGCGCGACACGATGGCTCGTGCGGCGAAAAACAACGCCAGTGTTCCGACCACCACGACACCGGCCCATAGTGTTGATGCCTCTTCGATTGATAGCGGCGTCCAGGTTGCCCGCGACGGCAGCAGCTCGAGCTGCTGACGAATAGTGGCGGCGTGCGGTGAGATGACGTTGACGAGCGCCACCGGCAGCGGCACCGCGTGCAGACTCACCGCGAGTGCCGTCATCAGAAGGATTCGATCGAGTTGTCGCGACCCACCATCGGTCAAGATCGTGGGACGGAGAGTGATCATCAGCAGCACGCTGCCGAGAGCAAAGACGAGGGCGGCACCGGCGGAGCGGCCGCCGAAGGCGGCCAGCGGCCAGAGGAGAAGCAGGATGAGCGCTGCGCTGTCGCGCCCGGCCCGCGGGCGGTCACGCGGCAGGCGTCGCGCTCCCGTAATAACTCTTGTAGTTGTACCCGTAATACCGCGCGTAGTAATACTTGTTTCGATCGAAGTCGACGCGGTTCAGCACCACCCCGATCGATCGCGGTTTTCCTGCGCGCAGGGTGTTGAGCGCGCGCTCGGCATGAACCCGTCGCGTCATTTCCGAACCAACGACGAAAACAACTGCCGAGACGTTGCCGGCGAGTACCACCGCATCGGTCACTGCCAGCACCGGAGGGGTATCGAGCAGGATCCAATCGAATGGCCCGTGCGACAGGTTCTCGAGAAAACTCTTCATCCGATCCGAGGCCAGCAACTCGGACGGATTTGGCGGCGTGCGTCCCGCGGTAATCACGAAGAGGTTGGGCTCGGTGGTGCGTTGGACCGCCTCGCGGACACGGCATTGTCCGACCAGCAGCTGGGAGAGCCCGCTATTGTTTGCCACCCCCATGATTTGGTGCAAACCGGGTCTTCGCATGTCTGCGTCGATGAGGAGCACGCGAGATCCACCGAGCGCCAGAGCGGTGGCGAGATTGCAGGCGGTCGTGGTTTTGCCTTCGAGCGGTTGGCTGCTCGTCACCGCAATGATCCGGGCTTGTCCGGCACCGGCGGTGAACACCAGCGACGTCCGCAGCGATCGGAAAGCCTCTCCGAAATCATGCGGAACGGCTTCCGACAACAGCGGCACGCGCTTGCCGCGGATCGAGGGCACGAGGCCGAGGAGCGGCAGACCCAGTCGTTTCGCGACGTCTTCCGGCGTCTTGACCGTGTCGTCGAGGTACTCGATGCCGAACGCCAGACCAAAGGCAACGAGCATTCCTGCCATCATCGCCGTGAACCATTCGCGTCGCGTGTTGGGCGCGAACGGCGCGCCGGGCACTTCCGCCCTATCCATCACCTGGACGTTGTTCGACCGGCTATTGCTCACGACCTGCAGTTCCTTCTGCTGTTGCAGCAGAGATTGCCAGAGCTGGCGATCGCTGTCGGCCTGTCGCTGCAGGACCAGATATCCGCCACTCTTTCGCTCGAGATCCATCGCCTCGTTCTTCTGCTGATCGAGTGAGGCGGCGAAGCTGCGTTCCTGGGCAACGGCGGTCTCGTAATCGTTCTTGACGCTCTCGATCACCCGGGCTCGTTGGGCAATCAACGTGTCGCGCGAATTCTTGATCTGGAGATCCAGTTTCTGCATCTCCGGGTGGCTCGGAAGATATCGCGCCGACAGTCGCGCCCGTTCCGCCAGCAGGTCGGTCAGACGGTTCTTGGCTTCGACGACACCCGGACTGGCGCCGACCACCGGAAATCCGTCGGCCGCATCCGAGGCCGGGTCGATGGCTTTGAGCTGCTTGTAGGTCGCTTCCTTCTGCAGCCGCTCGGTTCGCTGCCGCGTCACGGTCTCATTGAGCGCGTTGAGTCTCGCGACCGTGATGTTCTGTCGATCTCCGAGCGACAACGCGTTCCGGGCCTCGCGATACTGCGTCAGCGCCGCCTCGGAGTCGGTGACCTTCTTCTCCTGCTTCGCAACTTCCTCATTCAACCAGCGCAGGTTCTTCTGGTAAGTTGCGAGACGAAGCTCGAGGTTCTGCGCCGCGTACTCTTCGGCGACCGTATTCGCCGCAACCGCGGCGAATTGCGGATCCGACGATTCATAAATGATTTCGACGAGCCGTGTCTTTGCTTCTGGCGCGACCCGCAACCCGCCGAGGAACTGGCTGACCAGCGCAGCCTCGGCTGCCCCTTCGTCCGCACCTGGTGTTTCCACCGATGGCGTTGCACGCCCGCGGCCGAGCAGCGACTGCACCGTGCCGGTCACCTTTCGTCGTAACTCGGACACAGCAGCGCCGATGCCCTGACGGCGCGGTGCAGTGCCGTTGAAGAGCGAATGATTCTGGAGTTGCAGCCTCTGCACCACGCGCCTCGCAAGACCGCGGCTTCTCAGAATGCTGTACTGAGTGTTGAAGTAGGGATCACTGTCCTCCCAGAACGCGGGATCGTTCGCGTTGAGATTGGCGACCGCGAGCGTGCGCTCGTCCTGAATCATCACGCGCGAACTGGTCCGGTACATCGGGACCTGGGAGTAGGTCTGCAGCATCATCACGCCGACGACGATGACGAACGCCGCTCCGGCGAGCCGCCGGTGTTTGAACACCGCCGCAAGCCGATCGAGCAGGTGAACAGGCTGCGAGCTTCCCGGCGCGGGCAGCGCCGGCGTCTCCGTGTGCGGCGAGGAAGTGGCGGGCAGGTCCTGGGCGTCGAACATCAGAGGATGCGCACTCTCATTGCGGACTGACCGGCTGCGGGTGCGATCCACTTCCTCTCAGCCCGACATGCGCGGCGGCGGCAACCACCGCGGCGGCGCTGTTCGAGAACATGTCGGCGTACCACGATCGCCGCGGCGGCACCCGAACGATGGTGGAAATGGTTTGACCGCGTTCGATACGGAAGGTTGCTCCCACCGCGAGGACCTTGCCACTGTCGGAGACGAGCTCCACCAGATAGGCGGCTTTGGTGACCTCGGCGAATACAAACTCGCCGTTGGTCGATGCTTCGGTCGCACCGACGACACGTCCGGTTTCAATGTTACGAAGACGGACTTTCGCGTTCGCGACTGGAGAATTGTCGCTCGTCCAGACCACCCCGCGAACCACACCCGTTTCGACGGGTCCGGCGGTGGCGTAGCCCGAGACCGCTGTCCATGCGAGGCCGGTGCATACCAGCAACCGCACGACCGCGGAGACGGATCGATGCCGAACACTCATTGCCGCCCTCGTTGAGGCGAGCCGGTCATGGAGCTGTGGGGATGCGACAACAAGTACTTTAGTGCAGTCTCTCGATTGTCACAAGTCGGAAAACGGCAAAACCTGCATATTTTTCACACATTTGGCACGATCCGCACTGGTTTCCGCGCGATCGAAGTTCGCGAAGGGGACCCATGCTGGGCACCGACTTCGCGTACTCGGTTCATACACTCCCGGCCTTGAATTTGGCTACTTGCGTCCAGTGAGAATCTTGAACGCTCCGTATGCGCATCGATGGACATACAACGCAGGAAGAAGGACAACGCCGCGCGCACCAACGTGATACGCGTCGAGCATGTATCGCGCGCTCGGAAAAAGGACCTCGCGCAGGAGCTGCAGCCGATCAGAGCCTGCCCGAAGGTTTCGGATGTTCCACAACAACTCGTGATGCCAGCGGCGATGCGGTCGCAGGTACACCGCCGTCGGCTCTGCTGGCGACGACGTCAGCATGTCCATCACGTCAGATGGAATCGGAGTGTGGAAACGTTCTTCCGCAATCGTGAGCTGGCGAAGGCAGATCCCGGTCACCTTCTTCGTGAGTGCGAGTCGCGCAAATCCCCGGAACTCATCGCCCGGCAGGCGCCTGGCGAGAAGATCGATGTCGGAAAACCAGATCAGGCGGTCTGTGTTGTGGTGATGCATGACCGGATGAACGCAGGCCAGCAGCAGCGCGTGCGAGTCGGATGCCGTGCGCGCGTGCGCTCCCAGTGCCGGGACGCCGAGACAGTCGATCTGCAGTTCCTCGTAGGTCAGCAGGTCGGCGAAGAGGGTCTGGGAGCTGATTCTCCAGTGGATGTCGAAAACGTGCTCGACGTCGAAGGCATCGACCTTCAGCATCTGCATCTGACCCAGGACGAGTTCGCCGTCGGTCATCGGCGGTTCGACGTATCCGCGGCGCGACAGCACGTCACGGACAACGGCGATGTGATCGCGCGCGACGAGGAGATCGGTGTCCACGCGCGGTCGCATGGCCGGGGAAGGATAAACGGTGTAAGCCAGCGCCGCACCCTTCAAGAGAATCGGGAATACCTTGCGCGCTGCCAGGGCGTCGAGCACGTGGGTGATTTCGTGCGCCCGAATGAGTTCGCGCGCGACAACGGATCGCGGTGGCACTTCCCTGTCCAGCATCTGGCGCACGCGCGATTGTGACCTCATCGAGGTGCCAACACGGCGACGACAGTGTTGTCGTCGGCAACGTCAGACGAGGCGATTCGAAGATTCGCCGCGGCCGCTTCCCGCTCGAGTTCGCCATGTTCGAACACGTGGGTCAGCGACAGCGCTGACGGCCGCTCGCGTCTGTCCGCGGCCAGAAGGTCGCCGGTCTCCACGCGCCAGTCGGACCGTGTGAGCGCTGCGGCAATCCGGGCGGCGCGCACCAGGAGCGAGCGCGAGGGTCGAACGCCTGCGGCGTGGCTGACGACGATGTGGCCGCCAGCGTTGAGGTGAGCGGCCGCTTTCCGCAGCGCCGCGATGCGTCTGGACGCCATCGGGATGGCAGCGTAGCAGTAGTAGGAAAAAATGACGACGTCAAAGGCGTGCGGGAGCGCCGTGCTTTCGAAAAATCCGCAAAGTAGTCTCGCAGAGAGTCGACGCGCACACAGGAGGCGTTGCGCGATCTCGAGGCCTTCGCGGCTCGCGTCGATGCCAGTCACCTCACACCCGCGCTCGACGAGCGGCAGTAAATCGCGCCCGCTTCCGCATCCGATGAGCAGTACCTTTGCCCCCGGCGTCACGAAGCGGCCGAGGCAGGCCTCTTCCCACGGCAAGAGCCGCGTTTCCTGAGCAGGGTGACTTCGATAGAACCGATTCCATGTGCGTCGGTGGTCGTCCTGCATGTCTTCGAGTCGACAGGCTCCGGCAGCCAGGTAGGTCGTTGCACGTGACATCCGATCGGCCATCCGACCGCTGCCCAAGAGCAGCGTCGCAAGCGCCCTTCGCAATTGCGCCATCCGCTACTCGCTCGAGCGCGAGAGGTCGGCCAGCACCGCATCTCTCAGACGGGCCATTTCTGCTTTCTCGCGAGGATACGAGAGGGTCTTCACCGGAATCTCCCGCACGAGCGTCGTCGTGAACTGGAACTGTCGCTGCAGGCGCGCAATCTCTGACGGGTAATGGCCGGCGGTGTGTGCCAGCACGCGCGGAAACGCGGCCGCCGGGGAAAGCTGCTCAATGCGCAGGGCACTCGATCGGTCTTCGCCGACGCTCCTCAGAACGTACAGGGCCCGCAGCGGGTGTGGTTCTGCGGTGCAGTCATCGGTGTCCAACGGAACAATCAGCTTCGTCGTGTCCGGGTTCATCGCGATGCGGCCTGGCGCGACGCCGAGAATGTGATCGGCCATGTCTCGATACAGTTTGAGCCGTGGGGGACCGGGCTGAGCCAGCCACGTCTCACGATCGCGCACGAGCACGAGCATGTCGTCGGTCACCAGCTTGCAGCGTTGCTGCAGCAGCAGCGCCGCGAGTGTCGACTTGCCGTCACCGCTGTTGCCGAGAAATCCAACCACGCCGTGATCGGTTGCGACAGCGGTGGCGTGCAGTGGTTCCCATCCGAGCCGCACCATCGAGAACGACAACGCATCGACGAGCAGATAGGCCAGCATCGCCTCGTTATCGACGTCGGTCAGGGTTTGCGCGTAAATGTGGCGCGCGTCTGCTGTCACGAGGAATTCGAACAGGTTGCTCCAGCGGCGATAGGCCGAGCCATCTGGCAGCGCCGCGTACTGAGCCCACCTGTTTCTCTGTTCGTCGGGAACACGGGACGCCGCGCGCGCGAGGACATCTGGCCGGTTGGCGACGAACTCTACGTCCCAGGGGCCGTCACCCGCGCTCAGCCCGCGAACCGGCCACGGCGTTCGAATGCGAAGGCCGTAAAGCTGTTGCACGACCAGACCAACGGCGCGATCGGCGGTCAGCATTGCGCGCGTTCACTTTCTGGTGTCTGACACGGAATCGTGAACTCCCGCAGAAGCAGCTCGATGCCGCACAATTCAATGACACGGTTCGCAAGCGTGGCAGTGCCGGCAGTGCCGATCGCGTTCTTCCATTCAGCGAGGAGTGGCCACAGAGCAGGACCATCGACATACCCGAACTGCACCGCGAGAGATGACGGTCCAAGGATCGCTGCAATCGCCCCGAAGTCGAGCTCAACGCTGCGGTTTGCGAGCTGCGTGAATTCTCCCTTACTGCGACGGTCTACGATCGCATCCGGAACGATTCCGCGCATCGCCTGACGCATCAACCCTCGCGGCACGCCGTCGTACGACTGAATCTCTCCGGGGATGCTCATCAGAAACTGGACGAGGTCGCAATCGAGATACGGGAAAGCGATCTCGAGCCCGTGCGTCGCGGCCACGCGACTGTTCCACTCCATGCAGCGCACGTGATACCCGCGACAGCACTGCTGGTAGATGGCCCAGGCATGGCTGGTGCCGGGGCGGCGGGTCAAACGGGTCTCCTCGAACCGCTCACGAAGAAGCGTTCTGAATCGCTTTGTGTACCACCCCGCCCGCCAAGCGCCCTCGTCGCGGCGTCGCACGCGACGAGCCCGGCGAACCCAGGAAACGGGAAGGTGACGCGACATCAGGTCCCGGGCCAGGCGCGACGCGAGCCGCGGCCGAGTGATTCCCCACGTTCTCGAGTGGTGCTTGACGAGCGACCATTGCCCCGATCGGCACAGGTCGACGAGGTAATCCGCGTCGAAAAGCACCTGGTCGCCCCAGTGGCCCGTCAGGAGACGGCCGGCATTTGCCTCCCGCGCCTGTCGGAACAGATCGTGACGCTGGCACGCCAATGCCTCGCCAAGCGGTGACTCTGAATGCCTCACCTCCTCGGCGGCGAATTCCATGAAGCCTGGACGTTGAGCGATCCGTTCGATGGTGACGCCGCAGGCGCGCTCGAGCGCGCGAACGAAGTCCTCTTCGTCCGATGGCGTGCCGGGCGCCCCTGAATAGTTGAACCCGATCACCGACGGGCATTGAGCCCCGCCCTCCCGAGCGAGACGCGCGGCAATTGAAAAGATGTAGGCCGAGTCGAGGCCGCCGCTGACCGACACGGCCACTGCGTATGGGTGACGAAGCCGGTTACGCACCGATGCGGTGACGAGTTGGTGAAACGCGTCGACGTAGCCGCGGACCGATTCAAATCGCACGGCGCGCCTGGTGTCAAAATCAAAATACCGGCGCAGCGTAACTCCGTGACGAGTGACGACGACGACATGCGCCGGCGGCAGCGACCGAATGTCGCGAAAGAAGGTGCGGTTCTGACTGTCCTGCGACAGAAACTGGAGGAGGAAGTCGGCCATCATCAGGTCGTCCGGGGCGGCGCTCACTCCCGGCCACGCCAACAATGCCTTCGCCTCGCTGGCAAAGAGGAACGTGTGATCAATCGACGTGAAGCACACGGGGCGCACTCCAAGACGATCGCGCGCGACGACCATCTGGTCTGAAACGGCATCGAAGACCGCGCAGATGAAATCCCCCTTGATGTAGGCGGCGAAGTGTTCTCCGTACCTTCGATAGGCTGCGCGGACGAAATCGCAGTCGTGACTGTCGCAGTGCAGCGAACGATTCCCCAGTGTCCGCAACAGCTCGTCGCGATTATCCAGTCGACCATCGAACACGCACGCAACTTCATCTCTGCTGATCTGCGGCGTCGTCGGTCCGCCTGAATTCCAGTTTGACTTGTGACCGAGAGCGATGGGACCGTTGTGCCACACCGTCGCTCGTGCGCGCGGAGGGCTGAGGCGTTCGAGCGAGTTATGGAACGTGTCGAGGTTGAGAGGGCGACCGGCGCGATGCCAGCAACCAAAAACGCCGCTCATGGGATTCTTGATCGAGCGCGCGGATGGAGGTTTACGACCAGCGACGCCGGATTCATGAACTCGCTAGGGCATTCCTGAGTTGAAGGTCTTCGGCTGCCCCGCTTCGCTCCTGTCGCTTTGCTTCGCCGCGGTGATGGTGCGCAGGTCGCCGTGTACCGTGAGCTTGGGCGGCGAATACGGCAGCTTCTCGCGTTCGTCCTTCGGTGCTGAATCTGCGTTTTCCATGACGTCACAGACTCCATCGCGCGGGTGCTGGGGTGGGCTGAGCCTATCAGAAAAGAACATGCGACTCCAGGATTCCAGGCCCGCCAGCGAGAGGGTGTCTCGATCGAGTGGGAAGGGCGCTTTCAGCAGACCCAGCGCGTGCGCCGCATCGAGATTGCGTCGCGTCGACAGATAGGCGCGCTCGCGCGTTCGGCCGACGCGATCCTCGTTTCTCCACCGGCGGCACAGAATCGGGTCCGGGACGATGCCGCGCATCGCATCGCGAAGGAGGGCGCGCGGGACACCGCCGCGATTCTGAATCTCGCCGGGGACCGCCATGAGATAGGCGATCAGATCGCGGTCCAGGAATGGCGTGGTCCAATCGACATCGCAGCTTGCCGCCAGCTTCGCGTCCGCTTCGAACTGCAAACGGTGCGCTTTGGCGCGCACCGTCTGATAGATGGCGCGCGCGTGCGCACTCTGGCACCGCGGTCGCGGACGCAGGGGACGAGGACGTTCGAGACGCGCCACGACCTCCGCAGTCATGTGTGTCTCGGCACTGGCGACACGCCGCTCGCGCACCAATGCACGCACCAGTCCACGCAGTCGATGCGATGTCAGATGAAACGCCACCTCGTGCCGGAATCTCCGGCGGAAGTATCTCGGATCAGCGTCAACGAACCATCGCGAGTATTCGTCAAGATGCGCGGCGATCGTGCGCCACTTGAATGTCGTGGCCAGATCGCCGAGATATCCGGTTACGAAGGAGAACTGATCACTCCAGTGCCCGGTTAACAACGTGCTCGCGCCCTGCGCCCGTGTCCACGCGAACATCCCGCGCTGCGCGAACCACCCATCGTCAAAGCGCGGCGATTCCGAGTGCCAGGCCGCGTTATCGAGAGAAGCAACGTCCCCCGGTGCGCCGAACGGCGCCCGCTCGATGCGCACTCGAGTGCTCGACTCGAGCAATGACAGGAACCGGGTCTCTTCCGTCATTTCGTTGTCCGGGCCGGTCAACGAAATTGCGCGAAGCGTGTTTGCGATCGCACCGTCTTTGCGAAGTCGGTCAGCGACACACAGAACGATCGATGAATCGAGGCCACCGCTCACCGCAACGCCAGCAGGGCGGGTCGTTCGCAACCGCCGCTTCACTGCCTGAAACAGGAGTTCGCGAAGCTGCTCTGCATAGTCGGAGTACGACGTGAAGCGAACGACCGATTCCGGATCGAAGTCCCAGAATCGCGTCGCCGTCAGGCCGCCAGCCGCGACCGTGAGTCGCTGACCGGGAAGAACGGCACGAATCTCCTCGAAGAACGTTTCCCCGTCGTCGTCGTAGGAAAGACGATCGCGGACGAAGTATTCTCCGATGAGATCTGTGTTTGGCCGTGAGGGCACGTCCGGATGGGTGAGGATTGTTTTGATCTTCGAGCCAAACACGAACGTGTTGCCATTGGTCCAGTAGTACAGCGGCCGGCATCCGACGGGATCGCGCGCGAGCACCAGTTGCTGACGATCGGCATCGAAAATCGCCATTGCGAATTCGCCGTTCAGTCGGTCAAGACAGTCGGCGCCCCAGCGACGGAACGCTTCGAGGATCAACGCGGAATCCGGAGAGTCAGGCGTGACGGCGCAATCGGAGAGCTGCGTCAGAAGCTCCGCTCGATTGTCGAGTCGGCCATCGAAGACGAGTGCACTGCCGTCGCGAAGCGGACTCTCGTTCCGCCGTGCATCCAGCTTCCAGACGCCGGCGAGGCCGCTCATGGCTGATTGAGGTGTGTATCGGGCCAGGTGAAGAATCGCGCGTACCGAGCAACGTCGTCGCGTGTGCTGAGGAGCAAGCGCCCTTCGTGCTCGACCCAGGCATGGGCGACGAACCGTCCATCCAGATTGCACGCGCCAACCTGCATCACGGCGGAATACCCGTGGCGTGCTAGCAGTCGCTGGAGGGCGACCGCCTGCGTCAGGCATGTGGCGTGCGGCACAACGCGGCTCACAACCCTCACGATCCATTCGAGGCGTTCGGGAGATGGCGGTTGTGACGTGGTGTCCCGCCTGATGGTGACCGACCTCGCCAGACTGCGCCAGGGCAACATCCATAGCGCCATGCGGATCCGGGCGACAGTGACCAACGCACTGCCGAGAAGTCGCATCATGCCATCTCGACCAGGCCGTGCTCGGCCAGTTCGCCAACGAACGCGCGAATATCGGATTCCAACGTCGCGCGCTCGACGTCGTACTGCGCTGCGAGCGTGTCGCAAAGCTCTTCGATGGTCGAAGGTTCGCGGAGGAGATTCCAGATTCGGGCACCCATGGGATCGAGGCCGTAATACACGCCGTTGTCGAAGTTGACGATCGCCATTTCGCCGGCGAGATCGCACGACGTCTGGTTCCGGGAGAGCGTGATCCGTGAGTCCGAGGTCAGCGTCACGCGGGAAGAATACAGGTTCCAGCCTGCAGCTGCCAGCCTAATGGTACAATTCCGCTTCGCTGCCATGGTTCGAGGTCTCGACGCCCTCACCTCTCTCACGCTGAAGCACGTTCGCGAACGGTGGTGGAACGACGCCTTCGGCGAGTTTCTCGAAGGCGCACTCAAACCGAAGCCCGGCAAGCGAATCCTCGATGTCGGCTGCGGTGTGGGCACGGCAGAAATCAGCCTGGCGCGTCTGCAGGTATCGCAGCTCCGCCTGTTCGGCGTCGACACGATCAAGGATCGTGTTCGTGAAGCACTCACTCGTGTCCGCGGGATTAACGCGCGCGCAGGCTTTGCCTCGGCTGATGCGGGGCATCTGCCGTTCATCGACGGTGCCTTCGATTGCACCTTCTGCGTCGCCGTCCTTCAGCACGTGCGCGATGTTCCGACGGCGCTCGCTGAATTCGCGCGCGTCACGCGCCCCGGCGGCCGGGTTCTTGCCGTCGAGCCCGACAACGAGAACCGATACTGGTACAGTTCGATTCCGTCCGGAAGAGAAGCGTTCGAGCTTGGGCGCCGGTTCTTCACCGCGCTGGCGCTCGCCCGCGGCGAAGCGCCGCCGGTCGCCATTGGGCCGACGCTTCCGGGACTCTTTACCACCGCGGGCATCACCCCGTTATCCGTCAATCTATTCCCGGTTTCGGATTCCCTGGTCGGAGCACCGCCCGCCGCGGTCTGGAAGGGGCGAGCGGAAGCGATCGAATCGGCTATCGCTCTCGCGACCAACGATTCATTGCGACGTCTTGGCACCGACTATCTTGGAGCGGTCGCGCGCTACAGCCGCGATGCGGCGGCGGCGGGGCCTGCCTTCGTGGAAATCCAGAACGCAATGTTGTTCGCATCGGTCGGACAGCGCCCTGATTCGGCATGACCGAGGGCTGGCGGGGATGGGACGTTTACGCCCCATTCTATGACTGGGAGAATGCGCGCACACTCCAGCGGCGTGACGTTGCTTTCTGGCAGCGTCTCGCGGTGGCGCAGGATGGGCCGGTGCTCGAACTTGGCTGTGGCACGGGGCGCATCGCCGTGCCGGTCGCGCGCGCCGGTGCGCGAATCGTCGGCATCGATCGATCACAGGAAATGTTGGCGCGAGCACGAAAGCGAATCATTCGCGCCCGTCTTCGCGGTCGTCTCTCGCTCGTGCGTGGTGACATCCGCGAGCTTCCGTTCACGAGCCGCACGAAATTCAGCGCAGTGCTCGCCGCCTACGGCATTCTGCAATCACTGACACGCGAACGCGATTTGACGCGTACGCTTGCCGCCGTCGCGCGAGTTCTTCGACGGGGCGGCCTGTTTGCCATTGATGTTGTTCCCGACCTGCCAAAGTGGGACGAGTACCGTAATCGCATCAGCCTCTCGGGACGTCATGGCCGTCACCGGACGTTGACGCTGGTCGAAACGGTGCGTCAGGATCGCGCGAGACGGCTGACGATCTTCGATCAGGAATATCGGGAGCGGAAGGGAGACCACCGCCGCGTGCATCGGTTCTCGCTCACGTTTCGCACGCTCACGGTCCCTCAGATGCGGCGCCGCCTCGAGCGTGCGGGGTTTCGCATATTGGCCGTGCTTGGCGATTATCAGGGCGGCCCATGGGATCCGCGCGCGGATGTGTGGATTATTCTGGCGGCGAAACGCTAGTCAGCGGTCTTCACTGTCGACCTGATACGTACCCACGGCTAACGACAGCTTCGTATCTTCGTACCTTCGGATCTTCGCGCTTAGCCGTGGGCTCGTTTCAGTGTGACTGTGAAAGACTGGATCGCCACTCCCACTCCAGCCTCGTGGTAAGATGAGCCGTCAATTCTGCCGAATTCCTTTGGAGTTTCATCATGTCCGGCCATTCCAAATGGCACACGATTAAGCACAAGAAGGGGGCTGCCGACGCGAAGCGCGGCAAGATCTTCACGCGCATTATCAAGGAACTGACCGTCGCCGCGCGCAGCGGTGGCGGTGACGTCGACACCAACCCCCGCCTCCGCACGATCGTGGCCGAAGCCAAATCCGTCAACATGCCCGCCGACAACATCAAGCGCGCGATTCAGCGCGGCACGGGGGAGTTGCCGGGTGTTTCATACGAAGAGATCAATTACGAGGGCTACGGGCCCGGCGGTGCCGCAATCATCGTCGAAACGCTCACCGACAATAAGAACCGAACCGTCGGAGAGATCCGGCACGTGCTCGCCAAGTACGGCGGCAACCTCGCCGCGGAGAACAGCGTCGCCTGGATGTTCGACAAGAAGGGCTACATCGTCGTCGAGAAGTCGAAGGCCGACGAAGAGGCGTTGATGGCGGCGGTGCTCGATGCCGGTGCCGACGATATGCGCGACGATGGTGATAGCTGGGAAATCGTCTCCGCACCGGACGCGTTCCAGGGTGTGCTCGATGCGGTGAAGGGCCTGGGCGTCGAGCCGGGGGCCGCGGAAGTTGCGCTCCTGCCACAGAATTATGTGAAGCTCGAGGGCAAGCAGGCGCAACAGATGATCAAGCTGATGGAAGCGCTGGAAGAGCACGAAGACAGCAAGAAGGTCTGGTCGAACGCCGATATCGAAGAGAAGGAGATCGAGGCCTCGTTGGCGTGAAAATCTTCGGGATCGATCCCGGCTCCGAGCGCACCGGGTACGGCTGCATCGAAATGCAAGGCAGCCGTCACGTCCTCATCATCTGCGGATCGATTTCGCCTCCTGCCCGTTCGCTGTTTCCCGACAAGCTGAAGCACATTCACACCGATCTTGCGGCACTGCTCGATCGGCATCGTCCTGATTGTGTCGCGGTGGAAAACATCTTCCACGCGCGAAATGTGCGCAGTGCGCTGAAGCTGGGGCATGCGCGAGGAATCGCGCTTCTGGCGGCGTCAGAAGCCGGGTTGCCGGTGGCCGAGTACACGCCGGCGGAGATCAAGCGCGCGGTTGTCGGGTTCGGCCGCGCCGAGAAGCATCAAGTCCAGCACATGGTGAAGCTGTTGCTGGGACTCGAGACAGCGCCCTCGCCGCACGATGCGGCTGATGCGCTCGCCGTTGCGATTTGCCACGTGCACAGCGGGACCGGGATCGTCGCTGAACGTGCTGCGGCCAGTCGACCGCGTACGACGCTGCGCTCGTGGCGAGACTATCGTCCGTGATTGCGCTGCTACGCGGCACTCTCGTCGACAAGAATCCCAGCCGCCTGATCGTGGACGCCGGCGGCGTCGGCTACGACGTGCAAGTTCCACTCTCCACGTTCTATGTGCTCGGTGAGCTCGGAACGCCGGTGACGTTACGGATTCACACGCACGTTCGCGAGGACGTCATCGCCCTCTTCGGTTTTGCGACGCCGCTCGAATTGACCTTGTTCGAGCGGCTGATCGCGATCAACGGGATCGGTCCGAAGCTGGCGCTCGCCGTACTCTCGGGAATCGAGCCGGCGGATTTCATCAAGGCGATCCGGGGACAGGACGTGGCACGATTGACTGCCATCCCCGGAATCGGCAAGAAGACAGCCGAGCGGATCGGTCTCGAATTGAAGGATCGTCTTCCGGCGACCCTCACCGGGACCGGTCCAGAGGATTCACCGCCGAAGCGTCCTGAGGATCAATTGCGAGATGATCTGCTCTCGGCCCTGGTGAATCTGGGATATCAGCGACCGATTGCCGAACGAGCGATTGATACAGTGGTGCAGCGATCGAACGGAGGGGGCTTCGAAGCGGTGCTGCGCGAAGTGCTCAAAGGATTGATGAAGGGATGAACGAAGAGCGCCTCGTCAGCCCCGGCAGGGGTGACGACGAGGCTCAGTACGAAGCGGGCTTGCGGCCGCGGATGCTCGATGAATACATCGGGCAGGAGCGGGTGCGCGAAAACCTTCACGTGTCGATCAGGGCGGCGACCCAGCGCGGCGAAGCGCTCGATCACGTGCTTCTCTGGGGCCCTCCCGGTCTCGGAAAAACGACGCTGGCGACGGTGATCGCCAACGAGTTGGGCGTCCCGATTCGCGCCACGGCGGGGCCGGTGATTGAAAAAGCGGGCGACCTGGCGGCGATGCTCACGAACTTGCAGGCCCGCGAGGTCCTGTTCATCGACGAAGTCCACCGGATGGCGCCGGCGATCGAAGAGATTCTGTACCCGGCGATGGAGGATTACGAGCTCGACATCATGATCGGGCAAGGACCCAGCGCGCGATCCGTCAAGGTGCCGCTTCAGCGATTCACCCTGATTGGTGCGACGACGCGCACCGGCCTGCTCACCGGGCCGCTTCGCGCGCGCTTTGGCATTGTCCACCGGCTCGATTTCTACACCGACGACGAGATCCGTGAAATCGTCGAACGATCGGCGCGCATTTTGGGTGTGCCGATCGATCGGGATGCGTCGATCGAGATCGCGCGCCGATCGCGCGGCACGCCGCGCGTCGCCAACCGCCTCCTGCGGCGCGTTCGCGATTACGCGCAGGTGCGCGCCAACGGCCACATCACGCTCGACGTCGCCCTGCGCGCGCTCTCGCTTCTCGACGTCGACGAACGGGGCTTCGACGACATCGATCGACGATTACTGCGCACCATCATCGAGAAATTCAACGGTGGACCGGTCGGTGTTGCCAGCCTCGCCGCGGCGCTCAGCGAGGAGCGCGACGCCATCGAGGACATCTACGAACCGTTTCTCATTCAGATCGGGTTCCTCGATCGAACCCCGCGCGGGCGGGTCGCGACCGCCAGTGCGTATGCATATTTCGGGCTCGACGCCCCGGGAAAGGATCGTCTGTGGTGAAGGCGCTCAGGCCCGTGAAGATTTCCGGACTGGCCACCTATGTTCCGCCGAAAGTGTTGTCGAACGCGGATCTGGAAAAAATGGTGGAAACGAGCAACGAATGGATTCTTCAGCGAACGGGCATCCGGGAGCGCCATATCGTCGACGATGGCGTCGCGACGTCCGATCTGGCGAAGGAAGCGGCGATCGGCGCCATGCGCCAGGCCGGCGTCTCGCCGGATCAAATCGGGTTCATCGTCGTCGGCACGACGACTCCCGACACGATATTTCCGAGCACGGCGTGCATGCTCCAGGACAAAATCGGAGCCCGTCACGCCTGGGGATTCGATCTCGGCGCGGCGTGCTCGGGGTTCACCTATGCGTTGACGACCGGCATGCAGATGATCGCCACCGGAGCGCACGATCATGTACTCGTGGTCGGCGCCGACGTGATGTCGAGCATCATCGATTACACCGATCGGACGACGTGTGTGCTCTTCGGCGATGGCGCAGGAGCGGTCGTACTGTCCGCTGCCGCTGAGGGAGAGCCCCACATCCTGGATTTCGCGCACGAGATCGATGGCAGCGGCGGACCGGCGCTGTGCATGCCCGCCGGCGGCAGCAAGCTGCCGGCTTCACACGACACGGTCGACAAACGGCTGCACTACGTCAAGCAGGACGGCGCAACGGTCTTCAAGTTCGCGGTCAAGAAGACAGAAGAGATCTGCAAGCGAGTACTCGAACGCAATCGCCTTACCGGCGCGGATCTCGACCTGTTCGTGTCGCACCAGGCGAATCGCCGGATCATTGCCGCCGCCGCCGAACGGCTCGGCCTGCCCGAAGAAAAGGTCGTGATCAACCTCGAAATGTACGGCAACACTACGGCCGCCACGATTCCGCTCGCCCTGGCCGATGCGATGCGGCAGAAGCGGCTCAAGAAAGGAAGTCTCGTTCTCCTGACATCAGTGGGCGCGGGATTCACAGTCGGTGCCGTGTTGCTGCGATGGAGCTTGTGAATCCCTTCAGCCAACAGCGAGCAGCGGCGTAATCAACGATCAATATCGTGCCGCCCCGCATCTTCCTCCTGTCCCCCGCCAACTGTTCCGGTCCCCGCGCCCGCATGGTGATGTCGGAGCGGGCTCAGTTCGACCTGGCGGTTCGCCTGCGGCAACGTCGCGGCGTGGCGATCGGCGAAGTGTTTGCCTTTGTGAGCGGCCTGTACTTCAGAGGAAAGCTCGCCTACGCTCTGGAATTTGCCCGGCCTCCGGAACCTGGCCTGCCGCTGACCGGGAGCGGTGCGCTGGTGATTACGCCGACGTCCGGTTTGCGCGCTGCGGAAACGCCAGTCACGATGCGCGCGCTGCAGGTGTTTGCCGGGGTCGATATCGCGGCAAACGATCCACGCTATAGCAAACCCCTGCTCACCAGTGCCCGGGCGCTCGACGAGGAACTCGGACCGGAGTGCGAAGTGGTGCTGCTCGGCAGCATCGCGTCGGCGAAGTACGTCGATGTTCTGACCGGCGTGTTCGGCGATCGCCTGCTGTTCCCTCTCGATTTCGTCGGACGCGGCGACATGAGCCGCGGCGGACTGCTGCTGCGATGCGTGCGGTCTGGAGAGGAACTGCCGTATGTGCCGGTGACGGGGGCGGTGCGCCACGGACCACGGCCGCCACGGCTTCCGCCGATCAAAGGCATAACAACGGATTTCAAGTCGTCGAGAACAATAAAGCGATAACCACGGATGAACACGAGCCACGGATGAACACGGATAAACACGGATAAACACGAGCCACGGATGAATACGAGCCACGGATAAACACGGATGAACACGGATAAACACGAACCACGGATGAACACGGATGAACACGGATTGTTCGGATCACGGATTCCAGATCCCGGCCAACGGATCCCGGGCACGATTCAGACAGCGCGCAGCATTGCGACCGGTAGCGTTTGAAACGCCTCGCCGACAAAGATCCAGGCCGTTTCGCTCGCACGAGTCGGCCGGATCTCGGCGCCCGTGATTTCATCCCTGAATTGCCGATCGCGCAGCTCCGGTGGCAACATCAGGCGCGAGGTCTTCCAGCAGTCGCCACCGATCGGGACAGGTTGAGCCGGAGTGACCAGGCGGCTGAACAACCGCGGCGCCACGAAGAGCACAGCCTGATCGCGTCGAGGAGACAGGCGCGCGAAAGCGAGAGCACTTCCCGACGCGGTGAGTTCAACCGGAATTGGCAAGTACTCACCGCCGAGGAACACGTCCGGAAGCTCACGACGCAATCGCAGCCCGGCCATCGTGACCAGCATCTTGATGCGGCCATCGATCCAGTGGTCGAGCCAGTTCCGCAGCACCGGTCCGCGCGAGCTCGAGTCGGACGCGAGCGCCCGTTCCACATCCTTCAACAGGCATGACCGTCGTGCGAAGTCCACCGGACGTCGGTTATCCGGATCGACGAGGCTCAAATCCCAGAGATCGGTGCCTTGAAAAAAATCGGGCACTCCAGGCGATCCGATCTTGAGCGTCACCTGCGCCAGCGAGTTCATCATCCCGAGATGCGCGACCTTGCGTTGGAACGGCAGCATTGCCGCAAGCAGTTTCGCACCACCCGAGCCCGAGAGAACGTGACGAACGAACGCACGTAACGCGTCTTCATAGGGCTCGTTGGGGGTGAGCCAACTGGTATGCACCTTGGCTTCCTTGACCGCCTTGATCATGTACTCGGACAGCCGTGCGATGAGTTCATCAGGTGCCGCGTTGGTGTGTTCGTCGAGGTCAGGTGGCCAGACACCGATGAGCGCTTGATAGAAACGGTACTCGTCGGTGCGATCGGGCGCGGCATCGCCGTCAACCAGTGTGCGATGAGGCTTCGCGATCCGCATCCACTTGGAGACCTCGCGGCCCCACTCGTCGGGGATTTCCGACAGGACATTGATGCGCGCGCGTACGTCTTCTCCAAGCTTCGTGTCGTGTGTGGCGGTTGCGAGCATCTCGAACGGCCAGGCCTCGGCGCGCAGCCGATTCGCCTCGTGGAACTCCTCGACCGACCGGCCAAATCTCGAGGGGTCACCGCCCACTTCGTTGAGCGAGAGCAGCACGTTGTAGCGATAAAACGCCGTGTCTTCCAGCCCTTTTGCCTGCACCGGCCCTGTGTATTGCTGCAGTTTCATGGAAAACCGCATTCGTGCGCGCGCTTCCTGTTCATCGGCTGGAGGGTAGCCAACGCGGCGCTCGACGCCGGCGCGCGGTTCCCCCTCATCTCGAACGTCGCGCGGCAGCACGACCTCTCGCAGGAAGTCGAACAACGACGACTCCATTGCCGGATTGCGCCGCCGCGCTCTCGCGATCGCGCGGACGACAACCGCGCGATCCTCAGTGGTCCAGCCGCGTTCATCGACATAGGTGCGGTAAACGGGAAAACACGCGATGAACTCGGTAATCACATCGCGGAGCGAATCCAGGGTGAAATCCCGCGACTTCCGGTTGCCCTCGCCAATCCGCTCGAGCGTGTGCGCGAGGACGTTGAGTTCGCTGGCCATCGCCGTCCCCATAATCAGCCGCTTGCTCGCATACAGCACATCGTCGAACGGTTGGCTATGCCCGGTGAGCTTGGCGTAGACGCGACGCATCCGACGCGCCTGCGCGACGTCGATGAAGACCCCGTTCAGATCGTTGAGAAAGTTGTAGCCAGTGGTGCCGTGGACGGCCCAGCCGGGCGGCAGCCGTTCGGAGCCTGACAGGATTTTCTCGGCAAGCACGTACAAGGGGCGACCGGCACGACTGCCGGCGGCATCGTTGATGTGCACTCCAAGCGCACGCGCCGCAAGCTCCTGCAGCATGAAAAAATACTTCGCCGGATCGAACAATCCGTCCGGATGGTCGACTCGCACGGCGTGCACCTTGCCTTCGGCAATCAGTTGCGCAAGCAGCTGGTGGGTCGCCTCGAACACCTCGTCGCGCTCGACACGAAGGCCGACGAGCGTGTTGATATCAAAGAAGCGACGGTAGTTGATCTCGTGCGACGCGGTGCGCCAATAGGCAAGGCGGTAGGGTTGTGCCTCGAGAAGGTCGTGCAACGCATCGAAGCTCGAGGACTGACCGGGAATGCCATTGATCTCTTCGATCCCACCCTCGATCGCCTTCTGAACCGCCGGCTCGTCGGCCACGAGCCGCTCCAGGCGCCGCCGCGCGACTTCCTTTTCACGGTGCAGCTCGGCAATCTGATCGGGATCGGTCGTCGTGTGTGGAGGCAGGTTCTGCAACGACGTTACGATGCTCAGGAACTCGTTCAGCGATGGCGTTTCTTCGCCCAGCATCGCCTTCAGTCGATCTGCCGCTGCCGCATACACGCGCGCCGCCTGCCGCGGGTTAATCGGCAGTTCCTGGTCGAAGTACTTCAGGACCAATGAGCTGCCGGTGAATGTGATGCGGAGCTCACCGCGCTCGAGCACGCTTCCATACTGATCGCCGAGAATCGGCAAGAGGAGTTTGGCGTGCAGCGTCGCTTTGACCGGACGCCAGTCGATATCAAAGAACGCAGCGGCGGGAGAACTGGCGCCGTTCTCGAGCACATCGGTCCACCACGAATTTCGTCCCGTGCCTACCCCCATATGGTTCGGGACGAAGTCGACGATGTGGCGCATGCCATGTTGCGCGAGGGCGGCTGAGAACTCATCGTGGGCCTTTGTGCCGCCGACTTCCGGGTTGATCTCGTTGTGATTGCAGACGTCATAACCGTGCGTGCTCGCCGGCGCGGCGGTGAAATAGGGAGACGTATAGCAGGCAGCGACGCCGAGATGGGCGAGGTACGGCACCACATCCCGGGCTGCCGTCAGCGGGAACGCATGATGAATCTGCAGTCGGTAGGTACTCGTCGGAACGTAGATTGGCTTGTCCTGCATTAGCTTCCAGCTTCCAGCTTCCAGCTTCCAGCTCCCGGCTTCCAGCCCTGACTTCCGCCTGAATACTTAGATTCGTTTCAGTATCACCGCCCCCGCGCGCTCGAACCGAATCGTGGGCACTACGGTATCCACCATCGGCGGGCGCGGATCCGGCGCGAACAGCGGATCCTCCGTCGTCAGGAGCACACGCCAGGAAGAGTCCATTCTGTCGCGAAGGCTGGTGGCGTGCTCAAGGCTGGCAGTGCCGGCTGTTCTGAATCTCGCGACAATCCAAAAGACATCGTCCCCCTGTTCCCGCCGCATCGCTATCGTGTCGTCGTCGAGTGCCAGCGCGTCCCCTTGAAGCTCTGCGCTTGCGCCGAGCGCCGGATGATCGAGGCGCAGCATCATCAGCGTGCGATAGAGACTCAGCACGAAAGAGTGGGGAGCGACGCGTCGTTCGTCCCATCGCAGGCGGCTGGCTTCGAATGTCGATGCTGCCTGGGGATCCGGGATCGTCGCGCCGCCAGCCGGATCACCGAATTCGGGAAACTCAGCGAACTCGCGACGACGCCCCTCGGTCACGTGCACGCCAAGCCCGGGTTCGAAGTCGGTGAAGAACTGAAATGGCGTGCTCGCGGCCCACTCCTGTCCCATGAAGATGAGCGGCGTCATGGGCACGGTGAGCAGCACGACACTGGCGGCACGCCACGACTCGGGTGACACGACATCGTTCAGCCGATCTCCGCGCGGGCGATTGCCAATCTGATCGTGATTCTGGAGGCAGACAATGAACCGATCCATCGGGATGGCAGATGGATCGGTGCCGCGCGTCGCCTGTCGGAGCGGCGATCGTTGACCGGTGAACAACCAGCCGCGCTGAATCGTCGTCGCCAACTCGCTGGTGGTTCCCGCGAAGTCCGCGTAGTAACTGTGCCGATCGCCGTTCAACAGGCGACGCATCACATGGTGGAAGTCGTCGGCCCAGACACCGTCGAGTCCCCAGCCGCCGTGTCCCGGGTCGTCGAGCATCGATGCGAGATTTCGATGATCTTCCGCATCAATGAACACACGACGCGGTGTTGCCGCGCGCGCGTGCGTGACGATCTCGCGGAGAATTGCTCCGTTGTCAGCTTCGACCAGCGCGTGCGTCGCATCGAGTCGCAAACCATCGGCGTGATACTCGTCGATCCAGTGCACCGCGTTTTCGACAATGAAACGGCGGACCATGCGTGAACACGGACCGTCGAGATTGACGCATTGTCCCCACGGCGTCGGGTGCTGGCTTGTGAAGTAGTCCTTGTTGAACTGGGTGAGATAAGCGCCTTCCGGTCCAAGATGGTTGTAGACAACGTCGAACACCACGGCGAGACCGAGATGGTGCGCCCGATCGACGAGTCGCCGGAGGTCGTCGGGATGCCCGTAGGCTCGCGAGGGAGCAAACAAACACACGCCGTCGTACCCCCAGTTGCGAGAGCCGGCGAAATCAGCGACCGGCATGATCTCGAGAACGGTGACGCCGGTATCGCGCAGCGCCTCGAGCTTTCTGGTCGCGGCCGCGAAGGTTCCTTCCGGTGTGAATGTGCCGACGTGCAATTCGTACAGAATCCGATCGCCGGGAGGCCGGTTGCGCCACCGGTCATCGGTCCACGTGAACGCCCGCGGATCGATCACTTGCGAAAGTCCGTGCACGCCGTCGGGCTGAAACCGTGACGCCGGATCCGGACGCACGTCGCCACTGTCGACGCGGTAGCCGTACCGATCGCCGGCGCCTGCGCCCTCGATGATCGCGTCGGACACTCCCTGGGCGTCGCGCGGCATCTCATGATGGCCAGCCGCGCGCCCATCATGAAGCACCAGCGTCAGCCGCGAGGCCGAGGGCGCCCACACGCGAAAACGGACGCCACCTCGAACCGGCAATGCGCCGAATCTGTCGACGATCATTGAGCTGGAGGACTCTGTGACGGCCTCGCTTCTCGGACCGTCATACTCGTGAATCACAGGTGGTCAGCGGTACATCAACAAATCGAGAATGCCGCGCAAGGGAATGCGGCCCCACTCGGGTCGATTATTCAATTCGTAATTCAGCTCGTACAACGCCTTGTCGAGGAGGAACACGCGCAGCAATGCGTCCCGATCCTCTTCGATCCGAGGCACAAAAAGCGACTCGGCCACAAGCGCGAAATACGTTCGCAGGAAAGCAGCAGATGCCCCTTGTTGCCAAACCCGTGCCCACGCCTCCAGCCGCGAGAATTCGGAGCGCCGGGACGACGCGAACGCGAACAGTCCGGCGTAGGCCGCATATCCGAACGACCGAATCATACCGGCGACATCCTTCAGCGGTGACTGTTTGAGGCGGCGTTCTTCGAGCGGACGCGCGGGTTCCCCCTCGAAATCGAGGATATAGAAGTCTCCCTCGGACCAGAGGACCTGCCCCAGGTGATAGTCGCCGTGCACACGAATCTTCGAAACGACGAACTCCTTCGCCGGCGCGCACCGAATTCGTTCAAGCAGCGTATCCGACAATTGCAGCAGCTCGTCCGCTGACGCGCCAACCTCATCGGTCAAGTCAGCTCGGCCCGTCGTCAAGGCGCGCAGGCCGTCCTGCGCCTGCTTGGTCGCACCCGCCGTCAACCGTTCGAGGTCGGCCCGAGTCAGCGGTTCAGGCGTGAACGCCGCATCAGTGGACTCTCCTGCCAGGGCCAGATGCATTTCGGCGGTCCGGCGACCGAGGATCGCCGCGGTGTCGCCGTAACCTGCCATCGCACTTAAGACATCGTCGGGAAGATCGACGCCGCCCGTCCAGACGCGGCCGGCAAGCGCCGGGGCCGTCCGCTCGCCGATCTCTTCATAGAAGCGGCTCACGGCCCCAAGGGCGTGCGTCCATCCATCGCCCTGGCTTGGAACCAGTCGCTGCATCATCGCGAGGGTGCTGGGCTCAGCGCCGGGCGCAACATACTCGAACGAGCCGGCGACGGCCGGAACACGGTCAAAGCCCGCGCGCTCGGTGAGCTGCAGACCGAGTTCCAGATCCGGATTGATCCCGGGTTCCAATCGGCGAAACAGTTTCGCGATCAATTGATGACCGAACACCATCGAGGTGTTGCTCTGTTCCACGCCCATTCGCGAGATCGAGAACTCCCGGCCGAGTCTCTTGCGCAGCTGAGGAAACGACCGCGATTGAGACGCGCGAATCGTGCCGCGCTTAGTTGCCATCTGCTCTTCCCGCTCGAGGGTGTCAAGGACCGTTCGTGCATACGTGTCGTCGAGCCACGCGTCGAACAGAACGCCCTTGCGTGCACCGGTGACGTTGGCCAGGACGGCGTGCGGCGATTCCTCCACCAACGTCTTGGCCTCGGCATATGGCCGGATCGCCAGCGGCAGAAAATACTGATCTCTCCCTCCATCTTCGAATTCGACGTCGACAATCGTGACAAACAGCGGCAGCGGACCTCGCCGCAGCAAACCCCAGTCAACGAATCGCGCTCGCTGGCAACGCCGGGATTTGCCGCCGAACCATCGCTGCCGGCTGAGAAAGGGCACGAGCAGATCTCGTTCGATCAGTGTGCGGACGTTACCGTCGAGAACAGTCTCCCAGGCGGCGCCGACGAACAACGCAGGCACTTCGGGCACGTCGGTCGCTGTTTCCGGGGCGACGCGCGCGGTCATCGAGGTCGGCGCCTGCTGAATTTTGAACCAGTAGAACGCGTACGGCCCGAGCGTGAGGAAGTAGGGCTGGTCGCCGATCTTCGGAAACTCGGTCAGGCCGAACATTTCCACCGGCGTCATCCCTTTGAATCGCGCGAGATCGAGCTCGACCGGTTGCACCGACCGCGCGAGGTTGGCGACGCAGAGGACGGTTTCGTCGCCGTCGCGCCTGACATACGGCAGGATTTTGCGATTTCTTGCCGGCAGAAACTCAATCGTTCCCCGGCCAAACACGGTCATCTGCTTGCGGAGACCGATCATCCGCTTCATCCCGTTGAGCAGCGAAAACGGGGCACGCTCCTGCGCTTCCACGTTAAGCGCTTCGTAACCGTAGACCGGATCCATGACCGGCGGGGCATACAGTCGCGCCGGATCGGCGCGCGAGAATCCGCCGTTGCGATCGCCGGTCCACTGCATCGGCGTTCGCACGCCGTTCCGATCGCCAAGGTAGATGTTGTCGCCCATCCCGATCTCGTCGCCGTAATAAATGATCGGCGTGCCCGGCATCGAGAAGAGCAGGGCATTCATCAGCTCGATCCGGCGGCGGCTGTTTTCGAGCAGCGGTGCCAGGCGCCGACGGATGCCGACGTTGATTCGCATTTGCGGATCGGCGGCATACGCCTGATACATGTAGTCGCGTTCCTCGTCGGTGACCATTTCGAGCGTCAACTCGTCGTGGTTGCGCAGGAACATCGCCCACTGGCAGTTCTCGGGAATGTCCGGAGTCTGCCGGAGAATCTCGGTGATCGGATGCCGATCCTCCTGGCGAATCCCCATGAACATGCGCGGCATGAGCGGGAAATGAAATGCCATGTGGCATTCATCGCCATCGCCGAAGTAGGGCCGGACGTCGGCCGGCCATTGATTGGCTTCGGCCAGCAGCATGCGGCCGGCGTACTGCTCGTCGAGCGACGCACGGATCCTCTTCAGGACGTCGTGAGTCTCCTCGAGGTTTTCGCAGATCGTGCCTTCACGCTCGATGAGATACGGCACGGCGTCGAGCCGGAGTCCGTCGACGCCGCGATCGAGCCAGAACCGCATCACCCTGATCACGCGTTCGAGCACGACCGGATTGTCGAAGTTGAGATCCGGCTGGTGATGGAAGAACCGGTGCCAGTAGTAGGCGCTGGCCGTGTCGTCCCAGCTCCAGTTCGACGTTTCGCTGTCGGTAAAGATGATGCGCACACCTTCGTACTTCTGTTTCGTGTCACTCCAGACGTAGAAGTCGCGTTCGAGCGAACCGGCGGGCGCGCGTCGCGCCGCTTGAAACCACGGATGCTGATCCGAGGTGTGATTGATCACCAGTTCGGTAATGACGCGGAGCTGGCGCCGGTGCGCTTCGGTGACGAAGCGATCGAAATCGTCCAGCGTCCCGTAACTCGGATGAATGTTCTCGTAGTCGGCGATGTCATACCCGTCGTCGCGCAGCGGTGACGGATAGAACGGCAGCAGCCACAGGCAGTTGACGCCGAGGCTCTGCAGGTAGTCGAGCTTCTGTGTCAGTCCGGGAAAGTCGCCGACGCCGTCACCGTTGCTGTCGAAGAACGCGCGAACGTGAACTTCATAGATGACCGCATCTTTGTACCAGAACGCATCAGACATAGCTGGACGAGGACGGGAGTGGCGCGGGTAACTGCACGTGAAGAACATGCGCGACGCGATCCTGCGGATCGAGGCGGATGTAGTTCCATTCACCGCGCCAGAAATAGCGCTCGGTCGAGAGCAGATCGACGACTTCGATGGTCGCGTGCGGCGTCAGTCCCCACGCGACGGTCGGCAGTTGCACGAATCCGTGCTGCATGTTTGCGGGATCGAGGTTGACAACGACGAGGATCAGATCGCGGCCGTCGCTGGATCGCTTGGTATAGGCGAGAAGTTCGCTGTTGTCGGTACGATGAAACGACAGCCCCCAGTCGCTGTGCAGGGCCGGATGCGCTCGTCTGATGGCGTTGATCTGGCTGATGAACTCGGCGAGACTGTCGGCGCGTGTGAAGTCGCGCACGCGAACCTGGTATTTCTCGGAGTCGAGATATTCCTCGCTCCCGCTCCGCAGCGGCACGTTCTCTGCCAGTTCGAACCCACTGTAAATTCCATACGACGCGCCGAGCGTCGCCGCCAGCACCAGCCGTACCTGGAACGCGACGCGGCCACCTCGTTGCAGATACGCGTGCAGGATGTCGGGCGTGTTGGCGAACAGATTCGGACGAAAGTATTCACGCACGGAGGTGCCCGTCAGCTCGGTGAAATACTCGACGATTTCTTCCTTGGTGGTGCGCCAGGTGAAGTAGGAGTAAGACTGCGAGAAGCCAATCTTTGCAAGGTGCTTCATCACCTTCGGTCGGGTGAACGCTTCGGAGAGGAAAATCGTGTCCGGGTATTGGCGCGTCAGTTCCGCAAGCACCCATTCCCAGAACCGAAATGGCTTCGTATGCGGATTGTCGACCCTGAAAATCCTCACCCCGTGTTGAATCCAGAACTCGAATACATTTTTCAATTCCTGCCAGAGCCGGCGCCAGTCTTCCGACTCGAAATTGAAGGGGTAGATGTCCTGGTATTTCTTCGGCGGGTTCTCTGCGTACTTGATCGAGCCGTCGGGCCGCTGCCGAAACCAGTCGGGGTGTTCGCGGACGTAGGGATGATCCGGTGAGGCCTGAAACGCAATGTCGAGCGCGATCTCGAGCCCCTGTGCTGCTGCGGCGGCAACGAAGGCGTCGAAATCTTCGATCGTACCGAGGCCTGGTTCGACGGCAGTGTGCCCACCCTCTTCCGACCCAATCGCCCACGGGCTTCCCGGATCGTTCGGGCCGGCGCTCAACGTGTTGTTCGGGCCCTTCCGAAAGCTCCGTCCGATCGGATGGATCGGCGGCAGGTACAGCACATCGAATCCCATCGATGCCACGTACGGCAGCAGGTCGGTCGCTTCAGCGAACGTCGCGCTTCGTGAGGGATCTGTGCCAGCGGAGCGAGGAAACATCTCGTACCACGCGCCAAAGCGCGCGCGTTCACGATCGACGACGACGGCAAGAATGCGGTCGTCGCGGGTGGCTTGACTCCGATCGGGGCGCGACGCCATGAAGGTCGCGAGGTCGTCGCTCAGTGCGGCCGCCATGCGCGCAGCCAGATCGTTTCCCTTTTCCAGTATGGCGAGCGTCTCGAGCACATGCTGCCGGGACTTGACGTCTTCCGCTCGATCGATCGCAGCGGCGACGAGCGCGCCTCCCTCCACCAACTCGAGCGAGACGTCCTGCCCGGCTCCCGCCTTCTTCGACAAATCCTGCCGCCAGCTCGCGAAGCGATCGATCCACGCTTCCACGGTGTACTCGTACCGCCCCAGAGTGTCGACGCTGAAGGCGCCTTGCCAGCGATCGTTGTCGACCAGACGCATCGGCGCTTCGCGCCACTCGTGGTCACCAACTTTGCGAAACAGCACGACCGCGGCAACCGTGTCATGACCATCGGTCAGCACGTCCGCTTCGACGAGGACTTCTTCACCGACGGATCTCTTGATCGGAAATCGACCGCCATCGACGTGGGGTTTGACCGACTCGATCACGACGCGGCGCAGAAGTTGCGCATCAAGCTGTCCCTTGGTGGAGCTATCGTGGGCGACGATCTTTTCGACTCGACTTGTCATCATTCCGCCATCGACAATCAGCAATCAACGATTTCAGTACACTCCCATCGGCCCCCAGTCGTCGGCGCGGCGGAGATCGTCCTTGCGGCAATTGAGCTTCAACACTGCCATCGACCGTGGCAGAAGCTCGTAGCGGCCGCCGGCGCGCAGGCGGCGCGGCGGTGCCCAGGGGTCGGCCGTATCGAGCAACGTCTCCCATCGTTCTTCAGGGGCTGTTCCCGGCAGGGTGAATGCGATCGGCTGATCGCCGGCGTTGAGCATCAACAGCAGCGTATCTCCGATGATCCGTGACCCGCGCTCGTCGACCTCGTGGATCGCATCGCCGTTGAGACGGACGCCGAGGCAGCGCACATCGGGCGAGCTCCACGTCGCATCGGTCATCTCACGGCCGGAGGGATCCAGCCAGGCGATGTCGAGCACTTCCGCGCCGCGGATCCGCCGTCCCTGAAAAAATTTTCGCCGTCTCAGGACCGGGTGTTCTTTCCACACGCGGATCACGCGACGGGTGAAGTCAAGGAAGTCGCGGCGCTCCGGAGTATTTTCCCAGGGCGTCCAGCTGATCTCGCTGTCCTGACAGTAGGCGTTGTTGTTGCCGAGCTGCGAGCGGCCGAGCTCGTCGCCGCCGCTGATCATCGGCACGCCAACCGAGAGCAACAGCGTCGCGATGACGTTTCGCCGCTGCCGCTCGCGTAACTCGAGAATCCGCCGATCGTTGGTCGGCCCTTCGACACCGCAGTTCCAGCTCAGATTGTGATTCTCGCCGTCGCTGTTCTGCTCACCGTTCGCCTCGTTGTGCTTGTGCTCGTAGCTCACGAGATCAGCGAGCGTGAAGCCGTCGTGCGCGGTGACGAAGTTGATGCTGGCGTAGGGACGGCGTCCGCTCTGCTCGTAGAGATCGCTGCTGCCCGAAAGACGGGTCGCGAGTTCAGACACGCCACCGCCATCGCCGCGCCAGAAGCGCCGCACGGCATCGCGATACTTGCCGTTCCATTCCGTCCACTTCGTCGGGAAGTTGCCGACCTGATAGCCGCCTTCGCCGAGATCCCAGGGCTCAGCGATCAGCTTCACCTGCGACAAGACCGGATCCTGATGAATGATGTCGAAGAACGCACCCAGCTTGTCGACAGCATGCAACTCACGAGCCAGTGCGCTCGCGAGATCAAACCGAAACCCGTCCACGTGCATCTCGTTCACCCAGTACCGCAGGCTATCCATGATGAGCTGCAGCACACGAGGGTTTCGCATGTTCAGCGTGTTCCCGCATCCAGTGAAGTCCTGGTAGAAGCGCGGCTGATTCGGCTGCAGGCGGTAATACGAGGTGTTGTCGATTCCGCGAAGCGACAGCGTTGGACCGGCGTGGTTTCCCTCGGCGCTGTGGTTGTAGACGACGTCGAGGATCACTTCGAGATTCGCCGAGTGCAGCGCCCGCACCATCATCTTGAATTCACGGACGGCGTCCTGAGCGAATGGCGACGTGGCGTATCGCACTTCCGGCGCGAAATAGGCGAGTGTGTTGTAGCCCCAGTAGTTGGTGAGGCTGCGATTGACCAGATGCCAGTCGTTGAGATGGTGATGCACCGGCATAAGTTCGACAGCGGTCACGCCAAGGGTCGTGAGGTGTCGAATTGCTGGTTCGGACGCCAGGCCGAGATACGTTCCGCGAAGCGAGTCTGGTATGTGAGGGTTCAGCTTGGAGAACCCTTTGACGTGCAGTTCGTAGATGAGCGTTTCGTGCCACGGTGTGCGAAGCGGCCGATCGTTCCCCCAGGTGAACGCCGCGTCGATGACCGCGGCAAGTGGCGCAAAGGGGGCGCTGTCGCGATCGTCGAACGTCGTGTCGTCCTGCCCGTAGCGGAACCCGAACAACGACTCATCCCATCGCAGTGCGCGGCCGACAACCTTCGTGTAGGGATCAAGTACAAGCTTGTTGGGATTGAAGCGATACCCCATGTGCGGGGCAAATGGGCCATGGATCCGATACCCATAGAGCTGTCCGGGGCGCACGTCCGGCAGATACCCATGCCAGACCATGTCGGTATGCTCGGGCAACGGAATCGTCACCGATTCGACTTCGTCCTCCGGCGAATCAAACAGACACAGCTCGACTCGTGTGGCGTGCTCGGAAAAGATCGCAAAGTTAACGCCGACGCCGTCCCAGGTCGCGCCAAGTGGAGACGGCGCACCGGGCCATACGCGCATGTTTCTAGTAGGCACAGAAGGAGTTAGGTACCACGTTCCCGGCCGCCGTTGCAACGCAAGCCTTCCCAGCTGGCGTTCACAACAACCGAAACTGCGAGAGCAGCCAGACCGCGAACATCAGCGGGATCACCGTGAGGGCGGCGAGAACGCCGACAATAGAAAGGACGAAAATCCAGTCTCCTCTGGTGGGTTTCGACTCCGGATGCGCGTAGCTCTCGAGCAGCGCGAGATTCCGGACATTCGCCTTCCATCCAAAATCAAAGAAGTCGCCAATAACCGGGACCAGGCCAATCACCACATCGATCGCGGCGTTGATCAGCATTCGCAGCTGAATGACCCGTGGAATGCGCATCCGGACGCCGTGCAGGAGCAACAGCGCCGCGAATAGCGGGGTCGTCAGGTCACCGATTCCCGGGATGAGGCCAAGGATGGGATCCAGTCCGAAGCTGAGATTCGTTCCCGGCACGCGGAAAGCGCTGTCGAGGAGAACGCTCCACTTACGGAGCGCGGCGAGCGTGCGGGCATGAGAGTCATGCATTTTGTGTTCGCATTATTCACTGCGCGTGGGGCCCCACCCACGCGCTTTCGCTCGGCGGCGCGCTGACGAGCTTTCCTCCCTCGCGTCGCTCGGGCCGCAGGCGCTTATTCGCCCAGCAACTCCCCGACAGGTTGCAGGTCTTCGATGTGATCGCAGATCGCTTTGATCATCATCAGCATCGGCACCGCAAGGACAGTACCCCAGATGCCCCAGATCCAGCTCCAGAAGAGAAGGCCGATGAAGATGGCGACCGGATTCATCTGCGCCGCACGGCCCATCAGCATCGGGGTGAGCAAGAAGCCTTCGAGGCTCGTGATCGCGAATGCGACGCCGCATACATACGCGGTCCTCAGCAGATCGTCGAACTGCATGAACGAGACGACGCCGAGGCCGGCCGTGACGAGAACCGGTCCGAGGTAAGGAATGCTGTTGAAGATACCCGCGAGGAGCCCCCAGACAACCGGATGATCGACGCCAAGCCACCACAGCGCAATGCCGGTCGCGACGGAGACGAGGAAACTGGTGAACACCTGCACGCGCATGAAGTTCTCGATCTGCACGTTGATCTCGTCGAGGATCTGCACGGTGATCTTCTTTTCCGACAGCGTCGTCCCACCGATCTTGACCAGTTTCCGTTTGTAGAGATCACCGGTCACGAGAAAGAAGTAGACGAGAAACAGCACGACGAGGAATTGCGCGGTGAAGCCGAGCAGTCCGACGCTGCCCGACCAGAGATAGTCGCTGGGTCGAAACGGCTCAACCACTTCAACCTGCTGAACGCCAGCCGGCCGGCCCGGCGCCTGCGCTGGTGTGGTTGACGCCGCTTCCTGCGCCGCACGATCGATCTCGGTAGCGGCGCGTTGAACTTTTTCGAGCGCGCCGCCATTCGTACGCCGGTGCGCGCGCACCTGTTCACGGACGCGCTGGGCGGCGGTCGGGATGTCGCTGACGATGGCCATCGCCTGATCCGACAGCGTATAGATCCCGAGACCGATGCCTCCGACAAGCAACCCCACCGCAATGCCGGCACCGAAGGCTCGCGGAATGCGGAGCCGTTGCAGCGCGTTCACAAACGGTGCAAGTCCGTAGCTGATGAGGACGCCGAGAACGATCGGGACGAGGACCGATTGCGCATACTGGAGAACCAGGATCACGGCAAGGGCGCCAATAACGGTCAGCGCGAGATTGCGGACGACAATGATGGGCTTGGCTTCCGCAACTACCTCAGCTGCGCCACCGTCGGGGTCCGGGGATGCGACGACAACGGCACTCGGCTGCTTCGACGGTAGTACATGGTTAGGTTGGGCTTCATCCTTTTCCTGTCGGGATGAAAATTGTTCTGCGGTAGATTGACTCCTCGGTCGCATGAACGTCTCCGATTTCCAGTTCCATTTACCAGAAGAACTGATTGCGCAGCACGCGAATGCGCGCGGCGCATCTCGGCTGTTCCACCTCGACCGCGCGACGCAGACTCACCGTCACACGACCATTGCTGAGTTGCCTTCAATACTCGTGCCCGGTGATGTGCTTGTACTCAACAACACGCGAGTGATGGCCGCACGCCTGCTCGGTCGTCGCGTGACGAGTGGGGGCGCCGTTGAATGTCTCCTGCTGGGGCCGACTCAGCCGGACGAGCCGGATCGCGATTCGAGCGACAGTGTGCCCGCCGCCGACGACGACACGCGTGTTCCCGGTGAGCGTTTCGCCGATGCGCTCGTGCATCCAGGGCAGAAGCTGAGACCCGGCTCACTGATTCGCTTCGAAGGTGACGCCGGAGTACTGGTCGGAAAAATCCTCGCGCGCCACTTTCACGGGCGGCGGACGATTCGGCTCTGGGCCGAAGGTGGTGGAGATGTCGACGCGCTCGTGGATGCGCTCGGCCACGTTCCGTTGCCTCCTTATATAAAGCGCGCCGACACGCTCTCCGATCGGGAGCGGTATCAGACCGTATATGCGCGGGTGCGCGGCTCAGTGGCGGCGCCGACGGCCGGGCTCCATTTCACACCGGCGATGCTGTCGGCGCTCGACGAGCGAGGCGTGGAACGGGTCGAGATCACGCTGCACGTCGGGTACGGAACGTTCAAGCCGGTGCGCGTCACTCGCGTCGAAGATCACGTCGTCGATCCCGAGCACTATGCGATTTCGATCGAGGCAGCCGCGGCCCTTGCGCAGGCGAAAAGGGAAGGTCGGCGAATCATTGCCGTCGGCACGACTACTACCCGGGCGCTGGAAGATGCAGTGGTCCGTGGCGATGGCAGCGTACGAGCGGGAAACGCCGCGGCGTCGTTGTTCATTTATCCAGGCTATCGTTTTCAAGTGATCGACGGTCTGCTGACGAACTTTCATCTTCCCGCATCGTCGCTCTTGATGCTGGTGGCGGCGTTTGCCGGGCGTGAGGTGATTCTTGATGCGTATCGCGAGGCGGTCGCGATGCGATATCGCTTCTACAGCTACGGGGATGCGATGTTGATTCTATGACATGATGCTGCCGTGAAGTTTCCGTACGAAGACTTCGATCTTTCCGGTATTCACACCTATAAACTCGGATCGCGAAAGAGCAAGGCGAACGCCGCAGACTTTGCGCGTCCGTATCGCCCCGGCGGCGGCGTTCCGGCGCTGATCGACTCATTGCCGCGGATTCTTGCGGCTGCCGATTTCACTGCCGTCGTCTCGGCCATTCGCGCGGCACGTGAGGGGAATCGCGGGATCATCTGGGGCTTTGGCGCGCATGTGATCAAGACCGGCCTCGGTCCGATCCTGATCGATCTCATGGAGCGCGGCTTTGTTTCCGCGCTTGCGACCAATGGTGCCGGGATCATCCACGACTTCGAACTGGCGATTGCGGGCAGCACCTCGGAGGATGTCGACGAAGCGCTCGGACCGGGACGGTTTGGCATGGCGGAGGAGACGGGGGAGCTCCTGAATGCCGCGATCAATGACGGCGTGATGCAGGGTCTCGGACTCGGGCAATCCGTCGCCCGGCGTCTCCGCGAATTGTCGCCGGCGCAGGCGCATCTCAGCGTCCTCGCCGCAGCGGACCGGCTTCAGATTCCGATCACCGTCCATGTCGCGATCGGCACCGACATTATTCATATGCATCCGCGCGCTTCCGGCGCGGCGCTTGGCGAAGGCAGTCTGCGCGACTTCAGGTACTTCGTCTCGAGCGTGGCGCGCCTTGCAGGCGGCGTCTACCTGAATTGCGGATCCGCAGTTGTGCTGCCGGAAGTGTTTTTGAAGGCGGTCGCGATCGCCCGAAACCAGGGCACGTCGCTCGATGGCCTTACGACCGTCAATCTTGATTTCACACGGCTCTATCGGCCGCAAACGAATGTTGTTGCGCGCCCCGTGCTCGGAATCGGCAAGGGATATTCTCTTGTCGGCCATCACGAAATCATGATTCCGCTCCTCGCTGCCGCCCTCGTCGACGCCTGAACGCTGTTACAATAGAAGGTTCTGGCGGTGTAGCTCAGTTGGTTAGAGCATGCGGCTCATATCCGCAGTGTCCGGGGTTCAAGTCCCTGCACCGCCACCATTTTTTCCTCGCTGAACATTGATATGACGCTCGCCGAGCGCGTCCGGCGCACGATTTCGAGGCACGCCTTGATGGGTGCTGGCGATCGTGTGCTCGTCGCGTTGTCGGGCGGTCCTGATTCGGTCGCGCTGCTGCATCTGCTCTTGGATCTGCAGCGTGCGGGGGACCTCAGCGTCGTCGGGGTCGCCCACTTTCATCATCAACTTCGTGGCGCGGACGCTGACGGCGACGAGGCATTCTGCCGTGAGTTGGCGAAGACACTGGGCCTGCCTATCGAGGTTGGTCGCGAGGACGTGCGCCAGGCGGCACGGGACGCGAGGCGGTCGATTGAAGATATGGCGCGTGAGCTGCGTTATGCCTTTCTGCAGTCGGCCGCGGATCGGTTGGGCGCTGAGGTGATCGCCGTTGGCCATACCCTCGATGATCAGGCCGAGACGTTCCTCCTTCGGCTCATGCGGGGCGCCGGCTCGCGGGGGCTTTCTGGCATCCGGCCGCGTGCCGGAGCGGTGATCAGGCCGCTCATCGAGATCCCGCGAGCCGACCTTCGTGAGTATTCGCGCGAACGTGGCCTTGTCTGGCGGGAGGATCCAACCAATCGAGATGTGACGATTCCTCGAAACCGCGTGCGGCACGAGCTCATCCCGTATCTGGAGCGCGAGTTCAATCCGGAGATTGCGCCTCTGCTCGCGCGCGAAGCGTCGATGGCACGGGCCGATGACGATCGATTGCACCAAGAAGCAATCGATCTGGCGAGTACGATCGTCTTAACTACAACGGACGGGAAAACTGAAATTGACGCCGTCGCGCTGAGGTCGCTCGATCCTTCGCTGTCGTCGCGAATCGCGCTGCACGCGCTGACGCGCTCGTCGCATGGGCGGTTCGTCGGGTTTGAACATGTCGACGAGATTCTCCGATTGGCCCTTGCGGCCGATGGAGCGTCGGCCGATCTTCCGGGGCAGCGGGCGACGCGACGGGGGGACGTCATCATCCTCGGGCCGCCGGCGGCAAGGGCGCGGGACCGGGATGCCGGCTCGGAGAACTCTTTCCGGTTTCCGCTGTCTATTCCTGGTGAGGTCACGCTCGATAATCAGGGGTGGGCGGTTTCGGCCGACCGGCTGGCGTCCCTCGACGGGCGAGCCGGTCCAGGACCGGCGCGGGGGCTGGAGGTGGCGATTGCCGCTGATCCCGTTTCGCTACCGCTCGCAATCCGATCGCGGCGGCGCGGAGATCGCTTTCGGCCGCTCGGGATGGGGCACCGGAAAAAACTGCAGGATTTCCTGGTGGATCGCAAAATCCCTAGAGAAATCAGGGATTCGCTCCCGCTTGTCGTCGATGGCGAGGACCGGATTGTGTGGGTCGTCGGGGAGTCAGTGGCCGAGGATTTTCGGGTCACGGAGCCCTCGCGAGGCGTGTTACTCTTGAAAGCAAGGCGGTTAGGAGGCCCAGGTTGAACTCGACCCTAAAGAGCTTATTGTTCTGGATGGTCCTCGTCGTGGTCGGGGTCCTGATCTGGAATTTCTCGAATGCCTTTGCCGGCAAGTCGGAGAACCCGATGGCGTTCTCCGAGTTCCTCGCAAAGGTCGACGACAACCAGGTGCAGTCGGTTGTCATGGTCGGCCACGAGATCACCGGGGAACTCAAGACCAGCAATCTCGGCAACGGACGCGATAAGTTCCGCACCTACGCACCTGAATATCCGGAGCTGACGAAAAAGCTCCATGAGAAGGGGGTGCAGATCCAGGCCAAGCCCGAAACCACGAGCCCGTGGGCGGCATTGCTTTATTCCTGGGCGCCCATCCTGCTGATGATCGGGTTCTGGATCTTCATCATGCGGCAGATGCAGAGCGGAGGAAACAAAGCCCTCTCGTTCGGCAAGAGCCGCGCGAAGCTCTCGTCGAGTTCGCAAAAGAAGGTGACGTTCAAAGACGTCTCCGGTGTCGATGAGGCCAAGGAAGAACTTCAGGAAATCATCGAATTCCTCAAAGAGCCGCAGAAGTTCCAGAAACTCGGTGGACGCATCCCCAAGGGCGTTCTCCTCATGGGACCACCGGGAACCGGCAAGACGTTGCTGGCCCGCGCCGTTGCCGGCGAGGCGAACGTTCCGTTCTTTTCGATCAGCGGTTCTGATTTCGTTGAGATGTTCGTCGGTGTCGGTGCCTCGCGTGTTCGCGACCTGTTCGAGCAGGGGAAGAAGAACGCGCCGTGCATCGTGTTTATCGATGAGATCGACGCGGTCGGTCGTCATCGCGGCGCAGGTCTCGGCGGCGGACACGACGAGCGTGAGCAGACGCTGAACCAGTTGCTCGTCGAAATGGACGGCTTCGAATCGAACGAAGGGGTCATCCTCGTCGCGGCGACGAATCGTCCCGACGTTCTCGATCCGGCGCTCCTTCGGCCCGGCCGGTTCGATCGCCGCATTGTCGTCAATCGCCCCGATGTGAAGGGACGCGAAGGAATCCTCGCGGTTCATACCAAGAAGATTCCGCTCGCCGACGATGTCAACATCCACGTGCTGGCGCGCGGTTCGTCCGGCTTCTCTGGCGCCGACCTCGCCAACCTCGTCAACGAGGCGGCGTTGAATGCCGCGCGCTACAACCAGAAGGTCGTTCGCATGCTCGACTTCGAGTTTGCGAAGGACAAGGTGATGATGGGATCGGAACGCCGCTCCATGATCATCAACGACGAAGAGAAGAAGGTCACGGCGGTTCACGAGGCCGGCCACGCGCTGCTCGCCGTGCTGCTGCCGCACGCGGATCCCGTGCACAAGGTGACGATCATCCCGCGCGGCATGGCGCTCGGCGTGACCATGCAGCTGCCGGTCGAAGACAAGCACAACTACACGCGTGAATATCTCAACGACCAGATCGCCATTCTGCTCGGTGGCCGCATCGCCGAGGAGATCACGATGAACGGCATGACCACCGGCGCGGGCAACGACCTCGAGCGCTCGACCGAGATGGCGCGCAAGATGGTGTGCGAGTGGGGCATGAGCGACGCGATGGGTCCGCTCACCTTCGGCAAAAAGGAAGAGCAGATCTTCCTCGGCCGCGAGATCGCGCAGCACCAGGACTACAGCGAAGACACGGCCATCCGGATCGATCACGAGATCAAGCGGTTCGTGACCAGCAATTACGAGCGCGCCCGCGCGATCCTCGAGGAGCACAAGCCGGCGTTGCTGCGCATCGCCGAGGAATTGCTGGCCCGCGAAGTGCTCGACGCCGAACAGGTCCGCCGAATCGTTGCCGGCGAGCCACTCGAGGAACACACTCCGCGAAACGTCGTCGCGGCAACCGAGGACGGCTCCAAGCGTCCGGCCAAGGAGCGGCCATCGATCGTCTCGCCGCTGCCGCCTCTCAATAAGCCGCTGCCGCAGGAATAGGAAAAGGGAGCCCGCTCCCTTTTCCCTTTTCCATTTGATCACGCGCGCCCGCTACGACGTGCCGCTTCCCAATCGCGCGGCACTTTCATTGGGCGCGCGTACGCTCGTCATGGGCGTCATCAACGTCACCCCTGATTCATTTTCAGACGGCGGTGTGCGCTTTGATCCATCGCGCGCGGTCGAGGATGGACTGCGCATGATCTCGGAAGGCGCGGACCTTCTCGATGTCGGCGGCGAATCGACGCGCCCGGGCGCCGAGGAGATCGATGCAGCGGAGGAGCTGCGCCGCGTGCTGCCGGTCATCGAGCCCCTTGCCGCGAGTGGTGCGATCGTGTCGGTCGATACCTACAAGGCAGTTGTGGCGCGGGAAGCCATCTCTCGCGGCGCCACGATGGTGAACGACATCAGCGGCTTTCTCTTCGATCCCGAGTTGCCCGGCGTCGCGGCGGCAACCGGCGCGGCCGTCGTCCTGATGCACAACCGCGGGCGTTCACGTGACATGTACACCGAGGCGAGCTACATCGACGTCGCGGCCGAAGTGAAGCGAGAGCTCGAGGCCGCCATCGCACGGGCCTGCGACGCGGGCGTTCGACGAGAGGCCATCGTCGTCGATCCCGGTCTCGGGTTTGCGAAGCGGGCGGAGCACTCGTATGAAGTCCTGGCGAGACTCGAGATGCTGCGTGCTCTGGATCGGCCGATCCTCTGCGGCCCTTCACGCAAGTCGTTTCTGACCGCTGCCGTTGGCAAGAAGCTCCCGGTGGAACGAGAATGGGCCACTGCTGCGGCGATCGCGTCGAGTGTGTTCTCGGGCGCGCACATTGTGCGAGTTCACCGCGTGGCGGAAATGGTTGACGTCGTCAAAGTGGCCGACCGTATCCGGGCGGCCGCTCTCGACAATCCGTCCATGTGAAGACCTGGCGCGGCCATTCAGCCCTCCTTCAGATAAGCTATTCCCTGCATGGCCGACTTTTTTGGCAGCCTTTTGCGCCGGCCGCCGATGGGGTGGTGGGATCTTGTCGACATCGCCATCGTCTCGTTCCTCATCTACGAGTTTCTCAAACTCATTCGCGGAACGCGGGCGGTTCAGATGGGAGTTGGAACGCTGCTCATCGTCGCGCTGTTCTACGTGTCGCGACTGGCGCCGCTGCAAACCGTCAACTGGTTGATCCGCAACGCGCTTCTGTATGTTGCATTCGCAGCCATCGTCATCTTCCAGTCGGACATCCGCCGGGCACTCGCGCACTTCGGCCAGGCGCCGTTCTTCAGGTACTTCAACCGGCAGGAAGCGGCCGACGAAACGATCGAGGAAATTGTCGTCGCCGCGACGATGCTGTCGTCGCAGAAGGTCGGGGCGATCATTGCGGTCGAACGTGAAATCGGCTTGCGGAACTACATCGAAAGCGGAATTCCGCTCGATGCCACGCTGACCTACGATTTGTTGGTAACGATTTTCCAGCCCGGATCGCCGCTGCACGACGGCGCCGTCATTCTTCAGGAGAACCGCGTGGCGGCGGCTGCCTGTTTTCTGCCGCTGACGGTCAATCCGCGTGTGAGCCGCGAGCTTGGCACCCGGCACCGCGCCGCGATTGGCTTGACCGAAGAGGGTGATGCCGTCGCCGTGATCGTGTCCGAGGAGACCGGATACATTTCGGTGGCGATCGACGGCCGTATCGATCGGCGTTTGAGTCCTGACGAACTTCGCGACCGCTTGCGATCGCTCGTCACGATGCGCAAGTCGAAGCGGCAAATTGGCGCTCGATCGCTGGATGTGTAATTTGGCTGTTGGCTCTTGGCTGCTGGCTGCTGCCGTGTCATGACGTACTCCCCTTTTCGCCACCTTGGCTTGAAGCTGATGGCCGTCGCGCTGGCGGCGTTGCTGTGGCTCATTGTCGCCGGCGATCATCTCGTCGAGCGCAGCCTGCGGGTCCCGCTTGAATACCGGAATATTCCTCCGGAACTCGAGCTCGTTGGCGATCCCCCGACAGAAGTCGACGTGCGGCTGCGTGGATCCTCGGCTGTCCTCGGACGCTTGGAGGCGCGAGACGTGGTTGCGGTGCTCGATCTGGCGACCGCCCGTCCGGGCTCGCGCATGTTTCACCTGCGCAGCGACGAAGTGCGCGCCCCTTATGGCGTTGAAGTCGCGCAGGTGATTCCGGGGACACTGGCTGTCGATCTGGAGAAATCCGGCCACCGCACCGTGCCGGTGGTGCCGGCATTGGACGGTGAGCCGGCGCCCGGATTTGTCATCGGCCGCGTGACCTCGGATCCCCCCACCGTCGAGGTTGCGGGACCGGAGAGTCGACTGAAACAGCTGACCGGTGCGACGACCGAACCGGTGCAGATCACCGGCAGCCGCGTGCGGATCCGCGATGTCGTGACCGTCGGCATGACCGACTCGGCGGTTCGCCTGGTCCAGCCACAGAATGCGACGATTACTGTCGATGTTGTGCCGGCGCCGGTGGAACTTGAACTTGCCGGCGTCCCCATTCGGTGGCGAAACCTGCAGACGGGTCTGAGCGCCGCGATCCGGCCGGTGCTTGCACGCGTGACCGCTCGCGGACGAAGGGAAGCGTTGACCGATCTCCGCGCCGGATCGATCGACGCCTTTGTCGACCTTTACGGTCTTGGTCCCGGCCGATACAATCTTCGTGTCCAGGTGGATCCATCACAAACCTTCGGAATCAGCGCGATCGAGCCCGCCGTCGTCGACGTGACGATCAAGTAGTCATACATGCATCGACTCTTTGGCACTGATGGCGTCCGCGGGAAAGCTGGAGAATACCCGCTCGACCACGAAACGGTGGCCCGTCTCGGCGGCGCTCTCGTGCGCGCGATGCGGCACGGCGGCGGTCCGTCGCCGCTGCGCTTTGTGGTCGGCCGCGACACGAGAGAGTCGGGAGAGTGGATCGAGCGTGAGCTGGCACGCGGGGTCCATGCGGCCGGTGCGGAGATCACCTCGGCCGGCATCATCCCGACGCCGGCAATCGCGTTTGTCACTCGTGAGCTGGGTTTTCATGCCGGGCTGGTGATTTCCGCCTCGCATAATCCGTTCGAAGACAACGGCATCAAGGTGTTCTCCGGAGCCGGGGAAAAGTTCACGGAAACGCTCGAGCGCGAGGTCGAATCGATTGTGCACGACGGCAGTTGGTCGGTTGGCGGGTCGGCCGACGCACCGGTCGAACGGACGGATTTTGTCGACGCGTACATTGCCCATGCACGGCTCGCGCTTCCGGAACCCGAGCGGCTCGGTCATTTCAAGATCGCCATTGACACGGCAAACGGGGCGACGACGACGGTGGCGCCGAAACTCTTTCGGCAGCTCGGTTACGACGTGCACGTGCTGAGCGCGCGGCCGGATGGGCGGAACATCAATCTCGATTGCGGTTCCACGCATCCCGAGCAAATCTCCCGCGCCGTCCGCGAACTGGGTTGCCGCATGGGCGTTGCGTTCGACGGTGACGGCGATCGAGCGATCTTTGTCGATGCCGACGGCCGCATCGTGGATGGCGACGCCGTGCTGTTGATGTGCGCGAGGCACTGGAAGGCGGCGCGACGACTCAAGGGCGACGCCATTGTCGCCACCGTTATGAGCAACATTGGTCTCGAGATCGCGTTGCGCGAGAGCGCCATCGATCTCGTGCGCTGCGCGGTCGGCGACAAATACGTCATGGAGGAGATGATCAAGCGGGACCTGTCGCTCGGAGGCGAGCAGTCCGGCCACATCATTTTCTCTGAGCACCTCTTCACTGGCGACGGCATTGTCACGGCTCTCAGCGTGCTTCGGATCATGGCCGAGAGTGGGCGTGAGCTCGCAGATCTCGCGTCACAGCTCGTGACTTATCCGCAGGTACTGGTCAACGTCCGGGTCCGCGAAAAGCAGGCGCTTGCGAGTGTGCCTCCGATCGCCGCGGCGATGGAGCGCGTCGAGACGCGCCTCGGTGGCGAGGGCCGCCTGCTGGTCAGATACTCCGGGACCGAGCCGCTCCTTCGCGTCATGATCGAGGGGAAGGACCAGAACCAAATCCAGGCATGGGCCGCCGAAATCGCGGGCGTCGTTCGAGAGCACCTCGGATAAGAGGCCGCAGGATTCCAGTGTGCGCTTAGCGGTCAATATCGATCACATTGCAACGTTGCGGGAGGCGCGCAAAGCCCGCGAGCCGGAACCGTTGGCCGCGGCTCTCGTCGCCGAGATGGCGGGTGCCCACGGCATTACCGTTCACTTGCGCAGCGATCGCCGTCACATCAAAGAGCGCGACCTCGAGATCTTGCGTCAGGCGATTGCAACCAGACTGAACGTTGAAATGGCCGTCACCGCGGATATGGCGCGTGTCGCACTGCACGTACGCCCGTATCAGGTCACACTCGTCCCGGAGCGGCCGCAGGAGTTGACGACCGAAGGAGGCCTCGACGTCGTCGCGCACAGCGCTGCCGTCAATGACCTTACGAAACAGATGCACGACGCCGGAATTCGCGTGAGCATATTCCTGGATCCGGAAGCGGATCAGGTTCGCGGCGCGAAGTCAGTCGGGGCGGACGCGGTAGAAATCAACACAGGCCGATATGCCGAGTCGGTATCGACAGTCGAGACTGAGCTCCAGCGGATCAAGGACGCCGCTGCGCTGGCTGCTCGACAGAACCTCGAAGTGCTCGCTGGGCACGGGTTGAACTACACGAACGTTCAGGCAATCACGGCGATCCCTGAAATCGTCGAGCTCAACATCGGTCACAGCATCGTCGCACGCGCGGCAATCGTCGGAATGGATCGGGCGGTGCGCGATATGGTCGCCTTGTTGGAGAGGCGGAAGTGAGGAACATCACGCGTGTCCTCCGTTTCTTGCGGCCGGCTGCCATCGTCGGAGCGCTCGCGCTTCTTCCCACCCCGCACGCGGCGGCAGGCTCCCAGCGGGTCACAATCCGGACCGACGACGGCGTCACGCTTGCGGCTACATGGTATGAGCCGGGGACTCGCGGGCCCGCGGTGATCCTGGTTCATATGCTGCACAAGAGCCGTCGGGATTGGGACACCGTGGCGACAAGCCTGGCGTCACAGGGCATCGGTGCCCTTGCGATCGATCTTCGCGGACACGGCGAATCAACCGGCTCCGTTCCGGAAGGAGAACCCGCGGACTTTTCCGTTCTCGTGCGTGACGTCACGGCCGCGCGCCATTTTTTGTCGTCGCGCAGCGACGTTCAGCCATCGCGTCTCGGGATCGCGGGCGCCTCTGTCGGTGCGAATCTCGCGGTGCTCGAGGCCGCAGCCGATCCCGCGATCGCAAGCATCGCACTGCTGTCCCCCTCGACCGATTATCGTGGGCTTCGCATCGAAGGCGCGATGAAAACATACGCAAAGCGTCCCGCCCTGCTGATTGCGAGCGACGATGATGCGTATGCGTCACGGTCGGTGAAAGAATTGCAGAAAGCTGGCACGGGGATTCGCGAGGCCCTCATCCTGAATCATGCCGGCCACGGCACCGTGATGCTCGGCCGCGATCCCGATCTCGCCCGGACCCTGGTGGACTGGTTCCGCCGGACGTTGTTATGATCTCGTTTTAGGTTCGCCACGGTTCTTCAAGGTTCTATCTCAGAGATGCGAAGCGACTCAGTGGTGTTCGGCATTGCCGGCATCTTTTTCGGTGTCCTTGTCGGCTGGATCATCGGCAGCCAGCGCGCGACGGTCGTCACCTCGACGCCGGCGGCGACGACCGCAGCCGCGCCGGCCTCCGGTTCGGCCCAGGCCGCTCCACCTTTCGACGAAGCCCGCGCGGCTCAGCTGAAGGCGACCGCGGATCGGAGTCCGTCCGATGCTGAGATTCGCGTCCAGCTCGGCAACCTGTATTTCGATGCCGAGCGTTACGGGGAAGCGACCAGCTGGTACGAAGAGGCGCTGAAGGTTGATCCCAAAAACGTCAACGCGAGCACCGACCTCGGGATCGCGTATTACTACTCGAATCAGCCGGATCGGGCGCTGGCGCAGTTCGATCGGTCGCTCGCGATCGATCCGAAGCATTCGAAAACGCTCTTGAACATCGGCATCGTGCGGGCTTTCGGCAAGCAGGACATCGATGGCGCCGAAAAGGCATGGCAGCGCGTTCTCGAACTCGCCCCCAATACACCTGAAGCTGAGGTCGCACGGAAAGGACTCGAAGGCATTCGCGCCGGCCACGGACAGGGGGCGACTCCTTCGACCTCGAAGCCACCAGGTCCCGGTGATTAGCACATGGCGCGGCTGATTCTCTGGGCCATCCTGATCGTGATCATCGCGCGATCGTTATCGCGCCTCCTGCGCGGCGTGCTCGAAGGGGCGGGATACATTCGCGACAACGCACCACAACGAAGCGTTGGTCTGGTGCGCGATCCGGTATGCGGCGTCTTCGTCGTGCCGGGACGCGCGCTTCACGACGGAACCGGCGAGGCGACACGCTACTTCTGCTCGGAGGATTGCCGGCGGAAGTGGATGAAGCGGTGATGTCCTCTTCAGAGTCTCAGCTCCGCGCCGACATCGTCGAAGTCGGGAGACGGCTGTACGCCCGCGGCTATACCGCGTCCAATGACGGCAACATCAGTGTGCGTCTTGGAGCCGATCGGCTGCTGATGACGCCGGCCAACGTCTGCAAGGGTTTCATGAACGAGCAGATGATGGTGATCACCGATCTCGACGGAAACAAGATGTCGGGTGAGCGCAAGCCGTCCTCCGAGATGCAGATGCACCTCGAGGTCTACCGGCAGCGTCCGGAGATTCAGGCTGTCGTGCACGCGCATCCGCCGGTGGCAACGGCGTTCGCTGTCGCGGGGATTCCGCTCGATCGCGCCGTGCTTGCGGAAGTGGTGACGACCCTCGGGAGTGTGCCGATTGCGGAATACGCGACCCCATCGACCAAGGAGTTGCCAGAAGCGGTACGCAAGTACGTCAGGGCACACGACGGTATGCTGCTCGCCAATCACGGGGCGTTGACGCTCGGCAACGATCTGTATTCGGCGTACTACAAGATGGAAACGATCGAGCACTTTGCCAACATCAGCTTCGTCGCCCGCATGCTCGGCGGCGAACGGCTGCTCTCGCGCGACGAAGTGATGCGGCTTCAGGGATTGCGTGGCCGCTATGGCATCGCGGCGCCTGCGCCAATATGTCCGGACCCCGATGGCACGCCCGAGCAGATTCAGCAGGACTGTCAGGTCGTCTTTGCGCCACCGTCGGTTTCCGGCGAGCGATTGGTCCCCGACAGATTCAGCGGCGTAGGTGCAGACGAGGAAATTCGGCTAACATACCGCGAACTCACGACACTGATAGAAGACGCGGTTCGGAATTTGAAATAGGTGCGCGCCTGACGGCGGCAGCCGCAGATGTAGGCCGCGGTCTTCAGACCGCGCCAAAAGGAGAAACAGCATGGGTGAGGCGCTCGGCATGGTCGAGACGAAGGGCCTCGTCGCGATGATCGAGGCCGCCGACGCGATGGTGAAGGCCGCGAAGGTGACGCTGGTCGGTTGGGAGAAGATCGGCGCCGGCTACGTGACCGCGATCGTGCGCGGCGATGTCGCGGCGGTGAAGGCGGCGACGGACGCGGGCGCGGCGGCAGCGCGCCGGGTCGGCGAATTGGTGTCGGTTCACGTCATTCCTCGGCCTCACGCCAATCTCGAAGACACGCTGCCAATCGGTAAGGCGAACGCCGCGACGAAATGATCGTTGCCAAGATCGTCGGGACCGTCGTGGCGACGCGGAAGGACGAACGGCTCGTCAGCAACAAGCTGCTGGTGGCGCGCCCGGTCGATCCTTTCGGCAAGCCGGACGGCAACTATCTCGTCGCCGTCGATACTGTCGATGCCGGATTCGGCGAGACCGTGCTCATCGTCAGTGGCAGTTCGGCGCGCATGGCGTCGGGCATGAAAGACTGTCCGGTTGATGCCGCGATCGTCGGCATCATCGACACGATCCAGGTGCAGGACTCCTGAAAATGCAGCTCGCACGAGTGATCGGCGAAGTGGTTGCGACGGTCAAGGACGCGAACCTGACCGGCATCAAGTTGCTGGTCTTGCAACCGGTCGATCCATCGGGCGCCAATGTCGGACGGACGCTCGTCGCGCTGGATTCGGTTGGCGCCGGCACTGGCGAACATGTGTTCTTCGTCCGTGGCCGTGAAGCGGCTTTTCCGTTCTATCCATCCGAGCCGCCGGCCGATGCCTCCATTGTCGGGATCGTCGATCATTGGGATCTGGAGGCGGGGTCTTGAGACGCCGCCTACAGGTGTCGGACACGGAATGTGGGCGCGGTCTTCAGACCGCGCCAAGCTGAGATGCAAATCTGCCGCGTGGTCGGGACCGTCGTTTCGACACAGAAGAACCGGAAGCTCGAAGGAGCCAAACTGCTCCTCGTCCAGCCGTTGACGCTGGAAGGAACGGCGCGCGGAGTCGCACTGATTGCCATCGATGCCGTCGGTGCGGGCGTGGGTGAGCGCGTCCTTGTGGTCATTGAAGGCAAGGCGGCGGGGGAGGCGTTAGGCACGAAGGCCGCCGCAGTCGACGCCGCAGTCATCGGCATCGTCGATCACCTCGAGTATCGGGACGACGTATGAATGAAGAGCTGTTACGGCAGATGGTCCGTGAAGCGGTCGCAAAGCGGCTCTCGAGCAGCGAAGACGTGATCGAAGTCCCGATGGCGCTCGTCCGCCACTCGAGTCACTATCGGTATGGCTCGCTGCCACCGTCGGGAGGTCCGTGCCTGATCGAACCAACAGTTCAGTGCAATCATTGCGGCTATTGCGAATCTCACGGCCATTAGCCATCAGCATTCAGCCATCGACAATCACCATTTCAGCGTCCAGTGCCTAAACCTCCCGTTCTCCTTACGCGTCGTATCCCGTCTGCTGCGTTCGCGCGACTCGAGGCCGCGTGCGATGTCGACTTGCATGACGGCGCGTCGCCACTCACCCCCGACGAATTGAAGCAACGACTCAAGGGAAAGCAGGGTTTGATCTGTCTGTTGACGGACCGAATCGACGGCGCGGTTGTCGACGCCGGTCTGCCGGATCTGAAGATCGTGGCCAACGTCGCGGTCGGCTACGACAATGTCGACGTGCCGGCGGTGACGTCGCGCGGCGTGGTGTTTACCAACACGCCGGATGTCTTGACCGAAGCCACGGCCGAACTCACATGGGGCTTGATCCTGTCGCTTGCACGCCGGGTCACGGAGGGAGATCGACTGATCCGTCGTGGCGGATGGCGCGGCTGGGCGCTCGATTTCATGCTCGGCATGGAGTTGCGCGGGAAGCAGTTGGGGCTGATCGGCCGTGGCCGCATCGGACGGGCTGTGGCGGCAAAGGCGGCCGCGTTTGGCATGACGCCGGTTTTCTCCAAGCACGATATGTCGTTCGACGAACTGCTCGTCAGTTCCGATGTCATCTCGATTCACGCGCCGGCCACGCCTGAGACGAAGCACCTGTTCAACCGCCGTACCCTGCCGCGGATGAAACGATCCGCCCTGCTCGTGAACACGGCGCGGGGATCCCTCATCGACGAAGAAGCGCTCGTGTGGGCGCTGAACGAGCATCTTCTCGCCGGCGCCGCGCTCGACGTGTTCGAGAAAGAACCATCCGTTCACGCCGGGCTGCTTCCGCTCGAGAACGTCGTACTGGTTCCGCATCTCGGAAGCGCGACGCGCGAGACTCGCACCGCGATGGCCGATCTCGCCGTCAGAAATGTCATCGCTGTCCTGTCCGGCAATCCACCACTCACACCTGTATGAGGCTGCCGCCGCAGCCGGTCATCGCGCGCGGTCGAGTTCGCGCGGTGATGCACCGTCTCGCTCGTGCGATCGACGGCCTCGAAGAACCGGCGGTGGAAAAGATCGCCCAGGACCAAAAAGAAGATCCGTTCCAGGTTCTGATCGCGACGATGCTGTCGGCGCAGACCAAGGATGCGGTGACGCACGCGGCATCGACGCGCCTGTTCCGGGTGGCGCGGACGCCGCGGACACTGGCACGCGTCGCGGTCAAAGAGATCGAGCGCCTCATTTACCCGGTGAGCTTCTATCGAAACAAGGCTGTGCACGTCCGGCAGACCTGCGAGCAAATCCTCTCGCGCTATGGCGGCGCCGTCCCCGACACGATGGAGGAGCTGCTGACCCTGCCGGGCGTCGGTCGTAAGACCGCGAACCTGGTGTTGATTCTCGCGCACAGGAGCCCGGACAACATTTGTGTCGATACGCACGTGCATCGCATCTCGAATCGGCTGGGTTGGGTACGAACACGAACGCCGGAAGAGACCGAACAGGCGTTGTACCGGGCGACTCATCGAAAATGGTGGCCGGTCGTCAACCTCTATCTGGTGACATGGGGACAGAATGTCTGCCGGCCCGTGTATCCGCTGTGCGGCAGTTGCGTTCTTTTCGACCTTTGTCCGAAAATCGGCGTCACCCGCGTGGGCCGGAGCCCCCGCCAACCAGACTTTGTCGCTTCCGGCTTCAGCCGGAAGCCTGAGGCAGCAACATGATTCCTCGTGCGATATTCACAATCTGCGTGGCGGTCGCGGCCCTCGGTCTCGCACCGCGCGATCAAACCTCACCCGGCGCCGGTCCGGTCATCGTTCTGGAGACGGCGAAGGGAACGATCGAATTCGAGACCTACCCGGAGGAGGCACCAAAGACCGTGGCGCAAATCGTCGGCCTCGTGAAAAAGAACTTCTATAACGGTCTCCGATTTCATCGCGTCGAAATCGGAATCGTCCAGATCGGCGATCCGCAGACCCGTAATGTGCTGATGAAGGACTACTGGGGACGCGCCGCGAGCGGTAAGCCGATCGGGGCCGCCGAGATTACGAAGAAGCGACACCACGTCCGCGGTGCGGTTGCCATGGCCTATCCGGGAACCGATCCGCGCGGCGCCGACAGCCAGTTTTTCATCGACGTCAAGCCGCACCCTGAGTGGGACGCGAAGTACACGGTCTTCGGCAAAGTCATAAAGGGAATTGAAGTCGTCGATAAGATCCAGGTCGCCGATGTGGTCAAGAAGGCGTACGTAAAAGAGGGTCCGGCAACACCTTGACCAGGCCTTTCAGGTCGGGATACCGCTCGATGAATTCCTGGGGATACTCGCCGTCGAGCGACTGGCCGAGATCGTGTTTGAGAATCGCCGCGTTGGCAACCGACTTGGCTGAGAAATGATTGTTGGCGTAGAGATACGCCTTCTTGACTTCGCGCGCGGCGTCCTTCGCGGCGGCAGCGAACGGCTTCAACTCGTCGGTCGAGTACAGGTAGTTGTATCGATCCTCCGATGCATCGTGCTTCCACCACTGCGCCGCGTTCCGGCCATGCAATCGCAGGTAGTAGAACGTCTTCACGTTCGGCATCAGATTCTGGCGGATCGATCCACGGAATTTCGGTTCGTCGATTTGCACCCAGGCCGCGTCGAATGTCTCGAGGAGCTGCAGGACTTCCACAGGATGATCGCTCCAGCTCCGGTGGCGTAACTCGAGGGCGACCGGATATTCCTTGAATCGCTGCAGCAGCCACTCGAGATACCCCCGAGTATCAGGCTGGTTGCGAAAGCTCACCGGAAACTGCGCGAGGAGCGCTCCGAGCTTTCCGGATGTCGCGAGCGGCTCGAGCGCAAATCGGAACTCGTCGACGTCTTTCTCGTCGAGCGTCCACGGGTCGCCGCCAGTTGCTTTCTCGAACATCTCCGGGTGGGTGAATTTCTGGAACAGTTTCAGCGAGAAATCGAACCCTGGCGGCGTACGCTCCACCCAGCCCTTTACGGCCGCCTGCGTGGGGACACGATAAAACGTCGAGTTGATCTCGACGGTGTCGAAGTGTTCGGCATAGAACCGAAGCTCGTCGAAACCACCGCGGCTACTCGATCGACGCCCCGGTGGAACGGGATAGAAGATGCCGTTCCACGTCCCCTTACCGGATGGATAACTCCAACCGGAGGTTCCAATGCGGATCTCACTCATTCTGTGTAACCCGATGCCGGGATGCGGCGTCCGTCCCTCGACCAGCTCGGGACGCCTTGAGCCTGTCGAAGCGGCGCGATCCGATCCGTGTCAATCCGTGTTCATCCGTGGCTCATATGATGCGTGTCCATCCGTGGCTCGTATGATCCGCGTTCATCCGTGGCCGTGCTTTGGATACGCGTCTTTGTCGAATCCGAACGTGACCTTCGATCCCTGGATCAGGATCGGACGACGGATGAGATTCGGTTGCTCCATCATCAGATCGATGGCTTCCTTCTTGGACTTTGGGAGCGGTCGCTGTTTGAATACCGGGCTGCGCGTGCTCACGAAGTCGAGGAACCGGTCGGCGTCGATGTGCCTCTCGAGGAACGCTCGGGTCGGCGGCTCCTTGTTGATGTCGTGCTCGTCAACATCGACGTGCTGCTGGTCCAGATAACTTCTGGCGTTTCGGCACGTGGTTCAGGTCGGTTTCCAATAGAAAATCGGTCGCACCATGCCCGTATTCTACCTGCGGCCGGTTCAATGTTTCCTGCAAGTACAATGGATCCCGAGTGCTCACCATCAACGAAATCTTCCATTCGATCCAGGGAGAATCGACCCATAGCGGACGGCCGTGTGTGTTCGTCCGGCTGACCGCGTGTGACCTCAGGTGTTCCTGGTGCGATACACCGTACGCGTTCACCGAAGGCCGCAAGATGTCGGTCGACGCGGTTCTCGCTCGGGTGGATGAGTACGGATGCGATCTGGTTGAGATCACCGGGGGCGAGCCTCTGCTGCAGCCGGATGTCTATCCCCTGATGGAACATCTGCTCGCGTCGGGGAAGACCGTCATGGTCGAGACCGGAGGACATCGCAGCATCAAGGATGTTCCGTCCGATGTGATCCGGATCATGGACGTGAAGTGTCCGGGCAGTGGCGAGTCAGAAAAGAATCACTGGGAGAACCTGGACTTGTTGACGTCGCGCGACGAAGTGAAGTTCGTGATCCGCGATCGGTCGGATTACGAGTTCGCGAAGAATGTCGTCGAGCGCCACCATCTGTTGACCCGCACCGCGGCGGTATTGTTCTCCCCGGTCCATGACCTTCTGCCGGCCAAAGATCTCGCCGCGTGGATCCTCGCCGACAGAGTACCGGTGCGCTTGCAGCTTCAGGCACATAAGTACATCTGGGATGCAAACACCCGTGGCGTCTAAAGCAGTTCTTCTGCTCAGCGGCGGACTCGACTCTTACACCGCCGGTGCGATTGCGCGCCGTGAGGGCTACAACCTGTACGCACTGACGGTGCGTTACGGCCAGGTGCACGCGCGCGAAATCGAAGCAGCGCGGGACGTGGCAAAGAACCTGGGTGTGACCAAGCACGTTGAATTGAATGTCGACCTTGCCGCGTTTGGAGGGTCGACTCTGGTCGGCGACGGAACCATTCCCAAGGACCGAGATCTCGACGATCCTGGCATTCCTTCGACCTACGTGCCGGCGCGAAATACGATTTTCCTCTCGCTTGCCCTGGGTTGGGCCGAAGTACTTGGTGCTGAAGCCATCGTCCTCGGCGTCAACGCTCTCGATTACTCCGGTTATCCCGACTGTCGTCCCGAATACCTCGATGCTTTCGAGCGGCTCGCATCGCTGGCGACGCGGGCGGGCGTCGAGGGCGGACGCCTTCAGATCAAGGCGCCTCTGGTGCATATGTCAAAGGCCGACATTATTCGGGAAGGACTGAAGCTCGGTCTCGACTACGGCCTCACGCACAGCTGCTACGATCCCGATCCATCAGGCGCTCCGTGCCAGCGCTGCGACAGCTGCCGGTTACGTGCGCGCGGCTTCGAACAGGCCGGTGTTGCCGACCCCGCGCTGCGCCACGTCGGACAGCGATCGTGACCGAGCGTCTTTATTATTCGGACTCGTACCTCACCGCGTTCGACGCAACCGTCAAACGGGTGCTCACACATGCGGGGCGACCCGCGGTTGTGCTCGATCGCACGGCCTTCTATCCGACATCAGGAGGGCAGCCGTTCGACACTGGCCGACTCGGCACCGCGCGGGTCGTCGATGTCGTCGACGGGGACGACGGCGAGATCCTTCACGTCATTGAAGGTGAAATCGAGCCTGGTGACGTGCGAGGCGAGATCGACTGGGCGAGACGGTTCGAGCACATGCAGCAGCACACCGGACAGCACGTGTTGTCGGCAGCATTCGATCGCGTCGCCGGTGCCCGGACCGAGAGTTTTCATCTTGGATCCTCCTCGTCGACGATCGATCTGAATCGCACGCTGTCGCCATCCGACATCGAACGCGCCGAGGATGAAGCCAATCGAATCATCTGGGAGGATCTGGCCGTTGCCGTGCGGTTCGCGAGCGCGGAAGAAGCCGCGGCGCTTCCGATGCGAAAGGAATCGCAGCGCACAGGGACGCTGCGGTTGATCGAGGTGCCGAACTTCGACCTCTCGGCGTGCGGCGGCACGCACGTGACCAGGACCGGCGCGATCGGTGCCGTTGTCGTCGCCTCGTCGGAGCGCTTCCGTGGCGGCACACGTGTGGAGTTTCTTTGTGGCGTTCGCGCGACCCGAGCGTATCGAACCCTGCGTGACACCATCGCCGCCAGCGTGCGATTGGTCTCCGTGCTGCCGACTGAGTTGCCGGCGGGAATCGAGCGGCTGCAGGCGGAGATGAAAGACGCGAGGCGGTCGCTCAAAGATCTGCAAAGCCGGTTGACGGCCTTCGAAGGTCTATCGCTCGCCGATCGAGCGGAAGCGTTCGGTCCCGTTCGTGCCGTAATTGCGGCGGTCGAGGGATGGGATCAGACTGGCCTGAAGTCTTTGACCGGCGCGATTACAACGCGTCCTGGACATCTGGCTGCGTTGTTCAGCACCACGTCCCCTTCGGCAGTAGTGATCGCGCGCGCAGCGGACGTCGCGATCGATTGCGCGCTGATGCTGAAGAAACTGATCGAGCGATTTGGCGGCAAGGGAGGCGGTCGTCCTGATTTGGCGCAAGGCGGGGGACTTCAGGGCGATCCAAACGAAATGCTCGCGCTGACCCGGGAATTCATTTCGACTGCAATTTGACGAGCGTCACTCCAGCTTCTCGAGCGACCTCAGGATCCGGATCGCCGGCAGCCTTTTTGAGAGCGGAAATGGCCGGTCCGGCTTCTTCGCCGAACGATCCCAGCGCCGCTGCCGCAGATCGTCGGACATCGACTTCCGTATCCTTCAGCGCGGCGACGAGCGCATCGACAGCATCGGCGCCCCCCTCGTGAATGATGCCGAGGTAGGTCACCGCTACCGCGCGCACTCCAGGATCGGAATCGCTGACCCCCTTGATGAGCAAGGGCACGACGGCGCGCGCATCGAGCGGTGCGCGATCCTTGAGCTTGCCGATCGATCGCAGCGCTTCGCGGCGCACGACCGGGTCGTCGCTGGCGAGCACATCCCGCAGCGGTCCGAACGCACCGCGGCCCATGAAGCTCAGCGCGACGGCTGCCTCGGCGGTCAACGTGGGATCCGGCAGCTGTTCGGCGACTTCAGGTATTGCCGGCGCGGCGACGGGGCCGAGGATGGCGCAGGCCTTCAGTGCTGCCTTGACTCGCGGAGTTGATGCGGTGGGGTCCTGAAATGTCTTGTGGATCAACGGCAGCGCGCGGGGTCCCAATTCATGGACTTGACGGGTTGCCGCGTCCACCTCTGCCGGATTCGCATTGTAGAGCTGATCGATCCACGCGTCCTCGTCAACGGGCTGAACGACGGCATTGGGCGACGGCGTCGTGAGGCCCCGCTGGTAGTAGTACAGGGCGAGGCCGCCAGCGCACGCGATCAGTCCAACGAGAGTGGCTACGCGAAGCACGAGGTCATTGTACCGGGTGTCAGTGTCTCGTAAAATTTGCGAGCGACTCGACCGCAAGATCCGCCATCTTCGTGATGGTCGAGGATGGAATCACGAAATCATTGGCCAGGATCGAAAAGACGATCGTCTCGCCGTCGCGGCTCTTGACGAAACCTGACAGTGAGCGGGCGTTCGAGATCGACCCCGTCTTGGCAATCGCATTCCCTTCAGCGCGCCCGCCGCGCATTCGCGTTGCAATCGTTCCATCCTTGCCAGCAATCGGGAGCGTTGACAGGAATGCCTCACGATGTCGCGGATCTTTGTAAAGGTGCAGGAGCACGTCGACCACGGTTCCTGGCGTGATGTAGTTGTATCGCGAAAGCCCGGAACCGTCGTACATGACGTACGAATCTGTCCTGATGCCCCAATCGGACAGTGTTTTTCGCGCCACGACGCGCCCGCCCTCGGTCGTTCCCAGTCCGCCCTGCATGGCACCGACGGTCTTCAGCAACGTTTCCGCGTAAAGGTTTTGACTGACCTTCATCAGCACCGTCGCGATGTCGCGCAATGGCGGTGACTCGGTTTTCGCAATCACCTTTGAGGTCTGGACGCTTCCGCCGTGTTCCGTCGTTGTACTTGTCGCCGCCAGCTCCGCCGCAACATCGTCGAAGTCGACGGCCGGTCCGCTGACGGCAATACCGCGCGCCGATAGTTCGGTCTTGAGCGCCTGCGCATAGAAGATCGTGGGATTGACCACGGCTACCGTGCGTGTATCGGGTTGACCGCCGAGCGGAATCGCTCCCGTGACTTCCAGCACCGGCCGATCCAGGTGCCGCCGATAGTCAATCGTGTTCGGCGACCCGGCCGGTCCTGTCGCTGCGTGATTGATGAGTTCGAGACCCGATCCCGATTGCAACTGAACGAGTGGCTGGCGGCCAGAATCGATTGCCGGCGCGATTGTCAGCGATGCGAAATTTTCGTTGTATTCCAGCGCGCCGACCGGGGCGGCGTAATCGTACTGGAGGTAATCCCAGGCCCATCCCGCGCCAATCCATTCATCGTCGAATGCCTGGTCATCTCCGATGATTCGGCCATCGATCGAGTCAACGCCGGCGGCGCGCAGCGCGCCGGCCCACTCGTCGAACACCTCGGCACCGCGTCCCGCGCGCGTGTTGATCGTCGGATCGCCGTTGCTCTTGACGATCAGATCTCCATGCAGCACCCCGCCCGAGATGGTTCCGCGAGCTTCAAGCGTCGTTTCGAACCTGTACTCCCAACCGAGCGATTCTGCGGCAACCGCCAGCGTCAGGACCTTCATGTTCGACGCCGGCATCATCAGTCGGCCGGAGTTGAGTTCGAATAGCCGTTCGCCGGAGTCGACCGAGCGAATGTCGACAGCCCAGACGCCCCGTTCGTTGATCGGAGAGTTGAAGATCGTGGTCAGGTCCGCGCGAAGCTCGCGGACGGGGAGTGACGGCTCGGCAGCCGCCGTGTTTGCGGGGTGGTGCGACGCGCAGGCCGCGGCGGTGATGACGCTCGCGGCCAGCGCGGCACGAACAGTATTCAGGCGTGCGGCTATTTCACGTCCCCGAGCGCTTTGACGATGGAGTCGATCACCGCGGCGTCGACTTTCGCGGCGCCCGGTGACGCGGCGCGCCCGGCGTACGCCCCGTCCTTGGTTCGCGCGAATGTGACACGCTCTTCCTTGCCTTCATCGTACTTGAACACCACGGTCAATTCCGGTTTGTCGAGCCCCGTTTTTGCCGCCGTGTCGACAAAGCCGGTCGCTCGCGCACGCGTTGCCGCGGAAAGAAGAGCCTCGATCTTCGAGGCGTCGACGTCCTTCGCTGCGGGCGCCGTCTGCTTCCACTTTTCCTCTTCCCTCCCGTCCTTGTCCTTGACTTTTGTCTTTTCGAAAACCGTTGTCTGGGTGTTGTGGAGGATCTCGATCCGTGTGATGTTGAACGACCGCGCGTCGAAGAGGTCCTTCTGACGGTACTCGGACGCGTCCTTCTTCAGATCGTCGGCGAGCGTCGCGTCGATCGTGAAAACCGCCGGTCGCGAGAAATCTTTGGCATAGACGCTGCCCGATTCAGCGGCGTTGCCGATCGCCAGTGAAGCCTGTGACGATCCCGAACCCAGTCGAACCGTGATCGCCGGCTTATCGAGGCCGTATTTTTTGAGGTCGGTTGCCTCAGGGACAATCGACTTCATCTGCACCGAGCCCACCCGCGACAGCAGGCCATCGACAGCGCCGAACTCGGCCCGGCCTGCGGCCGGCTGCGCGATCAGCCACTCGCCGTTCTTCTTTTCGAATCGCACCGTCCGATCTTTGGCGGTGACGTCCATGCTGTCGACCTTTTCGCGATCGACTTTGAGCACTGATTTGTCGCGAAGATCGAAGGTGCTGCGATTGAATGTCGAATCGAGGTACGACGAGATGAGAAAGACGCGCTTGCTGTCGGGGAGCTTGGCATACACGTCCGATCCAGCCGGCGTCTTCTGTCCAAGCTGGAGGCGGTGCTGCTGCCCGTTTGCCTTGAACGCGATCTCGACTCGCGGGGCATCGAGACCATACTCTTTCATGTCGGGCGCGTTCTCGTCGATGACGCGTTGAACTTCCACTGACGACAAGTTCGACGTGATTCCCGAGACGGCCGATTGATCCGACGCCGCGGTAACCGGTTGCACGATTTCCCAGTCGCTGCCTTTCTTGCGCAGCGTCGTTCGCTCGCCGGATTCCGACTTCACGTCGATTTCGTCAATCTTGTCCGACTCGACGGCAAAGACCTTGTCCTTCTTCGGTGTGTCGTCGACCGGCCCTTTCTTCGAATCGTAGTACGCGTACCACCCCAGCGGGATCGCAATGATCAGCAGGATGAGAAATCTCATGCCGCGCATCTATCGCCTCCGCCACCAGGTCTGCACACCGCCGGCGAGGATCAACCCCGGAATGATGAGAATGGCGAGCCAGAAGATCTTTGTCGCGCCACCCGCGGTAAGGCTCACTCGACGGTCCTCAGGATCTTTTGGACGTATCGAGATGAGATTCTCCTGCTGCGCCAGCCAGTTTACTGCGTTGAGGAACAGATCGCGGTTACCGGGGATGCCGAGATATCCATTGGTGACGAAGTCCGAATCACCGAAGACCACCATCCTCGTTTCCGGTTTCGGCGCATCGTTTGGCTTGTTCGCCGTGTCACCAGGAGCGGGCGCCGGCGGTGGCGTATCGGTTGCCGCCGCGGACACCGCTGCTGCCAGCGACACCGGTCCAGCCTTGTCTCCCTTATCGACCTCTCGTTCGACCTGGCCGGACGTCGCGAGCCGTTTGATGTCGGTCTCCGCCCAGCTGTTCTTGCTCGTGTCGACGAGATTCTGAGCGCTGTGTCCGTTGACGCCCCCTTCAATGGAGCTGACGGACCTCGCCAGTGGGTACGCGGTCAGGAGATTGAATCGATCGGTGATCGGATGCGTTTCGTACTTCGCGGCGACGGGTACCGACACGTCCGTGCCGAGCAGCTGACCCATACCGCTCGCGTCGACAACGATGTTGGTGCCGACGTCGATACCCCAGTCCTTCGCCAGGGCGACGAGGTTGGTCAAGGGCGCCGAATCACTTCGCTCTGGAGGATCGAGAAGAAACATGACCTTCCCGCCCTTGCCGAGATACTTTTTGAGCATCTCGACCTCGGGCGGAAAGAAGTCGGTCTTTGGTCCGGCGACGATGAGTATCGAGGCGTCGTCGGGGACCGCCTTCTGTTGCGCCAGTACGATCGAGTCGGTTTCGAAATTGTCGTTCTTCAACGACGAGGTGATGGTGCTGTATCCGGCTCGATCGGTCGTTTCAGGCGCGTGTTCGCCATGCCCCTGGACGAAGTACACTTTGTGAGTTTTGCCCTGGATGGCTTTGATCAGGCCATTGGTCAATTCCTGCTCGCCGTCGGACGTGACCCGTTCCGTCCTGCCCTCGTACTCCATCAGTACCGTTCCGGCCGTTTGAATCTTGAGTTCGTTCGCCAGGCTCGGTCTCTTTTCCAGATCGACGTACTCGACGCTGATCTGCTTCGAGGCATATTGATACTCGTCGAGTCGTTCACGGAAGCGCGCGAAGCCCTCGCTCCGATCGAACACGCGAATGCGGACAGGTTTTTGCAGCCCCTGCAACACCTTCTTCGTTTGATCTGACAGCGAGAACTGCTTGGCCGCCGTCAGATCCCATCGCTTGTTGTGTCGTGACGACAGATAGTTGATCGCGAACAGAATCGCCAGAACGACAACGACACTGCCGGCGGCGAGGGATCCGAGGCGCGCCTGGCGTCCGGAGAACGATCGCTGGATCTCCCGCCATTGGCTCAGGATATACAGCAGCGTGCATGCGAGGCCGGCGATGGCCAACCGGAATCTCCACTGCTCCCAGTCCGGTCGTGTGAGCCATATGACAAAGGCGCTGAGCACAAGCACAACGCCAAGCCAGCCGAGAAGACCAAGAACTCGTTTCAACATACCGCTATCCACGCCAACGCTCGCTGTCGACCGATTTGGCCGTCAGGAAAAGCCCAAATGTAATGAAGCTCAGGTAATAGATGACGTGCTTCGTGTCGATGATGCCACGAGCGAAATCCTCGAAGTGCTCGGTGATCGAGATGTAATTCAGCACGTCCCTCGTCGTCGGGCTGGATGACTCGCCAAGCCAGCCAATGACCCACAGCATCAGGAAGGTCGCAAACGTCAGGAACCCGGCCACGATCTGGTTTTTCGTCAAGCTCGAGATGAAGAGGCCGGTCGAAAGGAAACAGCCGCCCATCAAAAGGAGCCCGAGATAACCGGCGACGATCGGGCGCCATTCCGGGTTGCCGATCTTGAAGAGGATGAGGATATAGAGCATCGTCACCAGCAGCATGGCGCCGTAGAGCGCGAGCGCGCCGATGAATTTGCCGAGAATGATCTCCAGATCCGTAACTGGAGACGTGAGCAAGAGCTCCACCGTCCCCGATCGCTTTTCCTCCGAGTAGGTCCGCATCGTGATCATCGGCATGACAAACAGGATGATCACCGCCGTGTTCTGGAGGAGCCCGCGAATCATCATCTGATTGACGTTGGCGCCACCGCCGCCGCCAAATTGCATCATCTGCTCGCTTTGGTTCACGAACGCCATCAGGTAAACGTAGAAGAACCATCCGAACAGCAGCGAGAAGAACCCGATCAAGATGTACGCGATGGGAGAGGCAAAATACGAGCGCAGCTCCTTTTCCGCGATGGCCAGAACGTTACGCATGCGCCGTCTCCTCTGGACGTTCCTCGGTGGTGACCTGCAGAAACACATCCTCCAGGCTCATTCGAACTGGACGAAGCTCCAGCAGCCCCCATCCGCGACCGACGATGACGCGGGCGAGATCGCGACGGACGTCGACATCCGGTTCGCTCTCTACCTCGAAGGCGAGCGGGCCTGACGAGACTGGAGGCATCGCATCGGGACCAAGCGGCGTGCGCGGCTGATCGGCGCTCGTCACGCGGGTGACGCCCCGCACGGCGGCAAGAGCGGCACCCGCATCCGCACCCGGGGCATCGACCTGGACATACAGCGTCGCGGCTCCTTTCAATCGAGCCGTCAGGTTGTCGGGAGTGTCGACCGCGACCACGCGTCCCTTGTTGATGATGACGACGCGCTGGCAGGTTTGCGCGACCTCTGGAAGGATATGCGTGCTCAGAACGATCGTGTGATCTCCGGCCAGACTTCGAATCAGGTCTCGCGTTTCGATGATCTGTTTCGGGTCCAACCCGGCGGTTGGTTCGTCGAGGATGAGCACGTCGGGATTGTGAATCAGCGCCTGGGCGAGACCGACCCGCTGCCGGTAACCTTTGGAAAGTTTCGAGCAATGACGGTTCGCCATGTCGGCGATCCGCGTCCGCTCCATCACCGTTTCGACGCGCTGCTTGCGCTCGCTGGCCGGCACGCCTTTGATCTTTGCGACGAAATCGAGATACTCGCGCGCCGTCATGTCTGGATACAGCGGCGGCGTCTCTGGCAGGTAGCCGGTGCGTTGCTTCGCTTCGATCGGATGGGTGAAGACGTCGTAACCGGCGACCACGGCGCGTCCCTCTGTCGCCGGCATGTAGCCGGTCAGGATGCGCATCGTCGTCGTCTTTCCGGCGCCGTTTGGCCCGAGAAACCCGAGAATCTCTCCACGTTCGACGCGAAAACTGACGTCGTCGACGGCAGTCACACGCCCGTATTGTTTCGTGATGTGTTGGACCTCAATCACACAAGTACTCCGTACTGTTCTGCGCCAGGGTAAGGGCGGCCGCTAGGGTTCCCGATCTTGCTAGCGCGAACCTTGCCGTTCCCGTTCCGACTGCGTAAGGTATAGAAAAAAGGCCGATTACAGTCCGATCCCGCATACTACCGAGACGGACAAAAATGTGTCAAGACGCCCCGGTGTGGCGTCTTGCCAAGTAGATGCTTGATCACATCCTGTCAATAGCGCTACCCTATATATGAGCACTTGCTCATATATTCATATGTCAATTGCCGAACGCATCGACGCAGACGCCAAGTGTGATGCGCCCCATCTCGCCGAAACGCGGAAGTCGGCGCTGATGGCTTCGCGAACTGTTGAAGCGTTGGCGGATACGTTCCGCGTGCTTGGCGATCCGACACGGGTTCGTATTCTCGACGCGTTGTCGGTCGGCGAACTGTGCGTTTGCGATATCGCCTCGCTCGTGGGAATCAGTGAGTCGGCCGTGTCGCACCAGTTGCGGCTCCTCCGCGGCATGCGGCTCGTTCGACCTCGTCGCGCCGGACGGCTCGTCTACTACGCCGTCGACGATCAGCACATTCTCGAGCTGTTGAAACAGGCCTCGACGCACGTCGAAGAATCGCGGACGGCTCGATGAGCACGTGCCAGGTCTGCGAACTCCACGCGGAGTCGACGTTCAAGGTCGAGGGCATGGACTGCCACGAGGAGGTTGCGATCCTCGAGCGGCGGCTGAAACGGCTGTCCGGCCTCGAATCGCTCGATGCCGACGTCATCGGTCAGCGCCTTCGGATCAAGTATGACGCCGCCAAGCTATCGACCGGTTCAATCGCCGAAGCGGTTGCCCAAACAGGTATGCGCGCGTGGCTCGAACATGAAGAGCCCGCACCGGCTGCCGCCTCAGCGGCAAGTCGCCTGTACCTGCTCGTTTGCTCAGGAGTCGCCTTCGCGCTCGGCGTGATCGCATCTGTCGTCCAACTCCCGGCATCGTTGCTCTGGATCCCGTTCACCGTGTCAATCGCGCTCGGCGGCGTCTTCACGGCCCGACGAGCCGCCACCTCAATCCGCTCAGGTCACCTCGACATCAATGTGTTGATGGTGATTGCGGTCGCCGGCGCGATGGCACTTGGCGAGTGGACCGAAGCCGCGTCGGTGGTGTTCCTGTTTGCCCTGGCGCAGTTGCTCGAGGCCCGTGCGATGGACCGCGCACGCGGCGCCATTCGCGCGCTCATGGATCTCGCCCCAGCCGACGCGATCGTTCGCCGCGACGGCCTTCAGCAACGTCTGCCCGTGGACGATGTGCGCGTCGGCGACACGATCCTGGTGGGCCCGGGTGAAAAACTGCCGCTCGATGGTCGCGTGATCGCGGGCGACAGCTACGTGAACCAGGCGCCCGTCACCGGGGAATCGCTGCCGATTGAGAAGACCGCCGGCGACGACGTGTTTGCCGGGACGATCAACGGTCGCGGCGCGCTCGACGTTGTTGTGACGAGGTTACGTCGCGATTCGACGCTGGCCCGCATTATTCATCTGGTCGAGCGCGCTCAAGCGCAGCGCGCGCCCAGTCAGGCGTTCGTCGATCGCTTTGCCCGTGTGTACACGCCGGTCGTGCTGGCGCTTGCCGTCGTCGTCGCGCTCGCGCCGCCGATATTTCTGTCCGGCAGCTGGTCGACGTGGTTTTACCGATCGCTCGTGCTCCTGGTGATCTCGTGTCCTTGCGCACTGGTGATTTCGACGCCGGTATCCATCGTCTCCGCCCTTGCCGCCGCGGCGCGTAAGGGTGTGTTGATCAAGGGCGGCGCTCATCTCGAAAAGATGGCGTCGATCCGCTGCATTGCGTTCGACAAAACGGGGACACTGACCCACGGACGTCTCCGTGTGGTTGGTGTGCAGCCGATGCTCGGTGTCGATCCCCTCGAAGTTGTCAGACTTGCCGCTTCTCTCGAAATGCGGTCGGAGCATCCAATCGGGCGCGCGATCGTCGAGTACGCGACCGAGTCAGGAATACGGCCGGTGTCGGTCGATGCCTTTCAGGCGCTTCCCGGCCGTGGCGCCGAAGCGCGAGTCGCCGATCACGCCATCGTCGTCGGTAGCCATCGACTGTTCGAAGAGCGTCGACTGTGCTCACCCGAGATGGAGGAATCGCTCGACGCGTTTACTGAGCGCGGTTGCGGTTCGGTGATGGTGGCAGCGGCCGGCGCTCCGATTGGTGTCATTGGCGTCGCTGATCAACCTCGCGAAGCGGCTCGCGATGCCGTTGAACTGCTCCGCCAGCAGCGCGTCGAACATGTGATTCTGCTGACGGGTGATCACGACTCCGCGGCAAAGACGATCGCGGAATCGCTCGATCTCGACGGTTACCGCGCCGCCCTTCTGCCCGAAGATAAGGTGACTGCAGTCGAGGATCTGCGTCGCAGGTACGGAGCTCTGGCGATGATTGGTGACGGCGTCAACGATGCGCCGGCGCTTGCGGCCGCCGACGTCGGCATGGCCATGGGTGTGGCGGGCACCGACGCGGCGCTCGAAACCGCCGACGTGGCGCTGATGGCCGACGAACTGCTGAAAATCCCGTACGCGCTGCGCCTCAGCCGCGCGACGATGCGCAACATCAGAGCGAACATCGCGTTCTCGATCGTGTTGAAGGCCGCGTTCCTGATTCTTGCGATCGCGGGCGCTGCGACGCTCTGGATGGCTGTCGCAGCGGATATGGGCGCATCACTGATCGTGATCGCGAATGCGCTCAGACTTCTGCGTGAATAGGCCGATTACGCTTTTCTGTTGGTGAAGAAATGCTGATCGACGAATTCGTCGATGGCGGCCTGATCGGCGGGTTCGACCTTTTCGAATTGCAGGCCCATTCCCACCCGGCGATCACTCCACGCCACACGTGATTCCCCTTCGATATCCCGCTTCGAACCCGGTAGCCGGAACCGCGCGCGGACTTTCGATGATTGTGGCAATGGACTCATCGTGCGGATCGCCAAGCCACCCTTGCTCAAATTCAAGGTCAACGCGGCGGAGATCGTGTTGCCGAATCGATAGGCGACCGGAATGCCGAGAACAACTCTGGGACTTCCGCGTCGGTTGAAATTATCTGGAAACAGATGCGGTGCGAGCGACGGGAGAATGTGCTGGACCGCGCTGTACTCGTTCACGTAGCCGGCGACGCCGAGCGCGGCCAATTCGCGGACTTCTTCCGCGGTCGCAATCGTCCCGCTGAAGACGAGGATCGCCAGTCGCCCCTGATCGAGCTTGCGAATCGCCCTGACGAGCTCGACGCCACCCGCGTGTGGCAGGCGGAGATCGAGAACGATAAGATCGATGCGCGCGAGGTCGGCGCGCACCCGGACGAGCAACTCCGCCGCGCTCTTCACGGTGAGCGCCGTGTGCCCGGCACCGAGAAGGGCGGTGGCAAATCGATCCCGCACGAAGGCGGTGTCGTCGGCGACGATGACGGTTTTTGTCGTGGTCACGGTGGCGGCAGTCACGTGAAATCGTATCGGTCGCGCGCGTTTGCTGCCTTAGGGCTCGTTGCAGAATTTATCAGGTTCTCGCTATAATCCGAAGGTTATCGCGAGTCGACATGGGTGCCTCGTGTGTCCATGCGATCGCCAGCCGCGCGGAGGAAGCGACCGCCGCCAGGAGCATGTATGGCCACCTGTCCGGAATGTGATGCCGAAATCGAAGTCGACGAGTTCGATGTCGACAAGGGCGATCTAATCAGCTGCCCCGACTGCGGATCCAATCTCGAAGT